>JYMV01006677.1_pt2 | contig 162746 bp, 142 predicted proteins | sample 338911 | NCBI WGS metagenome assembly JYMV01 (sample SAMN03354496, study PRJNA234377) | hydrothermal vent metagenome | biome: Deep sea; feature: Hydrothermal plumes at the Eastern Lau Spreading Center, Western Pacific Ocean; material: Seawater | place: Tonga | collected 2009 | depth 2000 m m
CCACCACCAAACTGTCGTGCCAAATCATCAATCTTCACCCTCCCTTTTGAGCGAAAATTCAATCTTGTTTTGTTATCTGCAATTTCGTGGAGCATAACAGCCACTTCCACACCTTTAACGGACCGAACCGTATCGGTAAAACCGCCCACATGTGTGCTGGAGGCGCCGGCTTCTTTGATCATCTCTCTGGTAACTATAAACCATGCCAGTTTTCCACCGGCTGAAAGATGAATATTTTCCAGCACAGCGCCTAGAAGCTTCACCTTTTCCACAGGCGCGGACTCGTAGACTTGCTGATAAAGCTCATACGGCCTGACGCCGAACCGGATCAATTCACCCGCCATTTCGTGGGCCGCGGCATCGGTGTTGTTGAATCTGAAGGAACCGGTGTCAGTCATTAGTGCAACGTAAAGCCCTTCGGCCGCCTTAAGGGAAATAGTCTCCATGGAACCGTTGGCATATTTCAAAAAATCGTAAATAAGGTAACCCGTAGCGCAGGCGGTGACATCGTGGACAGAATGGGAAAAACCGTTCGGCTCCTGGTGGGGGTGGTGATCAATGGAAAGAAGTTTAATACCTAATTCTTCCAGATCTTCCCCCAGGTGGCCCAGTCGATTATAATCCCCAATATCAAAGATGATGGCCAAGTCAGCGGCGGCCAATATGTGCTTTTGGGTCTGCCTGTCATAGTGGCGAAAATCGGCATATTCCGAAAGAAAGTAGAGGTCCTCAGGGACGGGCGACGGATTGAGGATAGTGAATTTTTTACCCTTGCTTTCCAAGTAGTCTGCCATGGCAAGCTGGGAGCCAAGGCCGTCCCCATCGGGGTTCATATGGGTGGACATAATTATATTCTCCGCTCCATCCAGAATTTCCTGAACGGCAGACCACCTATTATTCTTATCTATTTCAGTACTCATCTTCTCGAGTCAAGAAATTTAATCTGCCTTCTCCTTATACGCACGAACATAGTGTTTACTAGAAACCTGAATAACGGTGCCTTTCAGCTCAAGTTCCATCAGAGTCTGGCTGATCAGTCCTTCCATAACAAAGTTCAGCCAGTCGGGGAACCAGTTCAGACAACCCCTCCCCTGTTACACTTGATATGAAGGCTGTGGCTTCACCGTTCTTCAGTTTAGGTGTTTCAGCATCCGCTGGAAGAAGGTCCCGCTTGGTGAAAACCATGAGCCGAGGACGATCCAGTAGTGCTTTGTTATGGTTCTTCAACTCATCCAGGAGGGTGGAGACTGTAGCATCCGGATCCTCGTCAGTAATATCGATAAGGAGAGCCAGGATCGACGTCCGCTCAATGTGCCGGAGAAAGCGAATCCCCATCCCTTTCCCCTCACTGGCACCCTCAATGAGGCCAGGAATATCCACCATGACAAAAGAATCGAAATCACCGTATTTCACAATGCCCAGATGGGGTTCCAGTGTGGTGAACGGATAGTCGGCAATCTTCGGTCGGGCGGCGGACAGTTTGGAGAGGAGTGTGGACTTCCCGGCGTTGGGGAGACCAACCAGCCCCACATCAGCCAGCAGTTTCAGCTCTAGTTCATAGATGAATTCTTTTCCCGGTTTTCCCGGTTCTGACTCCCGAGGTGTCTGATGAGTGGATGTGGCAAATTCAGAGTTGCCCCTTCCGCCGAAGCCGCCTTCAGCTCCCCGAAACTCATCACCATCATCCACCAAATCGGCAATTATGTGCTTCTCCCCCGCTTTTTTTAGGACAGTACCCGGCGGCACGGGTATAATCACATCCTCACCATTAGGGCCTGTTTTCCGGCTGCTGGAGCCGGCGCCTCCGCTGCCGGCTCCATAGGACTTTCTGTACTTTATATCCTGAAGTGTATGGAGCTGGCTATCCACCCTGAAAATAACATCACCTCCTTTTCCTCCGTTACCTCCATCAGGACCACCCTTGGGAAGATACTTCTCCCGCCGGAAGCTTACACAGCCGTTACCGCCATTTCCGGCCGAAACCTTGATTTTTGCATAGTCGACGAACATTTCACTGGAATTTACTTCACTTCAAATCCAAGGACAGGACTTAGTTATATATAGTGATCAGACAACTGACTACCGGCACCGATCAGCTATGTTCTTCCTGAAATTCGCGCAGTAATCATGTAGTCTTGAGAAACTACTCCTCAATTATAATAGACTGGTTAAATAGGAAAAATGTTCAGAGGGGATTCCAAATTTCAGGCCTAAAGGCATTTCCTCGCGTCAAAAAAGGATGTACTTTCTCCGAGAATCTTTTTTAGTAAGGAACATTAGTTTGACACCTCAAGAACATAGCGAACGAAGGCTTGCCGCCATCATGTTCACGGACATGGTGAATTATTCTGAACTCATGCAAAAGGATGAGGCGGGCACTCTTCAACTTCTTGAAGATCAGCAAGAGATCGTCAATAAGATCCTGAAGGACCATGGCGGTCGGCAGATCAAAACAATCGGTGACGCCTTCTTTGCACAGTTTGACAGTATTCTGATTGCATTGAATTGCGGCGTCAATATTCAGGAGACCCTGGTAGAGTTTAATTCCACCCGTCAGTTCAGTCAGAGGATCAACCTACGTATCGGGATCCACCTGGGTGATGTTGAAGTCAAGGATAATGACGCTTATGGAGACGGTGTAAACATTGCTTCACGAATTGAGCCTTTTGCTGATGCAGGTGGTATCTGTATTACGGAAGATGTCTACCGCCAGGTTATGAATAAAACAGAAATGAATTTCCGCTCCATCGGTAAAAAGGAACTGAAGAATATTACCTACAGCCCGGAGGTCTACAAGGTCATCCTCCCCTGGGAGGACCGGCGGCAAAGTTCAGGCCAAGACTATCCCGAGAATAAGGACCGTCGCGGTAAGCAAAGTCAACCAACACCTCAAAAGACCAGCAAGAAAAAACAGAATATAATGCCCATTGCCCTGGGCGGACTCCTGGTCGTTGTACTGGCCTTCATGATTGGGTCCTATATCAGCTCGAGTGAAGAAATTGGTGGTGATCCGAGTCGGTCACGTTCCATTGCTGTACTTCCATTTCAAAATCTCTCTGATGCATCGGGGAGTGATTATTTCTCAGATGGAATCACGGAAGATATCATCAGTCATCTGGCTGAGATAGAGGGGTTGAGGGTCATCGCCAGGACTTCCATACTTCAGTACAAAGGGACAAATAAAACTGTTGTGGAAATAGCAAAAGAGCTGAACGTGAACACCATCCTGGAAGGCTCCGTTAGGAGAGCGGGTGATCAAGTCCGTGTGGTGACGCAGCTCATTGACATAAAATCAGATGATCACCTCTGGACTCAGACCTATGACAAAAAACTTGATGATATCTTTGCCGTTCAGACTGATATCGCCCAAAACATCGCCGCCTCCCTTGAAGCAAAACTTTCAACAAAGGTTCAGGAAAAGCTGGCGTCCACTCCTACCACAGATACACAGGCCTATGACTATTACCTCAAAGGAAAAGAACAGTATTATTCCTACACCATGGAAGGTTTTAGAGAATCAGTGAAATTTTTTAGCCAGGCCCTGGAGATAGACCCTTCATATTCTCTTGCCTATGCAGGCCTGGGTAACGCATATGCCCAGATATTCTACAGGACAAAAGATCCAACATTTAGTGACCTGGGTTATACCGCTGTAAACGAGGCCTTGAAACAGAATCCCGAACTGGCTGAAGGTTATAAAGCAAAAGCCCTTCTGGCACATTTTAGCGACAAGAAGACCGAGGCGCTGAAACTGAACATGAAAGCCATCGAACTTAAGCCAGGCTACACCGAGGCTATTGGTAATGTGGGTACTGTAAATTATGATTTAGGTGATATCAGTCAATTCATAAAGTATTTCAAAATATTTAGTGCCAGTAACCCCAACCACAGGTTCTCCAGTGAGCGCATTGCCATCGCTTACTTCATGCTAAATGAAGTTCAAATTGGACTGGAAACAGCTATGGAAGGCATCAGGAAGATCCCAGATTCCTATGAATGCCGAAACCTTCTCTTTCACCATTATTTAAACAGCGGTAATTCAAATAAGGCTAAAACCATTCTTGATGAACTGGCTAAGCTCCGGCCAAATGACGGCCGGATCAGCGGTCTCTGGTCCCTTTATCATCTCATGGCCAGCGATTTTGAAAAGGCCCGAGAAAAAGCTCTGTCCACCCCAAACCCAAACCAGCATATAAAATCCTTTCTGGCCTATGCCCACAAAAAACTGGGTAATTCAGACGAAACTGAAAAAATCCTTTCAGAAATTGAGTCGAAAGCATTGAAAGAACTGGCCGCCGGTGCTGAATCATACCATCAATATTTTATCTTGGCTCGAACTCATGCTATGCGGGACGATGTAGACAAAGCCGTCGCCAGCCTTGAAGATGCAATAAACAGTGGCTTCAGAGGATATGCTGATGACACCAATTTTCTTTCATGGACTGTAGATCCCATTCTTTCCAATGCTAGAAAAAAAGATGGCTTCATAAAACTTCAGGAGCGTATGGAGATGATCATAGATCGGGAACGCGCTGAAGCTGGCTTAACCAGTTGATAACCATGCTTTGCAGGCATAAAATTAACCGCCTCAACAGCACTACCAATTTCATCATGGAAGATGCTACTGTTGAAATAAGCCTATTATTTTTTTCCTGTGTATAAGTTTATTTTAGTCTGATTTCAACCTGAGCTTCCAATATTATGGTAACTGTGGCTAATTTTACTCCGGGGATTTATGCGGTCTGAACTCACAATACATTTAACAAATTTCAACTAGCATCATGTCACTGAATACGAGATCCTGCCGATTAATAATCCTGTCCGCCTGCTGTGCATTTATACTTGCACTGTCTCCAGCTAACGGACAAGATCAAAACCTAGACAACTTGTTGCAAACATCGGTGCAGGATATAGATATCTGTAATTCAACCATCTATATTTTGCAAAATAACCTCCCGAAAAGAACCTCTAAAAAAATCAGCAAGAAACTATCAAAAGAGCTAAGGAAGGTTAAAAAACGGCTCAAGATAAAAAAACGTTACTACAATACGGAGTGCCGGTTCGTTGACTGCGTAGTTGAGGATATCGGAAAAACGAAGGCCACCCACGCTTTTGTCCTGGACAATAGTGTGAATCTGTTGGGAGCTGACCGGGGTATTGTCATGAGAGAACTTCTCTATGACTTCAACAGTGACAAGATAAAACCGTCGGCCCAGTTCGAACTGCTATATCTCCTGGGTCTCCTGGAAGACAACTCGGAAATAAACCTTGAGCTTTCTTCCCATACAGACACAAGAGGCGTTGACGCCTACAACCTGGACCTTTCTCAGCGACGCGCAAATTCAGTTATGAAATGGCTTACTGACAACGGCGTTGATCCCGACCGGTTAAGGGCGGTGGGATACGGCGAGACAAGACCGGCCTTAATCACTAGTCAGCAAGAGGGGCTCTACCCGTTCATAAAAGAGGGTGACATCCTGACTTCAGATTATATCAATTCACTCGACACTCCTCAAAAACAAGACATAGCCCATGCCTTAAACCGCCGGACCGAGGTATCTATTTCGAGCACTGTTGTACGCAAGATCATGGGTGGAACCCTCGATCTTATGCTTCTTGATTTGGACGACGGTGTTCTTGTGAGTGAAGTATCAACTGACTTTATTGGCAGCGAGAAGGATCTTTACGACAGGGTCCAGAATATGAGCTGGGAGCTGGTGGTGAATTTCGGCCTGGATAAATGTAAAAGAGGCCTGGGCGTATTATTGGTGCCAATAATCATCATAGGCGGCGGTGCCGGTTACTATGCCTACACAGAAATGACGGCTGAAGAAGAAGGCATCGGTGCTCCCCCAGGATTGCCAGAGGATTGCTGCAACAAGTAGTTCTTATGCATAAGAATTATCTAAAACAACTTTCCTTTACCTTGCTTTTCTCCACTGGCGCTCTGTATGCCCAGTATTCAACGGAACACTATCTACCACCACTCTATACGTCTTCATCAAACCAAAGCCCAAAAGACAGTGGATTTAAACTTCATCTAACCACCATGGAAACCAGTGCATTTACCGTAACTGTAAAAAAATCCAATGGGAACACACTAACTACTCTTAGCATCAGCAAAACCTCACCAGGGGCATACGCTATAGCTGACGGGGGTGCTCATCCTGCTTACCTGTTTGCGGACGCTGTTGGTACCTCCGATGAGGACAAGGGGCTTTACCTAACCTCAACAACAAAGAAGTTTTATGTACGATTGGAGCTTGAGACAGAAAATCAATCTCAATCATCAACGATTTCTTCAAAGGGTGACAAAGGAAAAGGAAAGACATTTTACTCTGCCCACTTCTTGCAAAATGGTTTTTCCGGAAACGACAAATCAAGCTTTGCTTCCATCATGGCCACGGAAGATGGAACAACTGTAACCATTGATCCAAAAACAGGCGTCTACTGGAACAGCAGAGGGAATGCTAATTCATGGTCACAGTCCCTTGATAAGGGAGAATCATATGTCTTAGGCATGACCTCCAGTGAGGCCACCTATGATAACGACATTATCGGTACAAAAATCACCGCTGACAAGGATATCGTTGTGAACTCTGGTACCTGGATGGGTTCTATAGGCGGCACCTCTAATGGTAGCGACATTGGCATGGATCAACTGGTCCCGGTAGAGAAAATGGGTGAAGATTATTTTGCTGTGTCATACCATGACGCTAATAACGGTGGAAATGCCGCCATTGTTCTTGCAACCGAGGACAATACCTCAGTAACAGCAGATGGATCTTCAGTTGACAGTGATCTTGATGAGGGTGAATTCGTTGAAGTTGACATGGATAATGATGAATTCAGATATATTGCTGCCAATAAACCTGTGATGGTATGGTATCAAGGTGCTTCTGAATCGAATAAGAATGGGAAGAACAATTTCGATTTCATTGTATTGGCTCCTGTAAGCTCCGACGTGGATGATGATGGTTACAATCATGCCTATTTTAGTGACCCTGAGGATGCAATTAGTGGAAGTAAGCATACCTGGTTTCTGATGGAAAAAAGTAGTGCGACTACTACCATCAAGAGAGGAAACAGTTCAGTAGTCAGTCCGAGCAGTTTTGGCATGACATCAATGGGCACCCAAAGCATTAATAGTGCAACATGGAAATACTGGCGCATTGTAAGTCAAACTTCTGATGATGATATTTATTTCTCCAGTAATGGACCTATACATGTTTGGTATGGATTGGGCTCTGGTACTCAGGGACACATGTCATCTCAGTTCCCCTTTTATGCCAGCAACACAGCACCCACAGCCACAGCCCAGACGGTGGCGTCTCCTTTTCCTCTTGAGGACGTGGATAAGACCATTACCCTGGCAGGTACTGATAATGAAGGTGATGACCTCACCTATACCATAACCACATTACCAAGTAACGGAACACTCTATCAGACCTCAAACGGTTCTACCCGGGGAAACGCCATCTCCTCAACAGGAACCCAAGTTTCAGACGGAAGTCACCGGGTCATCTATGTTTCCGCCTCAAACGGTAATGGAGACATCCACGGAAATTTTGCCTTCAAGGTTAACGATGGCACTGTCGATTCTGACGCCGCTATCGTAACGGTAAATGTGACAGCGGTGAATGACGCCCCTGTGATAGATCAGGTTTCGGATCCTTCAGCCATATTGGAAGATGCAGGAGAGCAGACGATCAACCTATCGGGATGGAGATGCGGATGTCACTCAGTCAATAACGGTTACAGCTGCCAGCAGCAATACAATCTTAATCCCTAATCCGACGGTTACTTACACTTCAGATAATTCCACAGGATCATTGGCTTATACACCGGTATCGAATAAGAGTGGCACAGCAGTAATAACGGTAACGGTGACAGATAATGGTGGCACGGCTAACAGTGGTGGGGACACTAAAACGATGACCTTTACGGTTACGGTTACAGCGGTGAATGATACACCCACAGACATAGGCTTAACGAGTACCAGCGTAGATGATGATTCAGAGTCGGGCACAATAGTTGGCGCACTTTCGACCACTGATCCTGATATCGGTGACTCACACACCTATTCCATTGTGGGAGGTAACGACGAATCAAAGTTCACCATCAGTGGCAGTAACCTGAAAATCACCGAAACATTTGATTACCACGTGCAGCAGTCATACCAAGTGACCATAAGAACAACGGACAGTGCTAGCGCCACCTACGATGAAACATTTACCATTGTGGCTTCCAACCCAAACAACCGAAAACCGGTGGTTACGGCCAGCCAGTCATTCACCATAGCCGAAAACCAGAGTGCAGGTACTGATGTGGGTACAGTACAGGGCTCAGATGCCGATAACGAGACACTTCAGAGCTGGACTATCGAGTCAGGAACTAACAAAGATCATTACACCATTAACAGCTCCAGTGGTCTTATGGAAGCAGCAAAAAAACTGGATTATGAAGATTCTACTGAGAGAACATATTCACTGGGTATAAAAGTTTCTGACGGGAATGAATTCTCAGATGTAGTAACTGTTGCCGTATCCGTGACCGCAGTGAATGATGAGACACCCGCGGTAACGAGTAACCAATCTTTTTCGTTGGATGAAAATAGCAGCTCAGGGGAATCCCTGGGCACACTGCAAGCCACAGACGCCGACGTATGGCCCTCAGGCACGTCTACAACCTTTCAGAGCTGGACAATAACTTCGGGAAATGATGACGATGATTTCGCCCTAGAAAGCTCCACAGGCGAACTGACAACAGCCACTTCTTTGGATTATGAAACAACCAGTGCATACAGCCTGAAGGTAACTGTTTCAGATGGAGATAATACCTCTTCAGCAACAACGGTCACCATATCTGTAAACAATGTGAATGATAAACCCACTATCACCTCCAACCCATCCGTTACAACTGATGAAGATGTGGAATACGTTTTTTCAACTTCCAATTGGAATTATTCTGATGTTGACAATGATGCGTTGAGCAAGGTCAAGATAACCGGCCTGGAATCAAAGGGTTGGCTTTACCTGGATGCGAACGATAATGATACTTACGATAGTGATGAGGATGTCACGGATGAGCATGAGATCACCACCTCCAACATATCCAACGGTCATCTCAGGTTTGCCCCTGTAGCCAATGGAAACGGATCTGCCTATACCACGTTTACATTCCAAGTGAGAGACGGCACAGTCTACAACGGATCTGATCGTACCATGACCATCAATGTCACCGCTGTGAATGATAAACCCACTACCAGCGCCCAGACCGTATCGGTCAATGAAGACACGGATGTTGCTATCACCCTGGCAGGTGCTGATGTTGACGGTGACAACCTTACTTATGCCATAACCACCTTGCCAAGTAACGGAACACTCTATCAGACCTCAGACAGTTCTACCCGGGGAGATGCTATCTCCTCAACAGGGACCACAGTTTCAGACGAAAGTCACCAGGTCATTTACAGATCAGCTGAACATGGAAATGGAAACGGCCACGGAAATTTTGCCTTCAAGGTTAACGATGGCACCGTGGACTCTGATGTCGCCGCTGTCACTGTTAATGTTGCCGCTGTAAATGACGTGCCTGTGGCTGCAGCCCAGACTGTAACCGTGAATGAGGACACGGATGTGACCATCACGCTTTCCGGCACGGACGTAGAGGAAAGTACACTCACCTACAAAATCTCTACCCTACCAGCAAATGGAACACTTTACCAAACCGCCGATGGTTCTACACGGGGAGATGCCATCTCAGAGGTCTCCACCACTGTGACCAGTACAGAATTCAAGGTCATCTATGTCCCCGCGGAAAATGGTAACGGTGACGGCCACGGCAACTTTGGCTTTAAGGTCAACGATGGAACAGTCGATTCTGATGAAGCTACTGTAACGGTGAATGTTACAGCTGTAAGTGATCCTCCAGTCGCTGCTGATGAAGCGCTAGTCATTGCTGAGGATACTGAGATTACCTATACCCTTAAGTGGGTTGACCCAGATTCGGATGAATCCTCATCTTTAAAGAAAACAACCGGAAGCAGAAATTCCGGGAAAAAATCTTCAAGATCCATAACAAGAAATAGAATAACCCCCAAAAACAGAGTCGTTAACAACCTCAAAGAGGATAACAGTTCTGAACAAACCAACATAACAAAACCAACGGCACCAACCACCGGGGCCAGTTTTCATAGCATAAATGGGATTGTATTGAAAATCCAAGCTTTACCCATCTATGGAACATTGAAACAGGCTGACAATACAACAATTTCTTCCGTGCCAACTGATGTAACTAGCGATGAGGGCAAGGTTATCTATAAGCCTAAGGAAAACTATGTAGGCCTTGATACCTTCAAGTATAACGCCGTTGATGCTGACAATCTCGTGAGTGGTCTGGGTGTTATTTCAATAAATATTACAGGTGTTAATGACCCTCCTATCGTTGAATCTATTGATGATATAATCAATGAAGACGAATCTAAAACTTATACGCTTACAGGCAGCGATCAAGAGGGATCCGATATTTCATTCAAGATTACTGGCCTTCCAAAACAAGGAGCGATCACCAAGGAAGATGGAACTATCATTACATCAGTCCCGGCCAGCCTGAACTCAAATCAAATTACCTATACACCTGATACAAATTTCTTTGGAAGAGACACTGTTGAATTTCAGGCAAATGACGGCAGCAACAACAGTGATGACGGCCTCATAACCATTTTGGTAAATAGCATTAACGATCCGCCTGTGGCTGTGAGGGACACTATCAATCTGGATGAAGACGGAACCATTACATTTTCTGTCTCAGGTTCTGATATTGAGAGCACCGACCTGACTTATTCCATTCAAATGCTTCAGTCAATTGGAACGCTCTATCAGACGAGCGATGGCGAGACAAAGGGAACTGAAATAAAAACAGGAGATTTGATCACGAACACTGATCAGAAAATGATCTTCCAAGGCCAGGAAAACGGATATGGAGTAGACAGCCTCATTTTCAAAGTAAGCGATGGAACGGATTATGATTCAGCTACCGTTGTCATTGATATAGCATCTGTTCCTGATCCACCAGTGGCACAAGACGGCGATCTGGTTATTGCACAAGCTTTAGTTTGGGATTATGACGTGTCTTCAAAAGTATCTGATCCTGACGGAGATATCGATGCCTCAAGTCTCGCTATTGTTTCCTCAATTGGAGGCGGTGACTATAGGGTTCCTGTAGATGCAACATTATTATTCGTTATGGACTACAGCGATAATAAAACATACGCAGGTATAGATACAGTAGTGTATCAGGTCTGTGATCTCACAGAACTTTGCGATACAGGGACAATAATCATTACTGTAACGCAAGGTCGGCAACCGCTTGCTATTTCTGACACGTTAAATATAAGTGAGGATGCGTTGCCTACTTTAATCAATGTATTAAGTAATGACAGTGACATTGATGGTGACATGGATGCTTCTACTCTCAAATTAATTAATGACCCTGTAGGAGAGTTTCAAGGAATTAGCAATTTTGCTGAAGCTTTACTGAACGGTGAAATTAAGTTTTCAGTTGCTTTAAACTATAATGGAAAAGACAGTCTCAAATACAAGATATCCGATGAGACACGATTAAGTGGTGAGGCATCACTTTACATTTTTGTGGATCCCAGTCCTGACCCACCGGAAGTAGTATCTCCTCTTACGGTCACAATAGAAGAAGATGAAATAATGGAGATAGAACTTTACGCCTATGATGCCGACGGAGATACATTGACTTATACACTATGTCAAGAACCCCAGAACTGTACAATAAAATTCCCTTCAGAAGACGATATCCTAAGTACTGGAGATGTGTTGGCAGTCAGTGCTACGGAAAGTCCAACAATTACCGTCACGCCCCAACTTAATTTCACAGGTTCTGATGTTTTTACCTATTGTGTTGAGGATGAAGATGGTAATACTGTAATAGCCCAAGTTCTCATTACAGTGGTGGACATCCCGGATCCTCCTGTTGCCCTTGCAGATACTATTTCAATTTATCAAGGGGACATAGGCAGCATCAATGTTCTCTCCAATGACACAGATCCTGAAAATGATATGGATGTAGCATCATTATTGATTTATGGGAAAGACACATTTCCATCAAAATCAATTTCTACTTATAGGGGCGGTCTTGCAACGGTGTCTGACTCCTCAGTAATGTTAGACTACACCAGTTTTTTCATGTTCTTCGGCAGTGACACACTGGATTATTCTATATGCGACATTTTCAATACTTGCGACACCGCCAGCATTTACATCAATGTTGTTCAGGATGATATTCCCCCGGCAATATTCAACATTACTACAGATAAGGATACGCTGGTTTTAGAAGAGGGTGGAATAGCCAGCAGGGGTAATGCTTTGGCTACAGATCTTACCATCAGTGCCACCGTTAAAGATTCGCTGCCATTGGAAAGTGTCTTACTTAATGTGGGCAAGGGAGGTTCTGAACAATACACTCAGCACCAAATTCCTTTTGATGCAGGAGTGAGAATGCTTGAGATCGAAAGGACTGTCACCCTGGAAACCATTGATGAAAAGGGAATAAAATTCTATTTCTTCGCCTCGGATATACTGGGATATGCCTCCAATTCTGAAGTTCACATCCTTCCCTGAATGTATACCGTCGAATACGTGGATTCTTATCTCAATACCCACCCAGCTGGATGATAACACCATTGAAGATGTGTTCTATAACAGCTTTGGGCAGATCGATGAGGACAAATTCGTGGTCTGGCAGTATGTGAACGGTGAGTACGTCCATCCTACAGAAATAGTTGCCGGACTAAGCTACTGGGTATATCAGAAGATTGGTGAAGAGTGTGATTTTACCATCGGCGGCGGTGTGGTTACCAATGTGGATACACTGAAATGGGTGTTAAAGCCTGGCTGGAACCTGGTAGGTAACCCCTACCCGTTCCCCTTCGATCTGGGTAATGTTGATCAAACTCTTTTCTGCGGCCCGCTGGAATACAACGAGCAAGGCGGATGGTCTGGCTACAAAACCAATATAACCCCCTTTGGCGGTTATATCATTTGTAACAAAGCTGACACCACTGTTGTCCTCACTGCCACCGGTGGTGGTGGAGGCCAGGTCAGCACCATTTTCTCCGGCGGCGGCTCAAAAGATAAGACTGAAAACAACGGCAATACCGCCATGAAGAGACCCGAGAAGTTATTCAGAACTCAAATCAGCTTCAGTACCATTAAATATTCTGACAACAGCAACTTTATCGGAATACACTCACAGGCGGAAAACGATTTTGACAGGTATGACAATGTAACAGAGCCTCCCGTCCCCAATAATGATGACAAAATCAAGTTTGACTGGGTCATGGATAAAGAATCAGACAGACCAAAATATCTGTTGCAGGATATCCGAAATGCCGGCGATTCCACATTCACATGGCATGGTTACCTGCATCCCAACAATAATAAAGAAGAGATGACGGTGAAGACAAACTTGGAAGGTGATACAGATCCCGGTTACAAAATGGTCATGGTTGATAAGAGTCATGGTGACCAATACGACTTAATTCAAAAGAATTCCTTTATACTTAAGTTGATCAACACAAGTAATTTGGGGAGACAGTTCACTGTTTTCTACGGACCTGCATCATGGGTAGAAGAAGAGGTAAGTGAGCTGATCAAAACCATTCCTACGGAATATCATCTGTCTCAGAATTACCCCAACCCGTTCAATCCGGTGACCACCATCAATTACCAGATACCGACAGACCAGAAAGTGAGACTATCCATCTATAACATCCTTGGACAGGAAGTAAAAACACTGATAAACGGTGAACAATATGCCGGTTTTTACACGATTCGTTGGGACGGAACAAGTAATTCTTCTACAAAGGTATCATCAGGTACATATCTCTACATCATCCAGACTGCCAATTACAGGCAGGTCAAAAAGATGGTACTGCTGAAGTAGAAAAAAAATTCTTTCTCTAAGGCTGCAAATCGGCCCGGTTTTAACAAAAAACTTGTCAAAGTTTCTTGACCCTTTCCTCCCCAGTTCCTATTTTATAAACTCAAGGGTGAGACTTTAAGCCTTTCATTAAATCACAAGGGCCCTGCACTTACTTAATGTGCTATGGACAATTCATCAAATAACAAGATCACGGTCAACGTACGGTTAAGTTCCCAGATCGCAGACACATTGGGAACCAACAGGGTGAGGGTTACGGTGGATGAATCATCCACCGTCTCTGATGTAAAAGAAGAGATTAAAAAAAAACACCCGGACATTGAAGATCAGCTGGACAGCACGCTACCCGTCATTTCCGGCAAGATGGTGAATTCGGACCAACAGATAAGTCAGGGCGAGAATATCGCTTTTCTCAGTCCCGCTGCCGGGGGCTGAGCCTAAACCAACATTCCGAGGAGGAGTTAACCATGGCAAAAGATGAAGCTGCTGTAAAAGAAAAATCAGCAACACAGACCAACGGTCATGAGACTGTTTACGTGGATGAATTTGTAGATGGCGTTTTGGATCCCAATAAACCCATGCTGGGTCCCGTAAAGGACGGCGGCCACATTATGGTAAACACAACGCCAGGCTGCTGGGGTCCCATGATTACACCGTCCATCCGGGGCGGTCACGAGGTGACCAAGCCTGTCTACGTTTCCGGCGCCGAGGTGGGTGATGCCATTGCACTCCGCATCAAGGATATTACCGTCACCTCCATGGCCACTGCATCAGGCAATGACCAGTGGATGGAAGACCGTTTCCTGGGTGATCCCTATGTGGCCGGGAAATGTCCCACCTGTGACGAGGTGTGGCCCGAGACCCGCCTGGAGGGAATTGGCCAGGAATCTGTCCGGTGCGTGAAGTGCGGCAACGATGTAACGCCGTTCACATTCACCAACGGATACACCATATTCTTCGATAACAACCGTGAAATTGGGGTGACACTTCACAAAAAGGCCGCCGAGGAAGTTGGCAAGAGCGCGGCACATTACGCTGCCCTGCCGGAAAAATCTGTGCAGAACCCCATCCTCGCCTTCTGCCCCAGCGACCTGGTGGGCGTTGTGGCACGGCTTCGCCCCTTTATGGGTCAGCTGGGAACAACTCCGGCCATTCCCATGCCCGATTCACACAACGCCGGTGATTTTGGCACATTCCTTGTGGGTGCGCCTCACGCCTACGGCATTGAGGCGGATGATCTTGTCCACCGCACTGACGGCCATATGGATATTGACGCCGTCCGGGCTGGCGCCATTCTCATCTGCCCCGTTAAGGTGCCTGGCGGCGGTGTCTATCTGGGTGATATGCACGCTATGCAAGGCGACGGCGAGATCGCAGGTCACACCACTGACGTCTCTGGAACGGTAAACCTGCAGGTTCATGTCCTGAAAGGACTGGATATTGACGGGCCCATTATTCTCCCCGTAAAAGAAGATCTCCCCTATCTCGCTCAACCTCTCACCGACTCTGAACGTGAAAAGGCCGAAACCGTGGCCATTGCCTGGGGTCTGGAATCCCTGGAAGCGTCAGCACCTGTCTCGTTTGTAGGCACCGGGGCTGACCTGAACGCCGCTACGGAGAACGGCCTGAAACGGGCGGCGGACTTTCTTGAGGTAACGGTCCCTGAAGTACAGAACAGGGCCACCATAACAGGCGCTATCGAGATCGGGCGGGCTCCCGGTGTGGTTCAGGTAACTTTCAGGGCGCCGGTAGATAAACTGGAAAAACGGGGGCTCATGCCCTACGTCCAGGACCAGTACGGCAACGGTTTTTAACAGAACCTAAATATTGGAGATAATGGTGTCCGCGTAAGCGGATGTGGCCACTTTCGTGGCGCCTTCCATCTGGCGGGCAAGGTCGTAGGTGACCCTCTTCTGCAGGATGGTCTCTTCCATGGCCCGGACAATGCAGTCAGCAGCCTCCTGCCACCCCAGGTGCTCAAGCATCATCACACCGGAAAGGATAACTGAACTTGGGTTCACCTTGTCCTGACCTGCATATTTGGGTGCTGTCCCGTGGGTCGCCTCAAACAGACCAATACTGTCACCCATGTTAGCACCTGGTGCCATCCCCAAACCACCTACCTGGGCAGCGGCGGCATCTGAGATGTAGTCCCCGTTCAGGTTCGGTGTAGCGATCACCTCATACTCATCGGGACGGAGCAAGATCTGCTGAAACATGCTGTCAGCGATCCGGTCTCTCATCACCAGCTGGCCCTCCGGTACCTGGCCATCGTGCTTTTCCCACAGCGCCTCCTCAGAAATGACACCTTCACCGAATTCTTCAGCAGCCAGCTCATAGCCCCAATCGCGGAAAGAGCCCTCGGTAAACTTCATGATATTCCCTTTGTGCATGAGCGTTACAGATCCTCGGCCGTCGGCCACCGCGTACTCAACGGCCTTCCGCACCAGTCGCTTTGTTCCAAAGGGGCTGATAGGTTTAATACCTATGCCTGAATTTTCACGAATGTTTTTCTCAAAATTTGAGTTGATGAACTCCCGAATTCTCTCAGCTTCTGCACTTCCCCCTTTCCATTCGATACCGGCATAAACATCTTCAGTATTCTCCCGGAAGATGACAATATCCAGCTTTTCCGGACTCTTCACGGGAGACGGTACTCCAGGGATCCATTTCACCGGACGGACACAGGCGTACAGATCCAAAAGCTGGCGCAAAGAAACGTTAAGACTCCTGATGCCGCCCCCCACAGGTGTGGTGAGAGGACCTTTTATGGCCACCAGATGATCAGAGATGGTATCAACACTCTCTTGGGGCAGCCATTCCCCAGTTTCTTCGTTGGCCTTTTCCCCGGCCGGGATCTCCTTCCAGGAAATGCTTCGCTGGCCGTCATAACTCTTTTCTACCGCCACATCGAATACACGGACCGACGCCGCCCAGATGTCTGGACCAATTCCATCCCCTTCAATGAAAGGGATGATGGGCTCATGGGGAACGTTCAATTGTCCATTGTCGAAAGTTATCTTCTGGCCGTTCTCACTCATAATGTCTTTCCGTTTAATCCTTTTCCTTTGATTTTGTACTGGTATTACTCTTTTTGTCGCTTTTCTTTTCGCCCTTTTTCTCAGAGGAAGATTCAGACTTGCCGTTGGCTTTGGCAGGTTTTTTCGATTCCTCTTTACCGCCGTCCTTTTTCACGTAATCGGTTATGTAGAAACCAGACCCCTTGAAGATGAGGCCCGCACCGGCACCTATAAGCCGTTCCACCTTGCATCGGCACTGGGGACACCTTTTACGCGGCGCATCAGTCATGGTCTGAAGCATCTCAAAGCGATGACCACATTTAGTGCATCTGTATTCGTACGTTGGCATGGCTTTAGTTAACTAAACCTCTTTTTTCACCTAATCGAGACGGAGAATTTAGCCCTTCAACCCCGGCGGTGGGAATGATAATCTCATTATTTTTCTGTCAACGATGGGAAAGTGACAAAAACTGATTACAGGTTCAGCTTTTCTTTCAGTTTCTGAGAGACGTAAGGTGTAACAAAATCGTCCACATTACCGCCCAGGGTAGTCACTTCCCGGAGGAGAGAGGAGTTGAGGTGAGTATACCTCGCATCCGTCATGAGGAAAACAGTGATCACTTCAGCATTGAGGTGGCGGTTCATCCACGCCAGCTGAAACTCAAACTCTATATCACTGACGAAGCGCAGTCCGCGGATAAGGGATACCGCTCTTTGCTCCTCAGCAAACTTCACGATGAGTCCTTCAGAGGAGGTTACTTCCACCTCGTTGAATTGTTTGGTGGACACACCGATCATATCAATCCGCTCTTCAAGATTGAAGAGGGGGCTTTTATCCCGATGGGATGCAACTGTCACTACTACCCTGTCAAAAATCTTGACGGCGCGCTCGATGACATCGATATGGCCCAGTGTAATGGGGTCAAAGGAGCCAGGATAGATGGCTGTTTTGGGAGATCTACTCATGAAGAAAAGATTGAGATCTGTGTGTCGCCGTATTCCTTCACCCGGGCCCTTTCGGGACGCCAGCTCTCCCGCACTGAAGATTCAATCATCAGACGACCCTCTGGGCTGAGCCACTGAAGTGCCAATTCCGCCAGCCCGTCCAAGTTCACCTTGCCATAAGGCGGGTCTGCCAAAATCAGGTCAAACAAACTGTCGTTCTTTTTCAGAAACCGGAAAACATCCTGCCTGATGACGTCCAACTTCACGCCTTGGAACAGCAGGCCATTCTTCTTTATGGATTCCACGGCTTTCCTCTCGCTCTCAACAAATGTAACTGAGACTGCACCCCGGCTAGCAGCTTCCAAACCGAGGGCGCCGGTACCAGCAAAAAGATCCAGGACAGAGGATCCCGACAGGTCACCCAGAATGTCAAAGAGTGATTTCCTTACCCTGGCGGATGTGGGCCGTGTATTAGCCGCTTCTGGTGTTTTGAGCCGGGTACCTTTGTAGGTACCGGCAAGGATGGAAAGATCAGCCATGGGTGTCTTGCCGGTGAATCTCAAAGGCACTGGGCTGGTACTCGTTAATATAGAAGGAGACCTCTTTCCTCAGTACAAAGTACCAGATCACAAGCGCAACGATAGCAGCAGACAAAAGAAAAGAAAAAATTTCATGTCCTTTGTACTTACTTTTTCTATTTGGCTCAGGGGGCTTTTTCACCGTTTCTTTCACCGTCTTTTTTTCAGGCTCCTCTACCCTCGCCAGCTCCACTTTTGTTGTTCGTGATTTTACCTGTTGCAGTGCCACCGGTTCCTGAAAGCCTTCACTGCCGAACAGGTTGAGGTCCGTCATCACATAATCCTCCGGTGCAAAAGACCTGCCACTTCACCAAAATCTGAGGGGTCAGTACCTTTCAGTTTTGCACCTTTAGCCAAAGTAAATGAATCCAGGGGATTTACCTCCTGCAAATGCCGCTTTTTAGAGGAAACAAACCCTTGCCACTTACCGGGGAGTTCTCCTACAAATTTGATGCTGATGGCGGGCGTCTTTGTCGATCTGGGTTTTATCTCATTAATCATCTTGATCATTGAAGATGCCAGTCCTCGATCACCTGTCATGGTGTCCATGGAAATAACTCCGTCGCGAATTTTAGGACTGCCAAACGAGTGCATTATTCCGCCAATAAAGAACAGTGCCCTTACACTTCTGCCATCTTTGATGAAAACAACGCTGGCTTTATCCCCACCCACCGCCCTTGCAAGGGAAAGTGTGCAAGGCTCCAACCAAACCGGCACCGCTCCAGCCCGCTCCAAAGCAACATTCAACGCCTCCAGTGCATTCTCTGGAACAACACATGTCAGAATCCACTCTTTATCACTGCCATTCGATTCAACCTTTTTGAAGAATACAGATGACGTAGGCCAAAGAGGACCGAGGCGCCGCTTCAGGAACCAGTTGAGATATGCTTCCTGTTCTTCCATAGTTAATCCTTTGTCGACGGGAAAAATCTGGCAGTCGATCCACCGTTCATCCAGTGACAAGAACACCTCTTTGTCATGAACAGGTAGTGATTCTATAACATCATGAAAAATAACCCCGAGATGTACCAATAGATCTGGTGATCTCAGATCAGGGCGGTAAAAGTTTTTGGAAAGTTTTGTTGCCTTGAGGGAATTGACAACTAACGTCTCTTCATTGACATCAGCGTGAGCAAACCGAAGCCAGCCACTCCTGATAGAAATTGCGAGCATACACGGTCAGAAGCGTATCCAGCTCTTTTCCCCGTCTTCAATTTTTCCGTGGGACCGCGTATTGAATGCGAAGATAAGGAAACGACGCTCCGTATATTTCCCCTCGATGGGGCTTTCAACTTTGTAATCATATTCAGTCAATTCTATGAGATAAGGTTGATTTGTCAGAGGGCAGTAAAGCATGGTCGGGTCAGGCGTAAAGCTGTCATAATAGCTAACAACCTCCACGTGACTGGAATAGGTTGTGTCCGATACATTCACAAAAGTACTGTCTTCCAGAAAAGACTTCAGCATATTCTTGCGAACAAAGGAGGTATCGTAACGTGATTCATCCTCATTGAAGTTCACGACAACCATAGTTGTGTCCATGAGCGTATCTTTCCGGGTCTTCAGGAAACCGAAGCTAGTGTCATAAACCACAGCATAGTTGGCAAACATATCCACATCGGCTGTGCCATCGTCAAGATGAATCTTCTGCTTACTGAGAAATGTAGTGTCGGCAGTAAGGGAATCCCTGGCTGCATTTACCACCTTTATGGCCCATTGGCCATCCGCAGTCCGCTCACCGGTGAGGCGTTCATAATATGAAAGGACGTCATAAACATTTTCCATGTAAAAACGGCTTTCTGCTTCTACAGCCTCTTCTTGATCCCAAATCAGCCGGGGCATATAAATCACACCCAGGAATGCGATCACGGAAACCAGAATCGCCAGTTCCAGAAGGTCTCTAATCCACCATTTATATTTTGTATCCAGAAATTCAGTCATCTATCTGTTTGTCTCTCTTTTCAGCTTCACAATTCCAGGTGTTGTCAAATCTTTCCAAGGAATTTAGCACTGATTCCTTTCACATTCTTCAAATCGTCTATGGTTTTAAATGTGCCAAACTCGTCCCAGTATGCTAAGATCCGGTCAGCCAGTGCCGGACCAATGCCGGGAAGAATTATAAGTTCACTCTTGAGAGCTCTATTCAAGTTTACTTTTTGGATGGTGATTATCGAAGCGATATTTTTCCCGGCCAGGTGAGATGCTCTCCCCTCCTGGGCAATTCGGGCAACCTAGTCTGCCTCTTCAGACGCTTTAGAGATATCAATATTTTCAGGGAACCATGTCCGCCTGACAAATCCCACTGCTAGACCCAGGGCAAGTATCGTCAGAAGAAATCTGGAAATGAATTTTTCCTGAGGTGTCATAGGTTAGAGTCGCACCTTCCTCACGGCGGTTCTCACTTTTCTCCCGTTGCTTGAAGCAAGCTCCTTAAACAGTTTTTTCTGGCTGGAATTTAGTTTTGTAGGTGTGCTTACCTGAATCTTCACCAGTTGATCACCTTTCCTGCCATTACGCAGTTCACCTAGGCCTTTATTCCGCATCCGCAATACCTGTCCGGACTGGATACCAGCTGGAATGGACAATTTGGCGGAGCCGGTCAATGTTGGCACCTCAATCTTGTCACCTAGGGCCGCCTGGGAGAAAGAGACTTCTACCTCTGTGATGATGTCAGTATCGTGACGCGTGAAGAATTTATGTTCTTTTTCATCGAAGAAAACCACCAGATCGCCCCTGTCACTTCCCCTTGGCCCTGCATTCCCCTCGCCACGGAGTGTCATATAATTGCCAGCTGCCACACCGGCGGGGACATTTACTTTGATCTGTGATGCTTTCTTTCTCCGGCCGTCACCGGCACAAGAGCGGCAAGGCTTGGATATAACCTCACCACTGCCGCCGCAGTTTGAGCACGCCCCCACATTGACGAACTGGCCAAAAAGTGAACGGGAGATTTGGCGCACTTGCCCTGAGCCGTTGCAAGTGGTACACCGTATGGGCATGGCCCCTTTCTCACCACCTGTACCATTACAAGAGTCGCACGAATCCATCCGGTTTACTTTGATAGTTTTGGTTACACCTTCTGCAATCTCTTCAAGGTTAAGATTTAGGGTAACTTTAAGGTCCGAGCCCCGGCTGCGGCGCCTTGAGCCCGTACCGCCGCCGAAAAAGTCATCAAATGAGCTGGAACCGAAACCTTCCATGAAGGTCCGGAGGGCGTCAGACAGGTCAAAGTTTTCAAATCCGCCAAAACCGCCGCCAAAACCGCCTGGACCGCCGTCAGTGGCGGTATGGCCAAACTGGTCGTACTGCGTGCGCTTTTGAGAATCACTTAGAACCGAGTAAGCTTCCGCTGCCTCTTTGAATTTTTCCTCAGCATTTTTATCACCGGGATTTTTGTCAGGGTGATACTTCATGGCAAGCTTGCGATAAGCTTTCTTGATTTCGGCTTCGCCAGCACCCTTTTCTAAGCCCAGTACCTCGTAGTAATCACGCTTCACGAGCTACTCCTTATCGCTACCCTTTGAATTGACAATCACCTTAGCATGACGGATGACCCTGTCCTTGTATTTATACCCTTTTTCAAATTCCTGGATCACAACACCATCTTCGTGATCATCGGAAGTCTGGGTCATCATAGCATCGTGAAGTTCCGGATCAAACTTGACCCCTTCGGAATCAAACGGTTCAACCTTCAGGGCGCTGAGCCGGCGGTGAAGTTTTTCGAGGATAAGATTCATCCCCGCCACTAGCGATTTCGCATTTTTCGACTTATCTCCATCCGCAGAAGCGATCATTCTCTGGAGATCATCAGCGATACCGAGAAAAGAGATGATCACATCCTTACCCTCATACTGCAACAAACGGATGAATTCTCTATCTTTTCGCTTTTTATAGTTGTCGAACTCGGCACGGAGGCGAAGATGGCGGTCTTGGAGGTCCTTCAGCTCATCTTCGATAGAGGACTCTTCTTGAACCTCTTCATCTACCGGTTCAGCTTCTTCCAGAGCCTCTGTTTTTTTTGCTATCTCTTCTTCAGCTTCAGGAACCTGACCATTCTTTGGTTCTTCTTCGACTTTCTCTTTTTTGATTTTCTTTTTTTTAGGCATGATTCAGTTTTTCGATTGTTGAAGCAAAAAGATCCAGAACTGTAAGGACTTCAGCATAGTTCATTCTCGTAGGCCCGATGACACCAAAACAGGCGGAATTCTCACCAAGTACCATTGACTTGGTCACCACGGAGCAGGAATGCATGGACTGAGCGCTATTCTCTGAACCGATGGCGATGGTGAGACTTGCGCTTTCAGCGGACATATCCACTGAACTCCTGATGGTTTTTGAATTATCCAGCGCGTTGATCATGGACTGCATATTGTCCGGCTCACTGAATTCAGGATGTTGCCACAGCTGGTCTTTTGTTGAAGAAAAAATTTCATCTTCTGACGAAACTGAAAAATAATCTTCCGCATTTTCAATGATTACCTGGATAATTTCACTTTCAAAAATTGACTGACCCCTGAGACGGTTACCGATAGTTTTTGTTATATCTGATACGGAGAGACCAATGAGCCGCTCTCTGAGTATTGAAGCCACCATCTCAATGAGAGAATCCTTGATCTCCAAGGAAAGATTTAAAAGAACGGTTCTCACCTTCTCTGACTTGAAACCCAGCACCAGCAACACCTGCCCTGAACTGAGTTTCACAAGATCCAGATTTGTCAGTTTTCTCCGGCTGTCAACTAAAAGGATGGCAAAGCCGAAAAGGTGATTCAGCTGCGCCAGTGAATTGGCTGTGATTTGAAACAGTCTCTCCACATTGAACGATGCTGCCGCCAGTTCATCCATGGCGATCTGCCGCATGGACTCAGATGCCACTTTCGATTCCAGCAGTTCATCTACGTAAAAGCGGTAACCAAAATCGGTGGGAATTCTGCCTGAGGAAGTGTGGATGTGACTAAGAAGACCAACCTCCTCAAGGAAGTGAAGTGTATTCCTGATAGTGGCAGGACTCAGTTCTAAATTATATTCCTCTTTCAACCGTTTGGATGCCACGGGGTGAGCAGTATCTACAAAATCTTCAATGACCATCTTGAGGATGGCCTTGTCCCGGTCAGACGGCTGAGTGATATCGGATTTCATGTTCTTAAATCTCACTTTAGACTAACTTCCAAAATTACAGTCACGGTCAGGGTTAATCAAGATTATCGTCCGTCGAGAGAAACAGTCGCTATAGGAACTTCCTCACCGCACGCACACTCCCCACAAACGAGAAAAAGATGATGACACCCATAAGCAGAGCCACGATCTGAAATTGCCACACCAGACGGTACTGAGTAAAGAGTGAAAGAAAATAGTTACTCCCTTCAACAAAACCGTAAGAAACTGCCGCGGCCACCAGAGAGCCCAGGAGTCCCTCGAGAATACCCTCAACCATGAAGGGGAATCGGACAAACCTGTTGGTAGCACCCACCAGTTTCAGAATCCTGATGAGGTCCCGCCGGGCATAAATACTCAGACGAATGGTATTTGATATAAGTATGACCGTGCCAAACAGGATTGCCGCGGCAAGGACAGTCACCCCAGCGAAAAATCCTTCATAGTATCTCTCGATGAGTGAAATGAGGCGCCCCTGGTAGCGCACTTCATCCACACCTTCCACAAATTCGATCTGCTTTATAATGGGATTGACATCTATCCTTCCCTCTTTGGGCTCTTCCAGCTTAAGAACAGATCCCGGTGGCAGTGGATTTTCCTCTAAAAGCTCAAAAATGTCTTCTCCAAACTCTCGCTGGAAAATATCAGCCGCCTCATCCTTGGTAATCAGTGAAGCGGACTTGATACCCTCAATGCCGCCTATCTGATCAACTAGTTTCGCCGCCTGGGTGTTGTCAACGTCCTCTGAAAAGAAGACCTGAAATTCGTATTGCCCTCGGGCAATTTGAATAATGCCCGAAACATTCTCGACCACCACTGCGATAATCACCACAAAACTGGAAGCAATACCTATTGCGGTGATGGTGGCAAGTACCGTTGATTTGGTTCGCCAGAGACTTCGGATGCCTTCCGAGACAAGGTATAGAAATCGATCAATCATGTCTGGATTTCGCCGTCTACAATCTGCATGAATCTGTAACCCCGGTCTCTCACTAGGGAGAAATTGTGAGTGGCCATAAGAACCGCTGTACCGTCCCTGTTAATCTCTTCCAGCAGCTCAACCACCTTGAGAGAAGCGGCAGGATCGAGGTTCCCCGTCGGCTCATCAGCAAGGATCACCAGCGGATCCTTCACAAGGGCTCGGGCAAGTGAAACAATCTGCTGCTCTCCGCCTGAAAGTTGGGTCGGCAGATGATCCCGACGATCCGAGATGCTGAGTCGTTCCAACACATTCTCAACCTCATCTTTCACCACCTTCATTCCGACTCCCTGAACGTGGAGCGGAATGGCGATATTCTCAAAAACACTCCTATCTTTCAGCAACTCGAAATCCTGGAACACCATCCCCACCTTGCGCCTCAGCATGGGAATGTTGCGTTTCTTGATTTTGTCAGATCTGTATTTGTCCACTCTTACTGTCCCTTCCTCAGGGAAGATGTCCATATAGATAAGTTTCAGAAAAGTGGTTTTACCCGCCCCTGTGGGTCCTATAATGCAGACGAATTCACCTGGCTCGATATCAAAAGTTACATGCTCAATGCCGACGCCATCTTCAAAGGTACAGGATACATTTTTGAAACTAATCATGATGACACCAACACAAGAATAATACTTATTTGTCTTATGTCAATGAAGTCTTTCAGGAATAAAGAGCAAAGAGTCAAAATATGTTCAGTCAACTGTTCAACTGACTCAAGATTTAAACAGGAAATCAGATAAAACTATATATCCACCGAACCAGGCCGATCATCACCAATATGTATCCCTCCCTTCGGGATACCACCCACCCTGTGCGCATGAAGACCAGTACAAGAGCAACCATAAGAGATAAGAACACAAGATGCACCCTGGCATCCAAACCAACAGGTATATCACTCAGTATTCCCGCCACCCCGAGAACTCCGAACAGATTGAAAATATCACTCCCGATCAGGTTTCCAACAGACATTCCATAACGAGAACGCAAAGCCGCAGCCAGTGATGTAGCAAATTCAGGAGCTGAAGTCCCTGCCGCAATTACGGTAGCCCCTATGACCCATTCTGATACGCCCAAATATCTTGCCAGGTTAACCGCTGACTCCACCATAAAGTGGGCACCAAAGAGAACCATCGCCAATCCTCCAATCAGCGACACAGGATCCCACCAATCCATCTTACCCGTTACCTGATCCATTTCTAACGGTTCTCTTTTGATATAAAGATAGCTTAGATAAAGAATAAGCAGGGAAAAAAGGATTCCTCCCTCAAATTTGGTCAGGGCTAAATCCCAGAGAAAAAACAATAGAATAAACGTACCGAATAGTAAGAATAAGCCATCTCTTACAATGACGATTCTACTTGTTTTCAGGCTGTGGATAATTGCTGTACCACCAAGAATAAAGCCTAGATTAAATATGTTCGAACCTACAATATTCCCTATGGCAATATCACCTATTCCCTTCAAAGCCGCCAAGATCGAAACAGCAAATTCGGGAGCTGATGTACCCAATGCCAATATGGTCAGCCCGATTACCAGTTCTGAGATTCCCATACGCTTGGCAATTTTGGATGCACTATCTACAAGCCAAGTTGCTCCTTTAGCTATCACACCGACACACACAAGAACAATAATTACATCTTTTACAACTTCCATGATTTCCTTTTAGTTACCTTCTGAGGAGTTGAATAGTCTACAACTTAGCTAAGCAGGGACTTTCTCATTTTAATTATAATATGGCTTTGCAAGGGGGTTATCAACATTGATTAGGATTTACAGGAATGCTGTGATTATTCAGAGGTACATCCCTTTTTTATTGATAAAATCCCAGACAGAGTCTGGAACCATGTATCGAATGGTCAATCCACTCTTCACTCGATGTCGTATCTGGGAGGAGGAGACTTCAATTTGCGGAATATTTGCGAACCTAATTTGAGACAAAATCTTTGGATCAATCCTGCTAGGGCGAAACCCCGGGCGAAGGGCAACGATAACTGTGCATTCATTCAGGATTGATTCATATTCCATCCAGCTATGAAAGTCCAAAAGGGAATCGCTACCTATAAGAAAGTAGATACCCTCTGAATTGAGGTTAAACTTTCCCTTTGTCTCCTTTACGGTCTCCACCGTATACGAAACACCGCCCCGTTCTATTTCGATATTGGACACATCAAAATGGTCATTATTCACCAAAGTCAGGCGAAGCATTTCCAAACGGTCCTCGATAGGCGAAATGCTTCTTTTCTTGTGAGGTGGATTGGAGGCTGGCACAAAAACAATTCGATCGAACTTCTCAGATTCCTGAATGGTCTCTGCAATGATAAGATGACCCACATGGGGCGGATCAAAGGTTCCTCCGAAAAGGCAAAGCTTCACAATTTCTTTCCTTCCTCTTGCCGGTGTTTGTCAATCAATTTTTTCGCATCCTCAAGCAAGGTCTGATCAATGAACCTCCCGGTGTTGTCCTTCAGGAACGTTTCTGATTCCTTAAACTTACCGGCTACGATGAGTGTGTCCACAATCAGGAACCGTGCCTTGTCAGAAAAATCTGTGTCAAAATAAAGCTCCAAAAGACCCTCCAGGTAATTTACGGCGGCGTCATACTCTTCCATCTTCACATAGAGAATAGCGGACTCGTACATCTTTTGAGACAGTTTGTTTCGCATCTCCCGGATGGTGGCAGTGGCATTATCACGATACTCTGAATCGGGAAAGTCCTCGATGAATTCCTGATATTTCTGTATCGCCCTGTCTGTGGCACCCTGATCGAAATAGAACTTTGGAGAACTTTTTTCATAACTCTGGCAGATGCGGTAACGAGCAAGCCTGACGTGTGGACTGAATGTCATCTGACGAACCAGCTTATCATATTCGCTGATAGCGCTCTCGTATTCTTCATTGTGGAAATAAGCCTCACTCAGATAGAACTGAGCATCGTCACCGATTTCTGTATGTCTACCCCGCAAAAGGACATACTGGAAATGCTCTTGGGCACGGTAGTATTTCCGTTTCTCCAACAGTTCCATGGCCTTTTCATATCGCTCATCAATATCATCTTTGCTGAGATCGATCTCATCCTTGGCACAGCTGACCAACAAAACCGCAAACAGTGGGAAAATATATCTGAGCCTCTCAATCATTAATATTCTCTCACCATCTTATGGCCAGAGAGATCCCTCCCACGCCAGACCGGGCGAAGGGAGAAAAGGTCAGTCCCAATGCAGATTCTGTGTTTGGTGCCAATAAGCGGCGTCTCGTCTCAATGAATGCATCAAAAGCGCTAATTAAATGATTGAACATAATGGCACTGACGGTGTAGGTAGCCAGCCTGAATGCATCATTTGAATCTGCCCGCTGGTCGAGATAATTATTCTTTAAATCTGTCATGACCAGAATTTCAACGCTGTCCCCCACAGACTTTTCCTTCTCCCACCAACCGTTATTCCCGTCTTCCTTGAAAAGATCCGACCATCCTGCAACAAATTGATCATACTTGCCAATGTTCTCGTAGAACTCATGATCCTTCACAACTTCCACACCTTCAATCCAGTCCCACCCGCAAAGGGAGTCTGAACTGATGGTGGCTGTCTGGCCGGGGAGAAACAGTTTGAGGTGGTGAGTCCCTTCGCAGACCACATCACCATAACTGGATGTAAGCCATGGTGTCCTCAGCCACCATTGATAAAGATTCCAATTCTCATTGGCGAACAGTTCGTATTCAGTTTCGATCCTTTCCCCACTCTTGGTAAATGACCTCCAGCTCATCCAGGCGGCCACCTCCATCCCAGCGAAAAAGAGGGCCTTTTTCTTTGCTCCGGCGTACCACTCCCCCATACCGGGAATGGCCATGGACAAAATGAGTCCCCTGGCGGGATAAATGGTGCTGTCTACTTTAATCTGAGCTGAATCTGTTTTTGCCTCAGGCTGGATCAACAACAGTGGGCCATGAAAACGGGGTTCATAAATGAGAAGTCTCGACCCGCTTGAAAAAAGAGGAGCAATGAGGATCAGTATGACCGGTATCAGTTTTGGCTGTTTTGTCACTTAGAATCCAAAGAGAAGGGTAAAGTAAAGCCGTGAGTCGCCGCCATACTCATGATTTAGCGCGGTGAATTTATCTAATCCCCTGTGTAATTCCACGCCAATTCCCGTCGGGTAATTGTAGAATGAAAAGCCTCCAAACCGAAGCTGAACACCCATCGAACGCTTTGCTGAGAAGCTTCCTCCGTTCCCGTTCCAAGCGTCACCAAACTGGCCCATGAACCCGACTACAATATTCTGTAGAATAAACGGTCCCAAAGAAATATGGCGCTGTCTCATGATGGGGATTCTCGCTGTAGCTGTCGCCGCCACCATTCTGTTCCCTTCAAGTGCATAAAAAGGATATCCCTTTATCCCCGGCAAACCTCCTGCAAAAAAGTTGAAAAATGAATCCACTTCCGTCTCTGACATCCACCCACCAGCAATTTCAGCGGAGAGTGTCCATCGGTCCGTATTAGGTACCTCAAAATGAGCTTCACCGCTCCCCTTCACTCTGGCAAAGTTGAAATCTTTGAAGACAATCTCGAACAACGATTCTTCCGGACTGTAAAACCGATTGTTTTCCTGGCGGAAATCAAGATGAACCTTGAACCCATTACTTGGCAGGATGTCATAGTCAACCGTTCTTCGGAAAACCTGTGTGTCCCATCTCATCCCCGTATGAACACCGCTGTAGTAATCGATCCCTGACTTGCCGAAAAGCTGTTCTCCAGGAACCCACCAGAGAGCATTTGAACGGTAATTCTGATATGAGCCAAAGAGAGTGACACTGTGCCGACCCCGAAATGGAAACCTTGCCCCTCCCTCCATTTGGAAAAGCCGGTAAGCCACATCCGAGTCGATATCAATCACATCCCAAAGGGTAGATTGATTGGTGATGTGCCGCGTCATGAAAAAGACTTCCGCATAAAGCGTGGGATAAAGCGTTCTCAGTTCAAAGAGTAAGAATAGATCAAGATCAGTAAGCCTGTTAAGACCGGCACCGCCAAAAACGCTGAGCCGGTTGATCACTTCATTGGATTGGAAATAGAACCCAGGTTTCATCATGCCGTAATCCAGCTGCAGTCTTGGGAAGAAAAACATTCTGGAAAATGAGTCCTCATAATTCTTAAAAACAGAATCAGGATAAGATGAATCGTCCGCCATTACAGGAGGTGGCAAGCCGTCGAATTTTGTGAAATAGTCAGGGCTGTAACCGACAACAGTTTCATCCACCAGCCGGACGGAGTCCATGAGCGCAATCCTGTAGCCACCATTTTCATAGAGGGAATAGAGCACCTTCCCGTCCCTGCTCACATCGGGCATGAATGCACCACCGAAAACGTTGGAGATATATCCTTGGCGACCATCGGAAGAATTGACGTAGAAAAGGTTGAAAATGCCTGAACGGTCTAAGGAATAGATCAGACCCCCGTTGGCCGTGGCCGTTATATCCCGTTCATCCCACTCGGGAACAGCCATAAGGTCAACAAAAGTCGTATCTTTTATATCGAGGGCTGCGATATTTCTGAAATGGCTTTCCACATAATCGAACATTAGCCACCTTTTGTTGGCATCGAAAGTAAGATTGGAAATTTGGCGTCCATCATCGAAACGTGTTATCTGTTCTGATTCCTCTGAATTCAGGTTAATCAGAAAGACATTCTGTGTCCCGTCCCGGGTTGCCAGGTAAGCCAGCAGTGAATCACCGGGAAATATAACAGGTGAAAAAGCTCTGGCACCTTTCGTCAGACGCTCCTCTTCCTCATCTTCAAATGAATAAACGTAAAGGTCGAACCATTTAGAACCTTTTCTATCCGGTTTCGATTTTTTTGTGTAATAGATCTTATCTCCTGATGAGGACCATGCCGGGGAAGAGAAAACATCTTTTGCCGTGATTTCATCCGTGCTGTCCTTGAAGGTGAAAATGCGCAAGTTGGTCTGGCCGAGAAAATCGTTTCCCTCATTGGACAAATATGCAAACCTTTCTCCATCCGGAGCCCAGGTGGGGTGGAAATTGGCAGTCCCTTTCTTCCGTATGATCTTGCCTTTTACTTCTCCGCTATTGATTGATTCGGTGAGAAGCTCATACCGTTCCATCAATGTTGTCTGAAAATCCGAAAACACTTTATCGGCCGGAAAACCGGCCGCCCCCTCAATTGCAGATTGGATTGATGCACCTGACTTACGGGATAGATTCCTGGCAATGACAGGAAGCACTTCTTGCCCGTATTTGTATGCTAGATACCGGGAAAAGGCAAATCCGGAATTATAGGTGGATTCATTCCCAATGCCCGCCTTACCGAAGGTATTCATCTCCGTGAGCGAAAGAAGATTATTGTTCAGTGCCCTGTCTCTTAGAATCATATCCCGGTGCGTATCCCAAAAGTCGTAAGTAGCCCCATCGTACATGAACTGTGCCACCCCCTCAGCAAACCACGGCGGCACGGTAGTACCGGGCAAAGGATAGGAGACTAGCGTATTGGGATAACCATACAGCACATCTTCCCGTTTTTCCGGTTCATACCTTATCCACTGAAAATAACCACCGGGCACACGCCTCCCGAACTTCATGGCCGCCTGCATGGAAACAATGTGCGTGAATTCATGGGTAATCACATTCTGTATCCAACGGTGACTTCCGCGCAGCTCCATGTCAAGAGGAGAGGCCCAAATCTCTATCTTATTGTCATAATAGTAAGCGGCACCATTAGAATAGTCATCAGTGTCAATGAAAATAATGTGAGTCTTCTCAACAGGTTCATATTGATAGAGACCTGTGACATAAGAATAGATGGTTTCCGCTGCCACGGCCCCCTCTTTGGCAGTTCTCTCCGTCCCGTTATGGAAGTGTACAGTAAAATGGTCCGTCTCGAAGGTCTTCCACGTCAATTCGGGATGATTGAATGCCACCTGCCCGAACACCGTTTGGAAAAGTAATCCAGCTATAAAGAGGGATCGTTTCACACTTTCAATTGGAAATTTTGGACCTGTTTTCCTTTGTCAGTTGATGACAGCAATTTTGAGAATCTTGGATGCCGATTTTCCAGCTAAGGTAGCTTCCACATTAGCTAAGTAAACACCGCTCTCAACCTGACTCACATCCCAAACAACTTCATTCACTTCATTTGAATGAACATTGGCTATCTTCAAACGTTCCACAAAAAAGCCCGCCAGATCATAGACGGTGATGGTAATGTTATCGACTTCACCTACGGTCACCCGAAGTGTGGTGGAACCATCATCAGCAGGGTTTGGGTAACAGTATGTTCTTTTTTTGTCAAGAATACCGTTGTTAGCCGAAACAGGTGACTCCGATAGAGAACCTGAAAAAAATCGCCCGTTGAGCAGGCCGCCGTGCTCGGACGGCCATGAATTGCCTTCATCTGCAGCTGCCTCATCAAAAAGCCACACTTCTGAAGAAGTAAGGATGGCGTTTCTCCCCTGATAATTTGCAATCATCTTCAGTTCACTTGTCTCATCCCCGGCCAAGTGAAAACTTATCCTACCGGTCCAGTCAATAATCAAAACATCCCCTTGAGAGGTTTTTGTCACAATCTCTGGATGATCGTCTCCCGTGATCTGTCCGGCCAGAAAAGGGCCTGCCGCATCCAGCTCCATTGGGAAACCGCTCAAAAGGGTGAGGTTACGGTTCAGAGCGTAAACCGTCCCTTCTGTGTCAGTCGCAATGATCTCCAATTCAGCGTCACCATCCAAGTCGACCACGCCAAGATAAACAAAACCGACTTCCTCAAAGCCTGTATAGGTGATACCATTTGTCATGCTCACTAACCCCTCTCCAGAGGTATGTACAACAGAGCCAACATCTGACAGTGGACCTCTCGTCCACCACGAAACAGTCAGTCCTTCATTCGTCACTTCTTCCCATGAAGAATCCGGTGTAATAATTACAATGTGATCATCGTAAAACAGACCAACTTTCGAAGCGTTAGTATAACCAACAACCCTTGATGGGAGAGCAAGTTGTAAGCTGGCTGACCATACTGACTCAAATCCGGAAATGGTTGAGGAATAAGATTTTATCTCCACAGCAAGTAACCCATCTCGCTCAAAAGTAAGCACAAGCTCTGGAGCCGGGCCGCTATTGGTAATTGCCAAGCGATAGTCGCCAACTGGACGAAGTGTAATCCCTTCAGGTTTGATCTCGCCAGGACCGGACCACCATAATGAATCGGACATGCCAATGATCTCCCTTTGACCATCTCCATCGAAGTCGTAAAGGAACTCCATCTGCAAAGATGAATCTGGAAATCCGTCAGCCAAAAGAGAATTGGCCAGTGTGAACGTCATCACCTTCCCCGCCTTGGTTATGTCATTGATCTCCAGATACGAATCAGCACCACTGTTTGACCGGGTACTAGGGTAGGTGTCAGGGCCGAAAGAGGGCGATTGATTTACGAAAGCAGGGTTGGCGATAGTATACTGGCTGTTTCCATCAAACCACATGTCTGACCAGAGACCTGCTGATGGATCGGTGAACAGAAATGCCGAAGGGTATCCCATATCCTGTGCGCCATCAGCCTCTTCCAAATCGATGCCACGCCTGTCACGGTTACCGTTTACTGTCTGACTCGCGAACCCTTCGGTTATTCTTTCCTCATCAATGTGCCAGATAAGCAGGCCTGAACCTGGCAGGCCCAGATCATAGTTGGGGACAGATGTCACCACCCCCGTTGTACTATCCCGCTGGAGGTTTGCCGAATCTAGGAGTACTTCAACATAGCCCCGCACGCTGATTCCCAGACCCCCAATTGCCCACCTCAGAGAATCGATGTCAACATTCTCTCTCACCCAGTTATTACGGTTTTCGATGAGAAAATATTCATTGGTAGAAATGTTTATCCGGACAATCTCATCAACTAAAGTATCTCTGGCCACCACTGTGACAGTTTGCGTGGGTGTTACGACTTGTGCCGACTCCCACCCGGCCCAGACCCTTGTCCACGGATCAGGTGGGGAAGGAACCAACCCTCTACCATTGTTCGAGCCCTGATCCATAAGTGCAAATATACCTACACCACTTTCCCCGGTTTCCAAGTCCCAAAGTGGCGGGAGCCCCACTGCAAAGCCAAACATGAGGACAAATGTTCCAGTCAATCCAAACTGATAATCGCACGGCTGCGAAAGGCCGGCAAATATTTCAGAGGAAATACTGTATAGAAGATGATTCTGCGTCTCCGGCAGGATGATACCGGAAGAAACTGCAGACCCATTTGGAAAAGTTATGGAACCGCTACCAAGCTGTTCTTCCAGAAACTGTGAATCAATATATGTGGAGGGAATATCAGTCTGCGTTGGATCTATGAACGGAAGTGAAAAGTCTTGGCCAATACCGGCATGGAAAACAATAATAATATCAAATTCGTCGAAATTTAGCACATCTTCAGCGTAAGACGCCTCCAGACTTTTTTCGAATAAACGGGCCAGTCCCTGCTGTTGAGCTTGATCATCATCGTAAGGGTAATAACTCGACATTGTCTCATTAAGCACATAGCTTGAGGATGCCTCCTCCGGCAGAATGACGGAACTATCCAGATCGATTCCGAATTTTCCTCGGGAGACGGAACGGTAGTAGTTGTCAACAGCACGTAGGTGCGCGTCAAAATAGGCCTTGTTATGTGGGGGCGGATCGATGACATAATCACCGCACTGATCCAATTCTGGTTCGGCAAGGAACGTACCGTTACCCGTGGAAGAAACGTCATCATCCGGACTGAAGCTGACCCGTAAGCCCAGAACAGAAACAGCCTCTTTTTCAAGAACCATTTGAGCATGGAGAGGGATGACGAACAGACAGATTAAAAACAGTCGCCAGATCACTTTGTATAAAAAAGTCCCGCCGTTAGAAAAGGCAGGACTTTTCAAAAAATTTCCAGAAATCCTCAGAATTCAATATTGAGAGAAAACCGCATGGTATTGGTAAGAGGGTGCCCCGGCTCTCCAAGGGTAAACCCGGCATCAAAGCCGTAGCCCGAAAACCTGAGTCCCACACCGAAAGTGGGGTTATGAATCTTTCCTGTCTTATCGTAGTAGTAACCTGCCCTCAAAGCAAAGTAGCGGGAGTACCAGTACTCGGCACCAAGATTCAGCACAGTCTCATCCAGTTCGTTTTGGAATGTTCTCGATCTGCCGGTGCCCACTTCAAGTTCTCCTGCATCGTTATACTTCCCGTAGTCAGAATCTCCCCACTCCGCCTCTGTGGGAACAAACTTGTCGGTGGCATCTTTGGTGTAGCCGCCAATTTTCCCGTCCGACACACCATTCCTCCCGGGACGGTCAATGTCACCACCCAACAGCCAGTCATCCACCCACGAAGTGAATATGCCAAGATAGATGGGATCGGTGTGAGCTTTTTCCATCCTACCTTTTGAATTGTAACTCCCACTGGGGCCCACATACTTACCTTTTTTGTCGTACATGCCCACAACACCATCACTGTTCCAATCCATGTCTGGATAGGATGCCACAAGCATTTTGTCAATATCCATGACGATGCTCAGTTTGTTGTATTCGGTGTCCACGACTTTGAAATTCAGGCCAAGAGTGAAATTTGTGGGCATGGGGTCGGCCTGTGCCTCATCGATAAAAGCAATCTTCGGACCAATGTTGGTCACCGTCACACCCATATCCAGTCTGTTGGAAAGAAAACCTTTCTGAAGATAGCCGAGGTCGAATGCGAAATCAGTAGTGACACCTTTCCCTTTCTCAGCCCCAGCGCCAATCTCAGCCAGCTTCTGATGAAGCAACTTCACGTTGAGACCGATGGCCGCGTTCCGGGAAATGAATGCTCCGTAAGAAGCGGTGGCAGCGAACATGAAGCTGTTGAATGTACCGAGATTCTCCCCCTGCTCATCGGTTCGCTGCTGCTCACCGAGATTAAGAAAAATGATATGCCCGCCCAAGGTACCCAAGGTAGGTACATGATGGCGAAAGGCAACAAATTCATAGTACATGTCAGAGACCAGGTTAGGTAACCAGTTGACATGCATGAGAGCAACCTCGGAACCTTGAAGAAACGCCAGGCCCGCGGGGTTCCAGTAGCTGGCATAAGCGTCGTTGGCCACGGCCACCTGGGCTTCACCCATTCCGCCGGCACGGGCACCGGGAGAAATGAGCAGGAACAGAGCTCCCGCTTCACTCCCTGCTTTGAGAGGCGAAATACCCGTAAAGAGAGTAACCGTTGCTAAAACAAGAGCTATTTTTCTCGACTGTTTCACCATTAGTGCGAAAAGTGGGTTTTTAACTCAATTCTGTCGCGTCTGTTCCAAACATCCTCTGAATAGAGACTATCGTTAAATATACCCGACCTCAATCATTTGTCAAAACTTTGTCCTCTCACAGGAGAGCGAGCGACAGAGCCGGAATATATGTAATGGCAAGCACTGTTAAGAGCAGGATGATGAAAAATGGCAAAGTTGCCTTGTACACTTCAGGCATGGAGCGGTTGAAACGGTACGCCGACAGGAAAAGGTTCATCCCCACAGGCGGTGTGAGATAACCAAGCTCTAGGTTCGCGATAAAAATGACCGCCATATGGACAGGGTCGATCCCAAAGTAAATACCCATGGGTTTTATGAGGGGCACAACCACAATGATAGCAGAAAAGATATCCATGAGGCAGCCGACGATAAGCAACATCACATTGAGAGCCAAAAGGAATACATACTTACTCTGAATATTCTCCCTCACCCAGTCCAGGGCCAGGAGCGGCACCTGGGCATCCACCAGATAGCTGGTAAACCCCATAGCCACACCAAGAATGATCAACACACCACCTACCAGCGTGGCACAATCCACAATCACTTTGGGAAGGTCGTTCAGTTTCAAATCTTTGTAGACAAACACCTCAACGAATAAAACATAAACAACCGTAAACGCCGCCGCCTCCACAAGCGTGGTAAAACCGCCAAAGATACCGATGAGAATGAAGGCGGGAATAAACACTTCCCATTTGGCTTTCCAGAAAGCCTGAAATGCTTCTGCTGGTTGGAAAGGTTGCCTTGTGACTTTCGAGATAAATCCCTGCCTTACGCCCCACATTGCTACCATGGCAACGAGGAAAAAACCCGGGATAATACCAGCCAGGAAAATCTTGTTTATTGGGACACCCGCCGTCACACCATAAATGATAACCGGGAGGCTTGGCGGAAAAAGCAAACCGAGGGAACCTGACACTGTGATGAGCCCTACAGAGAACTCGCGAGGATACTTTTCGGAAATAAGCATGGGAAGAAGCAGTCCTCCCAACGCCAGGATGGTGACACCGGAACCGCCGGTGAGTGTGGTGAAAAAACCGCAGAGAAGAGTGATCATGACGGGCGTTCCACCTGGAATCCACCCAAACCAGTGCCGGAACACTTCAATAAGCCGCTTGGAAGCACCGCTTTGGGCAAGGATATATCCCGCCAAGGTGAAAAGAGGAATGGTGGGAAGTGTAGGCGAAACAACAATTCTGTACATTTCTGCCGGCACAGCAGCAATGGGTACTCCATCATACCAGAAAAAGAGAACGGCAAAACCACCCAGTCCGATAAAAATGGGAGCCCCAAAAGCAAGTGAGACTATGATGGCAATCACACCAGCCCATAATACGGTGGGCGTTTGGAGAGTCTCTCCCAGTCCCATAGCCCCAATGACAAGGGGAATGGCTATAAGCAGAGCCCTGTAGACAGGTTCTTTTTTACTCGTTCGCAACATCTCCATGGCGATGAGAAAGAAACCCAGAGGCATGATTACTTCCACAACCCAGATAGGAATACCCGGCAGAAGATCCCTAGGATATTCTGATTCGGTCTTGACCAGGATAAAACTGGCGTAGGCAAGAATGAGGCTCACAGTAATGGCTACGCCTCTGGCAAACCAGTAACTGAATCCCTTCCTTCCATCTGTTTCTATCTCTATCGGCTGTGTGAGGGAAAGGAGTCGGTTCTCTCGGGCGGCGATAATGGCACCCAGGAAGCCGATCCAGAGCGTCAGGTGCTGTACAATAATGGTGGAGCCAGGAACTCCCGGAACACCCATGACACGAGTGATAGCTTCCACGCACGGCAGGAAGGCCATGGAAAGAAGTGCCGCCAGGACCAGCGTGTTTTCCCACCGTTCAAATGTTCTTGCAACTGCGTGTGCTGATTTTTGAGAAAAGTTCATCTATTTTCCAGCAAATTCTTTTTAAGCTCAATTGCCCTGTCAAAAATTCCTGTGGGAACAAGGCTCCCCCGGATATGGGGATAGAAAGATATGATCAGTTCCTCCCACGCTTTTCGATCTTCAACGGATGGCTGATTAATGTTGAGGCCGTTCTCAACCATCACCTGGAGGGCCTTTTCCATCTCTGAGACCAAAGCTCTCGTCTCCACCTCCATCTCTTTACTGATTCCCTCCAGAATAGGTTGATATTCAGCGGGAATTTTACTCCACATTTTTTCACTGATGATCAATCCACCGATCATGGGGGCCCACTTTAGGTCCAGCATGTTTGGTGCAAAACCAAACCACTGGAAAGAGAGTGCAACAAGAGGCGTGGTAGAAAATGCATCAATAACGCCCGTCTGTAGAGAGATAACAACATCCACAGATGCCAGAGGAACGGGATGAAAGCCCCCTTTGCGCCACAGCTGCTCACTGGCATAATCACCAGCCCAACTGAAATGCCGCATGCCTTTCAGATCCGACGGCTCATACATGGGCTCCCGGGTGAACCAGTAGGCCCACCCCACATCGGCCCACGCCAGAAGTTTGAATTCACTATCCGTAAGACCTTGCTCCAGTTCGGGCATGAGAATATTTCTTATAGCGTCCAGTTCCTCAAAAGAGTCCACCAGCATGGGAATATAGAAAACAGACATGTCACGGCTTATTTCAGCCAGCCCCTCGATGGTGACTGCTGCAGCATGGAGTTGCCCGATTCTGATCTTCCTGATCACATCTCGCTCATCACCGGCGACGCCTGCGGGATAAATTCTCAATACAACCTCCCCTTCAGTGGCGTCCCGCCACTTCTGTCCCAACTCCAGCAAAAGATTGTGCCACGGAGAACCTACGGGAGCTAGGGTAGCCATCTTTATAACAGTCTTTCCTTCCATTGGAAAGGATGAAAAAAAGAAGAAAAAACCGACGAGTGAAGCCAGTCGCCTAAAAGAACAATTCATCCACTCTCTCTCTGAGCCACTGTGCCCGCTCCTGCGCCAGAATATTGGCAAGCCGCTGGCCAAGAATTTCATTCACGTCAACAGCCTGCGCCTTATCAAGAAGTTCGAGAAATTCTTCCTTGTCCTGATTTCTGACCGAAATGGATTCAGCATAAGAGATATAAAGAGAAGCCCGGCTCCCTTCTGATAGTTCCAAGGCACGGTTGTAATGTTGTTTTGCAACCTCCGGAGCCGAGCTTCCACCATCAGGGCGGCTCAGTGTATAGGTAAACATCAGGTCATGAAGGGAGCCTTTGTCATAGGACTCGTCAAGTTCCAGTCCCCTTTCAATAAAGTGACCCACGTTTGGTAATTCGATAATGGCGGAGGGATTGTCCTTTGATGAAGAGATAAGTAGACCCCAGGCGGCGGCAGTCCAGTAGAGTATGGGAAGGTCTTCCTTACTCACCCTGGCAAGAGCCGATTGGGGATCGGAGCTGTAGCTCTTACCGAATCCGGGGTATTTTGCCTCGAGAGCAGCCATTCCATAATCCCGGGCCCGCAATAGTAGCTTTCCGCCTCGTTTGGCCAGCCTCCTGGACTCACTGAAATTTTCATCCAAAGCAATTTCGGCATCCCGCACAATGAACGCATAGGCATAAACAGTAAAGACCTGACAGGCGGATGTGAGAAGAACAGGATTCCCCGGCGACTGCTGGATCAACAGCTCAATAAGTTTCATGTTGGTTGGAAGCGACTCCCTCACGAGATCGGGATCATCCTCGGAAAGGTAAATGGCTGATATGCTGTCACCTGCGGAATTGAGCACACTCCCTAAAACAAATTCCCTCATTGAGCATCCTGTTAGAGATAAAAAGAAAAAAGTGGCGGTGATTAACCGAAAAATCAAGCTCATACCAGCTGAGTATTAATCCAATTCACTGTAGAGAGGAAACTGATCACACATTTCCTTCACTTCATTTCTGACGATCTCGGTCACTGATTCATCATCAGGAGCCTGAATGACACGGTCAATCAAATCAACAATCTGAACCATTTCATCAGCTCCCAATCCTCGTGTAGTCATAGCAGGCGTTCCGATTCGAATTCCGCTTGTAATCATGGGGCTTCTCTCATCGTAGGGAACCATATTTTTGTTAACTGTTATACCAGCCGCTTCCAGACTGTTCTCGGCTTTTTTCCCTGAAAGTTCCTTGTTTGAGAGATCAATGAGGATAACATGGGTGTCAGTGCCACCGGAAATAAGATAATAATCTTTGCTCATGAAAGCTTTTGCCATAGCCTTTGCGTTGGCGATGATAGCTTTGGAATAGACTTGAAATTCTGGCCGGAGCGCTTCGCCAAAGGCGACTGCTTTTGCAGCGATAATGTGCATGAGTGGGCCGCCCTGAATACCTGGCATGACGTTGGAATCCAAGAGTTCAGAAACATTCTTCGTACGGCCTGATTTCGGTGCAATAATTCCCCACGGATTCTCCCAGTCGCTCCCCATGAGGATGAGACCGCCCCGGGGCCCGCGCAGGGTCTTGTGCGTGGTCGACGTCGCCACATGGCAGTGTGGCCACGGACTTGGGTGAATTCCGGTCGCCACGAGACCGGAAGGGTGAGCAATATCTGCCATGAGAAATGCACCCACTTCATCAGCAACGGTTCTAAAATTTTCAAACTCAATAAACCTTGGATAAGCGCTTCCGCCACAGATGATGAGCTTCGGCTTGGCCTGTCGGGCCTGTTCTGCAAATTTGTCAAAATCCACACGTCCCGTATCCTTTTCCACTTGATAAGAGACTACATTATATAGTTTCCCGGAAAAGTTGACAGGGCTTCCGTGGGTCAGATGTCCACCGTGGGCCAGATCTAGGCCCATGATGGTTTCCCTGGGCTGGAGAAATGTGAAAAAGATAGCCATGTTCGCCTGAGAGCCTGAGTGAGGCTGAACATTGGCATAGTCGGCATTAAAGAGCTTTTTGGCGCGGTCACGAGCAATGTTCTCAGCTTCGTCCACCCACTCGCATCCTCCATAATAACGTTTACCAGGATATCCTTCGGCATATTTGTTGGTCATTACGCCGCCGGCCGCTTCGAGAACCGCCTGGCTGACGAAATTCTCAGAAGCGATTAATTCAAGAGTTTCGTTTTCTCGTGAGATTTCGCTGCGGATGGCGGAAAAGATTTCAGGATCACAATCGCGAAGACCTGCGGATGCAACTGGTTTAATCGTCATTGGTGAACAGTGCGGATAAGCGACTCACAAATTTAAAAGGGAACACACGTCTTCACCAGCACAATGCAAAGACGCCGGAACATGTCCGGCATCAAAAGTTAATAATGATCTGTGGTATTACGGTTAATTCCAGCTTGGGTCTTTCTTTATCGGTTCTGAGACCCACGCATAGCATTCACTTTTCGGGGAAATAGAACCTTGACGCTTTACATCTTCATCAAGCATAAACCAGTCAGTTTGACCGAAAACAAGGTCGTCACGGTTATTTTCGAGATAGATACGATCACGCTTATACCTGTTGTGACCTTTGTCTTCGGCCATTTTAAAGTAGTTGTATGCAAGTGCTGCTACTATTTTGTCATTAGTGGTGGGAAAGTTTTCGCGACAATCTTGAAATGCGGCGTAGTAGACACTTCCCTTCGCACCGAATGATTCACCATTATCAGACGCAGTTTTAATGGATTCCTCGGCCCATTTCATAGCCTTTCCATAATCGCCAATAGCAGTGTTTACCTTCACAATCTCCAAAATTGTTTTGAAATCCCTGGGGTCAAGATCGTAAAGTTTTTCGTAAGCACCTGAAGCTAATTCAAGATTATCAATCTCAGAATATGCTGTAGCCAGTTTCTGCAAAACGAGTTTGTTGGTCACCGATCCACTGTTACCACCATCGCGGCGGAGTTTGTTCAATACCTCCACAGCTTCTTCTTCCTCTCCAGCTAACATAAGCTGATCGGCAAGGTCGATCCCGAAAGAATAGTTGGTCGGATTGTCTTCGAACCTCCGCCGGTGGATATCCAGAGGATCCTTGCCGGTGGCTTCAAAAGCCTGAGCAAGGTCACCTTGAGCATTTTTGTTGTTAGGATCAATCTCCAGTATCCGCTGGAGCACGAAAACCTGGTCGTCGTAGCGGCCAACTTTGGCGTAGAGTTCACTGAGGCTGTTTAACGGATCTAAATCATCAGGCGTTAGGTCGATGAGATTTTCATATTCAAAAATTTCTTTTTCAGCATTTCCTAACCTCTTGTAAGCATAGGCTAGCCTTTTGCGCAAATTGACGTTGTCAGGAAGACGCTTCAAGCCCTGAAGAAGTACATATTCTGAACTGTCGAACCTGCCGAGGAATTCATAAGCAATGGCCCAGTACTGGAAAATTTCCTCCTCACTGCCCTTATCACATCCCAAATCAACAAGCTCACCATAAACTCGCGAAGTTGAGTTCCAGTCTTTGTTCTTGTAGTACTCAGCAGCACTGCTTAAAAGTCGTAAACATTGCTCTTCACTCACTGGTTCGGGTGCTGCCAATTCCTCTTCAACAGGGGAAGGAGGTACACATGCTGAAAAAACGAGTGCCACAAGCATGACAACTTGCGCAGTTTTAAAGGAGAAAATTTCTCTCAAGGAATAAAAAGTCATGTTATCTCCTCTTACCTTTTACCAGCCACAGGTCACCAAGAGTAAGTCCGACTGAAAACTGATTTATTGATTCAGGATCTTCGGTAAGGAACCCGCTTCTCTGCGAAACTCTGAAGCCGAAATCCAGCTGATTTTGAGTCAGCCCGAAAGGAACGCCAATACCGAAAGATAACCCCATCTCAGTCAGATTATTTTTGGGCCCGCGAATATAGTGTGACCTTCGGAAAAATCCAACACGGTAGTGGACCTTGTCCATAATATCCCTTGAACCATAGATCTTTTCGCGTGTTAGTCCAATGCTTATTCTGTTTGCTTTACCAACTTCACCATCGAGCGTATTTAAATTTTTTGTCTCCGGGGAGCCAAAAGATCTGATGAACATTTCAGCGCCGGCATGAGTTGATGACGAAATGTGGTATACCAATCCGCCGCTGAGAGTAGAGGGCAAGACAAAATTCATTCTAGGTTGTGCGTCCGGTTCAACATATGTAAATAAATCAGTTCTTACAATATACTGATTGCCAAAGGGTAATTGAAAACCTGCAAACGCCGACAAACGCCGGTTTTCAATCGTCGGTACAAATCGGTAATACCCCGATAGCATGGTCCCTTTGTAGGCAAATCTCCTGGCATAATCGGATGATCTATAGTCTATGTGGCTGACGGTGTGTTCATCGTAAACACCGAAAAGGAAATCGAATCGAATTCCGATGGTATGTTTTGGTGAGACCTTCCAACCAGCGCCTGCAAACATTGTGCTGATACCACCGGAACCGTCCATTGTTTTTGACAGGGTAAGCGTATCCCCAGAAAAGACCTCTGAAGTGGTATCTGCCATCAAATCAAAAGATTTACGTGTTACTGGGGTCATCCCCAAGCCAAGAGCATATTTACCCTGAATCGGAACAATTAAAGCAGCACTTGACAGGGTACCGAATCCGGAGCGAAAACCCTCGGTGCTCACTTCTTTTGCGTTATAATGACCCATGAGATAAGTAAAAACGAGATCGGTCCAAGTTGTTGGATTTGACGGTGAAAAACGGCTGTTGAAAGAAGGGATTAGCCCTGTACTGGAGAGTCCGAGACTGGCCGCATCTGGACTGTCTAGAATAATACCGTGACCTACAGCATTGTAGGGCGATTGAGCCACCAGACAAGTGGAAAACAGTAGAAAGAAAAGACTACGGAATTTCATAAAAAAGCTCCAGCAACGGCTGCCCCAGGGCTGAACTGTCAGAACGCACAGCCGCATAATCAAAAATCGATCCTGAATTAATCATCTTCAGCTTAAAACCAAGATTCACAATAGTTTTATCATCAACCTCTCTCTCACTGATAAGAGACTGAAGTAAATCGGTCACATCCAGTTTCAATACTGATCCACTTGGTGCCGCTGAAAAGGATCTGGCAAAGGAGGCAGTAAGATGGTTGTAAATGTCTTCAGTCAGCACTTCTCCCCAACCCCAGTTCGTGACAGTGTCTTCCAGCGCGTAAGCCTGGAAAAACAGTGAGTCCAGCGCTCCTGCTGAGCTGTGGGCTTCATCTATGGTGAGTATTAGCTTGGCTCGCCCCACGGATGCATTTTTGGGAATATTCATGGAAGCTAAATCAGCTTTCACAACTGTCACCAAACCAGCTGCAACGCCAATGTAACTGTAGCTTGAATCAAAAAGGCCATTCTCCAAGCTGGGTGGAATGAAAAGTGTCGCATCCGACTGACCGTTGAAAACACGGGTCGAGTCCACAACTGTTTCTGAGGTGTCTGAGTCATCTGTTGGTTGATGCATGAATATTCTCAGAATAGGTCCATAGATAGGACTGTCAGAAGAATAAAATTTCAGCATGAAATCAGAGTCTTCAGGTGACCCCAGCAGATAGAGCCAGCTCCCTTCCGCTGTATCGCCTAGGGTTGTAACAAGTGTGGAGTCCACGGAGAACCGAAGATGTATCAGTCCTGTGGTATCACTGGCAAATCTGGAGGAAAGCTTTGGGAAATCTTCAGTTATCCAGTCAACATTGGTGTAGTTAGATTCCAGTTCAACATAGTTGGAATCCCTCATGAAATAACCCATAGTAATTGTACTTTCATCAGGGATATCGCCAGAGAAAGTGCTGTCCAGCGTGAACTGAAAATAACCGCTGTCTATCTCAAAGTTTGCCCAGTTTAAAATGGTATGAGATTCAAATTCCACCAGCGTCCGGGAAGCGTCAAATTGTTCGTTGCGTCCCACATAGATGCTGTGTAGTCCTCCAAGAGTTGGCGGCACCTGATAAGTCTTAAACTGGAAAGATGCTGTTGAGGCTACCTGGGACTGAAGCGGAGCATCATCCAAATTTGTGACAAAAGCTTCACTTTCACAGGAAATGAGGAAAAGTGAAACGATGGTGCAGGGAATCCTTAAGCCGAGATGATTCATTCGCCGGTCTTAGAGATGATGAAAACTAAAATGGAAAGGCCTATGTCAAGCTGAAAGTGTGTTGAAGAATTTTATGAATACTGTCAGCGGCTGATTCAACTGAAGTTTCATCTACATTCTTTAGATTTATGACCTTAAGTTTTTTCTTGATGCCAGCAATATGGGGTTTAAAGTCTGCATGGCCTGAAAGTTCCTTTGAAATCTTGGCATTAGGACCATCCACAGCAATGACAAGATCTGCATTTGTGGCAGCTACCGCAAGACAATTGAGTTCATCGCGAGCAAACTCTTTTGGCAATTCCACTCCCAGCTTTTCGAAGGATGAAGCTGAAACTTTGGAATAATCATCAATTGAGTGAATAAGCTGGACTGTCTTGATACCCTTATAGAATTCCAGATCGGAAAAAAGCTGGTTGTAAAGGATAGGGACAAAAGACGATTGCCAATCGTTACAGATTATGATGTCAGGCGCCCAAAAAAGATTAACCAGCATTTCTAGCGCAATCTTACTGTAAAAACCAAACCGGTTATCATTATCGGACAGCGGCCGGCCGTTCTTCGCTTTGTAGAGAAGTGTTGTTAATGGTTGAAACCAGTCAGCATGTTCCATGAAGTAAACCTGAACTCTTGTTTTTGGAATAAAAGCTGATTTCGCTGAAGCGATTTGAATCTCGCCGCCAATCTCTGATTCGATCTTTCTGAGTCGGATCACCTCACGAAGAGTATACTTGCGCTCACTGATATATCCGTACTTAGGAGAGGTGAGCCTGATATCGTGTCCTTGCTGTTGAAGCTTGATTGGGACATTTTTGCAAAAAGTCGCGAGGAAAGATGTCTGAGAAAAGGGAACAATCTCAGATGCAAGAAAATATATTTTCATTTATTGAATCTCCAAAAATATCTAAATAGAATAGCGGGTTACAACTGACGAAGGTACTGTTGCGCTCGCTGGTAATATTCGCTGCCGGGGTAATGGTCTACCAGCTTCTGAAACTCAGCCCTTGCCTTCTCAGTATTGCCAATCTTTTGATAGCAGATTCCAAGCTTTAACTGTGAATCGTCCCACTTGTCCTGTTCTTTGAACTGGAAAACTTTTTCGAATTCAAGTACAGCCCGTTTATAGTTCTTCAAAGCATAATAGGATTCGCCAAGCCAGAATTGACTGTTATCTGCAAGCTTGTGATCAGGATCTCCTGTTACTAGGCGCCCAAATCCCTGAATAGCCAAGTCATAGTTACCATCATTGTAGGAACTCAGAGCACCAATATAGCTTCTCTTATAATCATCACCGCTAATCCTAGATGCTGAGACATCAATGGTGCCTGATTTGAGATCATAAAGTTCATTGAAACTTCGTGTCAGCGTAACAATTTTATTCTCAATCATCATCAGCTGCTGAAGGAGCTGAAAGTTGATGCTGTCCGTGTAAGCTGCTTTGCTCTCTAGAGTTCTTATTTTGTTCTGGATCGTGTTGATCCGGTTAATGATTAAAATGGTGGTACTGTCGGATTGAGCTTTCGCCCGGACCATACTCTCCATTGCATTTTCCACATCAGGGATGACAATACCAAGCAACTGGTTCACTTGCGTCTCCAGTGTGGACACCTTGTCTTTCAAATCTCTATCCTGCAATGACTGGGTCTGAGCCGTGGTAAAAGCAGTAATAATAACACCACAGAAAAAAAGTGGAAAAAGACGGGAAAATTGGGAGGCAGAGTTGCGATTCATAGTCGCCAGAAGACAAATTGGGCTACTCATCAGGTATTAACGTAGTCAAATTTACCTCTATTTGTCAATTTCACCAATCTGTTTAGTGGTCATACTTCAAGCAGTTTCTGAGAGTAAGGCCGGTTTATTCAATCGTTGGTCTCAACGCTCATGTTCATGGCCAGACCCAGCATGGAATAACAGGAAACAAGGAAAGTCCCGCCATAGCTGATAAACGGTAAAGGCAAACCTTTTACTGGTAGAAGATTCACAGTCATACCAACATTTATGAAGATGTGAGACATAAAAAGTGCAGCAATACCGAACAATACGAGGCTGGGGAAACGCTCCGAAGTTCTGTAGGCACGCTGAACCATGTCAAGCACCAGGACGGCAAAAAGAACCAGAATGAATGCCACAGCAATAAATCCAAATTCCTCTCCTATAACTGAAAATATGAAGTCTGTTTCCTGCTCAGGGAGGAATTTCAGGTGTGTCTGAGTACCCCGCCCGAAGCCTTTACCCCAGAGGCCGCCGGAGCCTATGGCTGTCTGAGACTGTATCACCTGATACGCAGCACCCAGTGGATCTCGGGTCAAATCAAGCAGAACAAGCACGCGTTCCTTCTGATAAGTATGCAGACCGTTCCATAGTAAAGGAGTCAGCAGACCGAGGAAAATATTCACAAAGAAGTTAGTCAGCATAACCCGAAGTGTCGTCTGGGAGAGATACAGAACAACAGCTATCAGAATTATCCAGGCTGTGAAAGTGTAATAGTTAAAAGCAGTGATGATGCTCAATATCGGTGCTAACAGCAGAAAAATGTGAAGAGGTTTGACGCCTACCCAATAGAGCAGCGGGATCAGCGGCGCCATAACAATGACAGCCGAACCTAAATCCGGCTGTTTGATAACAACAACGGTCGGTATAAGAACTGCAACAATGGGCACGAACATAGACCGGGCATTTTTCAGCTTGAACCTGTTATCTGACAAGTATCTTGCAAGGGCAATAATAACAAGCCATTTCATAGTCTCAGCCGGCTGATAACTGACTCCGCTCAGTGATACCCAGCGATATGTTCCTGCAACAGGTCCAGTAAGATAAGGGAGAAAAAGTGAAGCGAAAGCGAGCACAACAGCGATGTAGGAGTATTCGTGAATAAATCGCTTTGGTATGGCAAAAAAGAAGAAAAAAGTTCCAATGGCAGGAAAAAACCAGAAGAGAAATTTCACAAAACGGGATGACATGGAAAGGGTAACACTATCTTGGGAAATGCTGTACAGAGCCATAAGACCAAATACATTCAGAATGAAAACCAGAACGAGCCAGTGAAGAGGGGCATCTTTCAGTTTATTGTAGAAGTTCATGACTGTGCGGCCAGGTTGGCGCTTCCCACTCTGAAATATGATTTGATTAATTTCGCAGCAATGGGTGCAGCAGTAGAGCCTCCTGTCCCGCCATTTTCTATAATAATACTGATGACAAAAGTCTCGCCTTCTCCTTCGGCAAAACCGACAAACCAAGCATGAGGATCTCCGTGGGGATTCTCAGCCGTACCTGTTTTTCCGTACACCCTCACATCGGATGCTGCCAATTCTTTGTCAAAGGCGGTACCACTACTCTTGTTCACAACATCAAATGTCATTCTGTGAATGGCTCTCCAAGTGGCTGATTTTATCGGTATTCTTACCGTCTCGTCTATCGTACTTTTTTCCACAAGCCTTGGCCGATGCTTCTCCCCTTTCATGGCAACAATTCCTATAAACTGGGCCATTTGCAGAGGTGTTACCAAAATGTCGCCTTGGCCAATAGAAAGGTGCAGAAGCGATCCTTTGGCCCACCCCCACCGCCCGTATTTTTTGTTCATGTAGGCCCTGTCCGCTACCAGGCCATTGCTTTCATCTGGCAGATCTACCCCTGTTAGCATTCCAAAACCGAACAGTTTCGCGTAAGCAGCCCATGTATCGATGTTCATTCGCTCAACCAGTTGATAAAAGTAAACATTGCACGACTCTACTATTGCCCTCGAAAGATTTACACGACCATGTCCATTCTGTCGCCAACATCCAAATGTCCGATCGCCAAATTCGTAACTACCCGTACACTGAATGCTCCACTTCTCATCCACCAGACCTCGCTCAAGTGCAGCGATGGCTGTTATAAGTTTCATTGAAGAACCGGGTGGATAGAGCCCAAGGACGGCCCGGTTAAAGAGGGGACGGTCTACGTCAGCGGAATAACTCCGCCACTTGTCCAGATTCATGCCGGCGGAAAAATCACTCAGTGGAAAATCGGGCTTGCTGGCCATGACGAGAATTCCACCTGTTTCTGCATTCATAATCACCACGGCGCCTCGATTACCATCAAGCAATGATTCCGCTTTTGACTGCAGGCCCGCATCCAGTGTAAGGCGCAAGCTTTCCCCCGGCTTGGAGAGAATCGGTTTGCGATCGATCAAAGTGCCCACTTCCCTCCCCAGAGCATCAACCTGCCTGAATTCAACACCTTTAACACCTCTCAGTAAGTACTCATAATACTTTTCCAGCCCTTGAAAGCCAGAATAGTCACCTAACGCATAATCACCCTCCTCCGTGGCATTGAGCTCTTCTGTAGTGATTTCACGAAGATAGCCGAGGACATGGGAAGCTCTTATATCTGTCATACTGGGGTAAAATCTCACCGGAAATTTTGTAGAGAAAACTCCGGGCAGCTCATTCCTGTGTTCTTCAATTAGACTCAGTTTGTCTAAAGTAACGTTCCTTGCTATAAGAGCTGGTAGGAAACGTCCTTGGTGATACTTCTTTAAATTTTGCTGAAGATCCTCTTGATCCCGATCGAGATATCTGGCCATCATACTCATCTGCACATCTTCATCAATGAGTTCATCCTTGATAACTGAAACAGCATAAATGGATTGGTTAGCCGCTAGGATTTTATCGTTCCTGTCGAGGATATGACCTCGTGGCGCCGGGTTGGTAACCATGCGAACCCTGTTCGCGTCGGCCACAAGTTTATATTGGTCATGTCGATAAATCTGAAGGTAGTAAAACCGCCCCAACAGCAAAGCAAACAACAGCAGGATCACCGCAAAAGAAACGTCCCGTCTCCGGACAGGAACATAAATTTCTGTCCTCAGCACAGCTTTCTCAATTAGCAGGTGGTTTGATGGTGCTGAGGGGTTTGATCACCTGAAACATACCTATGAAAATGAATGTGTAGACTGCAGAGAAGATATAGGTTTTCCAAAAGATACTTGAGTTGGTCTCAAAAACAGACTGATAATTGACATAAATGAAAATGAAGAAATGAGCCATCATTATTCCGACCCAAGCAGCATGAAAAGTAACTGGGCTCATACGGATATACCTCCCCTGAAGCCTTCCCACCAGGAATCCTGTGAGTGACTTCGTGAGTGGTGCAAGGCCCATGAGCGAACCGGCGCTTAAAATATCTTCCACCAGCCCAAGGGTAAAACCGGCAACAACTCCTGTGAGACTTCCCCATCTTAGTGAAAGATAAACCACGAATATAAGAATAAAATCAGGCCGGAGACCCCTTATGGTGAGGAAATCGCTTAGGATCATCTGAAGAAACAGCACGGCCAAACCGTTCAAAAAAGGTACAACGCGATTCGCCATTATTCACCGCCTATGACAAACAGATGACCCAAAGTGGTAAAATCGGTGTTGGCTTTCGATACAGCGACCTTGTGCAGCATTTCAGGCTGGTCAATGGTGCCTGTAACATAGCCCACAGCCAGATTGGGTGGAAATATGTCACTGTAGCCCGAAGTGACAATCCTCTCACCTACTTCAATCCCCGTAGCTTTGGGGATCTCCCACACTTCAAAGACATCTCCTTCTCTCCAGCGCATAATGCCGATAGTCCCGCTTTTCTCCATTTTGACGCTCAACCGGAAGCTGTAGTCCGTCATAAGCTGAACCACGGTTGTTGTCGGACCCACTGAGACGGTTTTTCCCACCACACCGTCAACACTTACCACGGCAAGGTTAGGCCTCACATCTTGTTGAGAACCGACATTGATGTTCACCACTTTCATGAGCGGTGAAAGTCCAGTGCTGACCACCCGGGTAGGCAAAAGAAACATGCCCACCGATTCCTTATAATCCAGCATGGCTTTAAGACGCTCGTTCTCGGTCTTGTATTGCAACATTTCAGAATTGAGAAGAGAGAGCTGCACAGCCTTTGCTCTAAGGACGTCATTCTCTTCCCTCAGGGTACCAATCCCCTGTACCCAGTTCCCGGGTGCGTAAATGACGGACAGAACGGAATTGACCTTCCCACGGAGGATCTGAACATCAGGTGACTCGTTATTCGAAAGGAGGAGAAGTGAGAGTGCTACTGAGAAAGTGAGAAAGAACCAGTCACGATTATCAACAATAAAGCCGACGAGCCTTCGCATCAACAGCTACAAAAGCACATCTGTGTACTTCTTAATATCGGATAAAACCATACCGGTGCCTCTCACCACGTCTGTGAGGGGACGTTCAGATAAGTTTGCCGGAAGATTTGTTCTCTCCCTGATATTCTGATCAAGCCCTTTAAGCATTGAACCGCCACCGGTAAGAATAATACCCCTTTCAAGGATATCAACGGCGAGCTCGGGGGGTGTCTTTTCAAGTGCTCTTTTGATTACATCGACGATCTGAGTAACACAATCCTTCAAAGCTTGACGGATCTCGTCGGAGGAGACTTCAACCGTTTTGGGGATACCTGAAACCAAGTCCCGCCCCCTTATCTGGATAGGCGTCTCATCCATTCGCATTGCGCTGCCGACTTTTATCTTGATCTTCTCAGCCGTTGGTTCACCAACGTCAAGTTTGTGCTCATTGCGGAACCACTGAACAATAGCTTCATCCATTTCGTGGCCGGCGATCTTGATCGTCTCTTTGGTTACTACCCCATTGAGAGCGATGACCGCGATCTCGGAGGTGCCACCGCCAATATCTACAATCATATTCCCCACCGGTCGGGAAATGTCTATTCCGATTCCTATCGCAGCAGCCACCGGCTCTTCGATAAGGTAAACTTCTTTTCCGTTTGCGCGCTCAGCAGAATCCCGCACCGCCTTTCGCTCTACCCCCGTTACACCGCTCGGCACGCAGATCACCATCTTGAACCGTGCAATGGGACTGAAATTGATTTTCTTCACAAAACCGAGGAGCATCCCATCTGTCGCTTCAAAGTCTGCAATAACACCATCCTTGAGAGGACAGATGGTTTCAATATCCCGGTGTGTCTTCCCAACCATCAAGCTGGCCTCTTTGCCTACAGCCAGAACGGATCCGTCATTTATGTTTCTTGCAATGATGGAAGGTTCATTAATGATGATACCCTTGGAACGAACCCAAATCAAAGTGTTGGCCGTTCCTAAGTCTATAGCTATGTCGCCGGATACCCAGCCTGCCGAACCTATACCATTCTTGACTATACTCACCTGCTCACTCGAAAGATGAATGTTCTGTAAAGTGGTCTCCTCGGATTAATCGCGGAGATTCAAAATTACCTACAAGTTCTGTCTAAATCAATCATAATAGAGAGATTAGAATCGGTGGGGTCTAGCTTGAGCATTAAATTGGACAAGGAAAAAATGACAAACTTTATAAGGAGTTTCCACTGATGAGTAAGATCACACTTTATCACAATCCCCGTTGACGAAAAAGCCGGGAAGCCGTGCAGCTTCTCAGAGGTAACGGGGTTGAACCGAAGATCATCGAATATTTAAAGAATCCCGCCGATGAATCGACACTACGATCCCTGGCAGGAATGATGGGTCTCAGACCAAATCAGTTCATCCGAAAAGGTGAGGCCGAGTTTAAGACGCTCAACATGAAAAAGTCCCTTGAGGATGATGACATCCTGTTCAGCGCAATGGCGAAGCACCCCAAACTGATGGAGCGCCCCATTGCTGTAACTGGCCGGCGGGCAGTGCTGGGTCGGCCTCCGGAAAAGGTCCTTGAACTGTTAAAATAGCTTTGGACTACTTTCTGGTTGCGCTTGTTGCTTTTGTCGCCTCCGGGCTGACACTTTTTTCAGGTTTTGGCCTAGGTACTCTCCTATTACCAGCTATGATTCTTCTCTTTCCTCCGCAAGCCGCCGTGGCGGCCACTGCTGTTGTCCACTTGGCGAACAACTTGCTAAAACTGACGCTCTTCGGTCGCCATTGCAAAAAAGATGTTCTAACAAAGTTTGGGTTTATCGCTATTGTGGCTGCTTACGGCGGAGCGAAACTTTTGGTGAAACTTGCTGAACAGCCCCCTCTTTTGTCCTATTCATTGGCGGGCTACCAAATGGTCATTTTACCCGTAAATTTCACCATGTCCGTTCTGATATTCTTCTTTGCACTTTTTGATCTCTTGCCACAAAATAAGAATCTCCAGTTTGGTCCCAAATTCCTACCTGTGGGCGGACTGGTGAGTGGATTTTTTGGCGGGCTTTCCGGGCATCAGGGCGCCATGCGGAGTGCTTTCCTGGCCAGTTCCGGATTGAGCAAAAAAGCGTTCATTGGGACGGGTGTAACCATCGCTTGCCTTGTTGACATTACACGTATCTCTGTTTACGGTGTAAATCTTTCATCCATCAGCGGGGAGAATATGGCACTCATGGGCGCGGCGTGTGCGGCGGCGTTTCTTGGTGTCTTTATCGGTCAGAGAGTTCTAAAAAAAGTGACCATGGATCAAATCCGAAAGATCGTTGGGATTGGTTTGATTCTGGTCTCCATGGCGCTGGGTGGCGGGATTATTTAACTATAATGGTAATGTTGGGGACACAATTATGACCAAACGCATTACGCGAAGAGAATTCACAAAACTAACTCTAACCGCTGCTATTCTTCCCGCAACCGGCATATCAATCGGTTCATTCCAAACTGCTCCACCAAGTGGACACTTTCGTTACGACAGATCTGTCGTAATTGACAATCTCGCTTCGCCGGGCCCTTTTAACGTTCCAGGAAGAATGGACAGCCCATTAACCGATGAAATGATGAGTAACAGCCGAAAATCAGGAATTACAGCAGTAAATGTTACAGTCAACAGCGGAATAGGTGATAAAGCTTTTGAACAAACTGTGTCAAGCATCGGTTATTGGGAAAGGGAAATTGCAGAACATCCTGAGTTTCTGATGAAAATCAGGAGAGTTGGCGACATTCTTAAAGCTAAAAAAGATAGAAAATTGGGGTTGATTTTCGGGTTTCAAAACACAAATATGCTTGGACAAGATGTGAATTTTCTAGTCACTTTTCACAATCTTGGAATTCGGATAGTTCAGCTCACATATAACCTTAAGAATTCCGTAGGGGACGGATGTCTGCAACCAAATGCTGGCGGACTAACCAGCTTCGGTAAGGAAGTAGTCAATAAGATGAACGAGATGGGTCTTCTCATTGATCTAAGCCACTGTTCAACTAAAACCACTCGCGAGAGTATCCTCGCATCTGATCAGCCTGTATCCATAACACACAGTGGCTGCAAAGCAGTCTATGATCATCCCAGAAGCAAACGCGATGAAGAACTTAAACTGATGGCTAATCGCGGAGGGGTCATCGGCATTTATATGATGCCTTTTTTGAATGCAAATGATCAACCAACCTCTGAACATCTTTTAGCCCACATAGAACATGCCGTTAATGTGTGCGGAGAAGATCATGTAGGAATCGGCAGTGATCTGTCAATCACCCCACATGTCGTCACTGATGAATACATAGCTCAACACATAAAGTTTGCTGAAATCAGGAATTCCGCAGGTATTGCCGCTCCGAGGGAAGATGAATTTTTCTTTGTTAAAGACATGAATTCAGCGCTTAGGATGGAAATGATCGGAAATAAACTTTTGGAAAGAGGTCACAGTGTGGACCGCGTAGAAAAAATTCTAGGAAAAAATTGGGAGAGGCTCTTCAAAGAAGTGTGGTGAGACCTTGCCCTTGCCTACAACTTCCATCTTCCCCTAAATTCGCTCGCTCGTTTCCTAAGAACTCTAAAGCTGAAAGGATTTTGACTCATGAGTGATTTCGTTGTTCCTAAGCCTGAAAATGATCCTATTCGATCCTATGCACCCGGAACGCCCGAACGAGATGAACTGAAAGCCAAAATCGATGAGTTGAAAGGTCAAGAGATTGAGATCCCACTGATAATCGGTGGCCGGGAGGTAAAGACCGGCAATATCGGAAAGTGTATCATCCCTCACAACCATAAGTACGTTCTCGCCCATTTTCATCAGGCTGGTGAATCGGAAGTGAACCAGGCCATTGATGCAGCCACAGAAGCTTGGAAAAGCTGGTCTACTACTCCATTTGAAAAACGGGCAAAAATTTTCCTCAAAATGGGTGAACTGGTTGCCGGTAAATGGCGGCAAACACTGAATGCTGCTACCATGCTTAACATGAGCAAAACTGTTTTTCAAGCAGAAATTGACGCGGCTTGTGAGGTGGCTGACTTTTTCAACTTCAACCCCTATTATGCACAGGAACTCAGCACCCATCAGCCCATGCATTCTCCACCCCCCACTAAAAACACGGTCGAGCATCGTCCTCTGGAGGGTTTTGTTTTCGCGGTGAGTCCCTTCAATTTCACCAGCATCGGGGCTAACCTCCCCACAGCACCTTCTCTTATGGGAAACGTGGTGCTCTGGAAACCGGCATCAAGCGCTGTCTATCCTGCCTGGTTTTTTATGGAACTGTTCAAGGAAGCCGGACTCCCAGACGGTGTCATCAATTTTATACCGGGAGCGGGCTCAAAGGTGGGCCCCACGGTCATGCGTCATCCGGACCTGGCCGGGGTACACTTCACTGGATCAACAGCTGTTTTTCAAGGTATGTGGAAAACAGTGGGCGAGAACATCGCCAATTACAAAAGCTATCCCCGAATCGTCGGTGAAACAGGCGGTAAGAATTTTTGCATAGCTCATGAATCAGCCGATGCCGACGCACTTGTGACCGCCATGGTCCGGGGTGCATTTGAATATCAGGGTCAGAAATGCTCCGCCCTCTCGCGGGCGTACATTCCGTCAACCATCTGGCCAGAGGTCAAGGAGCGATATGTGGCAGAGGTGAAATCCATCAGAATGGGCGATGTAGAGGATTTCACCAACTTTATGAATGCAATCATCGATAAGGCCGCTTTCGACTCCATTATCGAATACATCGACTACACAAGAGAATCGTCCGACGCCGAGTTTCTCACTGGGGGAGGATATGACGATTCGGTTGGTTACTTTATTGAACCGGCCACTATCATTACTACCGATCCTCACTTCAAAACGATGGAAGAAGAGATATTTGGCCCTGTCTTGACTATTTTTGTTTACGATTCAAATAAATGGCAGGAGACACTGCAACTGATTGATCAGACATCCATCTACGCCCTGACAGGATGTGTTATTGCTCAGGATAGAAAAGCCATTGATGATGCCTCTCAAGCACTTACTCATGCCGCAGGAAATTTTTATATCAATGATAAACCTACAGGAGCGGTGGTAGGCCAGCAGCCGTTCGGCGGCAGCAGAGCATCAGGGACAAACGACAAGGCGGGTTCTATCTGGAACCTTGCACGCTGGGTCTCCCAGAGAACCGTAAAAGAGAACTTCGATCCCCCCAAGGATTACCGCTACCCGTTCATGGCTGACGAATGATTAAGTTTATCCAAAGAATTCTCGGGTTCAGAAACTTTTTCGGATTTAGTTAGCGCTTCCCCCTTTTCTAGCAACTCCTGCACAACTGTTTCGGCATGGAGTTTTTTTAGAATAAATCAGAAGCTACGAAAGGCCTGAATAGATATGAACAGAACACGAGTCCTCATCATGGGGGCCGCCGAGCGTGATTTTCATAATTTCAACGTAATCTACCGTAACGATCCTCACAGTGAGGTAGTAGCCTTCACTGCGACGCAAATCCCCAACATCGAAGGCAGACGATATCCACCTGAGCTCAGTGGTGAGCTTTATCCCAATGGAATTCCCATCCTGGACGAGGCAGATTTGTCTCGATTGATACTGGGGATGAAGGTTGATGATGTTGTCTTTTCCTACAGTGACGTTTCCCATGAATACGTTATGCACAAGGCGTCAGAAGTCCTCAAGTGTGGGGCAAATTTCAAGCTCTTGGGCGGCAAAAAGACAATGATCAGATCTAATAAGCCGGTAATAGCAATCGGCGCCGTTAGAACAGGATCCGGGAAAAGTCAGACGAGTCGACGGGTGGCAGAAGTGCTGACCGATGTAGGAAGAAGAGTGGCCATCATTCGTCATCCCATGCCTTACGGCAACCTAGCAAAACAGAAAGTCCAGCGATTTTCCACCATAGAGGACCTGAAAAAGCACGACTGTACTATCGAAGAGATGGAGGAATATGAACCTCACATTGTCCGCGGATCGGTAGTGTTCGCTGGCATCGATTACGGGGCCATTCTTGACAAAGCTGAAAAGGAAGCAGACATTATCCTTTGGGATGGCGGTAACAACGATATGCCGTTCTACAAGCCCGATCTCTTTCTTGTGGTCGTAGATCCCCATCGACCCGGACATGAACTGTTATTCTATCCCGGCGAATCAAACCTCCTGATGGCAGACGTGTTAGTGATCAACAAGGTGGACACAGCCGATCCTGAGAACGTAGCAACAGTAAAAATTAACATAGCCTCGGTTAATCCCAGCGCCACCGTCATTGAAGCTGCTTCACCTGTGAAAGTTGAGGAACCTGATGCTATCAAAGGAAAACGGTGCCTAGTGGTGGAAGATGGTCCCACCCTGACACACGGTGGAATGAAATTCGGCGCCGGCGTAGTAGCTGCGGAGAAGTTCGGTGCCAGTGAGATCGTCGATCCGAGGCCTTGGATCACCGGAACAATTGCGGAGACGTTTGAGACGTATCCCGACATTGGAAAACTGTTACCGGCCATGGGCTACGGCGAACAGCAAATAAAAGATCTGGAAAGTACCATCAATGCCGCCGATTGTGATGCGGTGTTAATTGGAACGCCTATAGATCTGCGTAAAGTACTCCATATTGAAAAGCCATCGGTACGTGTAACTTACGACTTGAAAGAGATCGGAAAACCGACAGTAGCTGAGGTATTGACTCCTTTCATGAAATGACACAGGACGGAAACAGGACCGCCGTTCTGGCACTGGGAGGAAACGCCATCTCTCCCCAAAAAGAAGTGGATACCATCACCAACCAATTCCGCCACACGCGGGAGAGCATGAGCGCCATCATGCACCTTATTTCGGAAGGGTACGACCTTGTCATCACCCACGGCAACGGACCTCAAGTGGGAAACGCCCTGCTAAGAACGGAACTCACCGCTGACACGGCACCTATCCTACCTTTGGGAATCTGCGTGGCGGATGTTGCAGGCGGCATGGGATACATGATCCAGCAGTCTCTTCAAAACCTTCTGAAAAGTGAAAATATTCATAGAGATGTGGTCACCATAATCACGCAGGTATTAGTGGATAAGAATGATCCTGAAATAGAAAATCCATCCAAAGAGATCGGCCAACATTATGATGAAAAAACAGCTGCTTCTTTGGCTGACCGTTACGGTTGGACTGTAAGAGAGACATCATCGGGAGACTGGCGGCGGGTGGTCCCTTCGCCGAAACCAATCTCAATTGTGGAGGCGAATGTCATCCGAGAACTGGTGAATGCTGGAATAATTGTGATCGCCGGCGGTGGTGGAGGTATACCCGTGTACTCCATTGACAATGGCGACATGGAAGGTTTTGATGCAGTGGTGGACAAAGACTTTGCATCGGCCATTATAGCAAACGAAATTGGATCTCGCGATTTTTTCATTCTGACGGACGTCAGAACTGTATTTCTTAACTTTGGACAGAAAAACGAGGCGCCTATTCACCGCATGACAATGAGAGATGCGAAAAAACACTTAAAAGACGGACAGTTCGCACCCGGCACCATGGAACCGAAAATCTCTGCTGCCGTGAATTTCATCAAAAGAGGTGGTGAGCGGGTGCTCATCTCTGCCATCGATTCCGTAGCTGAAGCACTTTCAGGACAAACAGGCACAGTCATAACTAATCAGTCATGAAGATTCACGAGTATCAGGCGAAAGAGATTCTCAGACAGAACAGCGTCCCGGTACCGGCGGGCATCCCTGCTTTTTCTGTTGATGAGGCCGTGATAGCGGCGGAAGCAATAGGCGGCGATCTGTGGATGGTGAAAGCACAGATTCATGCTGGTGGCCGCGGCAAGGGCGGTGGTGTCAAGATTGCCAAGACTATGGAGGAGGTACGAAAACTGGCTGATCAAATCCTTGGGATGAAGCTTGTAACCCATCAGACGGGACCGGAAGGAAAAGAGGTGAACCGGCTGCTTATTGAGGAAGGAGTAGACATTGCAAAGGAGTTCTACGCTGGAATTGTTCTCGATCGTTCCAAAGAAAATTTTGTTTTCATGGTATCAACAGAAGGTGGTGTTGAGATTGAAAAAGTGGCAGCGGAGACGCCGGAAAAGATCATAAAAGTTTGGATTTATCCTGAATTTGGCCTCACAACTTTCCAGGCGCGACAGCTCGCCTTTGCTCTTGGGCTGGATGACGATCAGTTGAAGAATGGCGTTAAAACATTTATGGCCCTCTGGAAAGCGTTTGATAACTATGATTGTTCACTGGCGGAGATCAATCCCCTGGTGGTTACAGGCGACGGCCAGGTGATGGCGCTGGATGCCAAAATGAACTTTGACGACAACGGTCTTTACCGTCACAATGATTTGGCTGAGATGCGAGATACCTCAGAAGAGTTGCCCAGCGAAACCGATGCCGCCAGTTACCAGCTTAATTACATAAAGTTGGACGGTAATGTAGGATGTATGGTTAACGGCGCGGGCCTCGCCATGGCCACTATGGATATTATTAAACTATCCGGGGGAGAACCTGCCAACTTTCTAGATGTGGGCGGTGTTGCTAATTCTGAAACCGTTTCACGGGGGTTTAAGCTTATCCTTACTGATCCTAACGTAAAATCTATTCTCATCAATATTTTCGGCGGCATTGTCCGGTGTGATCGCGTGGCCCAAGGTGTTGTAGACGCCCTTTCCACCATGGATGTAAAAGTTTCCGTGGTTGTCAGACTTGAGGGAACAAACGCTAAAGAAGCCGTCACATTACTGGAAGAATCCCCTCTTGAATTCATTATTGCTACCAGCTTGAAAGATGGTGCTGAAAAAGCGGTGGAGGCGGCTACACAGGGATGAGCATCCTCCTTAATAGAGATACTCGGGTCATTGTCCAGGGCTTTACTGGAAAGGAAGGGTCTTTCCACGGTGGACAGATGATTGCTTACGGGACAAACGTGGTGGGCGGTGTCACTCCCGGAAAGGGCAGACAAACACATCTTGACTTGCCCGTCTTTAACACCGTTGCGGAAGCTGTCAATGAAACAGATGCCAACGCTTCCGTCATTTTCGTTCCCCCTCCCTTCGGTCCCGATGCCATCATGGAAGCTGCATATGCAGGTGTTGAACTTGTTGTCTGTATCACCGAAGGTATTCCGGCTGCGGATATGGTAAAGGTGAAAAACTTCGTTCGTAAAACAGATACCAGAATGATTGGGCCAAACTGCCCCGGCATTATCTCTCCTGGAAAAGCAAAGATTGGCATCATGCCCGGTTTTATTCACCAAGAGGGCCCAATCGGCGTCATCTCAAGAAGCGGAACGCTCACCTACGAAGCAGTGTACCAGCTGACGGAGCTGAACATCGGTCAGTCCACATGTGTCGGCATCGGTGGTGATCCTATTATCGGTTGCACCTTTATCGATCTGCTCTCGCTCTTCGCTGAGGATGACGGTACCGATGGTGTCGTTCTGATCGGCGAAATCGGCGGCTCAGCTGAAGAAGAAGCTGCAGCATGGATGCAAGAGTCCGGATTTAATAAACCGGTGGTGGCATTTATCGCGGGCCAAACAGCCCCTCCTGGAAGAAGAATGGGGCACGCAGGAGCCATCATCGATGGGGGAAAAGGGACGGCGGAAGATAAAATGACAGCCCTCAGAAATGCTGGGATTTCGGTGGTGGCAAGTCCGGCCGATATTGGAATTGCAATGCAGCAACAATTGGAGAACTAAACTTGAGCAATCACACTTTAGCAATTATAAAACCAGACTCAGTCAGTAAAAGCAATACAGGGAAAATCATTGACCGAATTCTTAACGGCGGTTTTCAGATCCTCGCCATGCAACAAGTAATGCTTACCAGGGAAAGAGCTGAAGCTTTCTATGCTGTTCACAGGGAGCGGCCTTTCTTCAACAACCTTGTTGAATTCATGACTTCAGGATCGTGCGTACCCATGGCACTTAAAAAAGAGGGTGCCGTGACATCTTTTCGAAAATTGATCGGTGCCACCAATCCTGAAGAGGCAGATGAAGGGACAATTCGAAGAGATTTCGCCGAGAACATTCAGAACAACGCCGTTCACGGATCTGACTCTAATGAGAATGCAGTAAAAGAAATTGCATTTTTCTTTTCTTCCCTCGAAATTTCTACCGACTAAACGCCCATTCAGTACGTATGCCATTCTCGAAACTATACATTCCTCTTCTATCTGTTCTTTCATTAACATTAACAACATGTGAGAGTTATAGTTCACACCAGGGAACGGTTGGCAACTATTACAGCATTCAGATTGAAAAGCCTGTGGGTGTGGAAAATCCGTCTTACGGTTGGGATATTCTCTCTTTTCCGAATGAAAGCTTGCTCACTTACAGTAACCTCTATATTCGCCAGGGCGGCCGCGAAATGGCATTCCAGCCCGATGCCCCGGGTGACTACAAATTTGAATTGATCATCTTCAATAGCACTGGTGAGGCCATCGTTAGCAATGAATATCTTTTCAAGATTTCGTCTTCCACTACGACGGAAATTTTGGTTGACACCCAACTTGCTGAAACAGAAGAAGTTGTTGAAAAAACGGTAACTTTTGAAGAGCCTCTAGCTCCTAAGGTACCATCGCCGGAGCCTCCCTCACCAGCCCCGGCTCCCCCTGTGAAAGAAAAACCTAAACCGGTAAAGAAAAAGTCACCAAAACCACCACCAGCGCCAAAAGCAGATCAATTAGCTTCAGTTGAAGGGAGATTTACCATACAGATCTATTCTGAATCGACCTTAAAAGAAGCTGAAGGGAAAATGGGTGAACTTAGAAAAATGGGCTTTGATGCCTATATTCAGAAAGCACGTCCGGGTACCAAATTCTGGTACAGGGTACGGATTGGTGCCTTTAACTCGCGGGATGAGGCAAAGAAAGCAGCTGATGAAATCAACTCAAGGACCGGTATCGTTGCTTGGATAGACAAAGTCCGCGTGGATCAGTAGTTTAATCAAATCAATAAAGGGTAAAAAGATGCAACCTATGAAACTTCACTTTGACGTTAGGGACATTTTCAGGGCGCCGCGACTTGCACTGGGAGGGAAAAAAATCTGGATTCTTCTTCAAGCAAACCTCGTGGGATATGTTGCCTACTTTGTTATCACTCATCTCTCCTTCCTCCTAAACGGCTGGTCTATGGGAGAAGTGTGGTCGCAATACGGACTCTACCCATGCCTCATAGGAAATGATTACGGTTCGGTAGCCTTGGTTGTTTGGCTTTTGGGATGTCTCGCCTGGATCGTGGCTATTCTACTGGGTGCTACAGCTGTAGCCCGAGTGACTTACAAGCAACTCAAAGGGGACGAATTTTACTCCTCTGGCGACGCATGGAAGTTTGTTAAGAAACACTGGCATGCGCCTGTTTTTACTCATCTCTCCATTGCAGTCATTGTGCTCTTTTTCGTCGTCATTGCTGCTGTCTTTGCTCTCATCGGAAAAATTCCGTATCTCGGTGAACTTTTCTTCGGTATACCCTACCTGCTCTGGTTCTTCGGTTCTGTTTTTGTGGCTTACACTATAGTTGTCCTGGTTGTATCGATCTTTTTCACCCATGCCGTTGTGGGCACCATGGAAGAGGACACAATGGGCGCCGTCTTCCAGAATTACTCCATAACCTGGTCACAACCGTGGAGAACACTTCTCTATCTCCCGTTACTCTATGCACTTGTTTATGCAGGTGTGACCATCTTCTCTTCTTTCTTGTGCATGGGTTACGGCCTTATCAATATTGTTTTCGGACATGATTCACTCATGGGATCGAAACTTGGCAGAATGGTATCTTGGGCTTCTGATAAGGTTTTGGAACCGATCTCTCCCATCACTGAAGCTCTTACTTTTGACGGGTTACTCTCTACGGTCTATCTCCCAGATGCATCCGGAGCCCTTGGCCCAATGGAATACTTCGGCGCTGTATTCATTGCCACATCACTTTTCTTAATCGTCGGCACCGTACTCTCATACGGACTCAGTGTGGAGATTGTGGCTCAGACGATTGCTGTGATAATTTTCAGGATGAAAACCGATGAAGAAAATCTCCTAGAAAGGAAAGATGAGGAAGAACTGGAGCTGGAAAATGAGGATGATTGGTCCTTCGATTCAGATTCTTTATCGGATGACGAAGAAGAATCGGGAGAATCAGACGATGACTCAGATGAAAGTGCGGATAACAGCGATGAAAATGAGGACGAATCGTCTGAGGAGACTTAATTCTTGAAGCAATAAAACTGATGAAAAAAGGGGCAACACGCCCCTTTTTTTTACCAGCATCAACAGGAATGCTTGACTTGGAGTTTATTAGAAGGGTAATTTCGCAATCATTGTTATGAAACTTTCTCGACGGGAACTGTATGAATCATCGGAGGCACTCCATTGCACTGCATCAGTCAGCAATTTGGGACTTGACGATTTGTCCTTTATTCAAGATAATCTTCCCGTAACATTGAATATCAAGAGAAGCGGTTCTACCCTGGATATACGAGGTGAAGTTACCGCTGATTTGAAAGAGAGCTGTGACCGATGCCTAAAACTTTTCGGTAGAACAGTGAATGGCACTTTCCGAATACTTGTCACAGAAGACGCTTCTATCATAAATGAGTCCACAGATTCTGATATAATGCTTTTCCCCATAGATCAAAATGAAATTGATATCTTACCGGCTTTACGAGATTCGATCGCTCTTGAGAAATCCATGAAGGAAACTTGTAGCGAAGAGTGCAAAGGACTGTGTGCCGGATGCGGCGTAAACCTGAATTCTTCGAGCTGTCAATGTGAAAAAAATGAGATGGATGAACGTTGGGCTCCTATGAAAGAAATAAACCTATCTGACATGGAGAATTAATATGGCACTTCCAAAAAGAAAACAGTCAAAAGCCCGTGGTAGAAAAAGGCGGACACATTGGAAAACGAAGGAAGCAACCATCTCAAGTTGCCCGCAATGTAATCAGCCCAAGATGCCCCATAGGGCATGTCCCAACTGTGGCTATTATAGAGGCAGGCCGGTAACCACACCTACCAGCTAACAATCTCGATGAGAATAGTCGTCGATGCCATGGGGGGTGACCACGCGCCGTCAGAAGTCATTGAAGGTGCTCTGGAAGCCGTATCCGACGACTCCACAATTGATCTCACTCTTACTGGAGATGAGTCCAAGATCAAAGAGAGCTTGACTGATTCAAATGAATCATTATCAGTAACAATACATCATACTTCTCAGGAAGTCGAGATGACAGATCGGCCATCTCAAGTGATAAAACAAAAGCCGGACTCCTCAATTGTTTCAGGCATTAACCTAATGAAAAAAGGGAAAGCAAAAGCCTTCGTGAGTGCTGGAAACACGGGAGCAATCTTGGCAGCCTCGCTCTTCCTCCTCGGTAGAATCGAAGGTGTTAAGCGGCCAGCTTTGGGTGTTTACTTTCCCGTTGGTCAGAACGGTCTTGTTCTTTGCGACGCAGGCATCAATACCGAAGCTAAACCCTCTCACCTTCTTCAGTTTGCTGTCATGGCGTCAAAATATATATCTCATATTAAAGGGGTTCAAAATCCTTCTGTAGGTCTCCTTAACATTGGAGCCGAAGAAACAAAAGGTACCGAGGTGTACGTTAAAGCCCACAAGTTGATGAAAAAATGTCTTCCATCATTCAAAGGAAACATTGAAAGCAGATATCTCTTTAACGGAGATGTTGATGTAATAGTTTGTGACGGTTTTCTGGGGAATAATATTGTGAAATTTGCTGAAGGCTGGATAGCCCATGTCCACCGGAACGTTTCACTGCAGCTGGAAGATAAAGTCAATTCCACAGATGAGAAAAAACTGTTCAATTCCATATTTTCCAAAGCCATGAAACACTTCGAATATGAAGAGTACGGCGGTGTCCCCCTCCTTGGTGTGAATGGGGTTGTTATCATCTGTCACGGCAGTTCTCCTTCCAGAGCTATAAAGAATGCCGTATTTGCGGCAAAAAAATGTGTCGAGACTGATCTAATTGGATCCATCAGGGACAATATCTCATCCACTGTATCCCTCATTAAAGAAAGCACATAATTTTGCGGGTAACCATCTCAGCCGTTTCCCACTATCTTCCTGATCGCGTCATGACGAACACCGAACTCGAGCAGATTGTTGACACTTCCGATGAATGGATTCAAAGCAGGACAGGCATCCGGGAGCGCCACGTTGTGGCTGAGGGAGAAGCCACATCTCATATGGGAATCAAATCTGTTGAACAGATTCTGGAAAAAAGCGGCACAAGTGCCCAGGAGATTGATGTGATTATTGTTGGAACGGTGACGCCGGACATGTTCTTCCCCTCTACTGCCGCACTTGTCCAAGATTCAATCGGTGCCACCAATGCCTGGGCTTTTGACCTGAATGCCGCCTGTTCGGGGTTTCTCTTTTCGCTGGAAACGGCCGCCAGTCTCATTTACAGTGGAAGGCACAATAAAGCGCTTGTCATTGGGGGCGACACTATGACCTCAGTCCTTGATTATAAAGATCGTGCCACTTGTGTTCTTTTCGGTGACGGTGCCGGCGCTGTGCTCCTTCAACCAACTGAAGGGGATGATGGTATTCTTGACTCAATCATGTTCACAGATGGGAGTGGCGGTAATCGACTCTATATGCCTGCCGGCGGAAGCCGCCAGCCCGCAACTCACGAAACGGTGGACCAGCGGTTGCATTACTTGAAACAAGACGGTCGGGAAGTATACAAGTCGGCTGTTCGGGGAATGGCTGATGCCGCTAAGACACTTTTGGAAAGGAATGGTTTCTCAAATAAAGATGTGAACCTTTTTATTCCACACCAGGCAAATAAAAGAATCATTGATGCCACCGCCAAGCGACTGGGGTTGAGTGAAGAACAAGTGTTGGTAAACATTGACCGAGTTGCCAACACCACTGCCGGCACTATCCCCATTGGTTTGAGCGAGACCGTCAATGAGGGTCGGTTGGCAGAGGGAGACCTTGTTGTCCTGGCCGCATTCGGAGCAGGGTTTACGTGGGGAGCCACTCTAATCAGATGGGGGAAGTGCGTATGATTACGGCTTTCCTCTTTCCAGGTCAGGGTTCCCAAAAAGTTGGCATGGGAAAAGATTTAATTGAGGCCTCAGCTTCAGCAAAGAGGAGGTACGAAGAGGCCAATGACATTATGGGTATAGACCTGGCAAAACTTTCCTTTGAAGGACCTGAAGAGATCCTTCGGCGGACCGAAGTCACTCAGCCCGCACTTTTTGTTGCCAGCGTTGCACTGGCAGAACTCATAATGGCGAAAGGACTTACACCGAGTTTTTCAGCCGGGCACAGTCTCGGCGAATATTCCGCCCTCACAACCGCCGGCGTTTTCACTTTCACACAGGCTTTGGAACTGGTCAAACTCCGGGGTGACGCCATGAGCCGGGCCGGACAGGAACGCTCAGGTACCATGGCCGCCGTCATCGGACTTGATGCTGACGCTGTAAAATGCATCTGTGATAAAGCGTCTGAAGGAGTAGAAGTAGCAGTACCGGCGAATTTCAATTCTCCGGGGCAGATTGTAATTTCCGGGAATGTTGATGCGGTAAAAAATGCCATGAAGCTGGCAGAAGAATCAGGCGCCATTAAAGCAATTGAACTGAATGTGAGTGGCGCTTTCCATTCTCCGCTAATGGACACCGCGAAAATGTCCATGAAAAAGGCTCTTGATGAAATTAGCCTGAGCCGTGCACGGTTCCCCGTTGTGATGAATATTTCCGCTGAGGCTGTTTCGGAACCGAATGAGATTAAAGAAAATCTGATTCGCCAACTCGACAATCCGGTCCGATGGATCGAAACTGTAGAAACTCTCCGGGATTTAGGTGCAACAGATTTTGTTGAAGTCGGTCCTGGTCGCGTCCTTCAGGGACTTAACCACCGTATAGATCGTACCCTTTCAACAAGAGGAATAGAGCGGTTTGACCAGATAAAGGAGTTGGCTATTGCCTGAAGTAAAAACGGCATTTATCACTGGTGCTTCCCGCGGAATCGGTCTCGCTATCGCTAAAAAGTTTGCTGAGAGCGACATCAAGGTGACTTGCGCCAGCAGGACTGCGAAAGACCTTGAAAAGGTAGTTGCTGAGATTGAAGAAAATGACGGAACCGCACTGGCTGTGCCCATGGATGTTTCGGACATGACCGCCTTTGAAAAAGCTGTGAAAGAATCTACGGAAAAGTTTGGGAGCGTTGATGTGCTTGTAAATAATGCGGGCATTGTGAAAGACAATCTTTTACTCAGGATGAAAGAAGGTGACTGGAACAGTGTGATTGATGTGAACCTCAAAGGATGTTTCAACGGCATTAAGGCAGTCATATCTCACATGATGAAAAACCGTTTCGGCAGGATTATTAATATCACATCGGTATCAGGTATGATGGGCAATCCGGGGCAGGCCAACTATTCGGCAGCAAAGGCCGGAATAATCGGTCTCACAAAAACCGTCGCTCGTGAACTGGCGTCACGTAATATCACCGTTAACGCCATCGCCCCGGGTTACATTGATACTGACATGACAACCGATTTGAACGATAAAATGAAAGAAGAAATGATCAAACAGATTCCCCTGGGGAGAATTGGGAATACGGAAGAGATTGCCGCAACGGCACTATTTCTAACTTCCGACGCAGCAGCTTACATTACGGGTCAGACAATTGCCGTTAATGGCGGTCTCTACATGTAAAGGAGAAAACAGATGTCCAGTTTCGACAAGGTGAAGGAAGTTATCATGGACAAGCTCGGTGCTGATGAAGATAAGATCAACATTGAAGCATCTTTCGTTGATGATCTTGGCGCCGATTCACTCGATACGGTTGAATTGATTATGCAGCTCGAAGAAGAGTTCGGCATGGAAATTCCTGATGAGGAAGCCGAGAAGCTTACCACTGTAGGCTCCGCCGTAGACTATATAGACTCACACGCCAGCTGATAACCGTGCCACGGCGCGTCGTGGTCACAGGGATGGGAATTGTCTCCCCATTCGGTGTGGGTGTCCACCATTTCTGGGACTGTCTGCTCGCGGGCAAGAGCGGGATATCCACTGTTACCAAATTCGATACCTCAGATTTCGCCGTCAAGATTGGCGGAGAGGTAAAGAATTTCCAGCCCGATGACTATCTCAATAAAAAGGAGCTGAACCGCCTCGACGAGTTCGCAGTTTTGGCCATGGCCGCCGCAGATGAAGCATTAAAGCATGCCAATCTGGAAAATGGTATTAATGATATGGACCGATTCGGTGTCATCCTCGGTTCAGGCGTCGGCGGTCTTCAAACCATGGAAGAGCAGAACCGGAAAATGATTAACCGTGGTCCCCGTGCCATTTCCCCTTTCTTCATCCCCATGTTCATTCCGGACATCGCACCGGGATATATTTCAATTCGATGGGGAATGAAAGGGCCAAACTACAGCGTTGTTTCAGCATGTGCCAGTGCCACGAACGCAATCGGCGACGCCTACAGACTCATTCAGTACGGAGACGCTGATGTCATTCTTACCGGAGGTTCCGAAGCTGCTATCACACCTATTGCCTATGCCGGTTTTTCAAACATGAAAGCTCTCTCAAGCAATAATGATGAACCGGAGAAAGCGTCTCGGCCATTCGATCTGAAACGGGACGGTTTTATCATGGGTGAAGGGGCAGGGCTTCTGGTGCTGGAAGCGGCGGACCATGCCACTGCCAGGGGCGTCACTATTTACGGTGAGATAGCCGGCTACGGCGCCACCAGCGATGCCTATCACATCACTGCTCCCGCCCCCGGCGGCGAAGGTGCTGTTCGTGCCATGAAAAGAGCCGTCTCCGACGCTGACCTCAATCTTGAAGATATTGACTATATTAATGCACATGGCACGTCCACTCCGTATAATGATAAGAATGAAACTGCAGCTATCCGGAAACTGTTTGGTACTTGTGCCGACAGCCTGAGTGTCAGTTCAACCAAGTCTATGACTGGGCATCTTTTAGGTGCCAGCGGCGGGATCGAGGCCGTCGCATGCATCATGACTATTATAGATAATAAGATTGCCCCCACCATCAATTATGAAACGCCCGATCCTGACTGCAACCTAGACTATACACCTAATATTGCAGCGGAGAGAGATGTCAAGGTGGCTATGTCAAACACCTTTGGTTTCGGTGGGCACAATGCTGTGCTTATCGTAAAGCAGTGGGAAAACTGAATCTGCTCAGAAAGTTTTTCAGACGACTTATTTGGCGGTTTGTTCACAGAAACGGCAAACTCATAGAACTCCAGGAAGCGCTGGACTATTTTTTTCGAGACTCTTCCTTGCTCAAAACTGCTTTGACACACAAATCTAAAAATCCCGAAGTGACCGGCAATTACGAGCAGCTGGAGTTTTTGGGGGACTCCATCCTTGATCAGGTGGTGTCGGACCTGCTCATAAGGGAATTCCCTCAGGCAAGAGAAGGTTTGCTGACACAGCGGCGGTCAACGCTTGTGCAAAAGGGATACCTGGCGAAAATGGGTGCTTCCCTGAATCTCCTGAAGTACATAAAAGCAGGTTCCTCTCTGGACCTGAGTCAACCGAAAGTGTCTGAGAAACAGTTGGCAAATGTTTTTGAATCGCTTATCGCCGCCATGAGGCTTGACGGCGGGCTTGAACCATGCAGAAAGCTGATAAACAGAACAGTCTGGGAAAAGCGGAGAGAAGCCTGGAAAACACTCAATTACAAAGGTCTGCTAATTGAACACTGCCAGGCCAACGGTATGGAGACACCCCGCTTCAACATCACTGACACGGAAGGTGCTGAGCACGAAAAGATCTTTGAAGTGACTGTAAAAATTGGCCAGCGAACTCACGGTTCAGCATCCGGACCAACAAAAAAAGCCGCTGAACAAACGGCTTCTCAAAAAACACTGGAATCTATAAAGTCCTGATCAGACCTTGGAAGCCCCCTTTTCCAGTTCCATAAGCTGATCTCTGATCTTTGCTGCCCGCTCATATTCTTCATCGTCAATGGCTTTCTGCAATTTATCTTCGAGAATATTACGCCGGTTGTTATCGTGACTGTGCACTAATTCTTCAAAACTAACAGAAGATTGTTCCTCATCTTCCACGCCTGCTTCATTCATGACAGCTTCATCAACGAAAATTGGCGCTCCCAACCTCAGCGCAACCGCAATGGCATCTGAGGGACGCGAATCAACCTCAGCCTCATCGTCTCCATCAATATCTATCCTGATACCGGCGAAAAAAGTCCCTTCAGACAAATGAGTAACAACAACTGCTTTAACATCGACTTCCATCTGTTCAAGGATGGAGGTTAATAGATCATGAGTCATGGGTCGAGGCGTGTCCACCTTCTCCATGGCAAGGGCGATGGACTGGGCCTCGAAAGATCCTACAATGACCGGTAGCTTTCTTTCTTCGCCGCCGATCTCTTGCAGTACCACGGCATACCCTTTGCTTGGTGGGTAAAAAGAGATGCGTGTGACTTCTACCGGTATCATAGATGATGAGTTCGAGCCTGCTTTAATTTAGGTGATCGTTGTTCTCAATGCAACCTTCTTAACCACCAAATCAGTCATTTTTTGCAAGTCTCGCTTTCAGCGATTCTATCCTTTCCACAGGTGTGGGATCAACCCCATGCAACACTGCACACCAATAACTTACCCAGTCCCCGAAATGGACAAGATAGAGTAAGCGTCCTACCAGGGAATTCCCCTGGCTCCGGACCTCTTTCTGATAGCGAACAGTCTCGCCAATCAGTTCACGAGTCAGTGACTGTCGCAATGCAGTTCTCTCATGCTGGTCTTTATCAATTAACCAGACAACGCCCATCTGTTTCAGTAATTCTGGATTATTCTTGAACCCAACAATTTCATTGTGGTTCATCTCCGGCAATGTGTGGTGAAAGGCGGCCATTTTTCCGTTTTCTTCGAACTGTCCGCGCCAGCGAAGCGCTACAGCACCTGTGTAACGGGCATCACCATAGATGATCGGCACAGAGTCATAAACAGTTTTTGCCAAAGAGAATGTGGGGTTACTGTCAGAAGGTTCGGCAAAATTATCTCTCAGTTCTTTCAGCTCGACGGCAGCGCTCTGGAGATCTTTGCTAAGTGATTCGTCAGCTAACCCGATCTTTTGCAAGAGCACAATGGCAGGAATGGAAACATAACCGATAGAAGCCCTCGGCGGATTGCCGCCGGGAATTTTGATAACATCACTGTCAAAACCATTTAACCTCGCTTCCAATTTCCCGCCGGAGGTGACTCCGGCAACCTTTGCACCCCGCTCCAGAGCGTCATCCAGGCAAGAGAGGGTTTCCTCAGTGTTGCCCGAATAGCTGACACAGATAACAAAAGTTTTGCCATCCACCCAGGCAGGCAGTCGATAATCACGGACCACTTCTATGGGCACGCTGGTACTGTCTACGGTTAGAGCTCGGATGAGGTCGCCACCTATGGCAGATCCGCCCATACCAGCGATCACAACTGAAGAAATATCTGAAAAATCACCTTTCGGATCGTGGCCCCCTCCAATAGCCAATGCGTCTTCAATCTGCTTAGGAAAATTGACTATCTGACCGTGCATATCTGCCGGGTCAAGCTTCCTGAAGTCCATGGTTAATGCTTTCTCTCCATCACCATCTGCACAAACAACTCAAATTTCTCCCGTTTATTTTCAGGAATATCCCCCAGAAATGAAAGTGCCTCATTCACTAGGTGTTTCACTTTCTCCTCTCCCGTTACCTGGATTCCGTTATCGTGAAAGTATTGTCGCAGTTCCGGTAATATCTTTGCGCTCAAATCTTCCCCACTAAGACTGGCCCTGAATTCAGACCACTGAGAAACATTATCCTCCTCAGCACTGCAAGTGAGAAATGTTTTCTTCCCCGCTAGAACATCAGAGCCGAGGCTCTTCCCCATATTCTCTGAACTCGAATAGATCTCAAGGATATCATCCTGAATCTGGAATGCCTGCCCTACCCGTTCGCCAAACCGCCCAATCTGATCAGTCTGATACGAAGATGCACTGCCCACGATGGCACCGAGCCGGCAGCAGAGGGAGAGAAGTGTCCCAGTCTTGAGCCGGACCATCTCTAGATAATCATCCACACTAACCCCTTTACGGGATTCAAAATCCTTATCCATTGCCTGACCTTCGCAAAGTCTCAGTGTGGCATCTGTGAAAACTTTCAGACTTTCTGTGGCCGCATCATCGAGACGGGTAAGCTGATCATAGGCAAGAGCAAAGATGCCGTCACCGGTCAGAATGGCCGCGGAGTTGTCCCAACGTCTGTGAACAGTTTCTTTGCCGTGCCGGAGATCATCACCGTCCATGATGTCATCGTGAACGAGGGAGAAGTTGTGAAGAATCTCAACAGCCATGGCTGCCGGTAGTGCCACATCTTCGCTAGCGCCGAAGGCGTCAGCGGAAATAAAGACTAAAGTGGGACGAAGTCGCTTACCCTTGCCGGAAAGAACGTAACGTATGGGCTCGTAGAGATAGGCAGGTTCATCGTTTTTACCAATATCCAACAGAGCCGCATCAATAAGGTTACGGTATCGCTCAACTCTGCCGGAAAAATCATCAGTCATCCGCTGGAGTCTCCACGTCGCCTAGTTCACTTATCTTATTCAAAACAAGGTTCTTGATTTCATTCATCCTATCTTCACTTTTCGCTTCAAAACGGCAAACGATTACCGGTTGTGTATTGGATGCCCGGACAAGCCCCCAGCCGTCAAGGAATCTTATCCTTACACCGTCAATGTCCAGACAATCGTAATGTTCATTAAAATAAGCCGTCGCCTCCTTGTTAATCCTGAATTTTTCTTCATCATCCAAACAGTTGAGCCTCATCTCCGGTGTGGAGTGATACTGAGGCAAAGCCGCAACAAGTTCAGAAAGTTTTTTGTCCTGGCGAGACAGCATCTGAACGAATCGCGCTGATACATAAATGGCGTCATCGTAACCAAAATAGTCATCAGCAAAAAAGAGATGGCCACTCATCTCCCCACCGAACTTACAGGAGAGCTCCTTCATTTTCTGTTTGATAAGCGAGTGCCCCGTTTTCCAAATGACAGGCTTCCCCCCCAGCCGGATTATCTCTTCCTCCAGTGCCTGTGAGCACTTGACATCAAAAAGGATCTCGTCCCCTTCATTCACGATTTCGGGCAGCATAAGAGCCATGATCTGGTCGGCAAATACGATCTCCCCCTTTTCATCCACTAAACCGATACGGTCGGCATCGCCATCATAGGCAAGGCCAGCATCAAAGTTGCCACCTTTAACCGTTGAGATCAGCTCGGTAAGATTCTCCGTAACAGTTGGATCCGGGTGATGGTTTGGAAAGTTACCATCCACGTCACAAAACAATTCAGTAAGATCGGCGCCTAATCCTTTAAATATGGATGGGGCAGCGAGGCATGCCGCGGCATTGCCGCTGTCCATGGCCAAGGTCATCTGATGGTCAAACGTGATCTTGCTCTGTATCATTTCAATATATTCATCCAGAATCTTGTACCTCACTTCAGTCCCTTCGCCGCTCTCGAAATCGTCTCGCTCCATGAAGCCTTTCAGTTGCTGGATCTGATCACCATACACAGCACCCTTTTTCAGGGACATTTTGAATCCGTTCATATTTGAAGGGTTATGGCTCCCTGTAATCTGGACTGCGGCGCCGGCATCCAGCTTCCACATACTGTAGTAATTAGCAGGTGTGGGTAGCGTACCGATGTCAATGATGTCAACTCCTGTATTCAGCACGCCTTCTTTGAAAAGTTTTTTAAGCTGAGGTGTACTTAACCGGACATCACCGCTGAGAGCGACCTCTCGCACGCCGGACCGCTTGACGAGTGTCCCAAATGCTTTGCCAAACCCTGAAACAAACTCCGAAGGAAAGTCTTCCTCAACAATACCTCTTACATCATACTGTCGAAAAATGTATGGATTAATTTTCATGGTGTGATTCTAAACAATCAGTTTACCGAGAATAACAGCCTCAGAGGCACCCGTCACAGAAGGGAGATTACCCGGAATTCCCTTCAGGTGTGCCGCCCCCAGCATAGCAAAGCCCAGCGCTTCCTTCATAAAAGGATCGATGCCGAAATCATTGGAAGTGAGAATTGAAATAGAAGAAAATTCAGTTTTTAATTGATTCATCACAGATTTGTTGTAGACACCTCCGCCTGAGATTAAGATTTGTTTAACACTGTCAAGCGGAAGGTTCTCTCGGCAATTTACTGCCACACTCTGAGCGGTAAAAAGGGATAGTGTTGCCAAAACATCATTCACTTTCCAACTTTTCATATCAGGTAGATGTTCCGAGATCCAATCGGCACCAAACTCATCTCTACCGGTGGATTTGGGCGGTGATGCTGTAATGAAGGAGTGACGGAGCCACCCCTCCACTGATTCCTCATGAGCGGTACCAGCCTGAGCCAGAGTGCCGTCCTCATCAAAATTGTTCCCTGTAAGGGCTTTTGAGGCTTCATCCAACAGTCCCATACCAGGACCGGTGTCAAAACCAAGTATCGGTTCATCCGAAATTTTGGAGGGAAGATAAGTGACATTGGCAACGCCACCCAAGTTCATGCAGATGACCGCCTCCTCCCGGCGTTGAAACAGCCATTTATCAACAATTGGAATCAGGGGTGCTCCGGTGCCTCCCGCGGCAATGTCGGCGCTACGAAAATCTAAAATCACTGGCACATTGAGAGCTTGAGCCAGAAAGGACGGTTCCCCTATCTGGAGACTCGATTCACCGCTCACATGATGGACGGTCTGTCCATGCATGGCGATGGCATCTATGATGATTAATTCGTTCGCACGCAAGAACTTCTCTGTCTCTACCGCCATGAACCTGCCCAGAGAAACATGAGTCTGTGATATCACATCAGAGTCACCCTCCAGGCACGTTTCAACGTCCGCTCTCATTTTGTCACTGTATGAAACTGATCCTGTTCCCAGCACATTGAACTGCGCTGACTCCTCTTTTAAATCAACTTCGGCCACGCAGATATCAAGACCATCCATGGAGGTCCCTGTCATCAGCCCCACCATGGTGAGGCACGGTTTCTTCTGTAGAGTGTCCAGATCAGCAGGCATTGTTTCTAGATATGATTATTTGGCCTTTTCGATAACAGGCCTCAGAAAGCCGTCATTTTCATCCAATGTCTGTTTGGCCGTGCTGTAATCACACTTTTTGTGATGCATAACGATGGCTGTCTTCACCTCTTTTCTGGAATCCATAAGCAAACTGTTTGCTGAATCATAGTCCAGGCCTGTCAATTGGGAGACAATGCGGGTACCTCTGTCCACCAGCTTTTCATTCACAGCTTTGAGATCCACCATGAGGTTGCCGTAAACTTTTCCTAGCCGTACCATGGTGGCCGTTGATATTATATTAAGTATCATTTTTGTGGCAGTGCCCGATTTCATACGGGTGGAGCCAGTGATAACCTCCCGGCCCACATTCACCGCAACGAGCACATCCACTCTAATATCCACAAGCAGAGAAGGATTACAGATGAGAAAGACGGTGGAGCACCCCTTGGTTTTCGCATATTCCAGGGCGTGGAGTACATAGGTTGTTGTTCCGCTGCTGGCAATGCCGACGACCACATCTCCCGTTGTGAGATCCACCAAGTCCAAATCCCTTTCGGCATCCAAAGGTTTATCTTCGGCCCCTTCAATTGAACGTCTGAGAGCTTTTTCTCCGCCTGCAATAACACCCTGGAAAAAGTCAGGCGGGGCTGAAAATGTTGGAGGACATTCGGCAGCATCCAAAACACCCAAACGACCGCTCGTCCCGGCACCAATATAAACAACATGTCGCCCGCCCCTGATGGCACCAACAGCCAGATTCACCACCTCTTCCACTTGAGGGAGCACTTCACGAACGGATCCCGCCACAGTACTATCCTCCATGTTGATAATTTCCAGGATCTCAGCCACTGATTTGGAATCGAGATCAATGGAATTAGGATTCTGCTGTTCCGTTGCTAGAGAAGCCCTGTTCAGTTTTTCACCCATTGTCCGAAGTGGTCCTCTTATCTTGAAAAAGTTAATCAACCTCCACTGTCTCAATGAAGTGTATTCCATTTACCTCTGAACAGCCCTTCGCTCAACTGATTTTGTGTAAATTGTGTATATGGTAGAACCCACTTTAGCAATCATCGGCCTAGTCCTCTCAGCATTTTTCTCAGCCACTGAAATTGCATTCCATCAGGCAAATCCTCTCCAACTGGCAGTTTGGCGCGAGCGGGGATACGGGACCGTAAATCTTACTGAGCAATTTCTGGGCAAACCGGACAGATACCTCATCACTGTCCTTGTTGGGACGAATCTGGCAAATGTGTTGACCTCATCTTACGCCACCATCACGCTCATCCACTTGGGTCTGCCGCAACTGTGGATCCTTATAACAATATCAGCTGTTATCCTGGTGTTCGGTGAAATATTACCAAAAAGTTTTTCCAGGGAAAGGGCCACTTCAATGGCTGTCTTCAACACGCCATTTCTTAGGGCGTCGGAGATTCTCTTCACTCCTATTGTCTGGATTGCTCGGAGCTACGCGTCCCTGTTCCCTGACGGGAAGGAAAAATCAACCACACACTTTTTGAATCGAAATGAACTGAAGATTCTGTTTGATGAAATGGAAGTAAGTGAAGAATTAGAAGCGGAAGAAAAAGAGGTGATCATCAATATTTTTGATTTCGGTTCACAACCGGTCCGGGCAGCCATGACATCCCGCGCCGACATCATAGGCCTGCATGAAGACGCCTCTGTTGAGGATGCCGTCCAACTCATGGCATCAACCGGCCTCTCCAAACTTGTTCTCTACAGGGATTCCCTCGATCAGATCCAGGGAATCGTTTTCCTTCATGACCTTTTCTCAGAGGCTGAATCCCTATATGAAATTGCTCACAGACCGCTCTTTATCAGCGAAACGATGACATCCAGCGAAGCACTTCGGGAATTAAAGCGATACCGGTCAACGCTCGCCATTGTTGTAGGGGTCGATGGAAAGGCCTCCGGTCTGGTTACGGTTGAAGACCTCATCGAAGAGCTCTTTGGTGAATTTGAAGATGTGTTTGATCAGGAGACGAAACGAGTATCCCGGCTCACCGATGGTAGTTTTGTTATGGATGGTCGCATGGATCTGGAAGAACTTGAATCGGAATCCGGCGTCAGACTGCCAAAAGGGAATTATGAAACAATCGGCGGTTTCATCATCCACAGGCTAGGAAGAATTCCTACACCCGGGGAAAAATTAGAGTCAGCCGGTTTCAGAATAAGAATCCTTCGTTCCACTCCAAGTCAGGTCGAGCGAATTCATATAAGGAAAAAATGAGGTTAGATTAAGGCTCTCGTCCCAACAGCCTTACAGCTACCATAGCTGCCGCAACACCCAACAAAATAGCCACCCCCACCGGCAGGTAACTCACAAGAGAATAACCGAAAACAAGACTGATAACCCCTGTGGTTAAAGCATAAGGCAACTGAGTCTTTACATGATCAACATGGTCCGAGCCGGAAGCAATTGAAGAGAGTATTGTTGTATCAGATAGGGGTGAACAGTGGTCACCAAATACACATCCCGAGAGAACGCTGGCAAAAGTTGCAAGATAGATGGGTTCACCAACAAGAGAATTGGGGTCTCCTCCCAAAAGGTTGAAAGCCAACGGTACAGCGATGGGAACGAGAATAGGCATAGTTCCCCAAGAGGTACCTGTACAAAAACTGACCACAGCCGCGGTTAAAAAAGTGACCGGCGGCAAAAGGGCCGGAGTGAGAAAACCTTCAGTTAAACTTATGATATAATCAGCCGTCTTAACCTCCCTGCAGATATCTCCCAGCGTCCAGGCTAGAACAAGGATCATACAAGCCATAAGCATTGACTTGGCTCCCTTTACCCAAGACTCCAGACTTTCCCTTAAGGTGAGGAGATTTCTTCCATAAGAAAGAAAAATGGCCACAAATCCCGCTATAAAAGAACCCCACATTAAAGCACGGTATGGATCGGAGGAGCCGATGATATTTCTGATGGAATGATCGTCACCGGGTGCCAGTGCGTCCGTCCCAGTCTTGTACAGCCCGATGACAATTATGACAACAAGCAAAAGAATTGGCACCATGGCGTTTGTCCAGTGTGAAGTGCCTGAATTCAATCCCCCATCCTTGGACAGTTCTGTATCTGTGAGAGGTTGTGCACCATCAGCCAGAACCTTCCCGTCATTGAGAGCACGACGCTCCGCTTTGAGCATGTTGCTATAATCGCGGCCTGACCAGATCAAGAAACCCATGAATGCGATTGTGAGAATGCAATAGAAAGAGTACGGAATGGAATTGAGGAACGTAATGTAAGGATTCTCCACAATACCGTATTCTTTATAGGGTGTTTCCAAGAGCGACATCTGAAAAACAGACCATGTGCTGATAACAGCAAGACTCGCCACCGGTGCTGCGGTGGAATCTACGAGATAGGCAAGTTTCTCCCGGGAAACCTTGAGCTTATCGGTGAACGGACGCATCATGTTTCCGACGAAAAGAGTGTTGGCATAGTCGTCAAAGAAAATGACCACTCCCATGAGCATAGTAGCCATCTGACTTCGCTTTCGTGTATTGGCGTACTGCGAGGCACTTTCAACGACGCCTCCCATTCCGCCATTTGCGCTGACCACACCGATGACACCGCCGAAACCGAGGGTAAAAAGCAGTATGGCCGCCTGATCAGTATCAGTGATGGAATTCAAAATATGAGTATCGATGGTCTTCAGAAGCCCCTCCACGGGGTTATATCCCATGAGCATGGTAGCGCCGATCCAAACACCGCAAAACAGTGAAAGGATCACCTCTCTTGTAATGAGTGCCATGGAAATGGCAAACAACGGAGGTATAAGGGAGGAAAAAGAAACCCGGAAGTCTGTCACATTGCCCGTGGGAACCAACAATTCCCACACCACAAGAGCGATAAATACGGCGATAAGAGAAAGTTTACGGGTCTGTCCGTTCACAAAGGGTGTCAATATAGGCGGTGAGCCAGAGAGAGAAAAGAGATTTTTCCTCCCTTTTTCTCAATGCCCTGAGTAACTTGACTGAGCGATGAAAAGGATTGATTTCTACGTCATTCATCAATTCCTGTCCCTCCTGGGCGTCGCAATTTTCGGGTTTCTGATTATCTTTATTGTCGTGGACACCGTTGAGAATATGGACAAGTTCATCGATGCGGAAGTCCCCAGTAATTTGATTATCACTTACTATCTCTACTCACTGCCATGGTTTGTTAGTATCGGCCTGCCCATGGCGGTCCTTGTCTCTACCATCTTCACAGTGGGTCTTCTCTCAAGAAGAAATGAATTGACAGCCATGAAGGCCTCCGGCGTTTCACTATACAGGATTGCCGCTCCCCTTATCATATGCTCTATAATTATCAGCGTAGCTTCCTTCTTTTTTGATGACCGTGTCGTGACAATCGGAAATCAGAAAAGGCGAGAAATTGAAAAGGAGTACTTGATTAAGTCTCGTGGTAAACGATATTCAACAAAAAAACGTGACATCTTTCTGAGGAAATCCGATGATTTTCACATCGCTATCGATCGATATACACCAAAGACTCTGAAGGCTGCCGGTGTTTTGATTCACTTTATGGAAGAAGGGAAACTTACACGGCGTATCGATGCAAATAGAATGACCTGGCTTCCCCAAGATGAGAAGTGGAGAATTGAGACTTACGCCATCCGAGAATTCCACCCTGACGGCTTTGAGACCGCAGTTTATTTCTCCCGGAGCGATACGGTGCTCACCATCAACTTCAGCCCGGAAGATCTTACGAGACAGGCAACCTCCCCCCAGGAAAAGAACTACAGCAATCTAAAAACATTTATCGCAGAGTTAAATGAGAGCGGTGTGGACACGACCCGCTGGGAGGTAAATCTTTACGGTAAGATTTCTTTCGCTTTCACCAACGTGATTGTTGTTCTATTTGCATTTCCTCTTGTGGCATTTAAACCGAGGACAGGCCTCGCCTTTGGCGCTGGAATGAGCGTATTTTTGATTTTCGGTTACTACGCCTTTATTCGGTTCGGACAGACGCTTGGCTACAAGGGAATACTTGAGCCTGCCTTGTCGGCATGGATTGGCAATATTGTCTTCTGTCTGGGAGGAATTATATTGTTGATGCGGGCGAGAAAATAGCTACTGGCTGGGAGGCGTCTTATCCTTGCGGCTCTTGAAACTGGTGAGGGCTACACCAAATGAAATAGATATTCCTTTCATATTGTGAATCCAGACACCGTTTCGAAAAGAAAGAGCAAAATCATAAATAATGGGCCCGGCGTGAAAGCCTGCCCCAAACCCAAGCTCTTTTAAATATTTCCCGCCATACATATAACCCAAACGGAGGGGAAAAGCCTTGAACCTGTTGAACTGAAGGCCTGTTGAAAGTTTCCACTTCTGATGAACACCTAGCCTGTTAGTAAAACCAGCTACCAGGTCCCCGGCAATTGTTAAGTCCTGGTCGAACCGTTTGGATACTCCCAACCGAAAAAGGCCAGGATAACGTATTTTGAACTTTCGTGGATTACCGTTTTCAAGCGTATCTTTTACAATATACTTTCTTTCCTGGAATAGCTCATCCCATTTGCTATTGCTAAGTTTATCCAGAGTGACCGAATCAGCGGTTATTTCGTGAACCATCGACCAGCCCCGAGGCACCTGATTTTCCTTAAAATCAACACCTTCGTATGTAAAATCTTCTCTTCCCCATTTGAAAAATCCTGTGCTATCTGAAATACCAAAAAGGTCAGTCAATGCTGAGGGCTGGTTCCATTCTATTGAGCCAACGGCATTGATGAGGGCGGCTCCAACACGCCAGCCATTGATTTCTTTGGAAGAAAAACCGAAATCGACGGCTGTGCCATACCCCCCCACACCTTGTCGCATAAAGTAGCGAGCTTTAAGGTTAAACGCTGTAGTATCTGTTTGAAAAAAGGTGTAACTGGAATCGGGGTCCGTACCCATGTAAACAATTCCCTGAAGAAACTTAAGTGAAACTCCCCAAGAAAATTTGTCAGTGGGTACGGCAAAGGAGAAAGCGTGTTCCAGGAGGACCATATTTTCTTGGCTGTATTCCAAATCCAGCGACTCTCCAATAGGGTTGCCTTCCAGTATTAACTTGAATAAACCAAAGGGTGCTACAACATCACTTATGGCCACCAGATCATTGGTTATAGCCATATTGCCTGAAGCATAGTTAAGAGCGGGTAGGGCCAAATGTATATCTCCTGAAAACCTCCAACCGTCTCTTACCTGATCATATATTTCATATTTGCCCTTTTGTGATTCAGCTTCCAGGTTTTTTCCACTTAGATCCATGATATTTTCCAGGGAAAAGAAATTGTTCCCTATACCAAAATTGAGGGTTCCCATCTGCCACATAAAAGGTTTATCATGCTGATAGGCAAGATTGGCTGGGTTAACACCCACAGCATAAACACCATCTGCCAAGGTTGTATAAGCACCGCCGAGCCCCACCATAACGGGATCACGCTTGATCTGCCCCAATCCTAAGGTTTGAACCAGAAGAAAAAATAGAGTTATTTGAAGCAATTTCATGGCCTCGACCTCTTTGCAACTCTGTCCCGGTTTCTTTTGCCCTTACCCGATCTTTCACGAGAACTCACAACTGAGCTCGCCGCCACTTTGAAAGAGGAGAGACTTCTGTCACAGATACTACCGCTTTCATTGCAGACTTTTAGCCACATTTTGTCCGCCGCTGCAGAAGGGGTCCAAAACATTGAGTCAACATTTGCTATAGCCCCATTGCTGATTGAGGTCCAAACCGAGGAGGTTATATCAGGGTTAGCTTCGGTGGAAGTCGAGACGATCACATTTTCATCCGGCAGTGTGGCCCCCAGAGACCGCCATTTGATGGAGATCTTCTCACCCGGGGAAAGGGTCTCCCCACCGTTGGGATACGTGATGACCAGCTCATCCTCCGCTTTCTCGAGCAGTCCATCGCTCTGGAGCTGGAACACTATAAATGCTTTCATGGAGATCGTGTCTTTCATGGAGAACTGAACCACATCAGGAACCTGGTCCAGCGTTCCACTGAAGTGAGTTCTCGGTCGAACATAATGCTTCCCAAGATCAGTTAAGAGATACATCTTCAGGCTGTCGAGGCCGGTGGTCACCGTCGTATCACCAGGGGTCATGACGGACATTGGTAGCCCGACCTTGCTTGCCTCAGCATAGTAGGCTTTCGGTCTAGGGAGCGTAATGGTGAACATGGTATCCACATAAGAGATTACGGTGTCAGCCTTACCGGGTACCCCCCTAACGAGATAGGCAGTTCCATCAACACAGCCTGAGCTATCGAAGATAACAGACGAAACATATATAGTACCATCAAGCTTCATCAGCGAATCACACTTCGATACAACATAAAGAGAATCAGTAGCAGGCCATTTGAGACTGTCCCTCATGGCTGCCAAAGTTTTGGAAGATCTGTCGATCGGAAAAATTTCTTTGTTAGAGAACAGTACGGAAAGATCGCCACCAATAGGTAGTCCATTGATCACCCGTGTGGTTAGGTTAGCACCTTTTACAAAATTGCGGAGTTTTATCCGAGTGTCATGTTCCCATTCATCAATGACCGTGGAACTGTTGGGTATGAAGGTCATGGGGGCTATGCGGACCTGGAACGGGGCAATCAACTGGTAATTACCCCATATGGACTTATTCACATCAATAAATCCTCTTCCATCGATTTCGGCAGTTGCATCTACGATGAAATCTTTCGGGTTGAATGCAAGAAGATCTACGATAGTGTTCGTACCCACACCTGCTTCAATGGTGTAAGAGCTGTCCGGAATGGTATCAGTAGCACTCTTGAAAAGCTGTACTTTTGTACCAAAGCTGCTAAGTTCCATGACTGTTTTCGCACTATCCGTCGTGGTGGTCGGTTTCTCGATCTTCGAATCGAGAACAATTGTCATGGAATCTCCCATGGATGAGATACCTATAAGGTTGAGATTAAGCTTCAAAGGCAACCGAATCTCATTATACATGGTGAATCTGAGGAACACTTCCCCAAATGACATTCCAGTAAAACCCTGCGGTAAATCACTAATCTCCTGTGCCTGAGTTGGGAACGGGCAGTCAAGATCAGCCTCCAGCGAGGAGAACTGAAGCGGCTTCACTTCAATACCAGCCGTAAACTTCCAAGTTTCGCTGTCCCCGGAGAGAGAAACATCAACGGTGTCGGCGACTGTCATTGCTGTGATGTCCACCGCCATTTCTTCAACAGCCGTGTTCGGATCTTCAGGATTCATGAATTGGCCGCCGCCAAGATCAGCTTCATCGCTGTATGGTGAGCCGCTTTTCGTTAGTATTTTAGCGAACTTCACCGTATCGCTAGCAGCAGTTATAAAATTGCGGAAGTTGAGACCGAAATCGATGTCGAACGGGAAAGAATTGGAGACATTCTTGACGGCAATCATGTTCGACCCCGATATGTTCGTCTCAAACTGACCTCCATAAACTCCTCTCACTTGGCAGTCATCCGATGATTCTTGTGAAGTGGAAAAAGAAAAAGAAGGCATCTCCGGGGCCAGCGAGTATTCCTTAACAATAACCCGGGCCTTATCAACATCCGTCACTTTCATCGTGATTGAAATGGACATGGACACATCCGCGTTGGCAGGAATGGTAACAGTATCTGTATCGGCTACTCTTGTAAGCTTGAAGCCGTACTTGAGCCTCAATTCGCTGCCAAGGAGCTTACCAACCATGGAAGTGGTTTTGGGAAACGTACCCCCCGCCTGGAGATTGGTTGTATCGTGTGATGCAACCGTATCGCTACCGGTGAGAATAGTGGACCATGTGGATGCCATGGAAACGGGAACATCTGTATTTATTACAGTTGACTGGAATGTATTGTCGCCATCCGACCCACCGACCACAGCGCCGAGTACTTTCTCGATAAAAGGAATCTGATCGAAAATATTGCCGATATCAATAACCGTAAAAGTAGTATCCACAGACCCGGCCAGTGTTTCAACTAGACTGGCCGCGGAATTCCAATCGGAACCGATAATCTTCTGTTCACTTGTAGAAGGAATCACAATCAAATTGCCCGGATCGGCCAGATTCGCATACTTGCCATTCAGTACATATTGGCCCATAGGTATCGGTATCGAAATAGGCAATGAGATGGGTGAGAATGATCCTTCAAGCGTCGGCGCGGCAATGCTATCAGCGATAGTCATGTCTATATTGAGTGGCACTTTAAGAAAGTCGCCTGTCACGGAGTCACGGGGCAGCTCACCGTCAAATTTTATGGAAAGAGAATTATCAAGGGAATCTGAATGAATAGTAGAATCATTGGCTATTTCGGCCAGGGCATAATCAGCATCCAACAGCGGAATTGTGAGATTGATGATCCACTTGGGAACCTCAAAGTCAGCTGGATTCTGGAAGTCGCAGCTTAAAATAAGTGCTGAGAGGAAAAGGGGGACGATCGGTAAGGATCGTTTCATGAAGAAAATTTCAGGGAGAGCTTAGGTTCCCTCCTCCCAAGACTCCAAATAATTTTTCTGTTTATCGGTGAGAGTATCGATCTCAATACCCATTGCTTCAAGCTTGAGTTCTGCCACCAGCTCATCTATTTCCCTAGGCACCTTGTGAACTGAAACTCCGAGGTCATTCTTCACAGTATACTCGGCCATAAGGGCCTGCACAGAAAAACTCATATCCATGACCGAAGCGGGGTGCCCTTCCGCTGCTACAAGGTTAATAAGCCTCCCTTTTCCAAGAAGATAAATTCTATTACCATTCTTGAGAATGTACTCATCAACATAATCTCGGACACCTTCATTTACAGATTCAGATATCTCTTTGAGAGAATCTATGTCGATCTCAACATTGAAATGGCCGGAGTTGGCTACTACAGCACCATCCTTCATTTTTTCAAAATGTTTTCTTTCAATAACAGCTGTATTACCAGTTACAGTACAGAATACATCACCGGTTACAGATGCTTCATTCATAGACATGACATCAAAACCGTCCATGGCAGCTTCCAGTGCGCGAAGAGGGTTTACTTCAGTCACTAACACATGGGCACCCATACCTCTGGCACGGTTTGCGAGACCCCGTCCGCACATTCCGTAACCACCCACTACAAAGGCCTTCCCCGCCAGCAAAATATCCGTGGCACGAATGATACCGTCCACAGTGGATTGACCTGTGCCATAACGGTTATCGAAAAGATGTTTGGAGTCAGCGTCATTTACAGATACCACAGGAATCTTCAGCGCACCTGCATTCTTCATGGCTTCCAGTCTAATCACACCCGTTGTAGTTTCCTCCATACTGCATTTTACCTCAGGGATCTGGTCAGAATAGTCAGAATGAAGCATGCTCACAAGATCAGCACCATCATCAAAGGTGATCTGTGGCCTATGCTCAATCGCCACTTTGATGTGGGCGTAGTAAGTGTCATTATCCTCACCGTTGACGGAATAAGTTTTTACATCAAAATCTTGCACCAGGGAGGCGGCCACATCATCCTGCGTAGAAAGTGGATTGGAGGCGCAAAGTAGGGTATCAGCACCGCCGGCATTGAGTGTTCTCATGAGGTTCGCCGTTTCAGCCGTCACGTGTAGACAGGCGGAGAGCCTGGTACCCTCCAGTGGTTTCTCTTTTTCAAAACGCTCTCGGATTGAAGCGAGAACCGGCATGTTCCGGTCTGCCCACAAGACTCTTTTCTTACCAGCCGGCGCAAGACCCAAGTCCTTCACATCATGGTCTGGCATTTCTTTATCATCTCCCGTTTAAATACTGTTTCAACTGCTCAACTTTATCCAGTTTTTCCCAGGTAAAACCGTCCTCTTCTCTACCAAAGTGACCATAAGCTGCCGTCTGTTGATAAATCGGTTTCTTTAGATCCAGGGTATCAATGATCTCTTTCGGTTTCACAGGAAAATGCTCACTGATGATAGATTCAATCTTTTCGTCCTCCAGTGTACCAGTTCCAAAGGTGTCCACACAGATGGATACAGGCTCCGCTTCTCCGATAGAATAGGCCAACTGTACTTCACAAATTGATGTAAGTCCAGCTGCTACTATATTTTTTGCCATATAACGGGCCATATAAGATGCTGACCGGTCCACCTTGGAAGGGTCTTTCCCGGAAAAAGCACCACCGCCGTGACGGCCATAACCACCGTAAGTATCCACAATAATCTTCCGACCGGTGAGTCCCGTATCCGCTTCCGGGCCACCCTTCACAAAAGCACCGGTACTATTTATGAAATACTGCGTATCATCATTAAGCCAGTCCTTGCAGATCGGTTCAATAACTTCACTCTTGATGGAAGCGTGAATCTCACTATTGTCCACATCGGGATCATGCTGAATGGCCACCACAACTTTTTCCAGTCCAATAGGCTTACCATCGGCATATCGGATGGAGACTTGTGTTTTTCCATCTGGACGGGACCACGGAAGCGTGCCGTTCTTTCTCAATTGAGCCAATCTTTTCGCCAGACGGTGGGCCAGGATAATAGGCAGCGGCATAAGAACATCTGTCTCCTCACAGGCGTAGCCGAACATCAGGCCTTGATCGCCTGCTCCCTGCTCCTTGTCTTCCGATGAATCGACACCCTGAGCAATATCCGGGCTTTGCTCGTGAATGGAAGTAAGCACAGAACAATCCTCATAGTCGAGGCCGTACTCCGGGTCAGTGTAACCAATATCTCCCAGTGTTCTCCTCACAACTTTTTGAATATCGGCATAGCAGTCGGTGGTCACTTCACCGGATACAAGAACAAGTCCGGTTGTAGTCAGCGTTTCACACGCCACACGGGCGTTGGCATCCTGTCTAATAATCTCATCAAGAATTGCGTCGGAAATCTGGTCGCAGACCTTATCGGGATGGCCTTCTGTCACAGACTCAGACGTAAATATCCTATTTTTCACCCACTTTTCTCCATCAAATTAATTTGACTACCTCGGATTGAAGAAATGAACTTACTCCTCTTTCTCAAGGGAAAACAACACAATTGTCCATAGAACTCAACCCTCTTCAACCAACTGATTTTCCAGAATTTTGTCTTTGATGACGGCGTTCCACAAAACAATGCTCTCCGAAACGTGGGAGTCGATAATTCTTGCGCTATCCATGACCGTCACATTAGGCCCAACGGTGGAATTCACAATTTCACAGTTTTCACCAATATGCACAGGTTCAACAAGAGTGCTCCCTTCAATGGTCTTGTTAGACGGTTTCAAGAGTGCCCGGTTCGCTTCCAAAAACGTTTCCGGCACACCGCAGTCGTGCCATTCGGAAATATACTCCGTCGTAACCGTTTCACCATTTTCCACCATCAACTGTAGAGCGTCCGCAAGCTGGATCTCTCCTCCCGTGGTGATCTCGTTATCCATGAGATGTTTCACAACGTTCCACAAAGGGCGTTGACTCGATAGAAAGTAGAGACCGATAATGGCCAGATTAGAGGGCGGATTCTCCGGTTTTTCAAGAACGTTTACAATCCGATCTCCTTCCACCTCTACGATCCCGAAACGTTCAGGATTCGGCACCTCATTCACCGCAATTCTATGGCTATCCGGTCTGCAAAACTGTTGAAAGTCGAGATCGTAGATGACGTCTCCCAGCTGAATCAGGGCTGGTTCGTCACTCTCCTCCAGACCTTGAAAGACGGCGTGCCCCAGACCAAGCGGCTCCTGCTGAAACGCGAAGGTAAATTGAGCATCAAATTCGGAGACGTGGGCCTTAAGCTGCTCCTCAAGGTATCCCGTAACAAGAACAATCTCATCAAATCCCTGTTCAATGAGTGGTTCAAGGATGTGATCAATCACAGGCTTCCCCGCTACTGGGAGAAGACATTTTTGCCGTTTGTAAGTGTGAGGGCGGAGGCGCGTACCATGCCCCGCAACTGGTATGATTACTTTCATGAATAGTTAGAGGTACTGTTAGAAAAGATCGTCAGTTCAAATTTTTGAGAATCTGGTCTCTTTAAACTTCACCACACGACTGACAAGCTTATCCACTGCATCAACAATGGACTTTGTTTGATCATTCGAAAGTGCCTTTACGAAGATGGTGTCCCCCGGAACAGAAAGGTTGATTTCGGTAACAAAATCATTTTTTCCTTGTCAAGGGTGACCCGGCAATAAATAGGCCGCTGAATAAGGCGATCTACTTTATTGAGCCGCTTTTCCAGATAAGATTTCTGGTCATCTGTCAAATCAATGTGGGGTGCAGTCAGTTCAATATCCATGTCTCCTCCTTCTAAAATTGCTTTTTGAAAAAAAACCGAAAACATTACAGGACCGGTCCCTCAACACCGAAAGATGCTTCATCATTCCTGTATTTATCGAAATTCTCTTTGAACTTTGCTACCAGCTCGGATGCTACATGGTCGTACTCTCCACCATCAGTCCAGGCGTTTCTCGGCATCAGGATTTTCGAATTAACACCCAAAATTTCAATTGGAACCTCAAGTCCGAAGATAGGTTCATTCTTGAAAGAACTGTTCTGAATGGATCCTGAAAGGATTGCTGTGATCATTTTCCGCGTCTCCCCCAACGGCATCCTGGAAGTGCCTGATGAAGCGGTGCCACCACTCCACCCTGTGTTAACCAGAAAGATGCTCGTTTTATGCTCTTCCATCTTTTCCTTGAACAGTTTTGCATACTTCAAAGGATGCAACGTTAAAAACGGTCCGCCAAAGCAGGGAGAGAATGTGGCCTGAGGTTCAGTGACGCCTCTTTCCGTACCGGCCACCTTGGCGGTGTAACCGCTGATGAAATGATACATGGCCTGTTCAGGATTAAGACGGGCCACTGGTGGTAACACACCGTAGGCATCACAAGAGAGAAAAATAATGTTCTCTGGATGGCCTGCTCTGCTCGGTTTTCCGGTAGCATAAACAGAAGATTCAATATGGTCCAAGGGATAGCAAATACGGGTGTTTTCTGTTTTACTCCCATCGGAAAAATCGACCTGAAGCGACGTCTTTTCATAGACAACATTCTCCAGAAGGGCGCCGTGGCCTATGGCATTCCAGATGCCCGGCTCTGTCTCCTTGCTTAGGTTGATGGCCTTAGCATAACAGCCTCCCTCCAGGTTAAAGATGCCGTTATCTGACCAGCCGTGCTCATCGTCACCGATGAGCAGACGGTTAGGATCGGTAGATAGCGTTGTTTTTCCTGTACCGGAGAGACCGAAAAAGAGGGCTGAATTACCACCGTCCATATCCACATTGGCGGCACAGTGCATGGTAAGAATCCCCTCCATCGGCAGCCGAAAATTCATGATGGAAAAGATCCCTTTTTTCATCTCTCCACCGTACTCGGTGCCACCGATTATGGCAATGCCTCGTCCTAGATGAAACAGAATGAATGTCTCCGAATTGAGACCGTGAGCCCTCCAGTCTTCATCCACAACGACTGAGGCGTTGATGATGGTAAACCGGGGTGAAAAATCTGTCAGCTGACCATCGACTGGTCGAATAAACATATTGCTGACGAAGATGGCCTGCCACGCTTTCTTAGCCAAGAACCGAACCGGCATGGAAGTATTCTCATCAGCACCGGAAAAACCGTCAAAAACAAAGACCCCGAGACCATCCTCATTGGAGTTGTAGTAGTCGGTCACTTGTTCATAAAGATGGTCAAAAACTTCTGTCGAAACGGGTCTGTTTACATCGCCCCACCAGATTTGGTCCCGTGTGCTTGGTTCATCCACTATGAAACGGTCGTTGGGCGACCGACCGGTGTATTTCCCCGTGTCCACCATTAGAGCGCCCTTCATTCCAAGCTGTCCCTCGCCCCGCTGAACGGCCATTTCAACCAATTCTCTTGAGGAGAGATTTCGTTTTATCTCACCTATAGATTTCAGTCCCAGATATTCAAGATCCATATTCAACTCTTTAACCACTATGCATGAGGGTGTGCCTGCTCAAAGATTTTCTTCATCTTCTCTGCCTCGAGATGAGTGTAAATCTGCGTGGAAGAGAGGCTGGCGTGGCCGAGCAGTTCTTTGACAGACCGAATGTCAGCTCCATTGTCCAGCAGATGGGTGGCAAATGTGTGCCGCATGAGGTGAGGCGTAAACCCACTCCCGGCCGCCAAAGAATCAAACAACTTTTTCAATCTCGATTGTACGGTCCTCCGGGGAATCCTGAGGCCCTGTTTTGAGATAAATAAGGGATTATCATCCAGATTCTTACGAACGTAAATATTTCTCTCTTTAAGATAAGAACCCAGAGCTTCGGCAGCTTTGCCACCAAACGGAACAATCCGCTCTTTGCCCCCTTTCCCAAAAACTTTCACTGTTTTCTGATCAATTTGGATATCACCCACATCAATAGCCACCAGTTCACCGAGACGGATGCCGGTACTGTAGAACAGTTCAAGGATTGTTTTGTCCCGTCTCAACTGCCAGTCATCTTTATCAGAATGTGAAAGGATTTGCTCTAACACCTCTTTCTGCAGAAACTTCGGTAGCGAGGCATGCTGCTTCGGCGCCTTGACAGTTGAAGCCGGGTTTGATTCGACATGGGCGTGTTTAAGTAGATACCTGAAAAACGACTTTACGCTTGCGAGCTTTCTACCTGTCGATTTAGATGACAAACCTTTTTCACTCAGAGAACCAACAAAATGCTGTACTGTTTTTCTATCAACAGAAGACAGTTCAACGAGATCGTTACCAGTATACTCGAGTAGAAATTGGTTGAACTGACTCAAATCTGTTTTATACGCTTTGATGGTGTGCAATGAATAGCCCCGCTCCTTTAGTAGATACCACAAGAAGAGTTTAACTTTATCTTGGAATTGGTCAGGAGTCTTCCTCCTTCGTCCTTTTAACAACCTCCCAATTTCCCTTTTGTCGATTTTAAGCATACGGTCAACGGCTTTTTGATTTTTGAAAAAACTTCAAACAATGCTTTCTGGCTCCAATTCATGTATCACTGCAGCAATATCGTCTGCCATGGGTGCAACAAAAGTCACTCTTTCCCCGATTGATGGATGGTCGAAGACCAGGCTCATTGCGTGAAGCGCCTGCCGGTTCAGAATTTTGGCCAGACGGGAAAGTTCTTTCGTCACTTCAGGCAGAAAACCTCTCGCCCGACTTTCACCTCCACCATAACTGGCATCACCAAATATGGGATGACCCATCTCTGATAAATGGACGCGGAGCTGATGGGTCCTGCCTGTCCGTGGGGTCAGTTCCAGAAGCGATAGATACTCGAACGGCTCCAGCAGCCGAAATTCCGTCAGGGCCGGCCGGCCAACTTCACCGGTGGTGAAAAGAGTACGCATCTTAGGGTGCCGGATGATTGGGAGATCAATCTTCCCTTCCGTTTCTTCCGGTATACCCCAAACGAGAGCAAGATATGTCTTTTCCACTGTTCGCTCAGAGAACTGCAGAGCGATGTTACCGTGGGCGGCGTCATTCTTTGCCACCACTATGACACCGGAAGTGTCTTTGTCAAGGCGGTGAACGATACCGGGCCTTAGGCTGCCCGAAACGGATGACAACTGATCAAAGTGGTGGATCAGTCCGTTCACAAGCGTCCCTGTCCTATTCCCCGCACCGGGATGTACCACCAGTCCAACCTGCTTGTTCAAAACTACAATGTCGTCATCCTCATGGATAATGTCCAGCAGGATCGGTTGAGACTCCAGTTCCATGGGCTGAGGATCAGAGATTTCAACCCGAATAGTCTCTCCACCGGCAAGTTTAAAGCTCGGTTTTACAGCCTCACCGTTCACCAACACATCTTTGGAGACAATGGACTCTTTTATCTTGGAACGAGATATCAGTTCAATTTCCTCGGCGAGATATTTGTCCAGACGGATATCGGAAACTTCAGCAATAATGCTAAGTGCTTTCATCGATTTTTCTATTTCCCTCTTCACTGGCGTATGCGGTGTAAAGGAATAGTACCATTCCCACTGTTACACATGAATCAGCCACATTGAAAACCGGCCAAGAATACTGCCCAATGCTGAAATGAAAGAAATCCACCACCCGGCCGAAAAGAAATCTGTCTATGAGATTTCCCACAGCACCTCCCAGGATCAGGGACAAGCCGAGGCGGTGAATGAAACCCGCCTCCTGAGATTTCCATAGATACCACGCCACCCACACAGTGGCCGCCGATGCCAGGATTGTAAAAACAATCGTACCGCCCTGAAAATTTATCCCGAATGCTATGCCCGAATTCTCCACGTATGTCAGGCGAAAAAAATCCCCAAAGATGGAGACAGATTCGTGAAGGTCCATCGTGGCGCGGGTGATCGCTTTAGTGATCTGATCCACCGCCACCGCAATGATGGAGTAGACGACTGGGTTCAATCGATTATGATTGATTCTCGTTTTTGCAATTGACGCACTGTGTCGTATGGGGAACTTCCTTCAATCGAGCATGAGGGATCAGTTCACCACACTCCTTGCAAAGACCAAAAGTTCCATCCTTGATACGACCCATGGCCTCATCCAGATAGCGGATGAAATTGTTCTCCCGCGTGTACCACAGGAATGATTTCTCCCGTTCCTGGGAGTCAGTGCCAACGTCCGCCATGTGATAGGCGTAGTTGGAATCCCGTGCCGTGCTGTCGAGGTTCCCGCTGTCATTGATGGACGTCTCCTTGATGGCATCCATGTCATCTATAGCTTTTTTACGCATTTTGAGAATAATCTTCTCATATCCCGTCAATTGCTTGTTTGTCAGTTTCTTTGTTGCCATTGTTTTTCTCCAAATATTTATTCTTTTACCCGAGAGATACCGAAGACAATCTTTTCACCGCCTACAGATATCTCTTTTGTCAATTCCCCTTCAACTTCTCCAAAATTCAGATCCACAGCGAGAACTTCATTACGGAAATAGCTCTCAAACTTTTTTATGGCCTCACCCACGCCATTTTCTGCATTGCAGTTAACCTTGATTCTATCCTCCACATTGAAGTCAGCTTCCTTACGCATGTTCTGAACATGCCTGACCATATCTCTCACATAACCTTCCTGGATCAGTTCATCAGTCAAATCCGTGGTCACCGCCACAGTTAGGTCACCATCAGTCACCGATGATTTCCCTTCAAGTGATTCATCTTTGACTATCACATCCTCTCTCGTCAACTCATAATCCTGCTCATTCTTCGAACGTATTATAGTACCGGAATTTCTGATTTCTTTTTCAAAATCATCATAAGATAAAAATTTCAACAAATTTATGACATCAGTCACCCCGTCACCATACTTCTCACCCAGCGTAGCAAAGTTCGGGGCCAACTCACGTTTCACCAGATCAGAGTATGATCCAACCTGCTCCACAGTCTTGACATTCAACTCCTCAATGATCTGATCCTGATTCGCCATGACGGCATTAGCCACTTTTTTGTCATCTGTAGCGAACTGAAGTTTTTCCAGCGGCTGGCGGATTTTCAGGGATGCCCGGTTCCTAGCGTGACGGCCCATTTCAACCACTTTCACCACACCATCCATTTGGTGGATCAGTTTTTCATCCACATCCTCGGGATTCACCTCGGGGAAACCATTCAAATGAATACTTTCAGGGGCATCCGGCTCCAACCCCCGGACGAGGTTCTGATAGATTCTTTCGGTGATAAACGGCACCACAGGTGCAAGAGTCAAAATCAGCTTCTTTAACACTGCATAGAGTGTGTAATAGGCTGCATTCTTGTCGCTGTCGTTCTCGCTCTTCCAATAGCGGCGGCGGTTGCGCCTAACGTACCAGTTGGAGAGGTCTTCCATAAAGCGATCCAAGCGCTTCATAAATTTGTCAACACGAAAGTTGTCATAAGAGTCCACCGCAAGCAGGACCAACTGATCCATCTTTGAAAAGATCCAAAGATCCAGCTGAGTAAAATCCTCTCTTTTCACTTTAGTGGCAGGATCAAATTCGTCAAGGCGTGCATAAGTGACAAAAAAGGAATAAACGTTCCACAGAGTAATGAGGCGACGGCGAATCTCTTTGGCGGCGCCATAGCCGAAAAGTAGGTTTTGTTCAGGGTTTTGAACCGAAAACATCCATCGCATTACATCCACACCCATCTTATCAGCAGCTTCATTGAATTCAATGGAATTGCCCCAGCTTTTGTGCATTTCCTTTCCGTCTTCAGCCAACAGTGTGGCATAGCCAAAATTACTCTTGAAAGATGGGCTTTTGTCAATGATGGCGCCCATTATAAGCATACTGTAAAACCAATTTCTGAACTGACCAGGAAAGCTCTCGCTGATCCAGTCAGCAGGATACCATTCATTCCAGTAGTCTGGATCTTGCCGATAGCTAAGGGTGCTGAAACTGACGATTCCGGCGTCAAGCCAGGGATTGCCCACATCAGGAACCCGGGTCATTTCGCCTCCGCATTTTTCACAACCGACCTTAACAGCATCGACCCACGGCCGATGAGGAGTGTGACTCTCGAATTCATCGTAACCGGAAACAGCACGTTCTTTTAACTCAAGATCATCACCTATAACAGTCCAGTGATCGCACTTGTCACATTCCCAGATGGGCAAAGCAAGCCCCCAATACCGCTTTTTTGAGATCATCCAATCTTGCATATTTTTCAGCCAGTCCAGTTCTCGATCCATACCGAAGCTGGGAATCCATTGGATCTGCTTTGTGATATCCATAAGCAGCGGTCTCAATTCATCCATACTGATAAACCATTCATCCACCAATCGAAAAACTAACTCAGTCTTACACCGCCAGCATATCGGGTACCGGTGTTTGTAATTCTCAATCTTATAGAGTAGACCCTTCTCCTTTAGATTGTCAAAGATGGGCTGCGTCACCTCATGAACGACTGTACCTGTAAGCCAGTCAAACCCATCCACAATTCTTCCCTCATCATCCAAGGGCGCAATGACAGGAAGTCTGAATTCTTTACCTAGACGAAAGTCTTCAGCACCGGCACCAGGAGCGATATGAACAATGCCGGTACCCTCATCTCCCGTCACCTCATCCCATGGGATGACCTGATGGGCTTCTTTTGAACTTTGAGGGATATCCTCAATGATGTCTTTGAGTTCCGTCCACCCGCCCGGAGCCTGTTGAGCCTCAAGTTCATCAAAGGGGCCATCATAGGCCCACCCTACCATATCTTTCCCTTTCAATTCTTCAAGGATAGAGTAGTCTCCCTCAAGAAACTCAGTGGCCCCTTTGGCGAGGTAGAAAACATCACCACTCTCAGTCATCTTCACCTTCACATAATCCAGCTCCGGCCCAACAGCAACAGCCACATTACTGGTTAGAGTCCATGGCGTGGTGGTCCAGATGAGAATAGACTCCCCCTCTCTTCCCTTGAGAGGATACTTCACATAGACGCTTCGGTGGGTAATCTCTTCATAGCCGTCTGTTACAATCTCGTGTTGACTGATCCCTGTAGCACATCTGGGACACCACGGCATACTGTCAGCACCACGGTAAAGCCAGCCGTTATCATGACATGTCTTAATGGCTTGCCAGATCATATAATTGTTCTCATTGGAGAAAGTGTAGTAACTGCCGCCGAGTTCTGGCATGCCAAGCTGCCCAACAATGTTTTCAACCGTGTCAGTTACGGGACCCCCCGGACCGTCAACAGTGATCTCTTTTAACGGATCTTCGATAATGCTGTCCGCAAGCATTTCTAACTGGTCCAGATCATTCCAATCCATCCAGTAGCCAAGACGGATGGATTGTTGTGTCTGAACAGCTGAATACCGGAGGACTCTCTCTTTACATTTATTCACAAAAGCGTTGATTCCGTACTCTTCAATATCTTTCTTACTTTTAAAACCCATTTCCTTTTCAACTTCCACTTCTACCCATAGGCCCTGACAGTCAAAACCATTCTGGTAGCGAAGATCGAAACCTTTCATCGCCTTGTAACGGAGAAAGAGATCCTTATAAGTACGACCCCAGGCGTGATGCACACCCATAGGGTTGTTAGCTGTGATAGGACCATCAATAAATGACCACTTTTCATTACCACTGTTCGCAGACGCCCTTTTTCGAAAAATATCATTCACTTTCCAGAAATCGAGGATTTCATGCTCCAGCGCTACGAAATCGACTTTGGGATCAACTTTTTCAAGCATGGTTCAAATCCTCGAAAAAAGTCTCAGCACCAATGTCAAAAAGATACTGAGAAGAATGGATGACCCGATAGGCAAATAGAATGTGAAGTTGCCCCGGTTGAAATGAAGGTCACCGGGTAGGTGGCCAAGCTTACCCAGTAAGGGCAAGTTTGAACCAAATGATGTAAGTAGCCACATGACGAAAAAGACAATACTCAATATGAGTAATATTTTACCCATTACTGTCGAGAAATTGGTTCTTCCATAGCTCGCTAAGTTAGCTTTGAAGAGCCACCAAATCAAAACGATTCAAAGGATGTGTGGAGTTATCTAACCGAGGAGAAATGGATACAATAAAGGGCTCAATAGAGAGCCCCTTAAATCCAATAAATGTCTGAATTAATTAGTTCAACTCGATAGGCAGGAATATGGAGCCACCCCGCCGTCTAATGAGCAACAAAATCGAATCTTCATCATTCACTCTTGATATGGCAGTTCTGAACTCCCTTGCCGAGTCGATTTCCGTATCACCGATACGTTTAATGATATCGCCAGGCTGAACCCCGGCCTCAGCAGCAGCACTGGAAGGCGACACTTCCACCACAACCACACCGGACTCACTGTCTTCCAGCCGAAAACGGCGGGCCATGGAAGCGTCCAAATCTTCAACGCGCATTCCAAGAGAGAAAGATGGAGTACGATTCGATGCTAAGATCACATCTTCCTGGGGAAGTTCAACGAGGTCAACCTTAAGTGTGCGGCTGCGCCCCCGACGGATAATTCCTACATCTTGCTTTGTCTCAGGACGAGTTGAAGAAACGAGGTTCTTGAGATGGGAGGAGTCACGAACCTTTTTGCCGCCAAAAGCAACCACCACATCCTCCACCTTAAAGCCAGCCTTGTCTGCCGGACTTCCCTCCACCACCTCAGTGACAACAGCACCCTTTCGGTCGGGAAGGTCCAGTGCTTTAGCAATGCCGTCATTCACATCCTGAATGAAAACACCAAGCCATGACCGGATAACCCGTCCTTCAACAATCAAATCATTCATAATCGTCTTCGCCAAGTTGGTGGGGATGGCAAAGCCAACACCTACGTTGCTTCGCATGAGGCCCCCGGTGGCGATGGCGGTGTTGATACCCACCAGCTCACCTTCCAGATTCACGAGAGCACCGCCACTGTTACCTGGGTTGATAGCCGCATCCGTCTGAATAAAATCTTGATAGTCCACGCTGCCGATCACGCTACTTCTCCCTTTCGCACTAACGATTCCCGCTGTAACCGTGTGACTAAGGTTGGTGGAGAATGGGCTTCCGATGGCCAGTACCCACTCACCCACATCCAGCTTGTCAGAATCGCCGAGCCGAATGGACGTGAGGTTTCCAGCATCAATCTTGAGCACAGCAAGGTCGCTTTTGGGATCAGTCCCCACCACCTCTGCTTTGAACTCACGCTCATCAATGAGAAAAATAGCAATCTCATCTGCATCTTCCACAACGTGGTTGTTCGTCAGGATGTACCCTTCCTTGGCATCCACGATAACACCTGAACCGAGGGCTCGACTCCGACGTTCTCTTTGTGGAGAATTGTTCCTGAAATAATCATCACCGAAGAATTCTTCGAAAGGGTGACGCCATTGGACTGTCACCACTCTTTCACTGGTAATTGTGACAACAGCCGAATTGACCTTCTTCACTACATCAGCAAATGTGTCACTGAAATCCTTGGCCGATTGGGCGGACAGGTTTACCGCAAAAACCAAAGTCATAAATAAAACAGATACTGTCTTTTTCATGTCAGTTCCTTTCAATTAAATTGTTTTACCGCTTCAATGATTCTACGAAAAAAAAGTTTCATAAATCACTTTTCGTAATGTTTCATTATACTCTATCTCTTTTGAATCTCTATGAACAAAGTATAACCCAAAGGGAGATTATTCTCAAAGAAGTGAAAGCCGAAAGGGGCTCCGGCTTTTCCATCAGTAAAAAAGTTAGATCAGATCCTGGATATCTTTTTCGAAGACAGTTTGGGGTCGGTAGCCTACGTATCGCTTGTAGACATTCATATCCCTGTCGATAACAAAAGTTGTGGGGATACCGGTGACACCACCGTAGCGCTGAGCAATCTGTCCATTTCCGTAAAGAATCGGATAACTGATTCCCAACCTTTCAGCAAATTGCGGCACAACCGATGGGCCGTCATAATCGAGAGAGACACCAAGAATAACAAGATCCCCATTATATTTTTCTTGTAGATCAATAAGATCAGGAATTTCGAATCGACACGGGCCGCACCAAGTAGCCCAAAAGTTGATGATGACTATATTCCCTTTGAAATCAGATAGAGAAACTTCATTACCATCCATATCACTTAGTGTAAAATCGGGTGCTTGGTTAAAGGAGGAAACTTCTGCAACTGATGCAGCTTCAGCCATAGCTGGAGATGCATTCCTCTCACTGCCGCTGAAAATTATACCGGCAACGAGCACTCCCATGACGATCACAGCGACAGCAATTATTTTCTTTACATCCATTTTTTCAGCTATTATTTGCTACAAGTTTACGGAACACAGCAGAGAGTTCAAACATGGCTCATTTATCCCTTTCCCTCTATAATCATTAATCACCGGCATAGAAAATGGCGTTGAACATCATCTTGTAGGTTTGGTGGGCTTGGCCTCTGTATTCTGGATAAAACCCCGTCATAACCATTCTCCCCTTACCGCGGGGAATCTCAACCATGGCAGCCTGATTAACCAGTACGTCCTCACCCTGAATCCACCCCGACAACAGTAGATCATCAGCAGGATAACTGGCAATCACATTTGCATCACCCATGTTGGCGGGCCAGGCACTGTCCCGCCGGAAAAAGATGGCCGTCTCATCGGTAAGGCCAAAACCGAGTGGATGACTGGTGTCTACATTTACTCTCAAAAGTGAACCGGGAATATTGAACTCTGTCCTGTCTAAACCGTCATTTACAGCCTTTACATCAACATTCATATATTGTTGTAGAAAGCGCCAAGCGCCTGACCAGGTATACAAAGTCCCGCCGCCTTGGACAAACTTATCAAGAGCATCAACACCTTCTTCACCAATCCCATCAGCATAAGCTGGTGGTGTTGAGTTTTCCACATTCGTCTGACCTTCAACCATCATCTTTGGGGATCCGCCTCCCGGAGGTAAAAAGAGGATAGAATAGTTGGTTAGCCGAGCATCATTGATATCGTCATAATGAAGGATGTCGTACGGGATTTTGTGTTCATCGAGCACCCACCTGAACCACCCTTCAGGCATGCTTGGTGAATAACTCTGATAAATAGCAACTTTCGGCGCAATTACAGGCTTTAAGGAAACATTAGGAAGATTATCCACACCTGTGATATCAATATGAAATCGTGAAGCAACATCTTTCACAAGGCCTGCCATTTCACCTGTCATTTCATCTGAAGAGCGCCTTTGGAGAACAAATGTTCCAGCGGGCCAGACGGTACCCCCGACAGTAAACCGGTCCATCACTCGGGTCAGTCCATGCTTGGCCAGCTCAACAGCCGCCGAATAACTGTGATTAACCCGGGGATCCAAAAGCCATGCCACGGTATTTCTGCCGCCCGTCACAGAACCTTTGGGAAATTGAATCTCATCTACTTTGGTTAGGTTGGCTGAAAAAGGTTCATAGACAAAATCGACATCCACATTCATAAGAAGAGGCAATGTATGTGCCGTCACATCATAGGGCGGATCTAAAGGGCCTCCTTCATACATGAAAATCTTCGGGTAATCCTGCCGCTCAAGAACGGTTTTTGCGAATCGACCAGCCGGCTGAGCGAACCTGATAACGTGTGACCCTTCACCATACTTATTGCCGGCAACTGAAAAAGATGTTTGGGCTTTTTCAATCTCAACATCAGCCATCTCCAGGACTTGGAGTAGTTTTGTGGCAGTCGGCGGGTCCGTTTGATTATCAGGAACTATAAAAGCAAATGGAGAATCTTCACCAGGCTCAACAGACCGCTTTTGAGAGGCAGCCATACCTGCAAGAAGCTGTTCCCGAAGATCAGCACCCGCCAGAAGTGCAGCCATAGAAGAGGTGTAGTGATAGTTTACTATCTCCTTAAAAGTCCACGTGCCCCCCTCCCAAGGCATGGGAAAATTCCAACGTAAACGTTGATAATCGGAACCCAGACTATCAAAAGGGATATCAAGTTCATCAGCAAAATTGGCGCCCGCCACTTCCGTCAAAATACGTACACCACCATGGTAATGATAATAAGCACGAGCTGGCGTCCAAGCATCGTAACGATTTTTCCATTCAACACCCTTTAATCCTCGAGAGGTAAGGTATTGGCCCATGTAAGTCCCAATCATATTGTTGGATGCAATGAGGGCAGGATCAATACCTGGTTCCCAAGGATCCTCAAAAGGCGGTACAAAGATTCGGGCACCCCTGGATCCCATCTGGTGTTGGTCAAGGGTGAATTGAGGGTGAAACTTGTTCTGAATCTCGATGGAAAGTTGTGTTTCAACCTGTGTAAACATATACCAGTCACGGTTGTTATCATGACCAACATATTTTTGATACAGGAAAGGAGGACGGCTATTTTCGTGTTCGGTACCCCGCCATTTATCGAGCCATTCATAAACGCGTTCCTGACCATCTGGGTTATGAACGGGCACATGGATTAGAACAACATTGTCCAGGATACGTGATACTTCGTGATCATCACCCGTGGCCATACGATGAGCCATAAGAAGTGCTCCTTGAGAAGCGCCCACTTCAGTGGAGTGAATCTGATGGTTAGCAACCATGAATGTCTTCCCTTCTCGTACAATTTGCTGGATCTCGCCATCAGACACACCACGGGGATCGTAGAGATTGCTGTTCATATTAATCAAATTATCAAGGCGCGCATGATTCTCCGGTGAGGTGACAATGGCATAATAGAACGGCCGACCTTCTGTGGTCTCACCTATCTCCACAACTTTCACTCTGTCAGACCGTTCCTCCATGAAACGGTAGTACTCAAGTATTTTCGAATGGGGAATCAGAACGCCGGGATCGCCAATCTCACGCCCAAAATATTCAGAGGGATGAGGAATTGATCCACTCTTAGTATCTACAGCACAGGACCAAACTGAGAGCGCAACGACTAAAAACAGAATAGATTTTTTCAACATACTCACACTCCTTAAACTGAGTCGCAGTTTACCTAAAATGACCGATAGATCAAATTGAACTGGGTTAGCCTTAAGCTTTGTTTCATAAAGAAATTTGTGTAGAATTCTGTCAGAGTGAGATTCTCATTAATAGTAACCTTTCTCATAACCTCATCTGTTGCCCAACAAAACGGTGATCGCATTGAGTTCAATAGTGCAAACCCGTTCTCATTTTACCATGTGATAACAGATCTGGAAAATCAGGAGTCTCAGAAAGTTTTCGGAATTTTAAGGTTTCCTGAAAATGCTGAACGGAAAAATTTGCCCCTAGTTTTAGGTGTGGCAGGCAGTTTGGCATGGTTTGACCATCATCTTGAATATTTACAAATGTACCGTGATATGGGGATAGCAACCTTTGAGTTGAAAAGTTTTGCCAGTCGTGACATCACATCTACGGTGGGTACACAAGTTGAAGTAACATCAGCCATGATGATTCTGGATGCTTATAAGGCATTGGCTGTTCTGGCAAACGATCCCCGCATTGATCCAGATCGTATAGCCATTACAGGGTGGAGTCTTGGCGGCTCTGTGGCACTTTTCAGCGCTTGGCAACCTTTGAAAGATGCAATTACTTCCCACCTTAGCTTTAAGGCTCATTTACCCATTTATCCTCCTTGTATTCTCAATCTTGAATTTGTTGAATTCAGTGATGTTCCAATCCATATCCTTATTGGTGAATTGGACAATTGGGTTCCTGCAACGTCATGTGAGGATCTGGTCGCTGAAATGCAGGCCGCCGGTTTTAATGCGAACATCACTGTCTATCCCAATGCCCACCACTCTTTTGACCGACTAAAGCCGCCGGAAGTGATGGATAATGGTTACATACTGACCGATTGCCGGTTCCGTATGCGGGCCGACGGTGCTGTACTCATGAATTTTTTCGATATACCTATGATAACACCCCTTCGACAAAAGATCGCCCTCGCATTTTGCGCCAACCGTGGACCGACTTTCGGAGGGAATCCCAAAGCACGAGATGCTGCTTTTGAATTCTCAAGACAATTTATGGCTGATAATCTATTGTTTAATGCAACCGGCAAGTAGCCGGAGCCTATTTATAAACTGTTCTGAGACTCATGCTAAAACGGCTATGACTCTGGGCCAAAAGCCTTGAGTAAGCGGTTGAGAGCATAGTTAGCGTTTAGAGAAGGTGTGTCGTAGATATTCCATCCTGTAAAAACTGCAATTAATTCTTTGTCAGGTATAATTATAAGTCTCTGACCTCCGTAGCCGAGACCTGTGATGGCATACTTTCCCTCTTTATAGGGTAATAGCCACCACTTATAACCGTAGCGTGTCTTGCTAGATGCCAACTTAACCCTTGGTGTAACTGATTCTTTGACCCAACCTTCCGGAAGTATGCGGCGCCCTTCCCAAATACCGTCCTTGAGAAAAAGGTAACCAATCTTTGCCAAGTCTTCAGGTTTCAGATAGAGACCCCCTTCTGTGTCAGTAAGACCTCTGGGAGTTCTTTTCCAGTAGTATTCCTTAATACCTAAAGGTTCGAAAAGATATTTTTGACCGTACTCATCTACCTCTAGTCCTGTCGTTTTACGAATCATATGAGACAGCAGCATGGTAGCACCGCTGTTGTAAACAAAGACATCACCAGGCTCGGCAGCCATGGGTTGATTCATAACAAACTGTACCCAATCCCGACTCTGCTCCATGCCGGCACAACTGTTGGCCGGATCTGTATAAGAGACTGTCGATTCATCCCATTTGATACCTGTCCTCATGGTGAGAACATCTTCAAGAGTCATATTTTGTCTTTGGAGATTTGAATCGGAAGTTGAAAACTCAACTAGGTAACCGCTCATCTTCACATTTACATCTGGAATAATTCCCCTTGCGATAGCGATTCCTACGATCGCGGAGGTAACACTCTTACTGATAGATTGCATAGAATGAAGCTCAGTTCCTTTATAGTAAGGATGCCAATCAGGATCATAATAGTTATACTGACCAGGTGCTGTATTGGTGCCTTTGAACGGAGTTTCATAATCCTGAACATATTTTTTTGAATAAACAATGTAACCATTTCTAATGATCAGCATTCCGTCCAAATAACCGTGTTTTCCTGTAGCAAACTCCTTGTCAAGGGAAGAAAGTTTTGCCTCATCAAGGCCTTGGGCCGCTGGTGTTGATTTCGACCATCCAGCTGTAGGCCAATTGGTTGAATCCTTTTCACAGGAAAAACAGAAAAAAAGAATGATTAAAGAGTCTCGTATGGGCAAAGAAAAAGATCGGTTCAAAAGAATTTTAGGAAAAAAATTATATAGAGAGATCCAGTTTCAGTTCTTCAGCAGTACCAACAGTAACGTCCATAAACATTCCAAAAACAGGATTATCACCATCAGGCCTTTCGTAGTTGGGGTTGAGCCTGCGCGGTGTTCGAGTATTCGCAATCCTTTCAACGGTTTCAATTCCTTCAACAACTTCTCCAAAGACGGTATACTTATTATCCAATTGAGGCTGATCGCCAACGCAGATAAAGAACTGACTACCTGCGCTATTTTCCTGAGGCCCTCGGGCCATAGAAAGAGTGCCGCGCCTATGTGGACGATCATTGAATTCGGCAGGTAGCATCCAAGTGTCAGGATTGTCTTTTTCTCCTATGCCATAGTATTTCCCGGCACGACCACCCAGTCCGTCGTTGTATCTGTCACCGTCTTTAGAATTAGGGTCACCACCTTGTATAACAAAACCAGGAACTATGCGATGAAAGGATGTACCGTTAAAGTATCCTTCCCGAGCTAAAATTTTAAAACTTTCTACATGTTTCGGAGCCACATCGGGAAAAAACTTCAAAACAATCCGTCCCTCTTCGGTTTCAATAATGGCATATTCTTTCGGTTTTTGAACACAGGATAAAAAGATTAAGATCATTAGAAAAAATGACACTTTAGTTAATACACTTATTTTGATCATTTACCAGTTCTTCCTCTCGAAGTTAATGGTTCGTTCTGTTCACATAGTGGGCAGGTTTCCGGATCCCAAGAAACAGCTGGGAACTTAACCAAAGCCTTTGTGGGACATTCAAAATCAATGCCATCGGCAGTCCTGTCTGTAAGGCAGACGACAGCTGCAGGCTGAGCGCCGCAAGATTTCACAATATTCAGAAGTTCCAGCACCGATCCACCGGTAGTAACAATATCTTCCACCACCAATACCCGATCACCGGAAGCAAGTTCAAATCCTCTCCGTAATGTCAGCTCACCATTCACCCGCTCGGCAAAAATCCCCTTTTTTCCGAAAGCGTTTGCTGTGGCACTACTTATTAAAATACCACCAACAGCAGCGCCGAGAACAACATCCACATTAATTCCCTCAACAGCTTTGGCCATTTGTCTTCCGATTTCGTTCACAATATCAGGCTGCTCCAAAAGGCGAAATTTCTCCAGATAGACATCGCTGTGTCTTCCAGAGGTGAGCTGAAAGTGACCTTTAAGCACCGCTCCGGTTTCTTCCATCATACTGCTAATATCCATAGTTAGGATCTTTTCAAATCACCAAGTATGTCGTTGATTTTTGAATTGTAATCCATAGCTGCAGAACCTGGATCTCCGCTATAAAGTACAGACCTAGACACATTGATCAGGGCTACTCCGTTACTGTTTCCAGCATGGACACTGGCCTCCAAATCACCGCCCTGAGTTCCTATACCAGGAATCAGAAATGGCATATTTCCTGCCTCCAGGCGAATATTGGCCATTTGTTCTGATTTGGTAGCTCCCACCACCAGACCACAATTATTTTTTTCATTGAGATCCTTTACCATGGAAATGACTCTCCTGTAAACAGCTACACCCGAAACTTCTTTGAGCTGAATGTCCCTTGCCCCGGGGTTGGAAGTAAGGCAAAGAACAAATACTCCTCGATCGGGACGTTCCAAAAATGGTGCCAGTGAATCTTGGCCCATGTAAGGTGATACAGTTACAGCATCAAAACCGAAGTGGTCAAAAAGTGCCGTTGCATACTTTTTTGCTGTATTTCCTATGTCCCCTCTTTTTGCATCGCCAATGGTAAGGCGTTGGCCGCCAATCTTTTCCATAGTCTCTTCTAGCCATTTGAACCCTTCGGAACCATATGCCTCATAAAAGGCCAGGTTCAATTTATAGGCTGACACATGATCCAGCGTAGAGTCAATTACCTTTCTGGTAAACTCTTTTAGTTCAGCCAGAGGCGGTGGTGATTCGGGATCGATCTTTTCAGCATCAATGTCAAGACCGACGCAGAGGTGGGATTTATGGCTGTCAACGGCCTCCTGAAGCCTGTCAGAAAAAGCTTTCAACACCGTAAAGTTACAGAGTAGTGCGGACGGGAAGCAACGAACAGTTGGGTATTCTTATTTGAAGCTATAAAAAGCGTTGCGTCATTCTTTTTCAAAGCTTATTCTAATCATGAGAAAGGAGTGAAATTGGTCGGCACAACTGACAAAACAGGAGAACAGCTTACCCTTGAGATCGCTGAAAAAACCCGATCCAGAGTGATCGCCTCTTCACCTCTCAATTTCCAGATCGAACTCATGGAGCGCGTCGGCGAGGAAGACATCCCCCAGCTTATCCTGATTTCAGAACATCTTGTAGAGGAATTCACGGAAGACGTCAGGCTTACAAAAACAAGCATCCGGAAATATTTCAACTATCCACATACGCTTCCCTTTATTGCCAGGAAGAGCGGAGAGATTATTGGCTACATCATCGGTGTCCCGCTGGAATTTTTTTCCAACGATCCATCATTCCAGTGCGATAGTAATCTGGGAGAAAAGAACACACTCTATACATACGCCTTTGTTGTTTTACAAAAGTATAAAGGAAGCGGCTATGCCAAGACTCTGAAACGGGTCTATCTCAGCTGGGCCAAGAAGAAGGGTTTTATATATGTTTCAGGACATGTTCGGGAAGGTGTCTCTCAGCGATTTAGCGGTTCAGTTCAAATTCTCAAAAGATTTGACAATTGGCACGGCAGCAACAGAAGATTTGAATATTACCGGAGACCCCTGGTATCCCGGGTTCAACCGGAAAACCCGGAGCAAAATCCACCTTTTGTGGCAAAAATTTGAACCAAAAAAAATTCAATCAACTTTTTCTGATGTGTTATATTCTATCTGGTATCTTATTTATTAAGAGGGGCTGATATGAGTAAACAAGAGAGAAAATGGACACGTGAAATGGATGATAGCGAAAAAGAGGCTGTATCTGTCATCACTTGCGACATGGAAGGCCGCGTTGAAACATTCAGTGCCGGTGCGGAAAAAATATTTGGTTATAGAGCCGATGAAGTTATCGGGAAAATGCGTGTCTCCGGTTTTTCCCCTGGCAACATAGTGCTGGTCCATGTAAAGACGTGGCTAGACAAAGCCAGTAAGGATGGTGAATTTCAGACCGACACCACATTTGTGCATAAGGACGGCTCCCCCATCCCTGCCCAGATCCGAATCACACCAACTTACAAGACAGTTGACGGCGAAAAAATTCAGATAGGTTACTGCGGGCAGACCAGAGTTCTGGAAGGTGTTGATCCCGCCGAAACCATGCCAAAGGATCCATGGTGGCTGAAAATGGTTTCAGCCCTTGTCATCACCCGCCTCCCCTTTCTATCAGCAACATGGATCCCGGTTATCTTGGCATCAGTCTGGGCCTATAACGGCGGTCTCTCCGGCGTGGGCACTTTCGATTGGTCGCTATTTGGTTTGGTGTTCCTGGGTGCTTCCTTCCTCCACCTATCCGCTAATACCTTTAACGACTATTTCGACTGGAAGGCAGGTATAGACCAGGCCAACAACGACTATTTCCTACAATATTCCGGTGGATCGAGGGCCATAGAACTTGGCCTCATAACTGAGGGCGGCCTTTTCAGGCTTGCTAGTTCATTTCTAGTTCTGGCAGCGATCTGCGGTGTTGCTGTCATGTTCGGTCCCTGGTCCAAAGGTTTTGATCTTTTCTGGTACGGATTGGCCGGCGCCGTGGGCGGATTTTTCTACACAGCGCCTCCTTTCAAACTTGCGGGCCGGCGGGGGTTGGGCGAGATATCAATCGGCCTTCTATTCGGCCCCGCTTTAACCATGGGTTCAGTTTTCGCTCTAACTGGTGTTCACAGTTGGGACGCCTTCCTGTTAGGTATTCCCGTGGGACTTCTCACAACAGCCATTCTATGGGTCAACCAGTTCCCAGACACGCCTTCTGACATCGCCACCGGAAAGACTCACTTGGTGGCAACTCTCGGGACCAGGAACGCACGCTGGGGTTATCTTACCCTCATGGCTGGCTGCTTTGCAGCAATGTATCTTTTATTTTCCTCAGGCATATTGTCACAGGGCGCACTTCTGGGAATGCTGGCACTTCCCGGTGCAGCCTACCTCACTTACAAAGTTTTTCAGGACTTTGATAAACGTGAATTGGCCACTACATGTGCCAACACCATTTACTTCCAAATGGCTACTGGCTTAATGATGATCCTGGGAATCTCATTCCTCTAATAACCGTCATAGACTAAGATTGGAAATTGAAGAGCCCCAGGAACGGGGCTCTTTTTTATCTAAAGGTCGTTCGACTCGTTGTGAACCTTGGGGATCTTTGGCCTCACCAGGGTCAGCATGGCCGGGAGTAAAAAAAGGTCCCCTAAGAGCGCTCCCAGCATTGTAACGGCTGAAAGAAAACCGAAATCTCTGCTGGGAAGAAAATTGGATGTAACCATGATAAGAAAACCAGCGCTGAGAATAATAGAAGTGGAAATGATCGCCTTCCCAGTTGTGAGAAGTGTCAGCTCATTGGCTTCCCGGAATTTGCCCCCGTTAGCGAAGAGCTCCTGCCTGAACCGAACCAGATAATGGATAGTGTCATCCACAGCAATTCCGAAAGCAATGGCAAACGTCATTGCAGTTGTGGGCCGCAGTTTAATGTGAAAAAAACCCATAACACTCGCCATAAGAAGCAGAGGAATGAAATTGGGTAGCATTGATAGAGACGCTAGTTTTATGCTTCTGAAAAGAAAACCCATGGATATAAAGATAACACCGAAAGCTATGAGGAAACTCACCACAAGATTTTTAACCAAGTACTGGTTGATCCTGAGTGCCATTAGAGTGGTTCCTGTCAGTTTAACATCAAGGTTCTCTTCCAGATTCTCTTGACACCAAAGCATAACTTCATCGATGATCTCTTCAGCCCGGCGTGAATCAATATCTTCTATCCTTCCTGCCAGGCGTGTACCGGAATAATCAAAGTTGGTTAACGTTTCAAACTCTTCCTCATGGAGGAACATATACTGAGCAACCAATTCACGGCTGGCCGGTATTGTTCTAAATGCCTTATCACCCTCATGAAAGGCCATATTCATTTCACTGAGGTAATCAATTACTGAAAGTATTTTTCCTATCTCTGGAATTGAGTCGAGTTTCTTTTGTAAGGTTTCAATGGCTTTCAGTACCTTAGGATTCTTAATTCCACCTTCCACCAATTGACCGTTATCTCGAACGCTGACAATGACCTCAAACGGTAAAACAGAGCCCATTCGCTTTTCCATGAATGTCATGTCATCGTAAAGCTGGTTGCCTTTAGTCAGATCTTCCATGAGAGATGAATGCTGATCAACTTTCATGGCATAAAATATGAAAAGGGCTACCATGAAAAGAGAGCTCACCACTATGACTTTATAATGGCTGTTATTGATGACAACAATCTTTTCGAGTAAACGGTGTCTAAAACCTTTAGTCATTTTCTCAAAACTGCTTTTTTGCGGAGTTTTAAGAATCATTAGCATAGCGGGGATAAATGTTATGGAGACCAAGAAAGCCAGTATCACACCTACTGCTACCATGCCGCCGAATTCACGGATCATGGTGATATTGGTACTCAAAAGCGCTAGAAAGCCCACTGCCGTTGTGAGGCTTGTGAGCAGAATAGCTGCGCCTATTTTCTGGATGGTAAGTTTTACCGCTACACGTTTATCCCTGCCATAGTTTAACTCCTGGTTGAACTTTACCAGGATATGTATGGAATCGGCCACACCCACGATCAATACAAGTGTGGGTATGATGTAAGTAACGATGTTTATAGTAAATCCCATAGCGCCCATGATTCCCATAACCCAGAAGTCTGCCATGAGTACAGCTAGAATTGGCAATAATGTCCCTCTTATTGTTCGGAAAAGAGCAAAAAGAACCACTAACAGTACAATTGTGACTGGGATGAAAAATCGCACAAAATCACCGAGCATGTATTGTACATACCTTGTTCTCAAAACTGGGATACCGGCTTCGTACCAACTCCAGTCAGAATCGTTCGTAATTGTTCCAATCTTATTCATAATCGCTTCCCTGTCTGGATGATTGTTGGCACTATCTTCCAGTTCAAGGAGGAATGCAGCGATCTGTCCGTTTGATGAAACAAGGTTGTCATTCAAAAGCGGCGAGTCAAGAACACGGTCCTTGAGGAACTGAAGCGAGTCTACTGAAATCGGTATGGATTCGTATACCGGTAACATCACTATGTCCGTCCCTGGCTCGAAAAGTTCTACATTTATCAGGGAAGTAACCTCAGAGATACCTTCAACCTGTGAGAAGGCTTTTGTCAGTTCCCGGGTTTTCACAAGATTTTCATAGCTGAACGGATCACCGGAATCGTAGGCCAGCGAAATGAGATCATCCTCTCTTTCAAACTCCTCACGAAATTCTAAATATGCGTCCACCTCAGGATCATTCTCTGGAAAGAGATTTTCAATTGTAAAATCAAATTGTACGCGCGAGGCCGAAGTCACGGCAGCTACGGTGATCACGATCAGAACAATCAGTATACGCCAAGGATGATCCAGTTGAAAAGTGATCAACCTGTCCAAGTTTGCTTTCACAGTTTTGTGTCTTAGCGTCTGTTTTGTGTGAGGAGACTCACGCCTACCAACGAAATCACAGAGATGGTGATGGCTGGAAGAACTTCGTCCAGGTTACCGTACAGATTAGCAGGAATGAGATTTTGAACAAATCCGGCTTCCTTCCACAGCAGGGTCACTACCGTTCCCGACACGATGGACGCCACCGCACCTTCTTTCGTAGCGCCTTTCCAGAAAAAGGCTGCAAAAAGTGCTGGTGTGATGGCAGCACCGTAAATCGTGTAGGCATAGAGGGCCTTTTCGAAAATGGTGGTAGAGCGTGAAAATATAAGAGATACGAAATAGGCAATTATTCCAAGAAGAAGAACAATTGCTCTGCTTAAGAAAACTATCCTTCCTTCACTGGCATCTGGATTAATGTATTGCAGATAAACATCCCTGATGAGTGAAGTGGCTGGCACAAGCAGATACGAGTCCGCCGTTGAGATAATGATACCAACGATGGTGGTCATCATGACGGCGCCGAGGAATGTGGGTAACAGTCTGTGGGATGCATAGATGAGCACAAACCGCCCCGATTCAGCTTCCGGGATCATACTGGAACTGACCCATGCTGAGGCAATGATTAACAGTTCAATGACCAAGACCGCAACCACAAGAATAGATGTTGCCTTGGTGGCACCTTTTGCGTCTTTACTGGCGGAGAACCGTTGGTACATATTGGCGTCCCCCAGGACAAGGAGAAACGGAGGTAGACAGAAATTGATCACATCCACTACGGAATAGACACCAAAAAATTGCATATGCTCCTGCTTCCCCATCTGTAAGAAAGCTGTCTCCATGCCGCTCATACCACCGGCTTTAACCCACAGAATGGGAAAGGCAATTAAAAGAGACACCGTCATGATGATACCGTTTCCCACATCTGTGTACGCTACGCTTAATAGGCCAGCCAGGAGCGTGTAGACAATGATGAAAACAGCGGCAATAATGGTCGCAGTTTTTGCACTGATCAGGCTAACTCCGTTCTCATCGGTCAGTACCGTTTCCAACACAGCTCCGCCTGCATTGAACTGATAACTGACAATCACCATGTAAGCTATAACTAGCGCTATGAGACTCAGCAACCGGGCGGACTGACCATACCGCTCACCCAGGATCTCCGGCACTGTGATCTTCTCAAATGCCCTAACCTTCCCAGCCACCCGTGTAAGTATCAGTATTCCCAGGACACCACCTAAGGGAAGGATAAGGGCCGCCATGCCTGTCTCATATGTCTCCCCGGCATTACCGAGGATGGAACCGGTACCGATCCATGTTGCAAGCATGGTTCCCACTAATACCCAGGGTGTAAGACTTCTGCCGGCTACTGCAAAATCACTCTGAGTGTTGACTTTCTTGGATTTATGGACCCCCACACCAAGCAGTATAAATAGATAAGTAAAAACAACAATTAAGTGAAACATTAAGATTCCTGTACTGAAAACATTATTACGGTAAGCCTCGAGGCAGTAATCTAAAGTTAGAGCCAGCGAAATTAGCTTTTCACCGAGGGAAATACAACAGCTACCTCTTGGATACAGATAGGTAAGCAATTAATTTCTCCTTCAATCATGAACAAGATAACCTGTATTGGTGGAACACTCATTCTTGCAATAATTTCCACCGGTTGTCAATCAACTGAGGGGAAAATGAAGATGAACAGACTGGCCCAGGAGAAGAGCCCTTATCTCTTGCAGCATAAGGACAACCCGGTGGATTGGTATCCCTGGGGTGAGGAAGCGTTCGCAGCAGCTGAGAAACAGGATAAGCCCATTTTCCTATCCATTGGTTATTCTACATGCCACTGGTGCCATGTCATGGAACATGAATCGTTTGAAGACAGCACAGTGGCGGCACTTATGAACGAAAATTTTATCAACATAAAAGTAGACCGTGAGGAGCGGCCCGATATAGATAACATTTATATGACAGTTTGCCAAATGATGACCGGCAGTGGCGGCTGGCCTCTCACCATCCTCATGACACCAGACAAGCAACCGTTCTTCGCTGGTACCTATTTCCCGAAAGAGAGCCGCTTTCAAAGAATGGGTATGGTTGACCTTATTCCGCGCATGGGGAAAATGTGGCACGAGGAAAGAGACAAACTATTAACTACCGCAGAACAGATGGTACAGCACCTCCAAAATTCTTTCTCTCCTTCCGGTACCAAGGATCTTTCCGAGGAGACTCTGAAGAGTGCTTTCGCTCAGTTTCTACAAAAATTTGATGATGAAAATGGCGGATTCAAGGGGCGAATGAAATTTCCCACAGCCCACAACCTTCTATTTTTGCTCCGTTATCATAAACGAACGGGTGATCCCACAGCCCTCATGATGGTGGAAAAAACATTGGATGCAATGCGAAAAGGCGGCATTTATGATCACGTCGGTTTCGGATTCCACCGTTACGCAACGGACCGAGAGTGGCTCCTTCCCCATTTTGAAAAAATGCTCTATGATCAGGCCATCAATGCCATGGCCTATTTGGAAGCATATCAGGTGACAGGCAAAGAAAAATATGCGAAAACTGCCCGTGAGATATTCAGTTACGTCCTGCGGGACATGACATCATCTGAAGGAGGTTTTTTCTCAGCGGAAGATGCAGATAGTGAAGGTGAAGAAGGGAAGTATTACGTCTGGACTCAGAACGAGGTGAAATCAATTTTGAGTAAAAATGAAGGCACGCTGTTTGGTGAAGTGTACAACTTTTCAGAAGAAGGCAACTTCCGTGAGGAAACAACTGGACATCCTACAGGAAAAAATATACCGCATTTGACCAACTCAATCACGAAAGTAGCTCAGGAAAATAATATGGCAACATCTGAACTCAGGGCAAAGCTGGAAAAGATGCGTCAGAAGCTTTTCGAGATCAGAGATAAGCGGGTGCACCCTTTGAAGGATGACAAAATACTCACTGACTGGAACGGGCTGATGATTGCGGCATTCGCAAAAGGGGCACAAGTGCTGAATGATGATACCTACGCACAGGCCGCAAGGAACGCCGCAAATTTTGTCCTGGAAAATCTTAATGACAATAATGGCAGATTACTTAAGCGGTACAGGCAAGGCGAATCGTCTCTACCAGCCCATCTTGAGGATTATGCCTTTTTCTCCTGGGGTCTTCTGGAGCTTTATGAAGCGACGTTTGATGTGAAATATCTTTCGGAAAGTTTGCGTCTCACTGAAATCATGACTGACCTCTTCTGGGATGAAAGTAACGGCGCCTTCTTTTTCACAGCCGATGACGGCGAGGAGCAGATTGTCAGGACTAAGGAGCTTTATGATGGTGCCATCCCTTCCGGAAATTCCGTGGCAGCACTGGTGCTTCTGCGATTAGGACGGATCACTGGAAAGAGTGAATACGAAAATATGGCTGCCACCATTGGAAAAGTCTTTTCTAAAAATGTAGAACAATCACCCACCGCATACACTCAACTTCTTTTAGCTGTTGACTTTGGCATCGGTCCATCTTACGAGATTGTGGTGGTTGGCGATCGGCATAGCGAAGATACGCAAATGATGTTGAGGCGCATCCAGGAATCTTTCCTTCCAAATAAGGTTGTTATATTGAAGCCATCAGACGGCCAGAAAAGGGAAGTTGTCCGCATCGCCCCTTTCACTGAAACACAGGTCGCCATAAATGGAAAGGCAACAGCTTATGTCTGCCAGAATTATGCTTGTGAAGCTCCGACCACCGATATCACCGAAATGATGTCTTCTTTTAAATGAATGATTCATTCTCAAAGCGCCTTGGTGAAACCCTGGCCCACGTTCAGGACTTCTTCGACACGGTAGTTCATTTCGGAATTAAGCGGATATCAAACTCAGGAAAAACAAAAGATTCATCCGAAACAGAGAAACCATCCGGGGTAGGAAAAGTGCTTCGCTTTGTCTCTGATATGGGCGACGCCTATTATAATAAATACGGCGATATCAAATCTGATAAGAAACAACCAGATGAAAAAGAATAACAGATCGGTTTTTCTTTCATTTCTCGTCGAGGCTGAGTAATATGACGAAAAGATCTTTAAAAATTCCCCGGACCGGTTCCGGCATTTTTGGAACCTACAATAATAATAAATGGGAACTGAACTTCGGGTGAGGAAAGCAGGCCTTTCCCGGTAGCCACCAGGATCAAGGAAACTTGAATCATCCGGGAGGTGCCCACCGTGACTAAGACGAGTTCCAACAATGCCCCGGTTCGGGGGGTTTTATTTAGGCTTCCCCGTCCTCTGACTGAGCCACAATCTGCTCAACCACACTACTATCACCGCGGATTTTAAGATGAACTCCGTCTGACTGATAATCCTGTTCCAACACTTCCACTCGCTCATAGACTGAAGCAATCTCTTTCCCCAACGAGGCGGCAAATGTAACCTCCGCAGTCTGGTACGAGCTTTCCAGGCTTTTCTTTACTCTTTCCAGGAGAGCATCAAGCCTCAGGTGATTCTTAGCTGAAATAAAAACAGCATGAGGAAAACGATTCTTCAGACCGCGCAATTCCGCGGGTGCGAGCAAGTCAATCTTGTTTGCCACTATGACTGTCTCTTTACCTCTCGCCCCTATGGAATTGAGCACCTCTTTTACCGTCTCCATCTGCTCATCCAGCAGGCTCGAACTGGCATCTACCACAAGCAGAAGTAGATCTGAATCGACCGCCTCTTTCAGTGTACTTCTGAATGACGCCACCAGAGAGTGAGGAAGCTTCCTAATAAATCCCACAGAATCACTTATGAGCACTTCACGTTTTCTATCCAGGGCAAGTGATCTGACCGTGGTGTCCAGCGTAGCGAAAAGCTGATCTTTGACATAAACATCAGCACCTGTTAGTACATTTAGAAGAGTTGACTTTCCTGCATTAGTGTATCCGACGAGAGAAACCCTGAATTTCTGTTCCCGCCTTCGGCTCTGGGTCTCCCTCTCTTTTTCAATCCCTTTCATCTCTCTCTGAAGTTTCGATATGCGGTTACGAACCAGTCTCCGGTCGATCTCGATCTGGGTCTCACCGGCGCCGGCCCGTGTTCCGATGCCGCCCATCTGTCGCTCCAGGTGAGTCCACATGCGCGTCAACCGCGGAAGCATGTATTCAAGACGGGCCAGTTCCACTTGCGTTTTGGCTTCTCTTGTCCTGGCATGCTGTGTGAATATGTCCAAAATGAGACCTGTCCTGTCAATAACCTTTATGGACTCGGCCAGTTTCAGGAAGTTCCTCACCTGTGTAGGCGAAAGTTCGTCATCAAAGATGATCAGATTAACGTCCAGCATCTGGGCTTGATTAACAATCTGTTCCGCCTTCCCTTTGCCGATGAAATATTTTGGGCTGATACGATTTACTTTTTGTGTGAACCGTCCCACAATCTCAGCTCCAGCTGTTTCCGATAAAAGCTCTAATTCATCCAAATGTTCTTCAACAACTTCCAGAGACAGACCGCCTGTGACAACACCAATAAGGAAAGTTTTTTCGTCTGATATTTTTTTAATACCTAACAAAAGATTACTCCTGCTTAACACGGCCGATCCAAGTTTCTGCACTCAAAAGCACCAATGCGGAAATGAGGAAAATATGCCACAATTCTGTTCCCCTCCTCGCTTCATTAACCGCGAGAACAGGGTCTTCGTCTGTTCTAATAATTCTTGCTAAGCCTCCGGCAAAGAGTTCTTTCAATTGACTCTCTTCCAGGCGCCTTGTAGGGTCCTCCGTTAAGGCCAGGTTAGCCACGAAAGTAGTAAACAACTCTCCTCCTAACATCACCTCGTAAACACCAGTTCTATCCAAGTTCTCGATGACGATCCTCTCCCTAAGGTAATCTGGTACAACTTTTGTTTCTACTCCGTTGGGTGCTCTGATAACAATCTCTTTTGACATATCTTCTCGGGGTATGGGAATAGTGAGAGTATCTCCCACCGCTACTTCCATCTTGCCGGACACTTCCGATGTAAGGTAGATCAAAATTCTGTGTAACAGCGGTACAAAGATGCCTCGCACCGGAAGATCGGTCCAAGCAAGATCGGGTGGTGCGGTGAATAAAATGACACGCCCGGAACCGACCCTCTTCTCCATCATGAACGGTTCGCCGTTCGAGAGCGATAAAATGATCTGAGTTTGCCTGAAGCTCTCCATTCTGTTGTACGCGAAAATTTTCGGCATCTCATCCCGGAGACTGGTTGCCGGAAATTCACTGAATAAGGGGTGTTTTAAGGCAATACGGTCAACCGTAAGATAGTTTTCACCAATAAGGCGTTTTGTACCGATGACGGCTCCTAGATCGATCTTCCCTAGCCAATTGCTACCACCGGATTCTTCTGACAATTCCCCAAGAAAAATCAAGGCGGAACCACCATCAGCAAGAAACTCTTGCAACACTTCAATCTCCCGGGTAGTCAACTTACCGGGGTTCAGCATCAGCACTACATCCTTGTTAGAAAAAAGTGTTGCCCCCACACTGCCAAAGAGGTACTCTTCCAGCTCAACGACTTGTGTTGTCCGGTTCAGTGCCAATAGAGCCAGTTTGAGTAGGGAACCATCGGCTTGATTCTGCTGGATCACGGCACAGCGAATCCGATCAGTCATACGAAACTGGAAAAACCGCCGGTTGTCATGAGGAAAGTCATCTTCTGGAATCTCAATAATTCCGTGTACAACCCCCGACTCCTTGGCAAATGCCTTAAAAGCAAAATTTTTCTCATCGAAAGGTTCAAAATTAGATACCACCTGGCCAGTCCTAGCATCGTCAAAAAAAAGTTGAACAGGAACGTCTCTTCTCACCTCTAAGCCTGAATTGGAAATGTATGTTTCAACGGTCAGAAGCTGGTTCGGCATTTTCAATAGAGAGGTGACAACCGCACTTTCAATCTTCAGATTGTTCATTATAAGGGGCTGAGGGAAAAGATAGGTACGCCATTTACTTATTCCCTTCAATTTCCCATCAGATACCGCGACAGGAAAATCGCTGAAAACATACAATTCCTGGTTAGCAGACTGACCCGAGATCTCCTCTTCTCTCTCAGATCGTACGATAGCTGAATCGATTGCAGTCCACAGGTTATCCTGTCCACTGGTAGGCCGGATATTCTGAAAAATCTCCCTCACACGCCTCATTGAAGTTATTGGCTCGGAAGCGACCCTTTTGAAAGGGGTTGTCTGGTAGGTGTCAAGAATGAAATCACCTTTTAGATTATGGATGAGGTCCAGTGCTGTCTGTTTCGATCTGTCAAGAAGCGTATATCTGCCTGCTTCAGCGGTCATGGTTGCGGAGTTATCAAATAGCATGGCAATCCTGGTGGACTGGCCCACGGTCCCCACCAGCGGGAAATAACCGATCTTCACCGGGCGGGCGAAAGATAGAACGAGTAGTACGACGGCTGCTGTTCTAAGAACCAGCAAAATAATCTGGCGCAACTTCAATTTCCGGATTGTGTCGTGCTCCAGCTCTTTGATAAAACGGATGGTACTGAAATCAACACGCTGTGTACGCCGTCTGCTAATGAGATGAATAATGACTGGGACAGTCCCCGCCAGAAGGCCCCAGAGAAGCGATGGCGCTAGGAAACTCACGCAATTAGATGGAAAAAGGAAATAGTGATGGCCGCCGAGAGGGGTACAATCAGGTTGTCATTGATGGGGGAAGGCAATACTTCAGCAATAGTGGCAATCCCTGCAGCGGCTACGGCACCGGCCCTTGGCAGATTGGGAAGGAAAAAAGCCAACGCCAGCGCCACAATCAAGAAAGTTACCGTACCTTCAACCGTTTTTTCGAACAATGGGTGGTTCCCCCACTTACGGCCGATGAGTGCTGCTGACGCATCCGCCAGAGAGAGAATTAGCAAAGAAAAGATAGCCACCGATTTTTCAAAGATTAGAACGGTAAGAAATCCAGCAACGAAAACAGTTGTGGCGCCCGTGATGGTATGATCCTCTGACTCACGCACAATAGCACTAAAAAATAGCTTATAGAGTCGTTTAAAAGGCCCCACGTTCATTCTCAACAATTCTCCTAGGAGAAACAAAACACTCAATCCGCCCAAAAACCAGAGCATCTGATTTCTGCTCAATGCATAATAGTAGGAGATAGGAAATACGGCCGAGCCGAAATGAATTATTTTTCTGTAAATTTCGCTGCGGTAGTTCATCGTTTGCGCTTTGGGTCTGACAGTTGGTTATACACATCGTTCAGATCCAGTATACTTACTGTCACATCGATGGGTAACGGTTTTCCCAAGACGGTACCCGCAACAATGGATTGTTCAAGTATAGTGTAAGGGACAAGATCCTCATTCTGGCGGTAAGTTATGCTTCCGAGTGAGAGTTGTAATTTTGTAAGCAGCTGTTCCGCTTTTACCAGGCTGAGACCAAACAGTTGAGGCACCTGGTAGAAGTCAGGTGGTTTACCCTTGCTAATGATGACTGTGAGGCCGCTACCCCGACGAAGAAAATCACCTGCCCTTGGATATTGCCAGCGGATGACATCCATGGGGATGTCCACATCGAATTCGCTGATAAGTGAATCTACCGTTAATCCAACCTCACTTAACTTCAGCCGCCCGCTGCGGATAGACTTCCCAATAATATCAGGAATCATGACCATTCTTTCACGCTCAGCGGTGGTCAGATGGACAGTTCTTCCAGGTTTGACTTTTCGCATGGCGTCAGGATACTGATCTATGACCGTACCCACCGAATAGGCACTGGTATATTTTATGTCGCTACGCCTGGCAACAAAACCTTCCAGTTCAAGTGTTAACTTTGCCTCTTCAAAAGACATGCCAGTCACGGCTGGAAGAAATCGGCCAGCATCCTCACGAACGTACAGCGGCATGACAATTTTGTCCAGCAACAACAAGCCTATGGCGCTCACAATGATCATCGTAATAGAATAGCGGTAGACTGTTTTCATGAGTTGCGTCTCAAAATTACTGCAAAAACGCCGTCCGTCCCATGTTCCGACGGGAAAGTACTGAGCGCCCCCCTTACATCAAGAAACTCCGGCGGCACCCGTCCTTCAGCCGACAGTGTTGAAAACGATGGATTGTCGGCCAAAAAACTGTCCGTCACGCCCCAGTTCTCTTCAGGTTCAACTGAACAGGTGGCGTAAACCAGTTCTCCTTCCGGACCCAGAAACTGAGCTGTATGACTGATTATTCTCTTCTGCAAAGTGACCATTTTGTCCAGGTCAGACAGACGTCTTCGCCATTTCAGATCAGCCCGTTTGGCCATGACGCCGGTACCGGTACAGGGCGCATCGATGAGGATTTTACCGGAAATCGGAAAGGAGTCAACTGTGGCATTCTTCTGTTCCACCTGCACCGAATTGAGTCTCAATCGCTCTACTGATTCCTTTAACAGTTCAATCCTGTCAGCATCCACATCAAACGCATGAACTAAACCGCTGTTCCTCATGAGTTCTGCCATGTAGCAGCACTTTCCTCCGGGAGCGGCACAGACATCGAGAACGGTGTCACCTTCAGTTGGCTTCAAAAGATTTACAACTAATCCGGAAGAAACATCCTGAAATGAAAAATGGCCCTCACCGAACTGACGGCTTGCCTTAATCTTTGATACTTGCTGAACAGTGTAAAACTCCGATAAAATTTGGTTTGGCTCCCACTTAACCATACTCTCTTTCATAAACTTCTCAAATGCTTCCTTCTCGGTTCGGAGTGAATTCATACGAACGGTGAGGATTGGAACTGTATTGTTCCACTCGCAAAGTTGGATCGTCCGTTCCCAGCCGAAAGAATCTATCCACCGCCTAACCATCCAGCCAGGGTGGGACAGAAGAGTCGCCGTCTGCTGAATGGGTGCTTCTGGAGAAAGTTCTTTCTCAATGGACGCATCCGCTTCACGGACCTTTCGGAGCAGCGCATTTGTGAGGCCCGCTGCACCCTTACCCCGCTTCCGCTTTGCGATCTCCACCGCTTCATTCACCGCCGCAAAGTCCGGGACGTGATCCCTATAGATGATTTCGTATGTTCCCAGCCTTAGTGTATTCCTGAGAATGTTGTCGGCTGTTTCATAGTTGCCTCTGAACAGAGAATTGATAATATGATCAATGTAGCCGCGGTGACGGACAATATCCTGTACAAGATGGGTGATTTCTGGCCGCGATTTGGAGGATGTGTAATTGGTAGCGAAATAGTTATTAAAAATTGCCGAAAGCCTTTCGGAGCTTCGCTCGAATTCATCGAGAATTCTAACAGTGTGTTCCCTCGCCGATAGCTTATTTGCCAAGATAATCTCCTGCCTTCAACCGGGCGCCGGCAAGAAATTCCCCACCTTTCATCCGCCGTTTCCCCTCCGGTTGAAGTTCCTGAATGACCGTACTGCCGGAACCGCACCTCACCGTAAACGATGATTTATCCAGAGAGACCACTTCCCCTGGGTTCCCTTTCTCCGCCAAAGAGAGTGCACATTTGAAGATTTTCAGGCGGCGGTTGGCCAGAAATGTGTATGCACCAGGCGTGGGAGACAGAGCACAAACTTGATTCCTCACACTAACGGCAGGTTTTGTCCAGTCAATCTTGCAATCCTCAGAGACAATCTTAGGTGCATGGCTGACGCTGCTTTCGTCCTGTGGTTCAGGTGTGGCAGTACCGTGCACCAGATTGTCAATTGTCCACACAAGCAAATGGGCACCGAGTTGAGAGGCACGGCGAGAGAGAGATCCGGAATCGTCTTCTGGGAAAATGATCATAGGCCTTGTCATCAAAATATCTCCAGTGTCCATCGTAGGAGAGATAAAAAATGTTGTGATCCCCGTCTTCACATCACCGTTCATAAGCGCCCATTGAAGGGGTGCAGCTCCCCGGTATTTTGGCAATAGAGATGGATGGAGATTCATTGACCCTATTTTCGGAATCTCCAATACCGTTGAAGGTAGTAGACGAAACGCTACAACAACAAAGAGATCAGCCTTCAGTTCCCGAAGTTGTGAAACAAAGGACTCGTTTTTCAGCGAAGCCGGCTGAATCACCGGCAAAGCATAATCAGACGCCCTTTGAGCCACCGCAGTGGGCAATACCAATTTTCCCCTGCCCCGAGGCTTGTCTGGGGATGTGACCACCGCAACTACTTCGTGCTTTGATGACATCAGCTCATTCAGGGACAGAACAGCGAAGTCCGGATTCCCCATAAAGACGATGCGGAGTGGGTTCAACAGGCTACGGTCTGCGAAATTGGGACCTCAGGAGTGATGCGATACCAGCTCTTTCAACTGTTTCCGGATCCGGTGTTTGTCCAGTTGAGAGGCATGATCGATTATAAGACGGCCGTTGAGGTGATCCATCTCGTGCTGAATAACTGTTGCCATGAGATCGTCAAACTCTGCTTCATGATGATTACCGCCCAGATCCTGATAGGCAAATATCACCTTTTCTGAACGGGTTACATCCACACGAACTTCCGGGATACTCAGGCAACCTTCCTCCAGAGATATGGAACCTGACTGGTCAATAATTTGCCCGTTAACGTAAGCAGCAGGGGGGTGATTTTGATCCGCGTGAGAAATATCGATTATCATCAGGTTCAGATCGACGCCGATCTGGCTGGCAGCCAGACCGATCCCCTCCTCCTCATACATGGTATCGAACATGTCCGGGACTAAGTCTTGGATAGCGTCAAAGTCCTCCACAATTTCAAGGACTTTTCTTAGTATAGGCTCACCATATGTGATAACCGGAAGCGCCGCCATCAAACTTCCTTACTCTTTAGTTGAGCTAAGCCCGGATATAGCTGATTTACTCACTGTAAGTTTCACATTCTTGTCTACCGTTAAGATAACAGTTGAATTTTTTTCCTTGAAACCATTGATAGTACCATGTACCCCACCGGATGTAACGACCTTGTCTCCTTTCTTGAGGTTTTCCAACATAACCTTACGCTCTTTCGTCTGCTTCATCTGTGGTCGTAGCATGAGAAAATAGATGACAAGAAGGATCAGGACGAAGGGCAAGAAACCGAGGATTCCTCCTCCGGAAGATGTTTGTGCATTCAGGTAATCCACGTTATAAATCCTCTCTACTGGCCGATGAAATTACACCGTGTCCTTCCCGATTCAAAGTTTGCTGGGGACTATCGTTGGTAAAAGAAAATCCCAGTCAGATTCAGAACGGATGAACCATCCAGAATCAGATTGGGATAAACTTCACTCCTCTAGGAGGAGCAGAGCAGTCTTATGCCGCCCCGGTTAAGTGTCTACCTGTTGTATATCGTTACAAAGAGAAGCAATGCTATTACGCCAGCTACGCCTTGCGACGAAATATTACCGACTAAATCGGCAATATTGTCAATGACACCCGTTGTTCCGGGAAAGAGGATATCAACTACGACACCCACCATGATAACTGCGACGCCGAAATCTACAACTTCTTTGCCCCAGCCAGTGATGGACTGTAGCGCATTCCTAATCATAGGTTAATTCTCCCTGTTGTCTTCCGAGGTTAACTGAATTGAGCGACGTGTCTCTTACTGAGTCAGTACATTCCGTCCCCTCCCCGTAAGGGAGGGGAGGAACTACTTTAGGTCAGATTATAACCTAGTTACTGCCCCAGATAGACATGAAGACCACGAAGGCAATTAACCCTGTTAAGCCATTATCTGTAAAGGCACCTACAAGGTCAGCCACATTATCCACGATTCCTGTTGTACCGACGCCAAAGAGCGCGTCAACTACGAGAAAGACCATCGCCAAAGACAGTCCAAGGCTGACAAAATCGCCGAACCATCCACCAATCGTGGAGAAAGTATCCTTCAAACTAGCCATTGTGATCCCTCCTATTAGGTTATTGGTAATCACTGCGTGCACCAATCCCGCTCGTCCACTCATTTGACGAAAACAAAGATGGGAACACTATTCTAATGAAAGTTTTACAGAGTGAAAAGTGTGAATTTAGCTCCGAGGTCATTTTCCCCACAAATCGAAGAGAGCCTACCCCAAATTTGGCTAAATATCAAGATAAAAGTAATCTAAGTGCTTTTTTCTATTGAGAAAATTACTATTTCTTCCACTAATCAATGACAATGTCGCACGCCCCGTTTTACCAAGACGAAGTTAACTGGATAGGCCGCAACAAAGCCAGCCATCAGCGCCAGGACCATACCAATCCAGAATATGCCGTCGCTCAAACCAGCGCTCATGACACCTGGAGTGTAGACTTCTGCCAGCACCTCAGCAGTCTCCATAACAGCAATACTTAACCCTTCTGCCACTAGTATCTGTTTAAAAGCATGAGAAAAAGGGAGGTTTGCCTTTAGGAGCGGCCTCAGTCCAAGGAAAAAGCCGAACACAAAACCAAGAATGACGGCCAGTGTGATGCTCTGGACATTCCCAAGACCAATCATGGTAGCAAGAACCATCCCGACAACCTCTCCCAGCCCACACCCCAGAAGACAGTGAAATGTGGCGCTGGCAGCCAGTTTGGCGTTATTCACAGGCTCATGATCGTGGTGGGTATCGTGTTCATGTTCCACTCAAAAAACTCCTTAAAGACTATTTTTGTTTAACCTTGCCATTCTGATTTCCCACTGGCCGGGTTCGGTCCAGGCAAAGACCAGTTCATTTTTGTAATTAACCATTTGAGGATAGCCGCTTCCCCTGGCCGCATTAATATTACTCACAACCAAGGGCGAGTCAACCTCACCCTTGAGAGACACTTTTCGCAATTTCAATTCAGCTGAATCCCCGGCTACTTCTATCCAACTGACAATGACAGAGGAATGATCCACCCATTCTAAATCAACACGGCCCAACGGGATACCACCATCTATTCTAACTGGTTCCGAGAAACTTGCTCCGACATCCTTCGAAAAAGCAACTTTCACTTGTGCATCACCTTTTGGTGCCGTATACCAGGCAATGGCCAATCGATCTCCGCTCACTGCAAGAGCCGGACCGTTAACAGGGCAACCGGGGATCATCCATCCATCCTCATGAACGGTCGACGGTTTTGACCAAACACCTCCGCTATATCGAACTACCTGAATGTTTCGAATTTCTTCTTCTCCTCTATCACGATAGGCAATGATGTTCGATGCACCGATTGTAGCAGCAGCGGTGGGACAACATTCACAGACGCGGGCATCGAGTGAAAATTCCTGATCCAATCGGTTCTCTTGATCTAGATTTGTCGTAAATATCGACATGGCACCAGAGCCATGACCATCATCAGAAGAAATCATGTTTCGACCATCCAGCCAAGCTATTCCGAGACCTCCCGACTCGCGATGGAAAAACGAGACAAAACCATGCTCCGCAGCAACACCATCTCTATGCGGAATCATGGGTTCACTCCATGTTAAGCCTCGATCATAAGAGGTAGAAAGGTAAACATCATACTCGTAAGTCCCTCCCCCTCGCATGTAGAGCCAATGGGCAGCCAACCTATCACCATTAACTTGAAAAATAGAAGGGACGTCAGCCCAGTTGACGAAAAAGTCATCGCCCTTGTAAATGGTGTTTGGTTCACTCCACAAAGTTCCATCCCATTCGGCCATCTTCAGTTCATATCCACCTTGATCGTTGTAGGGAGTGAACCACGACATGATCATGGTCCCTTCCGAGGTCGTCGTGAGATTGGGAAAACGACTGCCTAAAGGTGCTGGGCTCTCCAAAGATCGGACCTCCATTGGCGGCGACTCGCACCCAGCAAAGATTAGCATTATCAACAATATATGAAGGATTGTTCGACTCACCGTTCCATTCTAATCATCTTTTGATTTATCTCATCCTCGTGTTCATGTTCATGCTCTTCCAACTCATCATCATCTATGCTTGGGAAAAGAGCGGAAACATCGAAGATTTTCCGGAGACTGATTGAAGCGATCCACACATTGGCCCTGCTGTCCACGGAAGCATCTTCTCCAACCATGTTGGCTTTGAAAACGACAGGCGCTTGAATAGAGAATGTAATCAGAGATTCATTCACATTCCAGACCAATCCGCCCCCTGCTTGGATGATAATAGCGCCGGAGTTGGGTGCCTCTTCTCCATTCCAATAATCTTTTGATCTGAATTGGCCAGCGGATAGGAAATAGGGCATACCGCCGAAAACACTCTTCCCTTGCCAATAAGCCATGCCAGCCATGGTCAGCTGGGTTCCCGGGAGATAACCATATTGGTTCTGGCCGAATGGGACCTCGAGACGAACGACTCCACCCACAACAAAGGGCGATTCCGTTCTCCGGAAAAATTGAACTTCATTCAAGCTTCTGTAGACCCCTTCACTCATATCAAAATGGGTATGTTCCTTCCCTTGTCTCCCAAGGAGAAAGGGGTTCCGCGAAAGTGTGTTATCTGAAGGTATGGAGAGACCGAAGCCCAGAAAGAAACGATCGCCGGGACCAAAGTCACTATTGCTTACCAAGTATCTCAACATCAATTTCGTATCGGCGATGCCGCCCCTATCCTCATTACGGTGATGGATATTGGGAACACTTGGGAAGTCCATCCTCCTGTTGCCGCCTATGAGGTTTATTTGGAGATTCCAATCATCGGTGATACCGAGATTCAAATTTAGTTCTCCGATACGAGAAATTAAGTTCCCTTGATGTTCACCGGTAGAGTCGAGAGCACCGTGCCACCAGTCGATTCTCTGATTCATCAGGTTGCCACCAACCAAAAGCATACCTCGACCCAGTCCGATTCCTGTATTGGCCGTCCCGACCGGGAGGCTAGGATTCGTTCAGAGCGGTCACTGGCCCCAGAGGGCCGATACAAAGAGCATTGTACTGATCCAAATAAAAATCCCTTTCACGCTTTCCTCCAGTTTTTAATCATATTTTTTTTCGGGCGCCTTTATCAGAAACATCCCGCATTCCGGGCATGAACCAGGATCGGTTTGGTATACGTCGGGATGCATAGGGCAGACGTAGCCTAAATCGGGTTTAAGCGGTGCCTTTACCTTGTCTGTCTGGATGCGCCATGCCACGGTCCCTGGCGGATTGGGATACCAGCCAGGATCATCGCCTTTCTTAAGCTGCTCTCGAACTTTCATCACTGTAAACATGCCCCCCATAGCAACGGTGCCAAACGGGCCCTGGCCGCTCATCGCGGGAAGTGTATTCGGCGGACCCGTCATTTGCATTTCGGCCATTTCATGCATCCCTCGCTCCCCCATGGCCATATAATTGGGGAGCTGTTCTCTGATTTTCTCTTCCACACCTCGCTGACTCACACCGAGAACATTGGGCAAATCGTGCCCCATAGCATTCATGGGATGGTGGCGTCGGTGGCAGTGGAGAGCCCAGTCGCCCGAATTGGCAACAAACTCAATATCCCTTGTCTGTCCCGGTGCCACAGTGACAGTGGTTTCTGGCCAACGGGCGGAGGGCGGCACATCACCGCCGTCTGTCGCCACCACATTGAAAGAGTGACCATGCAGGTGAATCGGATGAACTTCCTGCCCCACGTTTCCGAACCTGATCCTCACCCTTTCTCCGGTCTTCGCCACAAGAGGAGCTGTTCCTGGATACGCACGGCCATTGAAGGTAAAGATATTGAATTCGGTCATGACGTTCGGGTCGGGCGTGGAGGTGCCAGGATCGACAAACCATTCGTTGAGGAAAATGGCATAATCCCGGTCGATGGTGTAATCACGCTTCTTTGGATGAATGATGAAGAAGCCCATGGATCCCAGGCCGATCTGGGTCATCTCATCGCCGTGGGAATGGTACATTTGCGTGCCATGTTGTTTGAGAGTGAATTCGTACACAAATGTCTCTCCCGGCATGATGGGTTCTTGGGTTAATCCTTGCAACCCATCCATGCCGCTCGGCAGGATCACGCCATGCCAGTGGACAGCTGTCGGTTCCGGTAGGCGGTTGGTGACGTAGATGCGCACACGGTCTCCCTCCACTGCCTCAATGGTGGGGCCGGGTGTATGTCCATTGTAGCCCCACGCCTTAATCTTCATACCAGGGGCCATCTCCCATTCAATCTCCTCTACGGTCAAGCGGAACTCTTTGACGCCTTCTACAATCTTCCACTCGATGGTAGTCCCGTTGGGCGTCACCACGGGTGTATACGGCAACTCGCCAGCCCGGATACCCCCCAAGCTTACTGAAAGAAGCCCGAACACAATGGCTCCCGGCCCGCAAATGATTGATAAAATGGTACTCAGAGTATGCTTCATTTTCTCTTCTCCTTCAATGTTGAGTCGCATTATCCACGGGAAGCGCACCACCAACAGCCCTCTCTAATTCAGCGTACTTGATCCAATACTCCGCCAAAGTCTCGATATGCCGTTGCTGAGCAGAGATCTGATCCTTCTTCGCTTGTAGAAGATCGTACACTCCAATGAGCATAAAATTATAGTGCGCTTGTGCCGCCTCCAACACGCTTCGCTTCATGGGAAGAATGACCTGCCGGTAATACTCAGTACTTTCCCTTTCTGTTTGTAGTTGGCTGTGGGTGGTCAAGATCTCACGCTCAATGTCGCGAAAAATCGCTTCCACCTGATTCTCCGCCTGAACAATCTCGAATCTCAGTCTCGATGCATCCGCCTGACCACGGTCAAATAGCGGGAGCGCGATCCCGATCTCGGGCCCCGTCTTTCCCAGCTGATCGGACTCTTTTTCACGACCGATACCGGCCTCCACATCAATCACCGCATTGAATCTGGCGAGAGGGACCTCCGATTTCAGGACTTCCACTCTCTTCTCCGCCGCCGCCAGATCAAGTCGCAGGCCGTGCCCCAAGACGAGGAGTTCCTCAGCAGTCCATACGCGTGACGGAAGTCCGGGGAAATCTTTCTCCACAGTCCAATCTCTATCAATGTCGAAACTCAGTAACCTCCTCACTAGCTCCTTGCTGTGACGAACTTCCGCTTCGGCACGCATCAGTTCCAATATCGCATCGTGCAGAACGTCCTGATGGCGGGCGAGATCAAGGGCGTTAATGTTTCCCTCGCCGAATTGCCTCTTGCTGAGTTCCGCCTCAGCCTCAGCCGTCACAACCACCGATCGGTGCAACTCCAGAATCTGTTGATCCCGCTGGTACTCGAGGTAACTTTTCTTCACCACGGCAACAGCATCGAGAATCTCGTAAGCAATGTTGAGTCTTCTCTGATCTATCCGCCCCTTAGCCACACGTTTCTTGAGAGGCATCAAAAGCAGATCGACCAAATCCTGACTCACAGCGATGGCCGTCTTCTCTCCGGCATTGTCGGAAGTAACCAGGAACTCGCCACGTAGGATGGGATTATCCGGAAGCATAGCACCGACCGCCTCCGCCTTGGCGATGGAGAGCTCGGCGTAGAGTGCCAGGATAGAGGGATTGTTGGAGAGTGCAATCCCGACGGCTTCATCTAGCGTCACTAGGGTATCGGTCGTGACCTGAATAGCTTGGACCCGCGCTTCATCAACCGGGATTTTGAAGTCGTCTTTCAGTCTCTCTCTGATGGATGACTCTAATTCAGCGTCAGCGTATCCTCTGGGCAGGGTCACGCATCCTGCCAGAAACATGATACTGATCCAGAGGAATACAATTTTTCTCATTCTGCTATGTCGCATTATATATATGAAATGGACTTTCCATTTTTTTCCTGTTAAAAACTAAACAGGCCCCTCTTCCTTCGAAGACGGGGACACCGTTCCAACATCGCAAGCGGATTCCCCTGACCACGGTCAGGACTTCTTCCGCCGTGGGACAGCTAAATTAGATAAAGGGGGGTCGTTGCCGATTCTCGAAATTCACCGGGAAAATACTCGGCTCGGAGCAGAGGGGAAGTTTCTTCCGCCACATCGCATATGCCAATCCGTTCGAAGACTATCAACCGGGCGAGCCTCGTCTTGGGGGGTTTTGGTGTGAAAACCAAGAGGACCGGAGCTCGGTTGTCTTCACCATCCGTCATACCACATGCCTGGACTGGCACCTTCTTAGCACAGCACATTTCTGCCTTTTCACAGCAGACGTGATCACAACCATCGGTTGGGATGAACGGAGTGGTAAGCCCCACGGCAAAGACCAACACTAAAAGAAATGAAAAAACTTGCCTCATTTCAAAAGAGAATTTACCCACCAATGTCCTACCGCATCAAGAAACTTCTGACGCCATCAGTACCATCGAGGATCCCAAAACGCACTCCAATGATCGAAAGGCTTCCACCCACTCATCCTCCGGTGAAAGGCGATAATAAATTGTTAGACCTTACAGCCACTTCTTAACCAGTCCAGTCTCACGAAGTCTTCTTAGCTGATGGGAGATGGCGTCTCAGAGGCTAACGAACAAGATTTCTCAAAGAAAGGAGATCAGGCGCTCTTCTCCCACATCCCCTCTCCGCCACCATCTTTCATGTTCTGATACCGAGCCGCCACAAATAGGTAGTCCGACAGGCGGTTCAGATATTGAATATGAAGCGGATTAATCTCTTCCTTGTGACTTAATTTCACAAGATCCCGTTCAGATCTGCGGCATACTACTCTAGCCTGATGTAGGTACGCCGTCCCTCTTGAGCCTCGTGGGATGACAAACTCTTTCAATGTTGGAAGAGAATCGTTAAGTAAATATATGGCTTTTTCCAAATCGTTGATATCATCTTGAGAAATCAAATTCAATTCCTCATCTACCACTGCCAATTCACCACCAATGTTGAACAATACATGCTGAATTTTCTTAAGCACCCTTGAGATTTCGTCTAGCAGTGATTCAGAAAGACAGACACCAATGGAGGCATTGATTTCATCCAATGCTCCAAAAGCTACTATGCGAGGAGAGTCCTTGGACAAGCGCTCTCCTTTAGCCAATCCAGTAGTACCGTCATCGCCAGTTCGTGTATAGACCTTTGTTATCCGCATGACAGGAAATTTAGGAAGGCTTTCTGACGATTACCTGTGGTAAAGGGTAAAAAGAATAGATGAGAGATTGATCACAAATCATTGCCAGTAATTGAAAATAAGTAACACCCTTAGAAAAAAAACGATCAAGAGAACACTGTTACTTGTCCACCAGATACGGCCCCAGATACTATACCTGAATCGTGCTCAACCATCATCACGGCATGATGCCCTCGTACCCGCTGTTAACCATGAGGTGAATCCAGATACTCGCGGCGTAACCAAGTGCAATGACCGGCGTCCACTTCAGGTGGCCGAAGAACGTGTACATTCCGCGCGCTTGACCCATGAGCGCCACGCCAGCAGCGGAGCCGATGGACAACATGCTGCCCCCAACGCCAGCCGTTAGGGTAACGAGCAGCCACTGCGACATGTCCATGGTCGGATTCATCTGAAGCACGGCGACCATGACCGGGATGTTGTCGATGATTGCTGAGAGTATGCCTACCAATGTGTTGGCAAAAGTTGGACCCAACTCGACGTACATATACGCCGACACAAGATCGAGATATCCGATAAAGCCGAGGCCCCCGACGCACATGATCACGCCAAAAAAGAATAACAACGTATCCCATTCAACACGGGCCACCTCCCGAAAACTGTCGAACGGCACAATGTCGCCGGACTCACCATAGTTAGGGTTATGATCTGGAGGAGGAACATGTGTTTGATTCAAGTAATGGCCGAATATTTTTAGGTATGCCAAGCCAGTCATCATGCCCAGGAACGGAGGCAAGTGAAGGAAATTATGGAATGAAACGGCAGTGGTGATGGTACACCCGAAAAGAAACATAATGCGTTTCGCTCCTCGTTTCATAATGACTTTTTCACCATCGATGGTCGGTTGTTCTCTCTTCACCGCTAAAGACATGATAGCTGCCGGAATGAAATAGTTCACCACCGATGGAATGAAAAGCGCGAAAAACGTCCAGAAATCAACTATGCCTTTTTGCCAGACCATTAGTGTAGTGATATCACCAAAAGGACTGAACGCACCCCCGGCATTCGCAGCCACCACGATGTTGACACAGGCAAGACTAATGAAGTGCTTGTTGTTTTGACCAACGGCGAGTACCACAGCACACATCACCAACGCGGTCGTCAGGTTGTCAATGATGGGCGAGAGGAAAAAGCTGATGATGCCAGTAATCCAGAATAGCTGTCGATAATTAAAACCGCGGAGTACGAGCCAGGAGCGAAGCGCATCAAATATGCCCCGTTCGTTCATCGAGTTGACGTAAGTCATAGCTGCCAAAAGGAATAAGAAAAGCTCACTAAATTCAACCAAGAAGTGTCTAACGGCTTCTTCGGCCCCGTGATCCATACCACCCATGTACTGATAAGCAATGAATGCCCAGATGATCCCCGCGCCAAAGATGACCGGTACGGATTTCCTTAAGTGAGTGAATTCTTCAGTGATCACAAACGAGTAGGACAGGACGAACACCACGATCGCGGTGATACCGACCCAATGAGCAGTTAAATCCATATATTCCTTCCTATCTTGGTACCATTTTCATGGGCGATGGAAAATAGTGTATTTATGTAAATGTTTTGCATTCTTGAAAAATTATTTTGAATTAAAGCCGAACTTGAAAGAACGGAAATTAATCGATATAAAAAACTGATCCAAATAATGATATTTATTTTTCATTAATTCTTTGTTACAGTTAATAATAGAATAAAACAAAGATGGGGAAAAATTTCAATAAAATATCAGGATGTAATATTTGCAGCTTCGGCAGCGATTTCTAATAGGTAGCCAGGTATAATTCCCAAGACGACCATCATAGTTGCCATTAATCCGATAAGACCGATTGCTAACATACTAAAAGATGGAAGCAAAGCTCTCTCTTCCTCTTGCATATACATATTTATAACCAATCGGAGATAGTAATAGACGGAGATCAATGTATTTAGGACACCAACAACTACAAGCCAAATATATCCTTGTTCTACAGCAGCAGAAAAAAGACCGTATTTGGCAACAAACCCGGCTGTTGGTGGGAATCCAGCCAGGGATATCATAAAAATAGTCATAGCGGCAGAAAGCCCAGGTCTCTGTGCAGCCAACCCACGGTAATCCTTAAACTCTAATCCTCTCTCTTCGTTCTCTGCTGCTGAAACGATGGCGAAAGCACCCAGATTTATAACTGAGTATGTAACCAAGTAAAAGAGTAATGCGGATATGCTTGACTCATTTAGTACTAATATTCCCATTACCAAAAACCCAGCGTGAGAAATGCTGGAAAAAGCAAGCATTCGCTTCACATTGGATTGTACCAGTGCGGAAACATTCCCTACCGTCATAGTTAAAGCAGACAAAATCCAAAAAATGTCCCGCCATTGATAGTGGATTTCGACAAACGCATTATTAAACAAAATTAATAATGCCCCAAATCCAGCTGCCTTGGGTGCTGTACAGAGGAACGCTGTCACCGTGGTAGGTGCTCCCTCATATACATCCGGGGACCACATATGGAAAGGCACTAAAGCTACTTTGAAAGCAAAACCAGTAAGAAGCAATCCGATCCCCAGAGAAAGATAAACATTGGAAAGGATCGATCCGGATGCAACCGCAGACGCAATTTCGTTGTAGTTTGTCGTACCTGTGGCACCATAGATCATAGCCGCGCCAAATAGGAAAAAGCCGGTGGCAAATGCTCCCAGAAGCAGATACTTTATACCTGACTCATTGCTAAGAAGATTATTACGAAGGAATCCAACCAGGACGTAAAGTGAAAGAGAAAGAAGTTCCAGACCGAGAAATACAATCACCAAATCATTAGCCCGTGTCATCAACATCATTCCGATAACACAAAAAAGTATGAGAGCCGAATATTCCCCTCGAGACTCACTCCCTTTTTTCTCCAGATAGCCCTGTGATAAAATCAATGTACCAAGTCCGATTCCCAGATAAAGAAAATCAAAGAACATAGAGAACTTGTTGAGTTTCAACATCCCTCCAAAGAGTATTCCTTCCTCGAAACCTTGAGCCACAAATACTCCCGCCATCAACAGACCAACAGTCGCTGACAGCAAGTTGACTCCGGGACGGGAGAACCGCATCATTTCCAATGTTAGAATAAGAAGTGCTGTTATGGTTAGAACAATCTCGGGTGCAATACCTGTGAAATCTGTTGATGTGAAGTACTGACTCAGGTCCATAAAATCACCTATAAAGCCCCGAAGAACAATCCAAAAAAAAGTATTTGAGATTATAAGAGCTTTTCAAACCCACCATAATAATTCCTTAACATATTCAGCAACTAAATTAATCGAATGATTAATATTGAAAGTTTCAAGAGGAACAACAGTATGTACCTGCTCAAGCAGATGTTCCACTGAAACATGCATATAACTCAAAAGGATGCCCGGTTGAACACCTATCAGAAATACAAGCACTACGAGGGGCACGAGGGTTGCTATTTCCCTCCAATCAAGGTCAAAAAGGTGGGACTGTGAGCTGGAGTTTATTTCATTAAGAGCAACCCGATAATACAACCATACCATATAGGTAACACCTAGTACGACTCCAAAGATGGAAAACGCAGCAATTATCATATTTGCCTTGAACGCCCCACTTATAATAAGGAACTCCCCCACAAATGCGTTCATGCCCGGCAGACCAATTGCGGCTAGTGTAAAAATCGTAAAAAACACTATATATATAGGAACCGTTTTCGAAAGCCCACCGTAATCCTCAATCATTCTTGTGTGGGTTCTCTCATAAATCATGCCAATGCAGAGAAAGAGAGCTCCTGTGATAACACCATGGTTTATCATTTGGAGTAGTCCACCCTCAACACCCGTCTGGTTAAGAGTGAAAAGGCCAAGCGTAACAAATCCCATATGGCTAACGCTTGAGTAAGCTATCAGTCTTTTCATATCCTTTTGCATCAACGTGACATAAGCTCCATAGATTATCGCAGTGACAGACAGAATAAGCAGTGGGATAAATAATACCTTTACTGCATGGGGAAACATGGGCAAAGAAAACCTTAAAAAACCGTACGCCCCCATTTTTAGCATAACACCCGCAAGTATCACGCTCCCGGCCGTGGGCGCTTCTGTATGGGCATCTGGTAGCCAGGTATGTATTGGAAACATGGGCATTTTAACTGCAAATGCTGCAAAAAAGGCTAGGAACAACCATAATTGAAGTCCTGTGGGGTAGATCACCTTGGAAAGTTCCAGCATATCAAAAGTCCTTCCACCCTCATAGTAGAGTACTATTATTCCGACCAACATGAAAACGCTGCCAGCCAGCATGAAAAGGACAAACTTTATTGCTGCATATACTCTTTTAGAGCCGCCCCACACTCCTATAAGAAAAAACATCGGTATGAGTGTGAGTTCCCAAAACAGGTAAAAAAGAAAAACATTAAGGGAAATAAAAATCCCAATCATTGCTGTTTCCATAATCAAGAGGGATATGAAAAACTCTTTTGTTTTTGTCTGTATTGCCTTCCAAGACACTGTGACACAGAGTATGCTAAGAATTGCTACAAGCATAATGAATAACACGCTGATACCATCAACACCCACCTTGTAGTGTATATTCCATGTAGGTATCCATGGATAGATTTCAGCAAACTGCATCTTATAGGTTTCTTTATCAAAATGCTTATAAATAGGCAGTGAAACAACAAATGTTGAAATTGTAGTAGCAAGAGCAAACCACTTAACAATCGCTTCTCTTCTAAGGAGAAGTATAACGAATGATCCCGCCAACGGCAGAAAGGTTGTAACCGTCAGTATGGGATAATCTAGAGTGTTAAGAATAATAGATTCCATCCCTCACCTTCTTACGGCATCACCATTACAAATATAATTACAGCTATAACTCCCGCGACGATAAGCATAGCATAGTGCTGAACCTGACCAGTTTGAGCATCTTGCATTTTCCTGCTCCATGCGAGGGCAAAATCCCCTATCGCGCTGAAAGATCCATCAATAACAACTGTATCAATTGTCTTAAAGAATTTCGCGACCCTCAGTATGGGCTTTTGAATAATAAACTCGTAAATCTCACCTATAAAATTGTACTCAATACTTGCCAACGGTTTATTTGTAAACCACATTAATGCTCTAGCACTCTTCCTTGGAAACCAGTCCGTATCCAGACTAATCGTATTTTCACACCAAAGCTTTTTAAGTAGCAGGAAGAAACCAAGCTGTGTAAATAGCAGTATCTGCAAAGTCTCCCAGGTATGATATGCGGTATAAGGTTCGAAATGAACAGGATAAGGAAGTAGAGCATAAAGGGGCTTGTAGAAGACTCCGAGCCCAATACAAAAAAGTGACCCAATTATCATTGCAAGCTCCATATTCCATGGCGGTTCCTTAGCTTTTATACCCTGGTCCTTGCCAAACCATATGAAATACGGCACCTTTAGACCTGTATGTAGAAACGTTCCCGCTGAAGCGAGCATTAGTGCCATAAATGCCCAAGTCAAATGCGCTTCACCGAAAGCGGCAACTGTAATGGATTTACTTACAAAACCGCTGAAAAGGGGAAATGCAGATATTGAAAGTCCTCCTATTATCGTATAGATCATAGTCCGCGGCATAGTTCTATAGAGACCTCCGAGTTCTGTCAATTTGGCTGTCCCTGTCATGTAGAGCACTGAACCTGTACCCATAAACAAAAGAGACTTGTAAAGGATATGACAGAAGGCATGTGCTACCACCCCATTTATAGCCATTTGAGTTCCCAAACCAACACCGGCTACCATATAACCCACCTGGCTAATAATGTGGTATGCCAGGAGCCTGCGGGCGTCATTCTCGAGCACTGCATAAACCACACCGTAAATCGCCATAACAACACCCAGAATAATCAGAATCTCTGAGCCTGCACTGATTCGAATCAGTGCATAAACTGCGGTTTTAGTAGTGAAAGCGCTCATGAAAACTGCACCTGTCACGGTAGCCGCTGGATATGCGTCAGGAAGCCAAGCTCCAAACGGAGGAACAGCCGCATTAACAATAAGTCCTAATAGAATGAGAAATGAAGCCAGGCTCTGGAGATCTGCTGGCCACCAACCATGAAATGGCGAATACTGTACAGTCAAATCACCACTTAGAGAGTATTGAAGTATTATACCAGCAAACAATATCAAGCCACCAGCAACATGCCATAAAAGATATCTGAAACCAGTTTTGATGGAAGAGTTTGATTTCCTATACCATACTAGAAAAACCGATGAAAAAGCCATCATTTCCCAGAATAGGAACAAACTGAGGAAATCACCCGCAAGGATCACACCAAGTGAACCTCCAACATAGTAAAACGCAGCAAGCTGTTCACCGTCGTTCTTCACATGGATAGAATAGATTACCCCTATCACTCCCATGATAGTGAATATATAGGCGAAGACTTTGCTCAGCTTATCAACATTACAGAAAGTCAACTCCCAGCTTAGGAACTCATAAATACCGTAAGCACCATAAGGCATTTGCACAGTGGCAATAAAGGCTGAGATAGCAATCAACAGCATATAGCCTTGCCTTATTCTTCCTTTGAACAAGGGTATGAAAAGTCCTCCTAAAAGATAAAATGCTGATGGATGTACGAATTCCAAACTAAACATCACCCTCATCATAATAATTCTCATGCTGCATAAGCCCAAGACGACCTATCCATTTAGATACTACAATAATCAGCACGCATGCGATAAAGCCAAATAAAGACCAAAACCCGTGGATTTCGTCTCCAAAAAAATGCACTTCGTGGCGTGGAATAATAAAATCAACTATGATGAGTAAAATGAGCACACCATAAGCGATTCGTTTTACCTTTTTTGTTCGAAGTACCTCTACGATCTCTAACAATTTCATCAGATTACTATTTTAGCTATTCGCACTATAAAGTCAGGGTATAGGCCCAATACAACACTTACTATTGCAGTTAGACAGAGAGGAACCACCAGAAGCGGGTTTTCTTTTACTTCCTCGTGTTCGTGATTATGATTCACAGCTTCTGAATCTTCCATTTTAAAGAATGCTTTATACACAATCGGTGCAAAGTATGCAGCATTGAGAAACGAACTTGCCAGCAGCACAGTGAGAACCGCTAAACTGTGACTCTCCATAGCACCTATTACAAGATACCATTTGGTTACAAACCCAGATACAGGCGGAACCCCTATCATACTCAAAGTAGCAATGGTAAAGGCAGCCATAGTCCAGGGCATTCTTTTTCCTATCCCGTTTAACTGACTGACTTCAGTCTTATGTGATGAGACATATATTGAGCCAGCACAAAAAAAGAGAGTGATTTTTGAAAAGGCATGATTTGTGATATGTATTATTCCACCTATCATAGCGCTGGGTGTAAGCAGCGCCGCACCCAGAATAATATATGAAAGCTGGCTTATGGTTGAAAATGCAAGACGTGCCTTAAGGTTATCCCTGCTCAGGGCAAGAAGAGATGCGGTGATGATGGTAAATGAAGCAAATGTTATAACGAATACATCCACACCAATATCCATCATGAGATCAGCACCGAAAACAAAGAATATGACGCGGAGGACAGTAAAAACCCCCGTCTTGACCACAGCAACGGCATGAAGCAGTGCGCTGACCGGAGTGGGAGCCACCATGGCCGCTGGTAGCCAGCCATGAAAGGGCATAATTGCACACTTGGCAAAACCAAAAAGGAAAAGCACGAAAATCACATAAAGAAGTTCAGGATGGACTAATTGAATATCTGTTGGAAAGATTCCAGCTTTTGAAAACTCAAGTGTACCTGTAAGATTATAAGTAAGGATTATGGCCGCAACTAAAAAAGCCTTAGCAGCACCCAACAGATATATGGCATATTTCCTCGCTCCGCTTATTGCCTCGGCTGTGCCCTTGTGAGCAACAAGTGGGTAAGTAATAATAGTCAATCCTTCATAGAAGAGGAACATGGTAAACAGGTTTGCTGAAAATGCCACACCGATTGTAGAGGAAAGTGCTACTGCGAAACAGGCGAAATAACGTGTCTGAGAGCCCTCATTCGTAGATCGCATATAGCCGATAGAATAAATGGACGTGGCAATCCAGAGTAACGAGGCGCCCATTGCAAACAAAAGCCCAAAAGCATCAACCCTGAAACTAATTTCTATGCCGGGCAGGAGAGTGAACAGTGAATATGAAATTACCTTTTTATCGTAAACCACATCCGGAATCATGGAGAGTACAATAAACAGTTTTATTACTCCCGCGATTATAGACCAGAATTCTCTGATGTTCGGTTTTTTCCCCAAAAAAATGATGAACAATGCTCCTACAGCAGATACCAGGACCGCCATTAAAGGTTTTATGGATACAATCGTTTCCATCAGTATAGGTTAATTTTTCATCAAATTGATTTCATCAATATTCACCGTCTGGCGATTTCGGTAAAGAGCAATAATTATCGCCAAGCCAACCGCTACTTCGGCTGCGGCAAGGGTCATGACAAGAAAGACAAAGACCTGCCCATCCACACTGTTGTAATACCTTGAGAAACCTACTAGAGCCAAGTTGACAGCGTTGAGCATCAGCTCGATGGACATGAAGATCGTGATAACATTGCGGCGGAAAAGAACTCCTGCAACACCCGCTGAAAAAATCGCCAGGCTCAAGGCAATGACATGTTCCAGAGGTACAATCATTAAACCTTTCGCTTGGCCAGATACACTGTACCGATTAGAGCCACAAGCAGTAACAGTGATGCAATCTCGAAAGGTAGGAGGTATTTAGTGAAAAGCGCTTCTCCCAGCACCTTTACTCCACCAGCGACAAACGTCCCATGAGGTTGATGTAAGACACCTGAATCATTAAGAAAAATGAGCGAAACGCCAAGGAAGAATACAATGACCAGAAACAGCGACAGCCCTCGTTGTAAGTGCCTGAAATGTTCTTGAGCTTTCTCAACCCCGAGATTCAGGAGCATAATGACGAATAGGAAGAGAACCATAATAGCACCGGCGTAGATGAAGATTTCCAGTACAGCGAGGAAATAGGCCTCCAGGAGAAGATATATCAGTGCGAGAGAAAAAAAGCACACAACCAGCAAAATGGCACTGTAGACAGCATTTCTGCTGAGGACTACTGAGAAGGCTGTACCTACAGCAATGGCGGCGGCAAAATAAAACAAAAACGAAAGCATGTCTTCAGTCTAGGGTTAAAACTTGTCCGATGGCAGCGCCTCGGACTCTTGGCCCACAGTCCGGCGAGAATAATAGTTCTTATCCTTTGTCAACTCATAGACTCCTAACAGTCCTTCTTTGTCAATCAGGAGATCATCTCTCGTGTAATTGGAGAAGTCGTATATCTCTGTCAGCTCAATAGCTTCTTCCGGGCAGGCCATTTCGCAGAAACCACAGAAGATACACCGGAGCAGATCGATGTCAAACCTGACCGGATACCGTTCCTTCCCATCCTCCCAGGGAGAGGGACCGGGAACAATGTGGATACAGTCGGCTGGACAGGCGGCGGAGCACATTTCGCACGCAACGCACCGGATTCGTCCATCGGGATATTTGTTCAAACGATGGAGACCGCGATACCCATCTGGCGGCACATATTTTTCTTCGGGATACTGAATGGTGACCTTCTTCCTGAAAAAGTGCTTAAGTGTAACCATAAGGCCTTTTGCTAACGCGGGGAGGTAAAGTTTGTCCCAGAAAGTAGGTTCGTACGATTTAACAATAGTTGCCATTATCTCATCGAGGTAAGTGTAAGATATCCAGCTGTAACGAATATATTTATAAGTGCCAAAGGAAGCATGACCTTCCATCCCAGTTTCATCAGTTGATCATATCGGAATCGCGGAAAAGTCCATCTCACCCAAATGAAGAGAAATAGAAAAAAGGCTGTTTTCAAAACAAACGATAAAACAGACAGTATTGCTCCCAATACTCCTATAGAAGTTTCATTTAAGAGTGGCACGTCCCACCCACCAAAAAAGAGAGTGACCGTTAAGGCTGCCGCGGTGACCATATTGGCATATTCAGCCGTAAAAAACATAGCAAATTTCATACTGCTGTACTCAGTGTGATACCCGCCCACCAGTTCCTGCTCAGCTTCTGTAAGATCAAAAGGCAGCCGGTTCGTTTCCGCATAAACGGACACTAAGAAAATAAGGAAAGCCACAGGCTGCTTGAACACGTTCCACGATAAAAGGTATCCTTGCTGATCCTCAACAATGACACTCAGTTTCAGTGACCCTGCCAGAAGGATAATGCTCACTACTGAAAGTCCCATGGCCAATTCATAACTGATCAGCTGAGCCGAGGATCGGAGTCCTCCAATAAGAGAATATTTACTATTAGAAGCCCATCCAGCCAGAACGAGCCCATAAACACCAATGCTCGTGAGTGCAAGGATATAGAGAATCCCCACATTCAGATCAGCTACTTGGAGAGGAACCTCCCTTCCTAAGAGCGTAATCGTGGTACCGAAAGGAATGACAGCGAAGGTCATGAGTGCTGGAATGAGCAGCATTGCCGGAGCCAATAGGTAGATGGGCTTATTCACTCCTTCAGGTATTATGTCCTCTTTCATGAGAAATTTGATTCCGTCTGCGATGGGTTGAAGAAGCCCCTGTGGACCAACCCTATTCGGGCCCAGTCGGCCCTGCATGAAGGCTGAGACTCTCCTCTCGGCATAGACCATCATTAACACCGTTACCATCGTTCCTGTAAAAACGACTAAAACCTTCACGCAGATGATAAAAAGGCCAAGAAAGTCCATTATTTCTCAGCCTTTCCGTTGAGAGGTAAACCTTGGTCTCCCAACCGAAAAAAGGTGACTTCGGAATAAGCGGTGAACTCTTTTCCCATTTCAATCATTACTGAGCTTACATCGGAGAGTCCTTCGACTCCAGCATGCTTGGATTTAATCAACATGGGTATTTCCCAATCGGGGCGTGCTTCACCTTTCGGCGTAACTGATGGCCTCAACCACTGCACACGTCCCACATCATTGGTGATTGTTCCTTCCCGCTCAAACGGCGCCTGTCCCGGCAATACAATATCTGCACACTTTGCCATATCTGTCATGGCATAACTATGTACGACCACAAAATCGATCTTCCGGAGCAGCTCTTTCCATACTTCGTCCAGTTCTCTGTCGATACCATCGTCCAACAGATAAATAAAACGGATATCCCTCCCTTCGATGGCTGAGGTAAAGTCCTCCACAATCGAAGGACATACATCATTCATACCGCGTCGGTTAGGAGAGCGATCACCGCTAATACGAAAACCCGATGGATAAGTAATTTCCTCACTTGTTATCAATGGTAGAGTTCCGATCGTGCCATTCACCAAGCGGCCGAGCATAAAGTTTGCTTCATTGGTATGAAAAGGAGAAGCAACACCCGCAATTCGTTCACCGGCGCTAGCCAGTTCGTCCACCGTCTTGGCAATCGCCTCATCCCAACTGGTTTCAATGAAAATGCCATCAGACATTACCATTGGCGCAGTCACCCTTTCAATATCTTCAAATCGATGGAACCCATAACGGCCCTTATCACATATGAAGAATTCGTTAACATGGTGATTCTCACGTGGGGTGAGCCTGAGAATTTGGTCTTGTTGATGGAAGACGTCGACGTTGCAACCCACACTGCAGTCCTGACAGACAGACGGCTGCTTATGAAGATTCCAGATGCGGTTCTTATGGATATAGTCGGTACTCAGCAAAGCGCCAACGGGACAGATATCAGCCACATTGCCAGCCAATAGATTGTCCAAGGGCTTGTCATCCAGGATCGATATCTTGGAGTGGTATCCCCTCTGTTCAATGAACAACTCGCTGGTTCCGGAGATCTCCCGCGTGAAGCGGATACATCGACTGCAAAGAATACAACGGTTATGGTTGATAACAATTTGAGAACCGAGGTATTCATTGGGACGAACCCGCTTGTCTTCTTCAAATCGGCTGTGAGCATTACCATACTTGAAAGAGTAGTCTTGGAGATAGCACTCCCCGGCCTGATCGCAAACGGGGCAATCGAGCGGGTGGTTCAACAATAGAAATTCAAGCATATTCTTCTGTTCCTGTTGAACCAACTCATCCTTCGTGCTGACCACCATATCATACTTCCCGTCAATTTTCTTATCGGAGGGTACCTCACCAACAAGGGTGTTGCATGATACTTGAAGCTTTGGCATCCCCTCCACTTTGACAAGGCACATACGACAGCTCCCTACAATTTCAAGCGCCGGATGGTAACAGTAGTATGGGATTTCAATACCGTTCGCTAAAGCGGCCTGCAAGACAGTGGTGCCCTTTTCCACTGTGAATTCAACATCATCTAATTTTAGAATCGGCATCAGGCTACAGCCTCAAGTTGCGGTACACAGCTAAGGAACTCATCCTTAAACTTTTCCACGAAACTGCGGATGGGCCAGGCCACTGCCTCACCGAATGGACAGATGGTCTTTCCAAAACTACCTTGGGAGAAATCGATGAGACCGCCGATATTATCTGTGATTTCAAAGATCATGTCAATGTCTCTTTCCGTACCGCTCCCGTTGACCATCCGTGTCAGCATTTTCACCAACCAGGTTGTCCCTTCCCTGCAAGGCGTACACTGTCCACACGACTCATGTTCATAGAACCGAGCAATATTGAGGCATGCCTGGACCATATTCACCTTATCATCCATTACAATAATTCCGGCCGAGCCCAGCATGCTCTTAATATCTAAGAGCGAATCAAAATCCATATTGACTTTCATCGCTTCCTCACCAGTGAGGATTGCTGATGATGAACCACCGGGGAAGACGGCCTTGAGCTCATTCCCGTTCCTTATGCCTCCGGCGCGATCGTAGATCAAGTCCTTCAAGGGTACTCCCATAGGCTCCTCGAAAACGCCGGGTGAATTGACACAGCCTGAGACGCAATATAGTTTCGGCCCAGGACCTTGCTCATGCCCTATAGAACGGAACCATTCCGGCCCGCGATTAAAGATATGAGGTAGGTTAGCTAGCGTCTCCACATTATTCACCACTGTGGGACATTTCAGGTACCCCTCCACCGCTGGGAACGGTGGCTTAATTCGGGGCCAGCCCCGCTTACCTTCCAGCGATTCGATCAGCCCAGTCTCTTCACCACAGATGTAAGCACCGGCACCACGGTGAATCACCACATCCAAATCATAATCTGAGCCCAAGATTCCCTTGCCCAAGAGGTTGGCATCATAGGCCTCCGCCAATACCTCTTCCAGTAGTTTGGTCTCGCTGTAGAACTCACCGCGAATATAGATGAAGGCGAGATTGCAGCTGATGGCGTAGGAAGCAATGATCATCCCTTCCAGCATCTGGTGAGGTGTTTTGTTGATCAAAAGTCTATCCTTGAACGTCCCCGGTTCACTCTCGTCTGCATTGTTGATGAGATACGTCGGATTGCCGCTCTCTTTTGGAATAAACCCCCACTTTACGCCGGCTGGAAATCCAGCCCCCCCGCGGCCGCGCAAGTTGGATGCTTTCACAGTATCAATAACTTCATCGGGGCCCATGGAGATCACTTTTTCCAAAGCCTTGTATCCACCCACGTTCCTGTAGAAGGCAAGGGTGTGACAGCCCTCTGCATGAATATGCTGCGTCAAAACAGGCTCAAAAGAACTCATTCCAGAGACTCCAGCATTTCGTCAAATCCCTCCAAAGTCAAACCTTCATAATAGTCATGATTCACCTGCACAACAGGCGCAGTACCGCATGAACCAAGACACTCAACCTTCATCAGTGTAAAGCGGTCGTCATTCGTTGTTTCGCCTGGCTTGATCCCACATTTAGCTGTGACGTGATCCACTAGAGCGTCTGCTCCGTTCAGACTGCAGGAGAGCGTCTGGCAAACCTGAATAATGTGTCGGCCCAGCGGTTTGGTATAGAGCATGGTGTAGAAAGAGACACAATCCATAACCACGGCCGGATGGCAACTCGCGATTTCAGCGATGGTATCAATGACGGCCGATGAGATGTATCCCTCCTCCGACTGCGCAAGATGCAATAGCGGTAATAGAGCCGATTGCTTATCAGGATACTGGGAGAGGATGTTTTTCACCTTATCCGGATCCGCAAAAGTGAAAGGTTGTTTCGGTGCGCCATTCGTACTCATCGGTCTAACTCTCCGGCAATGATATTGAAGCTCCCAAGAATAGCTGGCACATCGGAGAGCATGTGCCCTACCACCAATTTGGAGAAGATGGAGTAGTTCATGAACGACGGCGGACGAGTCCGAACACGGTATGGCGTACGGGTGCCGTCACTGACGATATAAAAGCCCAGTTCACCATTGGGAGATTCGGTGGGAACATAGGCTTCTCCTATGGGGGGAGTCATTCCTCTGTTCGGCATGGTGACTTCAAAATGATAGATTAACCCCTCAATAGAATTATAAACCTCATCCTTGGGCGGCAGGCTGAAGCCGAGACCAGGATCGACATTCACTTCACCCGGTGGCATTTTTTCCAAGGCCTCACGGCAAATCTTGACACTCTGACGAATCTCTTCCATCCGTACCAGATACCGGTCGAAAACATCGCCATTCAAAGCGATGACCACATCAAAATCGAAATCCTCATAGGAGGAGTAGGGTTCTTTCTCTCGCAAATCCCATTCGATACCGGCCGCTCGCGCAAGGGGACCGGAGATTCCGTAAGAGTAGGCGTCATCCTTCGAAATGATACCGATTCCCTTGGTTCGGTCTAGCCAGATCTTATTCTTATTCAGGAGAGTTTCGATATCGTTAGTTACTTCATCAACCTCTTCAAGCACGCGCAAAACTGCTTTGTCGTACCCAGCCGGTATATCCCGCATGAGACCTCCGACCAAGGTGTAGCTGGTTGTAAGGCGCGTTCCAGTGGCTGCTTCAAACAGATCATAAATATCTTCCCTGACGCGAAAACCGTAGAGAAAGGCAGTCAATGCACCTAAGTCAACAGCCAGCATACCCACATTCAAAATATGATCAGCGATTCGACTCAATTCGCACATCAGGACGCGGATATACATCGTACGCTTTGAAACTTCCAGCCCAAACAGTTTTTCTGCCACTAGAGAAAAAGATACATTATTACAGAGTGGAGAAAGGTAATTCATCCGGTCCGTAATCGTGATATACTGGTTATAATCCAAATCCTCACCCAGCTTCTCGAAGCCGGAATGGAGATAACCTATTTCCGGGGTCGCTTTGGTAATCGTTTCTCCTTCAAGCTCCAGAATGATCCTGAGGGTTCCGTGAGTCGAAGGGTGATGGGGCCCAAAATTGAGAATCATCCGATCTGTTTCGGGAGGTTCAATCGTCACATGATTCATTTCGAGTCGTTTTCCTTTCTGATACCGCGAATAACCTGAGGAAAATCAATTCTCTCAGTCCGCCCCTTCCTGGGATAATCTTTTCGTAACGGGTGCCCATCATAGGTGTCTGGGTTCATGATCCGCGTGAGGTTTGGATGGTCTTCAAAGGAGATACCGAACAGATCATACACCTCCCTCTCCTGCCAATCGGCAGTTTTCCAGAGACTTTCGACGGATGGCAGGGTCGGATTCTTTTCTGTTACATACGCCTTTATGGTAATCCTCATAACAGACTTGTGTGAGAGCAGATGATAGACTACGGCGAAACGCTCGAAGCCGCCTAGAGTCAGATTGTCTACCGCTGTAAGATCGGCCAGAAAGTCAAACCCGTCATTCTTGAAGAGTTCGAGTATATCCAAGACACTTTCGCCCTTAATGTGAACAAACTGCTCACCGGCATATTCTGTTACACCCAGAACCGCTTTTGGGAAAGATTCCTTTATATCGGAAATTGTCTGTTCGAGCGGCATCTATTTGGAATCGGAGACCGCATAGTCGGAAAATTTTTCCTTCTCCACCAGTTCCTGGATTTTCAACAGACTTTCAACAACGCCTTCGGGGCGGGGGGGACAGCCCGGGACGTAGACATCAACAGGAATGAACTGATCGACTCCCTGGATGACGCTGTATGTGTCGAAAACACCTCCCGTTGATGCACAGGCTCCCATGGAGACCACCCACTTCGGTTCCGGCATTTGTTCGTAAATGCGGATGAGAACGGGCATCATCTTGATGGATATTCTTCCCGCAACGATGAGTAGATCTGACTGGCGCGGCGAAAATCGGATAGCTTCGGCACCGAAGCGGGATATGTCTGTGCGAGCGGCCAAGACAGCCATGAACTCGATGCCGCAACAGGCCGTACCGAAAGGCATGGGCCAGAGCGAGTTCTTTCTACCCCAGTTCACAGCACTCTCAATTGTTGTAGTCAATATATTTGATTTGATGTCGTCTTTAATCAAGGACATGACATTATTTTATCCTAATTAGTAATAGGTGGTGTATCGTTCACACTCAAATCCCTGATTCACACTATTCCCATTCTAGCGCACCGCTTCGCCAGACGTAGATAAAACCGAATGCAAGGATAGCAAGAAAAACAACCATTTCGAAAAAAATGAAGGGACCTGCTGAAAGAAAATCTTTGAACACCACCGCCCATGGATAGAGAAAAACAATTTCAATATCGAAGATGATGAACAAAAGCGCGATGAGGAAAAATCGGATGGAAAACCGAATCCTCGTTTCTCCGACCTGATCCACGCCCGATTCATATGGCATTAGTTTTACAGAATTCGGAACCCGTGGGCCCATCAGATGCGTCAAAATGAGACTTCCGAAAGCAAAGCCCGCTGCCACAATAAAGACAATCATTATTGGAAAATAATGCTCAATCATAATCAGAATCGAATTTACCAATCCCCTCTGAAATAACTGAGTAATCTCGGGTAGAATTAGTGTTTGATTAGAAGCCGGCTACGAAAAACTTCAGTGAGCTGTTCACCCAATCAGCAAGGAATGACCACCGAATTCCGAAAAAGATTGAAGGAATACCCATGGCCAAAACAATAGCCAATGACATTCCACCGGGAACATAAAGGTCCTTCACCCGCTCACCTTGAAAATACATCACCTTCACAATTCTCATATAATAGTACAGAGAAATAACACTATTCAGAACACCAATAATGGCGAGCCAGTAGAACTGAGAACCACCGTTAATCAGAGCAGCGAATAGATACATTTTTCCGATGAAACCGGCGGTAGGCGGAATCCCAGTGAGAGAAAACATGAAGACTGCCATGAAAAAACCGAGATAGGGCGACTTCCAGCCTATGCCGCTGTATTCTTCGATGGTCTCAGTTCCATATCTGTTGGAAACAACGATGGCCAAAAAGAACGCCCCCAACTGCATGAACAGATAAACAATAATGTAGAATATAATAGCGTAGACACCCTCTTGAGAAAGCACCGGTACACCCATGAGAATATAACCGGCGTGGGCAATGCTGGAATAAGCAAGAAGGCGCTTGACATTTTGCTGCTGGATAGCCACAAGATTACCCACAGTCATGGTTACCGCTGCCAGCACCATAAGAATATCCTGCCAAGGAACACCTTCCATGACTTGCCAGACAGGTGAGTTGAGGGGCTGGTCGGTGCCAAAAAGTGAATTGAGGAAACGGATCAGAAGTGCAAAACCCGCCGCTTTGGGTGCCACAGACAGATAAGCTGTTACGGGTGTCGGGGCCCCTTCGTACACATCAGGTGTCCAGAAATGGAATGGCACGATGGCCACTTTGTAGCCAAATCCCGCCATAATTAGAATCGTAGCTACTGTGAGGGTCAAATTTGATCCCGGGCCTAAGCTTGAAATTACTCCGCTGAGCTCGAACAATTTCGTCGTCCCGGTAAGCCCGTACAATAGACTAAGGCCGTAAAGCATCAACCCTGACGAAAATGCCCCATAAATGACATACTTCAACGCTGCTTCGTTTGACCGGACCTGCGCTCTCAGGTAACCGGCGAGGATAAATGAAACAATGGAAACCACCTCAATGGAGAGATAGACCATAATAAGGTCCACACTTGAAGCCATAAGTGACATCCCCAGCACCATGATCGCCATGAGAGTATAATATTCTCCCGTTCTCACACTTTTCAATTCGTCACTGTTCATGGACATGAGCACCACAATGAACGTGGCCAGGAGAAAAACAAACTTGAAAATCCTTGAAAACGGGTCAACCACAATTGTGTTGAGAAAGATGGCGGTGGTCTCTTCCGGTGGTGACAGCCACAACGTAAAAGAGGCCACAACTAGACCCGCGATAACCAGGTAGCCTACTTTATACGAATTTCTGTCTGAATAGACCAGATCTGCGATGAGGGCCACCACTACGGTGGCGGTCAGCACCAATTCAGGGAAAAAATAGGATATACTCTGAATATTTCCCATTGATCAGTCTACTGTCAGAAGCGGGCTCACCTGAACAAGTTCAATGATGTGTGCCATGGTAGTTTTCATGATATCAATCAGGGGTGAAGGATAGACTCCCAGCAAGATCACCAGCACCGCCAGCGGCACAAGGGTGAACAGTTCCCTCCCGCTGATCTCCGGAAGATCAACATATTTCTCATTCAGCTTGCCCAGAAAGATTCTCTGGTAAGACCAGAGGAAATATGCGGCATTCAGCAAAATCCCCAGGGTGGAGATCACGACAATAGTCCTGTAAACTGGAAAGGCGCCCAGGAAGACCATGGCCTCGCCGATGAACCCTGAGAGACCGGGCAGACCGAGGCCCGCAAACCAAGCCAGGGCAACAACACCTGCGTAAATGGGTGTTTTCGAAGCCAGACCACCGAAACCATCTATATTCCGGTGATGAGCACGATCGTAAATGACACCCACCAGAATAAATAGCATGGCAGTGATGGTACCATGATTAAACATTTGGAGTACAGCGCCGTTCATCCCTAGCTGGGCCGCTGCTGAATTGGATCCGTGTTGTGGTCCCGCCGCTACCACAGCAGCCATCCCCAGCATGACGTAACCCATATGATTGATGGATGAATAAGCCACCATCTTCTTCAGATCTGTTTGGGCCAAAGCACAAAGCGCACCCCAAATAATGTTAATGAGTGCCAGCACAGCAAGAGCTCCCGCGAACCAAACCGTCCCATCGGGAATCATGGGGTAATTGATCCGCAAAAGCCCATAAGTACCCATTTTCAATAGCACACCGGCTAGTATGACGGAGACGGCCGTCGGTGCCTCAACATGTGCCAATGGTAACCACGTGTGGAATGGAAAGATGGGAACTTTGATGGCAAAACCGATGAAGAGCAATATCCAGACAACTTTCATTCCACTAAAACCCCACCAAGAAAGTGAACCCAGTGCGGTGGGAGCGATAGCCATCAGTTCGAGCATGTTAAATGTTCTTCCGCAAGTGTAGTAGAGAGCCAGAATGGCTATCAGCATAAGAACAGAACCAAACAGCGTGTAAAGAAAAAATTTGATGGCGGCATATTCGCGCTGGGGACCTCCCCATATACCGATGAGGAAATACATGGGCAAGAGCATCACCTCCCAAAAGACATAGAAGAGAAAAAAGTCCAGGGAGACAAAAACACCTACCATACCCGCGTCCAGAAGAAGGAAAAGAGAAAAATAGCCTTTCAGCGCTTTATCAATATTCCAGCTTACAAATATGCAGAGGAATGAAAGCAAAGCCGTCAGGACCACCATAGGGAGACTAAGACCATCCACACCCAGCATATAAGTAATATTAAAAGACGGAATCCAAGCCGCTTTCTCCATAAACTGAAAACCCACAAAATCTTTATCAAAATTCATCCAGAGCACGACGGCAATAATGAGTTGAAGCCCGGTAAATGCGACCGCCACCCATTTGATAACATCTGCTTTGTCCCGGGGAAGAGCAACAATAACCATTGCACCTACCACTGGCACCCAGATCAACCAACTCAAAATATTGAAATCCATATGATTCAATTCCCTCTTTAACTAAATGGTTTGCCAGACATAAATCATGATGACTCCGGCCAGAACCCAAACAAGATAGTTCTGAACCTTTCCCGTCTGAACAAGGCGGAGTCCTGAACCAAAAAAGCTTATGCTCCGGCCTATACCATCCACAATCTTCTGATCAAGAATATCATAGTCCCAGCGAATGCCCACAATCCTGGAAAACCACACCGACACCTTGCCGAAACCGTTCACGATATATTTGTCATAAAGCTCCCAATCGACAAAGGCTATCATTCGGGCTAAGATAAGCGAAGGGTCGATGAGATAACGCTGATACGTTTCATCCACAAAGAATTTGTTAAAAGAAAGTTTGTACGGCAGGGCCAGCTTCACCGCCATATCATCGGCGGAGATTCGCTTTTGCAGATACATGAGCACCGCCAAGCCAATGCCGCTGAAGGCAATTAGAATTGACAGGAACATAGCCGGCATATGAGCATGATGCATCTCTCCCGCAATTTCGTTGGCCGGGGGGTTAAGGTGCCCCGGCACAACGGAGTCCTGTGCCTCGATAAGCACCGTGAACCAGCCGTGATCAGAAAACGGGTTGAAATACGGCAGAGTGAAGAATAGAAAAAATGACAGTGTGGCTAGGGTCACCAAAGGCGCCGTCATGGCCGATGGCGACTCGTGTATATTATCATACACTTCCCGCCGAACAGGTTCACCGTAAAAAGTCATGAAGACCAATCTGAACATATAGAAAGCCGTCAAAAAAGCAGCGCCAAATCCAAACAAAGCCAGCAAGAAATGCTCAGGATGATGCATGGTAAAAGACAGCGTGCCGGCAAGGATGGCATCCTTAGAGAGAAAACCTGATGTAAATGGAACACCTGCCAGCGCAACCGTGCAGATGAGCATGGTGAGATAAGTGGTTTTCATCTTACTCTTCATACCACCCATGTTTCGCATATCCTGCGGATCGGACTCATGATCATGGAGTTCATGGTAGGCGTGATGCATGGCGTGAATTACACTGCCGCTACAGAGAAAAAGCCCCGCTTTGAAGGCAGCATGAGTCACAAGATGAAAAAGTCCGTAGGTGTACGCCCCCACGCCCATAGCCAGAATCATATAGCCGAGCTGACTCACCGTTGAGTAGGCTAGCACCTTTTTAATATCATTCTGTGTTACGGCAATGATTGCTGCAAAAATAGCGGTGAACCCACCGATGTAAGCGATGACGGTGAGCGCTGCCGGCGTAAAAATGGGAAAAAGACGGAACGTTAGATAGACACCGGCTGCCACCATAGTAGCAGCATGTATGAGAGCACTGACGGGCGTGGGGCCTTCCATAGCGTCAGGCAACCAGACATGAAGCGGAAACTGAGCCGATTTTCCGATAGCACCGGCGAACAGACAGAGTCCGGCAATGGTGAGGGTTTCTGTAGACAGAAGGCCACTTTCCACCCCGGCGAAAACATCTCTGAATAGAAAGGAACCGGTGGCAGTGAAAAAGAGCATGATACCGATGAACATGCCAATATCACCCACCCTGTTAACAAGAAATGCTTTCTTGGCGGCATCAGATGCCGAATCTTTCTCAAACCAGTGTCCGATAAGGAGATAAGAACTGAGACCTACCAACTCCCAGAAAATATAGATTCCGAGAAGACTGTTAGCAAGAATGATACCGTTCATGGAGAAAGTGAAAAGTGAAAGGAAAGCGAAATAACGGGAGTACCGCAGATCGCCTTCCATGTAGGCTGTGGAGTAGACATGAACCAGTGTTGAAACGAGAGAGACCACAAGGAGCATCACAACAGTGACGTTATCTATAAGAATACCTATTTGAACTTTCAGCGAACCAAGATCGAACCAAGTCCAAGTCTGATCAACAGAAAATTCAGGATCATATTTCACCAACATAACGCCAAACATTGCCAGGGAGAGACAGAGCGTTAGAGCCACCGCCCCGACGGAAACCCAGTCGCCATTTCTCGGAAGGCGCTTCCCCACAAAAATCTGGGCCACAAAGGCCAGAAGGGGCAGGAGAAGAATTGCTATACCGTAGTTGACCACTACTGTTTCAGCTGATCAGCTTCATCAATGTTGATGGTTCCCAGGTTGTTAAAAATATTCAAAATGATGGCCAGGGCCACCGCCGCTTCCGCCGCCGCCATAACGATGACAAACAGAGCAAAGACATGGCCGGAAAAATCCATACCGCCAAACCGGGCAAAGGCTATAAAATTGACATTGGCCGCGTTAAGGATCAATTCCACTCCCATAAGCACCGCCACACCATTCCGTCGTGTAATGACACCAAAAAGCCCCAGTGAGAAAAGCAGGGCGCCGATAACCAGATAACTGTTGAGATCCACCATCAGTCCACCTTCCTGGACAAAAGAGCAGCACCCATAAGTGCGGCAAGAAGTAAGACAGAGGCAACTTCAAACGGCAGCAGATAATCGATCATCAGTAACCGACCTATCTGGCGGACAGTTTCCTGAGGCTCAACAGCTGTGGCCCTGTACCACGGTGCCTTAAGAATCATGGATGTAAGCCCCAGAAAAATCACCAAAACGATGGCACCCCCAACACCCTGCTGGATAGAGGAATGGGACAGCCTGACGTTGGTGATCCTATGAGTGAGCATAATACCGAAAATGATGAGCACCAGTATCCCCCCCACGTAAATGAGAATCTGAGTCACAGCGATAAAGTCCGCCCATAGGAAGACGTAGAGCCCAGCAACACCCATAAGAGTAAACAGTAGGGCCATAGCTGAATAAATGAGGTTTTTTGAAAATACCACCATTGCGGCGGATGCAACTGTAACTAAAGCAACAATCCAAAAAATAAATGACGTACCAGTCACTTATCCGGCCTCTTCCACCTTATCATCTTTAGTTTCTGCGTACGTTTGGATAACATCCGTTGGAACTTTCGCAAAACGATAAATCATATCACCACGATCATATTCTGAAAATTCGTAATCGATCTCATGCTTGCTTGAGTTTGGCCCACCCACCATGAAAATACATTCCTCAGGACATGGGTATACGCAAAGGTTGCAATAACAACACTCAGTCATATCGATATCAAACCGTGTAACAAGAAGTCTTTTTTGGGTTCCATGTGAGGTAACACCGCGGTGATTAGCTTCTGGAATATCTGCACCCTTATCAACTTTTTCTGTTTCAATCTTGATACAGTCAACGGGACAAGCACGTTCACACTTCAAACAACCGATGCAGTCGTCCATGTCCACGGTGAGACGGGAACGAATCACATTGTAACTGTCTTCTCTGAAACCGATGTGACGATCAGGTTGGGGCCAGCGCTCTACGGGATATTGAAGAGTTACATTTCCGCGTCTGATCTTAAACATGTGCCCAATGGTCACCTTCATGCCTATAAACATTGATGAAATTGTTTCCCAGATATTAGATAGATAGTTCAAAATATTACCTCAATAATAGGTCCCAGAAACCAACACCAATGATGGTTACGAACGAAGCAGGTAGGAAAAACTTCCAACACAAACGCATGAGTTGATCTGTGCGCAACCGTGGAAACGTCCAACGAAACCACATCATGACAAAAATCAGAAAAGAAGCCTTTGACATAAACCAGAAAATACCCCAGAGATTCCCTTGAAAGTAACCAGGGATGGGACTAAGCCAGCCACCGAGAAAAACAAGAGAGGCAACACCGGCCACAATAAACATATTGGCATATTCTGTCAGGAAGAAGAACGACCAGCGCATGCCTGAGTATTCGGTATGGAAACCGGCCACTAGTTCCGATTCAGCTTCAGGTAAATCAAAAGGCGTTCGGTTAACCTCAGCTAAACCAGCAATGAAAAAAAGCCAGAAAGCGACAAAAGTAAAAGGGTTATCAAAGATGAACCAATTCGGTAATACAGCAAGGGTAGTGCCTGTTTGTGCAGCAACAATATCTTTAAAAGCAAGGCTTCCTGAAAGCATTATCACAGTTAGCAGCGACAAACCTGCCGGAATCTCATAACCTACAATTTGCGCCGCGGAGCGCATTGCACCGTAGAGGGACCATTTATTGTTGGAACTGTAGCCTGCAAGGATGATACCAATGACACCCACCGACCCCATTGCAAGAATGTAGAATAGACCAATATTGAAGTCAGCTGCTACCACATGCTCATTAAAAGGAAGTGCCGCAAAAGCCAAAAAAGAACCGATAAAAAGAATGAAAGGAGCCATCACAAAAAGCTTTCTATCTGCTGTAGCCGGGATAATATCCTCTTTTGTCATAAGCTTTACAGCATCAGCCGCAGTCTGAAGAATTCCCCATTTTCCTGCATGAAGACCTACACCTTGGCCCATGGGTCCCAACCTATCCTGCATGAAGGCTGATACTTTCCGCTCTGCATAGACAGCAACCAGAGCATTTACCGCCATAAATAAAAATAAGGGAAGCCCTGCTAGGGTTGCAGCCAGAACGAATGAAAGATTAGGCGAAAATGCTAGAAATGGAATTCCAGAAAATATTTCGAGAAAATAATCAACCATCAGCGATCGATCTCTCCCAGTACAATATCTAATGAACCCAGAATAGCGATCACATCAGAGATCATCCATCCTCGGGCAATTTCGTCCAGGCAACTTAAGGCTGTAAAGGCCGGTGACCTCAGTTTAAGTCTGGAAGGTATATCACTTCCATCGCTGACAATGTAATAACCGAGGTCGCCGCGGGGACTCTCAGTCCTGCTGTAAACATGGCCCGATTTTGGTCTAATCTTTTTTGGTAAAGTGGCATGAACATCGCCATCACGAGGCATTCCATCCAGAGCCTGACGAATGATCTTTATACACTCTTCCAGCTCTCTGACGCGAACGTAATACCTATCCCAGCAATCACCCACGGAGCCCATTGCACCAGTACCTATAGGAATGTCAAAATCAAAACGGTCATAAATGCTGTAAGGATCATCTTTTCTCAAATCCCATCGTATCCCCGAGCCACGCAGATTGGGACCCGTTACACCGTAGCTCACGGCAATATCGGATGGAATTACGCCAATATCGGCTGAACGCTCAATGAAAATTTTATTGTAGGTGAGAAGTTCGTTATACTCGTTGATCTTGGGTTCAAAGTAATCAAGAAAATCATATGTCTTCTCCACCCACCCAACAGGGAAATCATGAGAAACACCACCCACCCAAATGTAGTTGTAAAGCAATCGGGCGCCACAAAGCATCTCAAATAGATCAAGGATTCTTTCACGATCACGAAAACAGTAAAGGAAGGGAGTAAACGCGCCCACATCAAGTCCAAAAGTGCCCAAGGCCAACAAATGACTGGAGATGCGGTTCATTTCAGCTACAATGACCCGTATGAACTCCACCTTTTCCGGGACTTTGATCTCCATTAACTGTTCCACAGCAACGGCATAACCAAAATTGTTGTTCATGGAGCCGATGTAATCACAACGGTCTGTAAAGGGAATCGCTTGCTCGTAGGTAAGGTTTTCACAATGCTTCTCAAAGCACCTGTGAAGATATCCTATGTAGGGTATGATCTTTGTTATGATTTCACCATCGGTGTGGACCTTGAGTCGAAGCACCCCGTGCGTGCTTGGATGCTGCGGCCCGATATTGAGGACCATCTCTTCGCCCCTGAAAGCACCCAGTTCCTTTTCGACAGCTATTCCCATCCCTCTTTCATCTTATTAACAACAATTCCGTGCCACGTTTCAGGAAATTCATAATCTTTGCGAAGCGGAAAACCCTCCCAGTCGCTGGGAAGCAAAATTCTGCGCAAGTCACGATGCCCATCAAATTCTATACCATACATATCGAAAACTTCCCTTTCGAACCAGTCGGCAATTCGCCAAATCTGCTCTACTGAAGGAACCTTTGGGTCGTTCTTTAACGTAGAAACATAGACCTCCAGTTTGTGATTGTGCTTCATGGAGTGGAGGTTATAAACGACAGCCAGATTTTCACTATCTTCCCCCTCATCAATGCCTGTGATACACATCATGGCATCAAAGAAAAGTTCCGGCTCTTCCCGAAGAAACGGGGCTAGTTGCCCCCACTGCTCTGGCGTTATTCTAACAGTTTCTTCTGAAACTTCTTCATCAATGGATGCAAAGTCCTTCCCGAACTTCGCATTGATACTTTCGACAATCCCCACAAAATCCATCAATTCAGAAGGTTTAACTAGGCCTCTGTCTCCTGAGGCGCGGGAGGGGGTGGTACAGGTGTTTCTTCTGTAATGGTAAGCTTTCGATAACGGCCACGGCCGTATGGAACAGAAACCTTAACCCACTCCAAATCACCTTTCCGCCAAACATATGCTAGACCCAGAGAAAGTATTCCCAGAAAAATCAACATCTCTACAAAAGCAAATAGGCCCAATTCCTTGTAGACAACGGCCCACGGAAAAAGGAAAACAATTTCCACATCAAAGATGATAAAAATGAGTGCTACCACATAAAAACGGATATTGAACTTGACCCAGGCAGGGCCCTCTACTGCTTCCCCGCACTCGTATGTTGACATCTTGTCAAAGGTTTTGTTTCTGGGTGCTAGAATCCTCTGAATAAAGAGGGGTGCAGCAACAAGAACGATGCCAATCAAGATAAAAATGAACGAGGTTCCAAAATCTCTATACATGTATGATGAGCTGTTTAAAACAGGCTGTGAATTTATTGTCACCCCTCTGGTCATGCAAAGCAATTTCCCTCAATAAAGAGTGGGCAATTGCTCATATAAATTCTAGTGATATTTTTGAAACAGTTTGCCCAAAACAGATTGACGAAGGAGGTCTCTTCAGCTAAATTCGCCCGCTTCTATGGGATTTCTGAACAGTTCACTTAACTTGTTGCTTCCCCTTCTTCCAAGAAATGTGCTCCGTCCTTTCGCCATGCGGTACGTTGCCGGCGATACCGAAGGGGACGCACTCGGTGTGGTTTATGAACTCAATCAGCTGGGATTCTCTGCGACCCTGGACATTCTGGGTGAACATTCAAAATCGGTGGAAGAAGCCAAGGTGATTACCGAAAGTTATATCCGTCTGTTCGAAGTGATTGCCGATTCGAGTCTCGATTGCAACATCTCCATCAAACTGACCCATCTCGGCCTCGGCTATGATGATAAACTTGCAGAAGACAATCTGTTCGCTCTGTTGGAGACGGCTAAAAGAATAGACAACTTCCTCCGCATCGACATGGAGAATTCGCCCTACACAGACATCACACTCTCCCTCTACGAAAAGTGCAAATCAAGATATGCCGGAGTTGGGCCAGTCCTTCAAGCATATCTTCATCGTAGTGAAACCGACCTCAAGCGATTGAACGGTGACAATTTCAATGTGCGAATCTGTAAGGGAATATACCGGGAGCCGGAAGAGTCGGCTTTTCACAACAGAGAAGAAATCAGGGAAAATTATATAAAGCTGGTTCAAGCCGGTCTTTTGGACGAAGCCTTTATCGGCATCGCCACTCACGATATCTATCTGATTGATACACTTGAGACATGGATCGAAAATCAAGCTATTTCCAAGGACAGCTACGAGTTCCAGGTACTCTACGGCGTCCCTATGGGAAACAGGCTTGAACAACTATTGGAGGATGGCCACAAGGTACGTTACTACATTCCCTTCGGGGATCAGTGGCACACTTATGCCATCAGACGATTCAAAGAAAATCCAAAGATTGCTTCATATATTGTCAGAAACTTTTTCAGGAAGTGATGAACGAACCAGAAACCATCGAGCAAATCTTTAATATGAAAACTGTTGCTGTGGTAGGGATGAGTCCCAAACCGGAACGGCCCAGCCATTACGTAGCTATGTACCTTAAAACAAATGGTTATAAGATTATACCTGTGAACCCAGGCCAAAATAATATTTCTGGAATGGTCTGCTATCCAGATCTTCAATCCATTCAAGAGCAAGTAGACGTTGTGGATGTGTTCCGTAGACCGGAACATACGGTTCCCATTTCCGAAGCGGCGGTTGAGATCGGTGCCAAGGCCCTTTGGCTTCAGGATGGAGTTATCAATCAAGAAGCCACAAAACTAGCTGAAGATGCCGGCCTTTTGGTGGTGGTGAATGACTGCATGTTGCGCCGGCACAGACAACTTTTCGGGAAATTATAAACCTTTGCCCAAGGGCACAGATATGACGCCGGAGGAGTTTCGAAAGGCGGGCCGAGAGGTCATCGACTGGATTGCCGACTATTATGAAAAGGTTGGCGAGTTTCCTGTTATGTCCCAAGCTGCCCCAGGCGAAGTTCGAAGCAAGCTTCCACCTCATCCTCCTGTTAAGGGAGAGTCCTTCAAAGATGTAATGAAGGATGTTGAGGACATCATACTCCCCGGCATCAGTCACTGGCAGTCCCCTAACTTTTATGCCTTTTTTCCTGCCAATGCTTCAGGTCCAGCCATTTTGGGCGATCTGCTGTCCTCGGGCTTCGGTGTCAACGGCATGCTGTGGGCCACCTCCCCTGCCTGCACTGAACTGGAAACACATATAATGGACTGGTTGGTGGAGATGCTGGATTTGCCGAAAAAATTTCTCTCTTCCTCAGATGGCGGCGGTGTGATACACGATACAGCCTCCAGTGCCACTCTTTGCGCCCTTTTGGCGGGTCGAGAGCGGGCAACGGATTATGGGAGTAATAAGTCCGGTGTAAAAAGTGAACTGACAGTTTACACTTCCAATCAGGCTCACTCATCCTTAGAGAAAGCTGTAAAAATTGCAGGCTTGGGAAAAGATAACCTGAGGCTTATAGAAGTAGATGAAACTTTCGCCATGAAGAGTGAGACATTGTCCGCGACAATAGAGGAAGACCTAAAGAACGGGAAAAAACCGGCCTTTGTTTGTGCTACTTCCGGAACCACTTCATCTACTGCCTTTGATCCGCTGCCTCAGATAGGGAGAATCTGTAAAGAAAAAAATATCTGGCTCCATGTGGATGCGGCTATGACAGGAACAGCGGCACTGTGCCCAGAGTTTCGCTGGGTTCATGAGGGGTTGGAAATGGCGGACAGTTACTGCTTTAATCCCCACAAATGGATGCTGACAAATTTTGATTGCGACGCTTTCTTTGTTTCCAATAGAAAAGCACTATTGACCACGCTTTCCATCCTACCTGAGTATCTGAAAAACAAACCAAGCAAATCCGATGCTGTCATCGATTATCGCGACTGGCAGATTCCGCTGGGTCGGCGGTTCCGGGCGTTAAAGCTTTGGTTTGTTATTAGACACTACGGCCTAAAAGGACTTAAAGCACATGTGCGAAAAGGTGTAGAACTTGGGCAACTCTTCAAATCTTTTGTTGAGAAAGATGATCGGTTTGAAATTATGGCTCCAGCACCCTTGAATCTGGTTTGTTTCCGGGCAAAAACCAGCGATGAGATCAATGAGGCGATTCTCTTTAAGCTGAACAGCAGTGGTAAAATGTATCTCACACACACCAAACTGAATAACAAGTACACACTAAGGCTTTGTGTGGGTTCTCCCCTTACAGAGCAAAGCAACATAGAATCCACTTGGCACCGAATAACGGAAACATATGAAAATGAAAAATAGAGGCACTAAATGAATATCGATTACAGAGGGAAAACAGTTCTTGTTACAGGCTCATCCAGCGGGATTGGGAGAGCCATCGCTCAGGCTTTCGCCGAGTCAAGCGCCACTGTTGCAGTGCATTATCACAGCAACGAGAATGGCGGAAGAGAAACTCTGGAAAGTCTAAATGGAAAAGATCATATGCTGGTCCAGGGTGATATTTCTTTACCTCACGAAGCAAGCCGAATCGTTGAAGAGGTCATTACCGGTATGGACCGTATGGATATCCTTGTGAACAATGCTGCTTTAATTGAACAGTTCAACTTTGACGATTTATCTTATGAGGAGTGGGTAGCCATTTGGGATCGCACGCTTGGTACAAATCTTGTGGGTCACACCAATGTTTCATTCTGTGCCATCCAACAAATGAAAAAACGTGGGGGTGGAAAAATTGTCAATATTTCTTCCCGAGGCGCTTTTAGAGGTGAACCCACTGCTCCTGCTTACGGCGCCAGCAAGGCAGGTATCAACTCTTTCGGCCAATCCATGGCCCAGGCACTTATCAAACACAACATTTTTATCTATACACTAGCGCCGGGGTATGTAGAAACTGAGCGGGTATCCCCAATCTTAGAAGGCCCAGAAGGAAATTCAATAAAGAATCAGAGTCCCTTTGGACGAGTGGCCAAGCCAGAAGAGGTGGCTCGGGCAGCGGTCCTACTAGCGTCTGAGGGAACTGATTTCATGACAGGGTGTATCGTTGATATAAACGGCGCTTCTTACTTGCGGACCTGAACTTTATACTAAGTATTTATCTTCGGCAAAAGAGTAGAATTTGGTCAACCGATTTCCTATGATTGATGGCCGCTGTTGTTTTGACCCCATCCCATTTTCGTCCTTAGGGTCTGGTAATAGTCACTGTCTTCAAAGGTGATCATATTTACCTCATAGTCCGCCTTTCGGACCACCACTCGACCATTTGCTGGGATAGAATACTCCAACTGACCATCTACAGTGAGGCGGGCACCGGGTTCCTCTTCAAGGAAGGTTATAGTGAGATCATTTTTAGCAGGCAATACGATAGGACGGGATGAGAGTGTATGAGGACATATAGGTGTGACGGTGAAAAGGGATAGCCATGGCGCCACTATGGGACCACCCGCCGCCAGATTGTAAGCTGTAGAACCAGTAGGCGTGGCAATGATGAGCCCGTCGGCAGAATAAGATGTGATAAAATGCCCCTCCGAAAAAAGAGAGCATTTCATAAGTCGAAACCCCTCCCCGGCGTCTATGACAAGGTCATTCAATGCCGTGACAGTGGTGTTCGTATCTCCTTCGATGACTGCCTCAACAAGAATCCTAGGGAAAGTGGTGTAGTTCCCGGCGATGATTGATTCCAGACGTGTGTACATATTTTCAATTGTCCCTTCCGCCAGGAAACCGAGGCCGCCGAGATGGACACCAAAAATAGGGGTGCCACGATGTTCAACACCCCGGGCAGCCGACAGGATGGTTCCATCACCACCCATGGCTAAAACGAAATCCACATTCTTGAAATCGTCTGCTTCTTCTATGATGCTGTAATTGAATTTTGACTTGTCCTCAAGCCGTTTATGAATGTGGGTGGTGAAAAATACTTTCTGTCCCCTCTCTTGAAGCCAAGAGGTCAACTCTGGGAGAAGCTCCCAGAAAACTTCTTTTTGGGTATTCCCCCAGAATGCAACTTTCATTCAGTCTTCCTCACCAAGCAGATTCTTTATCTTTTCCTCTGCCTCTTCAAGCATTTTTCGACACTCTTCCGTCAGCTTCATCCCTTCTTCAAACAGTTTAAGACTTTTTTCCAGAGAGGCAGAGTCACCTTCCAACTGATCAACGATTTTTTCGAGACGTTTCATAGAATCTTCGAACTTGAGAGATTTCTTTTTAGTCATAACAAATTATCACTAATGATGAAGTTAAGGTCTCTTTATCAATTCTCACGTTTACTTCCTGTCTTTACTGATTTTCTTCACTTCACTTTCCAATTTTCCATCGGAAAGATGAAGAGAAAACCGATCTCCCTTTTTGACGCCTCTAACACTCTTTAGATTCCTTTTATCTGGAAGGGTATATGGAATCGCATAACCTCTTTCGAGAATGGCCGTTGGGTTTACAGCAGAAAGTCTTCCACTAACAGAACCGTGGTTAGCATTTTTCATAGCCAGGATCACCCGCACATTCCGGGCGAGACGCTCTGCCGTCTCATTCAAATACTCAGTTCCGCGCTCCAGTAGAACTCTCGGTTGCTGAAAACCGTAGCGAGAAACCTGTCCGTCAAGCTGCTGCCACGAGGATTGGACTCTATTTTTCAGACCTTCCCCCAGTCTCCAAGCAACTTCATCCAGGCCACTTCTAATATCACTTAAGGCTGGAGACACCAGTTCGGCAGCAGTTGAAGGCGTGGGCGCCCTGAGGTCAGCAGAAAAATCTGACAGCGTCAAATCAGTCTCGTGACCAATAGCGGAGATGATTGGGACAGTGGCGGCAGCAATACGCCTCACCACTTTCTCTTCATTGAAAGCCCATAGATCTTCCAACGATCCGCCTCCTCGACCCACAATTATACAATCAAGGTCACCTATCTTCTCTAATTCACCAATTGCTGAAATAATATCCTCGGCTGCAGCGTTACCCTGGACCAGTGTGGGGCGAAGGATCAGTTCTAAATGAGGTGCCCGTCTCGATAGAACATTCCTTATATCCTGAATTGTCGCACCTGAACCAGAGGTGACAATGCCGATCCTGAAAGGGTAAGGAGGTAACGATTGCTTACGACTTTCGTCAAAAAGGCCCTCACCTTCCAGCTTTTTTTTTAGTGCCTCGAAGGCAAGATAAAGCGTTCCCACTCCTGCTGGTTCCATGCGTCTAACCAGCAGCTGATACTGACCTCTTGCCTCATAAACAGAAATATCCCCATTGGCCAAAACCATCATTCCGTTTTCCACAGGGAACTTCAGATGTTCATTATATCCCCTGAACATGGCTGCTCTCAGCTCGGCTTTTTCGTCCTTCAGCGTGAAGTACATATGCCCTGAAGCAAAATGATGGGTAAAGTTTGAAATTTCCCCTTCAACCCAGACAGCCGGAAACGCCCCATCAAGCAACGCCTTAATCTCTGCTGTAATCTGGGAGACGGAAAATATATCAGACTGCCCGCCGTCAACAGTTTCAGCAGTCAATGAAAAATGTGAATCCATGAGATTTCTTTGTTAAGGGTTCAACGGGTCGGCGGTGACGGTTTCCCCGCCGCCACCCAGGCCGAATGCCAGTAAGATGCCACACGGAGGGAAGCCATTTCCATCCGAGAGACGGCCAGT
>JYMV01035040.1_pt1 | contig 157662 bp, 128 predicted proteins | sample 338911 | NCBI WGS metagenome assembly JYMV01 (sample SAMN03354496, study PRJNA234377) | hydrothermal vent metagenome | biome: Deep sea; feature: Hydrothermal plumes at the Eastern Lau Spreading Center, Western Pacific Ocean; material: Seawater | place: Tonga | collected 2009 | depth 2000 m m
GGTGTTTATGCTGTGGGTGTTAACCCAGCCAATCTTGCCTATCAGCATGATAAACCTTTTATGTGGCAGATGGGAACCCTCAATTTTGGTTTAGGGAACAATTTCTTTTCCCTGGAAAATTACGCGGATCTAATTGGAAAAAACCTAGAAGCTGAATCACAGAAAGGCAAATATGAAATATATGATCAGGTAAGAGACGGTTTGAGGCTTTCAGGAGATATACATTGGGCCCTACCCGCTCTTAACTATGCTTCAGGCAATATGGCTATAACCAATGATCTGGTGGCCATAAGTGAGGTTGTAGCACCCTTTGGTTTAATCAAGTTCGCACTGGAAGGAAACCCTGTTGGAGAGTCGCTGGATTTGGAATACAGCCAAGAACATATGGTCCTCCTGGAACATGCTTTCTCCTTTGCAGTACCCACTGAAAAATTTTCTTGGGGAGTTTCACTTAAGTTTCTTCAGGGAATTGTTTACATGGGTACGGACCCCGATTCCAGTTACACCTTTTTTCAAACAGATACTACAGCGTTTAACCTTAAAGCTCGCTACTTTATGCGGCAAGGTGTGGGAGGGTATGGCACAGCCGTCGATTTCGGTTTGTCTTCCAAAGAAATCAATGGCTGGCGTGTTGGAGCCGCCCTCATCAATGCCGTTGGCTCAATAGAATGGAACCAGCCCTCAGCATTGACTGACCTTTTTGGTATTTCAGATAGCACAGGATTTTTCAAATGGGGAAGAGAAGATTTTACATACGAAGGTGTTGATTTTAAGGAAAATCAGGTGCCTCGGGGCTGGTCGATGGTTCACGAAATAACCGCTGATTCGGTCACTCTGGATAAACTTAGCAATAGCAAATGGGATGAGCTATTCCAGGAAAGAAAGTATATTGTAAAAGATACGCTTGAAAACGGTAATCCACGAAAGTTCAAAATACGTTATCCTGGCCTTTTTCGGTTGGGAGTATCCAAACGGTTCGACCAGGACTTAACAATTGCCGGGGACCTGGTAGCTGGTTTTACTAACAGGCTAGGTGTTCATCAGAAGTGGAAACTTTCAACAGGCCTTCAGTTCAACAGGTTCAAGGCTTTTCCCCTCCGTTTGGGTTATATGTATGGCGGGAAATATTTAAAAGAGCTTGGGTTTGGGGCAGGCTTTCACGCCGGGCCCATTATTTATGATTTTGCTCTTTCTTTTCGAAACGGTGTCTGGATTCACAATATGAAAGGAATATCTATTTCATTTGGTGTAGCCCTCACCAGTTTCAAGAGCCGCAAGGATAAGACGCCTCCCAGCCAGTAGCTATTTTCTCGCCCGCATCAACAATATAATTCCTCCCAGACAGAAGACAATATTGCCAATCCATGCCGACAAGGCAGGCTCAAGTATTCCCTTGTAGCCAAGCGTCTGTCCGAACCGAATAAAGGCGTAGTAACCGAAAATCAAAAATACGCTCATTCCAGCGCCAAAGGCGAGGCCTGTCCTCGGTTTAAATGCCACAAGAGGAAATGCAAATAGAACAACAATCACGTTGGTGAAAGCGAAAGAAATCTTACCGTAAAGATTTACCTCCCAGCGGGTCGTGTCCACACCGCTCTCATTTAACTCTGCGATAAATGTTTTTAGATTGCTGTAGTTCTTTTCCTGGGGGGAGGTTGCCTGTCTCGTAAGATCTTCCGGGCTGAAGTTGATGGTGAGCACCGTATCGCTCCGGGAGAAATAAACTGCGGTCTCAAAGCCGTCAGGGTGGAATTCTCGGATGGCGTAAGTCTCAATTCTCCACTTCTCATCTTGGGGAAGCCAGGTCATTCTATTTGCATCGATACGCCGTGTAAGTTTCCCTTCTTCCATAAAGTGAATCAAAACACCGGCAGCCTTCAGAGTCTTTGGTGTATATCGATCGATAGCGATGTGAAAATCATCGGATTTCCTCAGAAAGATGTCACGTTTTTTTGTTGAATATCGTTTACCACGAGACTTAATCAAGTACTCCTTTTCAATTTCTCGCCTTTTCTGATTTCCGATTGTCACGACACGGTCATCAAAAAAGAAGGAAGCTACGCTGATAATTATAGAGCATATGATAAGGGGAGCGGCAATCCTGTATAGTGAAACGCCGGAGGCCTTCATGGCTGTCAATTCATTTCTTCTTGAGAGAAGACCCACTGTGAAGATGGTAGAGACAAGGACCGCCATGGGCAGGCCGATACTAACAAACCATGGCAGTGAGTAGAGATAGTAAGTGATAATCAAATTACTGGGGACTTCCGCATCGATGAACTTGTCCATATTCTCAACGGTGTCCACGACAATAAAGATAATCAGAAACCCGAAAATTGCGACGCCCAGGAGGGACAGGAATTGATGAATGACGTAGAAATCAATCCTTTTCATCGCTCAGTCAAGTTACTCAGGGCATTGAGAAAAAGGGAGGAAAAATCACTTTTCTCTCTCTGGCTCACCGCCTATATTGACACCCTTTGTGAACGGACAGACCCGTAAACTTTCTCTTATCGCCGTATTTCTCGCTCTTGTGGTGTGGGAATTGTTGGTTCCCACGGGCAATGTGACAGACTTCCGGGTTTCTTTTTCCTCCCTTATACCTCCGTTGTTTGCCATTTCCATGGCACTCATTACAAGAGAGGTGATCCTTTCACTGTTTTGCGGTGTTTGGATCGGCGCTACCATGCTCATGGGATATAACCCCGTGGAGGGGCTTCTGAAGACCATCGATACTCATATTTTGAATTCCATCACTGATACTGATCAGGCGGCCATACTGCTTTTTACCCTCGGTTTCGGCGGTGTCATCGGTGTGGTCAGCGCAAATGGCGGAATGGGAGGCGTCGTTGAAAGTGCCTCGCAGTACGCCAATACACGAAAGCGAAGTCAGATGGCTACTATGCTCATGGGAGTGGTCATTTTCTTTGACGACTATGCCAACACTCTTTTCGTCGGAAACATGATGCGTCCGTTCACCGATAAGCTCAAGGTTTCCCGGGAGAAACTTGCCTATCTCGTCGATTCCACCGCAGCACCGGTGGCGAGTCTTGCTGTTATCAGCACATGGTCTGTTTTTCAGATGTCGCTCTTGGAAACACCCTATAAAGAATACGGTATTGTGGAGAATCCTTACATTACGTTCCTCAATTCCATTCCGTACTCTTTCTATTGCATTCTCACAATCGCATTCATGGGTTTCTTGATCTGGTCAGGCCGCGATTATAGCAACATGCTCAAAGCGGAGCGTCGTGCTCTCAATGACGGGAAGGTTCTGGCTGATGGTGCACAACCTCTCACAGATACAGAACTGTCCAAGGATGGGGGATTGAATTCAGGCACTTCACACTGGACAAACGCCATGGTGCCAATTCTTTTGCTTGTTGTCATAATTGTCATCGGGCTGTACAAGACTGGGACGGACGCACTGGCACCCGGTGACGATCATTCCATCAGAAATATCATCGGCTCCTCCGATCCATACCGTGCTTTAATGTGGGGTTCTTTTATAGCGGGATTTGTGGCCATTTTTCTTTCTTATGGAAGAAATCTCCTCACCTTAAGGGAAAGTCTGGAGTCTTGGGTAAAGGGAGCCAAGTCAATGCTTATGGCTTGTATGATCCTTGTTCTAGCCTGGACGCTGGGAGATATCTGCAGGGAGGTTAAGACGGCTGATTATATCATAAGTTTAACTGAAGGTTTTCTCACTCCGGCCCTTTTGCCGCCGGTCACTTTTTTAACCGCGGCTGTGGTCAGTTTTTGTACAGGTACCTCTTGGGGAACTATGCCTATTCTCGTTCCCATCGCTGTACCGTTGGCTTTCAACCTTTTGGGAGGAGACCCCAATTCTCTTGTTGGTGAACCCATCTATCTTGCAACTTTTGCCAGCGTTCTCTCGGGATGTGTATTTGGTGACCACTGTTCACCCCTATCTGATACAACAATACTCTCTTCAATTGCTTCCGGCTCGGACCATGTTGATCATGTAAAGACTCAGTTGCCTTATGCTTTAACCACAGGGGTTATCAGTCTTGTTTTCGGTTATTCTCTTGTGAGTTACCTGCCGGTGGGGGTGGCTATTTTGTTGGGTGTTGCGGCAGCTATGGTAGCTGTAAGGCTGTTGGGACGAGAGCCTTAATCTAACCTCATTTTTTCCTTATATGAATTCGCTCGACCTGACTTGGAGTGGAACGAAGGATTCTTATTCTGAAACCGGCTGACTCTAATTTTTCCCCGGGTGTAGGAATTCTTCCTAGCCTGTGGATGATGAAACCGCCGATTGTTTCATAATTCCCTTTTGGCAGTCTGACGCCGGATTCCGATTCAAGTTCTTCCAGATCCATGCGACCATCCATAACAAAACTACCATCGGTGAGCCGGGATACTCGTTTCGTCTCCTGATCAAACACATCTTCAAATTCACCAAAGAGCTCTTCGATGAGGTCTTCAACCGTAACCAGACCGGAGGCCTTTCCATCGACCCCTACAACAATGGCGAGCGTTGACCGGTATCGCTTTAATTCCCGAAGTGCTTCGCTGGATGTCATCGTTTCGCTGATAAAGAGCGGTCTGTGAGCAATTTCATATAGGGATTCAGCCTCTGAGAAAAGGTCATGAAGGAAAACGATTCCCTGGATCTGATCGAGGGAATCCCTGTAGAGAACAAGTTTGGAGAGGCCGGTTGATGCCATGAGCTGGACGGCATCCTCAACAGAGGCGTCTTCATGCAGGCCTATGATGTCGGCGCGGGATGTCATGGCTGCCCGGACCGGTTGTGAACCGAAATCAAAAATATTGATGATCACCTCTTTTTCTTCCGCTTCTAATTCTTCACTTACTTCCATTTCATCAAACAGAATCTTCAGTTCATTTCGATTCAAAAAGTGTGTGGTTGATTTTTCCTTCCCGTCAGGGAACAGGGACGCGTAGCTCCGAGCAATCCAGACAATAGGAGTGAAGAGAATCTCCGACGCCCTAAGAAATGGCGTGTTGAAGACAGCCATTGAAGTGGCCCTTTCCCTGGAAAAACTTTTTGGTAATATTTCACCGAACACCAGGATAACAGCTGATATTGTTATAAGGATCCACAGTTGCGGCAGACCCAAGTGGATGAGCGTGATGGTGGCGTAAGATGAGGTCAACACATTTGCCAGATTCGTCCCAACAAGGACAGTGATGAGGTATCTGTCCGGTTTGCCCAGAAATTGCTCAGTAAGATTTACGGTCCCGTATCCCCGCTCGCGCCAAACTGCCAGTTGGAGAGGATTTGCCTGATGGAATGCAATTTCAGTGGCTGAGAAAAATGCTGAGAGGACTAGGCCGATGATTGCTAAAGTGGGTTCTACCATATACACAATTTACACAAAATCAGTTGAGCGAAGGGCTGTTCAGAGGTAAATGGAATACACTTCATTGAGACAGTGGAGGTTGATTAACTTTTTCAAGATAAGAGGACCACTTCGGACAATGGGTGAAAAACTGAACAGGGCTTCTCTAGCAACGGAACAGCAGAATCCTAATTCCATTGATCTCGATTCCAAATCAGTGGCTGAGATCCTGGAAATTATCAACATGGAGGATAGTACTGTGGCGGGATCCGTTCGTGAAGTGCTCCCTCAAGTGGAAGAGGTGGTGAATCTGGCTGTTGGTGCCATCAGGGGCGGGCGACATGTTGTTTATATTGGTGCCGGGACGAGCGGTCGTTTGGGTGTTTTGGATGCTGCCGAATGTCCTCCAACATTTTCAGCACCGCCTGACTTTTTCCAGGGTGTTATTGCAGGCGGAGAAAAAGCTCTCAGACGTTCAATTGAAGGGGCCGAAGATAAACCTTTGGATGCCGAAAGGGATTTGGACTTGGTGGATCTCACAACGGGAGATGTGGTCGTCGGCATTGCCAGCAGCGGAACAACAACCTATGTACTCCACGCCCTGGAATATGCGAAAACCAAGGGGTGCTCCACCGTCTTTCTCATCTGTAATCCTTCTCTGCTTGTGGATATTAGAGTGGATGTGCTCGTTGCGGTGAATGTGGGCCGGGAGGTTATCACTGGCTCCACCCGTATGAAATCGGGCACTGCCACAAAAATGATACTTAATATAATATCAACGGCCACCATGGTACGGCTAGGAAAAGTTTACGGCAACCTCATGGTGGATCTCAAAGCTGTGAATGAAAAGCTGGTGGACAGAGGTACCCGCATTGTCTCCCAATTGACAGGCCTGGACTATGATTCAGCAAACAGTTTGCTTATGGATTCCAGAAAAGAGGTGAAGACAGCCATCGTTATGCATCACAAAAAGTGTGATTACAGCACGGCCAAACAGACATTGGATGAAAATGACGGCTTTCTGAGGCCTGTTATCGAAAAGGCCAAATAATCATATCTAGAAACAATGCCTGCTGATCTGGACACTCTACAGAAGAAACCGTGCCTCACCATGGTGGGGCTGATGACAGGGACCTCCATGGATGGTCTTGATATCTGCGTGGCCGAAGTTGATTTAAAAGAGGAGTCAGCGCAGTTCAATGTGCTGGGAACAGGATCAGTTTCATACAGTGACAAAATGAGAGCGGACGTTGAAACGTGCCTGGAGGGTGACTCTGATGTGATATCACAGACTCATGTTTCTCTGGGCAGGTTCATGGCGGTAGAGACAGAGAAGTTCTTGCGTGCGAACGAATTAATCATCATAGATGCCATCGCCATGCATGGACAGACCGTCCATCATGTGAGCGGTGAATCGAGTCTCCAGATAGGGGAACCGTCCTTTCTGGCTCAAGCTCTCAATGTGCCAGTGATTTTAGATTTTCGTAGCGCCGACATTGCCGCGGGAGGCACCGGAGCACCCCTGATTCCAATTGTTGATAAATGGCTGTTTCAACGCCGGGAGGAGGCGGTCATCTGCATGAACTTGGGTGGCGTTGCCAATGTCACTTATCTTCCCTCCAAAATTTCGGATGAACCGATACTTGGTTTTGACACCGGTCCTGGTATGGGACTGTTGGATGAAGCCTCAAAAGCCCTTACAGGGAACAATTTTGATGAGGACGGCACTCTGGCTCAGGCTGGTACCGCTCATGAGGAATCAGTGGAGGGGTGGCTCCGTCACTCCTTCATTACAGCATCACCGCCCAAATCCACCGGTAGAGATGAGTTTGGTGCCGATTGGATCTCGGAACATCTACCTGATATGAAAAGTTGGAAAGTGAATGATGTTTTGGCAACACTATCCCTTTTTACCGCTCAGAGTGTGGCAGTAAATTGCCGAGAGAACCTTCCGCTTGACAGTGTTAAACAAATCTTAATCTCAGGCGGAGGTGTCTACAACAAATCTGTGATGAATCAATTAAAAACTGAATTTTCTTCTATTTCAATTCTCACTTCCAATGATTTCGGCATCGATCCTTTTATGAAGGAAGCGCTGGGCTTTGCTATGCTGGGGGCGGCACACCTGAAGGGAATTCCGGGTAATCTCCCTTCTGTGACGGGTGCCTCTGAGGCTGTTATTCTCGGTAAACTGATTGTTTAGAATCACACCATGAAAATTAATCCATACATTTTTCGACAGTATGATGTAAGAGGTATTGTTGAGGAAGACTTTCCTTCGGAGTTTGTTTCAGGGTTTGGCAAAGCATTTGGGACACTCGTCAAGCGGTCCGGCGTGCGAGAGGTCGCTCTCAGCGGTGATGTCCGGTTAAGTACACCTCAGCTTAAAAAACTTTTCAAAGAAGGCGTGCTGAATACAGGAGTTGACATCATTGACATCGGTACGCTACCCACACCTGCTAATTACTACAGTATGTGGAAGCTGGATGCCGGCGCCGCAGTCCAGATTACAGGGAGCCATAACCCTTCAAATATGAACGGATTCAAAATGTCCCTGAAAAAGGGTGCTGTGTATGGTGATCAGATCCAGCAACTGAAAGGCTTCATGGAGCGAGACGATTTCGAGAGCGGCGAAGGGACTGAAGTGAGGTACAAGATTCTGGATGAATATATTGAAATGATACAGAGCAAGATCACGTTTGACCATCAGATGACCTTGGCCATGGACAGCGGCAATGCCGCGGCATGCCTCGCTGCCCCATCCATATTTAAAGGATTAGGCGCCGATCTTACTGAATTGTTTTGTGACGTGGATGGTAACTTTCCAAACCATCACCCGGATCCAACTGTTACGGAGAATCTTACCGAGCTGATCTCAACGGTTAAAGGTGGCAACTTTGATGCTGGCCTTGCTTATGATGGCGATGCCGACCGTATCGGTTTAGTGGATGAAAAGGGGGAGATCGTATTTGCCGACCAGATCATGGCTCTTATGCTGCCCGAAATCGTGAATGAAGGGGACGAGATCCTTTTTGATGTCAAGTGCTCACAGGCACTGGAGGAAGAGATAATCCGGCTGGGGGGGAAGCCTGTCATTTGGAAAACGGGGCACTCGCTTATCAAACAGAAAATGAAGGAGCTCTCCTGTAAGTTCGGTGGGGAGATGAGTGGCCATCTCTTTTTTGCTGATGACTATTTTGGTTACGATGACGCCATTTATGTATCAGCGCGATTCGTTCAGATGCTGTCTCGCCAGGACAAAAAACTTTCTGAACTTGTTGCGGCTTTGCCTCAGTATCACTCCACACCGGAGATGAGGCTCAACTGTTTGGATGATGAAGAAAAATTCAGGATTAACAAGGAGGCGACGGCTTATTTTAATGAACATTACGATTGTCTGGACATTGACGGTGTAAGGATCAGATTCCTTGACGGCTGGGGGCTTGTCCGGGCATCCAATACACAACCGGTAATCGTTTGCCGTTTTGAAGCGAAAAGTGAAGATAGGATGAATGAAATCAAGAACCTTGTTTTGAATAAGATAAGTGAACTAGGCGACGTGGAGACTCCAGCGGATGACTGATGATTTTTCCGGCAGAGTTGAGCGATACCGTAACCTTATTGATGCGGCTCTGTTGGATATTGGTAAAAACGATGAACCTGCCTATCTCTACGAGCCCATACGTTACGTTCTTTCCGGCAAGGGTAAGCGACTTCGTCCCACTTTAGTCTTTATTTCCGCTGACGCCTTCGGCGCTAGCGAAGATGTGGCACTACCGGCAGCCATGGCTGTTGAGATTCTTCACAACTTCTCCCTCGTTCACGATGACATCATGGACGGTGATGATCTCCGGCACGGCAAAGAAACTGTTCACAGACGTTGGGACAACTCCGCGGCCATTCTGACCGGTGACGGCATCTTTGCTCTTGCCTATGATCAGCTTACCCGTCTCGATGATGCGGCCACAGAAAGTCTGAAAGTTTTCACAGATGCCACACTGAGACTTTGCGAAGGTCAGGCAATGGATAAGGATTTTGAATCCCGTAAAGGGGTTAGTGTGGATGATTATCTAGAGATGGTCCGGCTCAAGACTGGGACACTTCTCTCCCTCTGCTGCCGGCTCGGTGCCATCGTGGGCAGTGCATCTTCGTATCAGACTGATCAGATTGGGCGGTTTGGCGAACGGGTAGGGCAGGCATTCCAGATTCAGGATGATATCCTTGAGATCTATTCGAGTTCAGAGAATATGGGGAAGAGCCTCGGCTCTGATGTTCTAGCGGGGAAGAAAACATTTCTCACTTGCAGTGCTGAGGAGGATAATGTTTCTCAGTGGTCTGAATTCAGGGCCAGTCTTAGTGGGGAAGATTTGAGCGCAAAGATATTACCGGAACTGCGACAATACTTTCACGATAACGGAATCCAGGTAACGGGAGAGGAGAAAGTGAAACACCTAGTGAATGAGGCACTTTCATTTCTGGGGGATATTCCTGAAAATAAAAGGGAGAAATTTGAGTTGTTTGTGCAGATGGTGATGGAGAGAAAGCATTAACCATGGACTTCAGGAAGCTTGACCCGGCAGATATGCACGGTCAGATAGTCAATTTTCCTAAGCAGATTGAAGACGCATTGGCTATTGGAGGGGGCCACGATCCGAAAGGTGATTTTTCAGATATTTCTTCAGTTGTGATCGCTGGTATGGGCGGATCTGCCATAGGTGGCGACCTCATCCGAGCTCTAACCGTAGACAGTACCAGCGTGCCCATAGAAGTGGTCCGTGATTATCGACTGCCTGCCTGGGTGGATGGCAAAACTTTTGTTATCTGTGTCAGCTATTCGGGCAACACTGAGGAAACCCTCTCTTGCCTGGATGACGCTCTGGAGCGGGGTGCAAAGGTTGCCGGAGTCACCTCCGGCGGGAAATTGGAAGCGAGGTTAAATGGTTTTGACAGTGATGTTATCAAAATTCCCGGCGGCAATCCGCCGAGGGCTTCTATCGGTTATGTTTCCATTCCTGCCATTGTGCTCTTGCAAAAGATCGGGTTAGCTGACGAATCACTTAGCAAAGATCTCCAGAGCGCTGCCGTCGAGCTGAAAGAACTGAGAGATAATTTTGCCGAACCTTCTGACAGTAACCCCACATTCTCTTTGGCAAAAACTGTTTATGACTCTGTGCCGATCATCTATGGTGATGCCCGTTACACAGGTGCTGTAGCGCTTCGCTGGCGCGGACAGTTCGAAGAAAACGGAAAAATGGCCGCCTTTCACCACACATTGCCGGAGATGAACCACAATGAAATTGTTGGGTTCAAGAATAATCCAGAATTACTGAAACAGATGGGCGTTGTCTGGTTAATTGATAAAGACCAGCATGAGAGAACTGCATTGCGACAGTCACTGACTCGTGAACTGATTGGCGAGACTGTTCGCTATCAGAAAGAGGTCCGGAGCCAGGGGAATTCCCTGGTAGGACGCTTACTCTATCTTGTCCATTTCGGGGACTGGGTAAGTTATTGGTGTGCAGTGTTGCATGGGGTTGATCCCACACCTGTGGAAAGGATAGAATCGCTGAAAGCGAGACTTGCAAAAAATGACTGATTTGGTGGTTAAGAAGGTTGCATTGAGAACAACGATCACCTAAATTAAAGCAGGCTCGAACTCATCATCTATGATACCGGTAGAAGTCACACGCATCTCTTTTTACCCACCAAGCAAAGGGTATGCCGTGGTACTGCAAGAGATCGGCGGCGAAGAAAGAAAGCTACCGGTCATTGTAGGATCTTTCGAGGCCCAGTCCATCGCCCTTGCCATGGAGAAGGTGGACACGCCTCGACCCATGACTCATGATCTATTAACCTCCATCCTTGAACAGATGGAAGTCGATGTTAAAGCAGTTGTTGTTACTCATTTGTCTGAAGGGACTTTTTTCGCCGGTATCAGGATAGATATTGATGGAGACGATGAGGCTGAGGTTGATTCGCGTCCCTCAGATGCCATTGCGGTTGCGCTGAGGTTGGGAGCGCCAATTTTCGTTGATGAAGCTGTCATGAATGAAGCAGGCGTGGAAGATGAGGAACAATCTTCTGTTAGTTTTGAAGAATTAGTGCACAGTCACGATAACAACCGGCGTAATATTCTCGAAGATAAATTGCAGAAAGCCATTGACGATGAAGAATATGAGCGGGCAGCAAAGATCAGAGATCAGCTTATGGAACTGGAAAAGGGGGCTTCCAAGGTCTGATCAGGACTTTATAGATTCCAGTGTTTTTTGAGAAGCCGTTTGTTCAGCGGCTTTTTTTGTTGGTCCGGATGCTGAACCGTGAGTTCGCTGGCCAATTTTTACAGTCACTTCAAAGATCTTTTCGTGCTCAGCACCTTCCGTGTCAGTGATGTTGAAGCGGGGTGTCTCCATACCGTTGGCCTGGCAGTGTTCAATTAGCAGACCTTTGTAATTGAGTGTTTTCCAGGCTTCTCTCCGCTTTTCCCAGACTGTTCTGTTTATCAGCTTTTTGCATGGTTCAAGCCCGCCGTCAAGCATCATGGCGGCGATAAGCGATTCAAAAACATTTGCCAACTGTTTCTCAGACACTTTCGGTTGACTCAGGTCCAGAGAGGAACCTGCTTTTATGTACTTCAGGAGATTCAGGGAAGCACCCATTTTCGCCAGGTATCCCTTTTGCACAAGCGTTGACCGCCGCTGTGTCAGCAAACCTTCTCTTGCCTGAGGGAATTCCCTTATGAGCAGGTCCGACACCACCTGATCAAGGATGGAGTCCCCTAAAAACTCGAGCTGCTCGTAATTGCCGGTCACTTCGGGATTTTTAGATTTGTGTGTCAAAGCAGTTTTGAGCAAGGAAGAGTCTCGAAAAAAATAGTCCAGCGCTTCCTGGAGTTCTATGAGTTTGCCGTTTCTGTGAACAAACCGCCAAATAAGTCGTCTGAAAAACTTTCTGAGCAGATTCAGTTTTCCCACTGCTTTACGATAAGCACAGCATTGTGCCCACCGAAACCAAAGGTGTTTGACATAGCCACCTTGACATCTCTCTCCGCTGCAATATTAGGTGTATAGTCTAGGTTGCAGTCAGGATCGGGCGTTTCATAATTGATGGTGGGGGCAATCTTATTATCTATAATAGTCATGATGCATGCGACGGCCTCGATCCCGCCGCTGGCACCTAAAAGATGCCCAGTCATAGACTTGGTTGAACTGACACTCAGGCTGTCGGCACAAGTACCAAACAGTTTCCGGATAGCTGCAGTTTCATTCTTATCATTATACGGAGTGGACGTGCCATGTGCATTAATATAGTCAATATCTTCAAGATTGAGGTCAGCGTCGGAGACGGCTCTTTTCATGGCACGAACAGCACCTTCGCCGCCGGGGGCGGGAGCAGTGATGTGATAGGCATCGCTGGTGGCGCCGTAGCCGGCTATCTCACCGTAAATAGTGACGCCCCTGGCAGTGGCATGGTCCGCCGCTTCCAGCACCAGAAGCCCTGCCCCTTCACCCATGATAAAACCGTCCCGTTTCAGATCGAATGGCCGAGACGCTTTCTCCGGTTCATCATTATTGCTTGAGAGAGCTTTCATGTTTGAAAAACCGGCATAGGCAATAGGTGTGATAGCAGCTTCGGAACCTCCGGTAAGAATGACATCAGCGTCTCCGTACTGAATGAGTCTGTAGGCGTCGCCGATTGCGTTCGTGGCACTGGCACATGCTGAAACAACGCTGTAGTTTGGCCCTTTCATTCCCCATCGAATTGAAATATATCCCGGTGCGATGTCCGGAATGAACATGGGGATGAAGAAAGGGGAAATGGCACGGGGACCACGGTTAATCATTTTCCGGTTCTGCTCTTCCATGGTTTGAAGACCGCCGACGCCTGAACCGAGGATGACACCGAATCGGTCCATATCATTAATACCATTTTCCAGATTGGCATGCTTTAATGCTTCATCTGCGGCGGCCATGGCCAAAACTGCGAACTCGTCGAGGCGGTTCAGCTCCTTTTTATTGAGATAGTCATCGGGCTGGAAATTCTTTACCTCTCCGCCAATCTTGACGGCGAAATCTGAGGTATCGAATTTGGTAACAGTGGATATCCCGCTCTTGCCCGCGAGCAGACAGTCCCAGAAATGGTGGACACCCACACCGAATGGGGAGACAATTCCCATCCCTGTGACCACGACGCGCCGTGGCACGGTTATCAGCTGGCGTGTGAGTCTATATAGTCTACGGCGGAGCCTACAGTGGTAAGCTTCTCGGCTTCCTCATCAGGAATTTCCATGCCGAACTCTTCTTCGAGCTGCATAATCAATTCAACCGTATCGAGTGAATCGGCGCCAAGATCATCAACGAAAGATGCTTCAATGTTGATCTTATCTTCATCAGCACCGAGCTTGTCCATGATAACTTCCTTCACCTTGTCGAAACTGGACATCTGTTTTCTCCTTTACATGTAGAGACCGCCATTAACGGCAATTGTCTGACCCGTAATGTAAGCTGCTGCGTCGGAAGTTAGAAATAGTGCCGTTGCGGCAATCTCTTCCGTATTCCCAATTCTCCCCAGGGGAATCTGTTTGATCATTTCTTCTTTCATTTTATCGTTCAAATCGGTTGTCATGTCAGTATCAATGTAACCCGGGGCGATGGCGTTAACGGTGATATTACGTGACGCCAGTTCACGAGCGACGGTTTTTGTGAGACCGATTATTCCGGCCTTTGCTGCCGAATAGTTGGCCTGCCCCGGATTGCCCATCATACCTGATACCGATGTGATATTAATAATCCTGCCGAAACGGTTTTTCATCATGTGAGATATGACTGCCTTAATGCCGTTGAAACATCCTTTGAGGTTCACATCAATCACACTGTTCCAGTCACCTTCTTTCATCCTGAGTAAAAGATTGTCTTTCACAATGCCCGCATTATTTACAAGCACATCAACGCTCCCAAACTTTTCCGTAGATTCTTTCACAGCTTTTTCAAAGGCGGTCATGTCCGAAACATCCATGGGCACAGCCAGTGCGGTTCCGTCATTTTCTTCAATCTCAGCAACTACCTTTTCAAGGTCTTTCGCAGTCCTGCTGGCGCAAGTCACCTTGATGTCGCTCTCAGCAAACTTTTTAGCGATAGCGAGACCGATTCCGCGGGAAGCACCAGTGATAAATGCCGTTTTTACTTCAGGCAATAGCCAACTCCTTTATCTGGTCAAACCGCTCTATTCCTCTTGTTGAAAGGGTACGATCTATACGGTGGTTAAGTCCCTGAAGGACGCGACCAGGACCGACTTCAACAAAATCTGTTGCACCTAAATCCCGGAGAGTTTCTACAGTTTCGATCCATCGGACCGGATTGTCGAGTTGGCGAATCAGATTTTCTTTAATCTCATTCGGTTCCGAAACAGCCTCAGCGGAAATATTCATCACAACGGGGAACCGTGCACGGCTCAGGCTAATTTCATCAAGAGCCTTTTTCATGGACATTTTCGCGGTGTCCATTAGCGGAGAATGGAAAGCGCCACTCACATTCAGTTCAATTGCTTTAATGGCGCCTGATTCTTCTGCCAGCTTCATGGCATTTTTTACCGCATCAACATTCCCGGAAATTACAATCTGCCCCGGAGAATTGAAATTCGCCGGTACTGCTACTTCTACTCCTTCAGACGCTTTATCACAGATGCATTTTACAGCGTCAGCATCAAGTCCGATGACGGCGGCCATGGTACCTGAGCGTTCCTGTCCGGCCCGGCTCATGGCGTCACCCCGGAGTTTGACCAGTTCCAAAGCCTGTGTGAAAGTGAAAACGCCGGCGGTTGTGAGGGCGGAATATTCGCCGAGACTGTGCCCGGCTGAAAAACTCGGTGTAAGTCCTTTCGCCATTATGAGTTCTGCCAGTGCAACGCTGGCAACAAAAAGTGCGGGCTGAGTGACTTCGGTCCGCCGAAGGATCTCTTCAGGTCCTTCAAAGGAAAGTTTTGCCAGGTCTATACCCATAATGTCATTGGCCTCTTCGTACCTCCTCTTTGCTGAAGCTGAGGCCTCAATTAAATCTTTTCCCATGCCAACTTTTTGGGAACCCTGACCTGGAAAGAGGAAAGCCGTAATCATACGCACTTCCCCCATCTGATTAGAGTGGCTCCCCACGTAAACCCTGCTCCGAATGCGGCCAGGACAACAAGGTCTCCCTCTGCCAACCGACCCTCATTGACGGTCTCGCTCAAACCAATGGGGATAGTGCCGGCAGTGGTGTTGGCAACTCGGTCAATGTTTACCAACACTTGTTCTTCACTCAACCCCAGTCGCTTGGCGGTGGCATCAATGATTCTTTTATTTGCCTGGTGTGGAATAAAAAGGTTCACATCTTTATTTGAGAAACCATTCCTTTCCAAAAGTGTCTTAGCGGCATCAGCCATTCCCCGAACAGCCGACTTGTATACTTCCCGACCGTCTTGTTTCAAGTAATGCAACCGCTGGTCCACCGTTTCGTGAGTTGCGGGCTGGCGGCTTCCGCCGGCAGGCATATAGAGTCGATTACCGCCACTCCCATCTGTGAACATGATTGAGTCAAGAATACCATCATCCCCTTCAGTTGGTTGAAGGAGCACAGCGCCGGCACCGTCACCGAAAAGAACACAAGTGGAACGATCTTTATAATCAAGGACTGAGGTCATAGTGTCGCCCCCAATGACAAGCGCTTTATTGTGCCTTCCACTGTAAATGAGACTGGCGGCCGTTTCCAGCGAAAAGAGAAACCCCGAACAGGCGGCATTCAGGTCAAAAGCCCAGGCATTGGTGGCACCGATTGAATCTTGGACAAGTGCGGCAGTAGAGGGGAAGAACATGTCCGGCGTCACCGTTCCAACAATAATCACATCAATCTCCTGGGCACTTGTGCCGCTTTTTTCCAGAATCTGTTCAACAGATTTGATTCCCATATGAGATGTGGCTTCTCCCTCAGCCACAACGTGGCGCTCCCGGATGCCTGTCCTGCTTTGAATCCATTCATCGGAAGTGTCAACAATCTGCTCGAGTTCGGTGTTCGTCATGACGCGATCAGGAAGATAGTGGGAAACGGCTGAGATGGTTACCCGCAAAATTATGTGCTTTCTTTAATGAGGGATACAGTGGATGAGATATCGTCCCTGATGGATCCAATTAGATCAGTCTCGACACATTTTTTTGCCGCAAATACGGCATTCTTTATAGCTCTGGAAGGAGAACTGCCGTGACAGATGATAACAACCCCATTCACACCAAGGAGGGGGACACCGCCGTACTCTTCATATTCGAAGTGTTTCATGGCTTTGGAAAATATGGAATTGAACAGTTTTTTCTCATCTGTGGAATTGACTTTATCTTCCAGCTGCAGTGAAACGTTCCGGTGGACATGGGCTATCCAGCCTTCAGCAAATTTCACAATATTATTCCCCAGAAAACCGTCACAAACTATTACATCAACATCTCCGTTAAAGAGATATCTGCTTTCAATGTTTCCTTTGAATGATGGAAGACATTTTTTCATCAACTTGTGGGATTTAACGTAAACCTCGGTACCTTTTGTTTCTTCGGCTCCAATGTTAAGGAGACCTACAGAAGGATTTTGAACCCCTTTAATATGAGATATATATTTTGACGCCATGACTGCAAACTGAAGAAGGTGAGAGGATTTAGCTTCGGTATTGATGCCTGCGTCGCAAAGAACAAGACCGTTCTGACCAACGGGAAAGTAAACACCCAAAGCTGGCCGCTTAACACCTTCGATTCTACCGAGGAGGAAGAGCGAGGCTGCCAAGATTGCTCCCGTGTTTCCAGCACTCACGAAGGCTTTTGCTTTCCCTTTTTTCATTAGGTTAATGCCTGAAACAATTGAGGAGTCCGGCTTTTGTTTTATCACTTGAGATGGCCGATCTGTCATCTCGACTTCCTGAGAAGTATGATGTATTGTTACTGATAATGATTCATTTGAATCAGTCAAGCTCTCTTTGATCTTGGACTCATCTCCAGAAAGAGTGAGATCAATTGTGGAGTCGTCGGATACGGCTTCCAGAGCACCTTTAATGACTTCTGACGGCGCGTGGTCACCCCCCATGGCATCGACGACTATTCTCATCGAGATTGTTAGCTGGTAGGTGTGGTTACCGGCCTGCCTCTATAATAGCCACAGTTGGGACATGCCCTATGGGGCATCTTGGGCTGATTACATTGCGGGCAACTTGAGATGGTTGCTTCCTTCGTTTTCCAATGTGTCCGCCTTTTTCTACCACGGGCTTTTGACTGTTTTCTTTTTGGAAGTGCCATATTAATTCTCCATGTCAGATAGGTTTATTTCTTTCATAGGAGCCCAACGTTCATCCATCTCATTTTTTTCACATTGACAGCTCGAAGAATTCAGGTTTACGCCGCATCCGGCACACAGTCCTTTGCACTCTTCGCTACAAGTTTCCTTCATGGATTTCTCAAGAGCGATCGAATCTCGTAAAGCCGGTAAGATATCAATTTCATTTTGATCTATGGGGAAAAGCATTATATCAGAATCTGTGGACTCATTTATGATAGAAGCGTCTTCTGTGACAAGTATTCGGAAAGTGCCATTCACTGTTCTACCGAAAAGTTTTAGGCATCGGTCACAGCTCTCTTTCAAATCAGCGGTAACTTCACCTCGTATATCCAGGGTAGAACCGCTTCTCTTGATATTCAATGTTACGGGAAGATTATCTTGAATAAAGGACAAATCGTCAAGTCCCAAATTGCTGACTGATGCAGTGCAATGGAGTGCCTCCGATGATTCATACAGTTCCCGTCGAGAAAGTTTCATAACAATGATTGCGAAATTACCCTTCTAATAAACTCCAAGTCAAGCATTCCTGTTGATGCTGGTAAAAAAAAGGGGCGTGTTGCCCCTTTTTTCATCAGTTTTATTGCTTCAAGAATTAAGTCTCCTCAGACGATTCGTCCTCATTTTCATCGCTGTTATCCGCACTTTCATCTGAGTCATCGTCTGATTCTCCCGATTCTTCTTCGTCATCCGATAAAGAATCTGAATCGAAGGACCAATCATCCTCATTTTCCAGCTCCAGTTCTTCCTCATCTTTCCTTTCTAGGAGATTTTCTTCATCGGTTTTCATCCTGAAAATTATCACAGCAATCGTCTGAGCCACAATCTCCACACTGAGTCCGTATGAGAGTACGGTGCCGACGATTAAGAAAAGTGATGTGGCAATGAATACAGCGCCGAAGTATTCCATTGGGCCAAGGGCTCCGGATGCATCTGGGAGATAGACCGTAGAGAGTAACCCGTCAAAAGTAAGAGCTTCAGTGATGGGAGAGATCGGTTCCAAAACCTTATCAGAAGCCCAAGATACCATTCTGCCAAGTTTCGATCCCATGAGTGAATCATGTCCGAAAACAATATTGATAAGGCCGTAACCCATGCACAAGAAAGAAGAGAAGATGGTCACACCTGCATAAACAAGTGCATAGAGTAACGGGAGATAGAGAAGTGTTCTCCACGGTTGTGACCAGGTTATGGAGTAATTCTGGAAGACGGCGCCCATTGTGTCCTCTTCCATGGTGCCCACAACGGCATGGGTGAAAAAGATCGATACAACCAGGACAACTATAGTGTAAGCCACAAAAACAGAACCGAAGAACCAGAGCAGGTAGGGTATACCGAAGAAAAGTTCACCGAGATACGGAATTTTTCCGATGAGAGCAAAGACAGCAGCAATGACGACGAAAAAGAGCACAATGACTGCAATGGAGAGATGAGTAAAAACAGGCGCATGCCAGTGTTTCTTAACAAACTTCCATGCGTCGCCAGAGGAGTAAAATTCGTCCCCTTTGAGTTGCTTGTAAGTCACTCGGGCTACAGCTGTAGCACCCAGTAGAATAGCCACGATCCAGGCGAGACATCCCAAAAGCCAAACAACCAAGGCTACCGAACCGTAATCATTTCCTATGAGGCATGGGTAGAGTCCGTATTGCGACCACACTTCTCCCATAGACCAGCCGTTTAGGAGGAAGGAGAGATGAGTAATAACAAAGTAGGCAACATATCCCACGAGGTTTGCTTGAAGAAGAATCCAGATTTTTTTCCCTCCCAGTGCAAGTCGCGGCGCCCTGAAAATGTCCCTAACGTCAAAGTGAAGTTTCATAGGTTGCATCTTTTAACCCTTTATTGATTTGATTAAACTACTGATCCACGCGGACTTTGTCTATCCAAGCAACGATACCGGTCCTTGAGTTGATTTCATCAGCTGCTTTCTTTGCCTCATCCCGCGAGTTAAAGGCACCAATCCGTACCCTGTACCAGAATTTGGTACCCGGACGTGCTTTCTGAATATAGGCATCAAAGCCCATTTTTCTAAGCTCACCCATTTTCCCTTCAGCTTCTTTTAAGGTCGATTCAGAATAGATCTGTATGGTAAATCTCCCTTCAACTGAAGCTAATTGATCTGCTTTTGGCGCTGGTGGTGGTTTTGGTGACTTTTTCTTTACCGGTTTAGGTTTTTCTTTCACAGGGGGAGCCGGGGCTGGTGAGGGAGGCTCCGGCGATGGTACCTTAGGAGCTAGAGGCTCTTCAAAAGTTACCGTTTTTTCAACAACTTCTTCTGTTTCAGCAAGTTGGGTGTCAACCAAAATTTCCGTCGTAGTGGAAGACGAAATCTTGAAAAGATATTCATTGCTAACGATGGCCTCACCAGTGCTATTGAAGATGATCAATTCAAATTTGTAGTCACCCGGGGCATCGGGCTGGAATGCCATTTCGCGGCCGCCCTGGCGAATATAGAGGTTACTGTAAGTGAGCAAGCTTTCATTCGGAAAAGAGAGAATATCCCAACCGTAAGATGGATTTTCCACACCCACAGGCTTTTCAATCTGAATGCTGTAATAGTTGCCAACCGTTCCCTGGTGTGAACTATAACTCTCACATGTTGTTAATGTTAATGAAAGAACAGATAGAAGAGGAATGTATAGTTTCGAGAATGGCATACGTACTGAATGGGCGTTTAGTCGGTAGAAATTTCGAGGGAAGAAAAGAAAAATGCAATTTCTTTTACTGCATTCTCATTAGAGTCAGATCCGTGAACGGCGTTGTTCTGAATGTTCTCGGCGAAATCTCTTCGAATTGTCCCTTCATCTGCCTCTTCAGGATTGGTGGCACCGATCAATTTTCGAAAAGATGTCACGGCACCCTCTTTTTTAAGTGCCATGGGTACGCACGATCCTGAAGTCATGAATTCAACAAGGTTGTTGAAGAAAGGCCGCTCCCTGTGAACAGCATAGAAAGCTTCAGCTCTTTCCCTGGTAAGCATTACTTGTTGCATGGCGAGGATCTGAAAACCGCCGTTAAGAATTCGGTCAATGATTTTCCCTGTATTGCTTTTACTGACTGAGTCTGGTTTTATAATTGCTAAAGTGTGATTGCTCAAGTTTAGTTCTCCAATTGTTGCTGCATTGCAATTCCAATATCGGCCGGACTTGCCACCACCGAAATCCCAGCATTTCTGAGGGCTGTCATTTTATCTTCCGCCGTCCCTTTTCCCCCATCGATGATGGCTCCTGCGTGCCCCATTCTTCTTCCAGGAGGGGCTGTTTGGCCCGCGATAAATGCCACCACCGGTTTATTAAATCCGGACTCTTGCATCCATGCTGCAGCTTCTTCTTCAGCTGAGCCGCCGATTTCGCCGATCAGAACGACACCATCGGTACCGTCATCCTCAGCGAAGAGCGAGAGCAGATCGATAAAGGTGCAACCGATAATAGGATCACCACCGATGCCGACACATGTGGACTGACCGATGTTCAGCTCCGTCAGCTGGTACACTGCTTCGTAGGTGAGCGTTCCGCTTCTTGAGATGACGCCGATTGGGCCCTCTTGGTGAATAAAACCGGGCATGATGCCAATCTTTGCTTTTCCAGGAGAGATAATGCCGGGGCAGTTTGGCCCAATCATTCTGGTATCTGTTTTACGAACGAAGTTTTTCACCTTTACCATATCCGCAGCCGGAATACCTTCGGTGATACAGACAACAAGTTCAACACCTGCATATGCAGCTTCCATGATGGCATCGGGACCGAAGGGAGGGGGAACGAAAATGACGGAAGCGTTGGCATCTGTTTCATTGACAGCTTCCGCAACGGTGTTAAAGACGGGCAAGTCAAGATGTGTTTGTCTGCCCTTTCCGGGAGTGACACCGCCCACCACGTTTGTCCCGTAAGCAATCATCTGTCCACCGTGGAAAGACCCTTCCTTTCCAGTAAAGCCCTGGACAATGACCCGAGTATCTCTATTAAGGAGGATGCTCATCCCTGTGTAGCCGCCTCCACCGCTTTTTCAGCACCATCTTTCAAGCTGGTAGCAATAATGAATTCAAGAGGGGATTCTTCCAGTAATGTGACGGCTTCTTTAGCGTTTGTTCCCTCAAGTCTGACAACCACGGAAACTTTTACATCCATGGTGGAAAGGGCGTCTACAACACCTTGGGCCACGCGATCACACCGGACAATGCCGCCGAAAATATTGATGAGAATAGATTTTACGTTAGGATCAGTAAGGATAAGCTTAAACCCCCGTGAAACGGTTTCAGAATTAGCAACACCGCCCACATCTAGAAAGTTGGCAGGTTCTCCCCCGGATAGTTTAATAATATCCATAGTGGCCATGGCGAGGCCCGCGCCGTTAACCATACATCCTACATTACCGTCCAACTTTATGTAATTAAGCTGGTAACTGGCGGCATCGGTTTCGCTGGGCAACTCTTCTGAGGTATCTCGCATCTCAGCCAAATCATTGTGACGGTAAAGACCGTTGTCGTCAAAGTTCATTTTGGCATCCAGCGCCATCACCTGGCCGTCGCCTGTAACCACCAGGGGATTGATCTCCGCCAGTGAACAATCATAGTTATCAAACGCTTTCCAGAGGGCCATAAATGTTTTAACGCCATTCTTCAACTGATCGTCATCCAGCCCAAGAGCAAAGGCGAGCTGTCGCGCCTGGAAAGTTGTGAGGCCAAATTCAGGATAAATCCAAACTTTTATGATCTTTTCCGGCGTCTCCGCTGCCACTTTTTCAATCTCAACACCACCTTCTGTTGATACCATGAAAACAAAATTTTCTTTGGAACGATCGAGAACAATTCCAGCGTAGAACTCCTTTGCAATGTCTACTCCTTCCTCAATAAGCAGCCGGTTCACCTCTTTTCCTTCCGGTCCCGTCTGATGGGTTACAAGCTTCATCCCAAGGATTTGATCAGCCAGTTTTCGTACCTCCTCCATAGTCTTGGCAATCTTGACACCACCGCCCTTGCCGCGGCCACCAGCATGAATCTGTGCTTTCACCATCCACAGATCGCCGCCTATTGCTTCCGCCGCTATCACGGCCTCATCAACAGAAAAAGCAGGGATGCCCGCCGGTACCGGGACGCTGTTCTGTCTGAGAATCTCTTTCGCCTGATACTCGTGAATCTTCATGACTGATTAGTTATGACTGTGCCTGTTTGTCCTGAAAGTGCTTCAGCTACGGAATCGATGGCAGAGATGAGCACCCGCTCACCACCTCTTTTGATGAAATTCACGGCAGCAGAGATTTTCGGTTCCATGGTGCCGGGTGCGAACTGTCCGTCTTTTAAGTGTTTTTTCGCATCTCTCATTGTCATGCGGTGAATAGGCGCCTCGTTTTTCTGTCCAAAGTTAAGAAATACAGTTCTGACGTCCGTCAGAATGAAAAAATCGCGAGATTCAATTTCGTTTGCTATAATGGCCGATGCAAAGTCTTTGTCCACCACTGCATCAAAACCTTCCATGTCGCCATTGTCAATGGAGTACACGGGTATACCTCCACCACCGCCGGCGATCACAATTATTCCAGCATTCACCAGTTCTCGGATGACATTCGCCTCCACAATTGAGATTGGTTTCGGCGAAGGGACCACCCGCCGCCAGTCTCCCGATGATGTCTCTCTTACAGTCCAACCGTAACGGTCAGCCAAAGAAGCAGCTGTTTTTTCATCATAATGTTGGCCGATCTCTTTGGATGGATTTTCTATTTCAGGATCATTCTTATCCACTAATACCTGCGTGATTATGGTGACCACATCTCTATGAATATTTTCACTTTTCAGAAGGTTTTGAAGAGACTGCTGGATCATGTATCCCATGCCGCCTGCAACATCCGCCACGCAGATTCCCAAAGGTAGGATAGGTGCCGTGTCAGCGGTGAGTTCCGTTCTTAGCAGGGCGTTTCCCACTTGAGGTCCGTTGCCGTGGGTGATGACAAGGTCGTACCCTTCCGAAATAAGGTGCATGATGGCGCTCATGCTCTCCCGCGTGTGGCGGAATTGGTTGGTGATGGTATCCACTTCTTTTTGGGGAGAGATGGCGTTTCCTCCCAGTGCCAGAACGGCGGTCCTGTTTCCGTCCTGTGTCATTTCATGAAAGGAGTCAATACCTCAGCTACTGTCGGTTTTCCGATCTCTTTCAAGTCGTAAGTTACACGTACCGATGGCTTTTCAATATGGAGTACTTTACGCAGATCTATAGGCGTTCCAATTAACACCGCATCACAATCGGCGGCATTGATGGTACTTTCCAGATCTTTTATTTGCTGTTCGCCGTAGCCCATGGCCGGTAACAGTTTTCCAATGTCGGGATACGTCTCAAACGTCTCCGCAATTGTTCCGGTGATCCAAGGCCTCGGATCGACGATCTCACTGGCACCGAACTTCTCCGCAGCTACTACGCCGGCGCCGAATTTCATTCCACCGTGTGTCAGGGTGGGACCATCTTCCACCACTAGGCACCGTTTTCCTTTGATAGCATCAGGTTCCTCAACTTTCACAGGTGAAGCAGCTTCAATGACGGTGGCGCTGGGATTAACCGAGGCTATGTTAATTTTTACTGTTGCTACGTTCTCAGGATCGGCTGTGTCCACCTTGTTGATCACTAACACGTCTGCCATCAGGAGGTTTGATTCGCCGGGATAGAATAACAGTTCATGTCCGGGTCGATGGGGATCTACGACCACAAGAAAGAGATCGGGCTTGTAGAACGGCATATCGTTGTTACCGCCATCCCAAAGGATAATGTCTGCTTCCTTTTCAGCTTTATCAAGAATGGCCCCGTAATCGATGCCAGCGAACACTACCGATCCGCGGACAATGTGAGGTTCATATTCCTCCATCTCTTCGATAGTACAGTCGTGCTTTTTCAGGTCCTCTATGGTGGAAAATCGCTGGACTTTCTGTTTTGCTAGGTTGCCGTAAGGCATGGGATGACGAATGATGGCCACTCTTCTTCCTACATCGGTCAGCACTTCTGCCACCCGTCGACTCGTCTGACTTTTCCCGGATCCTGTTCTAACGGCGCCGATTGCTATTACCGGCTTATTAGATCTGATCATTGTCTTTTTGCCGCCCAAGAGCTTGAAATTTGCCCCACACTTGAGGACTTCTGACGCCTTGTGCATAACGTATTCATGGGAAACGTCACTGTAGGAAAAGACAACATCATCAACCTTCATCCCCAGTATCAATCGAGACAAATCTGCCTCGTCCAGGATGGGAATTCCATTGGGATAAAGCTCACCACTGAGCTCAGGTGGATATCGTCTGCCTTCGATGTTGGGGATTTGCGTCGCAGTGAAGGCTACTACCTCACTGTGAGGATCGTTACGGTAGATTACGTTGAAATTATGAAAATCACGCTCGGCGGCCCCCATGATGAGGACTCGTGTTCTGTTCATATCTATTCAGGCCTTTCGTAGCTTCTGATTTATTCTAAAAAAACTCCATGCCGAAACAGTTGTGCAGGAGTTGCTAGAAAAGGGGGAAGCGCTAACTAAATCCGAAAAAGTTTCTGAACCCGAGAATTCTTTGGATAAACTTAATCATTCGTCAGCCATGAACGGGTAGCGGTAATCCTTGGGGGGATCGAAGTTCTCTTTTACGGTTCTCTGGGAGACCCAGCGTGCAAGGTTCCAGATAGAACCCGCCTTGTCGTTTGTCCCTGATGCTCTGCTGCCGCCGAACGGCTGCTGGCCTACCACCGCTCCTGTAGGTTTATCATTGATATAAAAATTTCCTGCGGCATGAGTAAGTGCTTGAGAGGCATCATCAATGGCTTTTCTATCCTGAGCAATAACACATCCTGTCAGGGCGTAGATGGATGTCTGATCAATCAGTTGCAGTGTCTCCTGCCATTTATTTGAATCGTAAACAAAAATAGTCAAGACAGGGCCAAATATCTCTTCTTCCATCGTTTTGAAGTGAGGATCGGTAGTAATGATAGTGGCCGGTTCAATAAAGTAACCAACCGAATCGTCATATCCTCCCCCAGTGAGAAACTCGGCGTCGGACGATTCTCTTGTGTAGTCGATGTATTCGATAATGGAGTCGAAAGCGGCCTTATCGATGATTGCATTCATAAAGTTGGTGAAATCCTCTACATCGCCCATTCTGATGGATTTCACCTCTGCCACATATCGCTCCTTGACCTCTGGCCAGATGGTTGACGGAATGTACGCCCGCGAGAGGGCGGAGCATTTCTGACCCTGATATTCAAATGCACCCCGGACCATGGCGGTCACAAGTGCGTCGGCATCGGCTGATTCATGAGCTATGCAAAAATTCTTACCGCCTGTTTCACCGACGATTCGGGGATAGCTTTTGTAATTGGCGATGTTCTCGCCCACTGTTTTCCACATACCTTGAAAAACGGCTGTTGATCCAGTGAAGTGTACCCCGGCCAGGTCCGGATGACGCATGACCGTGGGGCCCACCTTTGAGCCCGCTCCCGGAATAAAATTGATGACACCGTCTGGGAGTCCGGCTTCCTTGAACAGTTCCATAAAAAACCAGGCAGGATAGACAGCGCTTGATGCCGGTTTCCAGAGCACCACATTTCCCATAAGAGAAGGTGCTGTGGGGAGGTTAGCCCCGATGCTGGTGAAATTGAAGGGACTCACCGCGAAAACAAAACCCTCCAGAGGACGATGCTCGACCGTGTTTTTAGTGGGGGGTGGAGAATGCATGGGCTGATGGGTGCTGAGTTCCTGTGCATAATAGGGGTTGAAGTTGAAAAAGTCAGCCACCTCACAAGCCGCGTCAATTTCTGCTTGAAAAACAGTTTTGCTCATGTTAAGCATGGTAGCAGCATTCAGTGTTTGCCGCCATTTACCGGCAACCAGTTCACCCATTTTGAGGAAAATTTTTGCCCGTTTTTCAAATGAAGTAGTAGACCAGCTTTTCCAAGCTTCGGTGGCTGTATCAATGGCCTGGTTCACTTCCGATTCACCGGCTTGATGAAAATGGGCGAGAACGTACTTATGGTTGTGGGGGATGATACACTTTCCGATATTGCCGGTCTTTACCTCCCGGCCACCGATTATCAGTGGGATCTCAATCTCCTGACCTTTCAACTCATCGATTTTGGCTTTCAGTTCATCTCGTTCGGGCGATCCGGGTGCATAGGATCGAATAGGATCATTTTCAGGCTTAGGAACAACGAAATCACTCATGAGTCAAAATCCTTTCAGCTTTAGAGTTCTTAGGAAACGAGCGAGCGAATTTAGGGGAAGGGGGAAGTTGTAGGCAAGCGCAAGGTCTCACCACACTTCTCTGAAGAGCCTCTCCCAATTTTTTCCTAGAATTTTTTCTACGCGGTCCACACTGTGACCTCTTTCCAAGAGTTTATTTCCGATCATTTCCATCCTAAGCGCTGAATTCATGTCTTTAACAAAGAAAAATTCATCTTCCCTCGGAGCGGCAATACCTGCGGAATTCCTGATTTCAGCAAACTTTATGTGTTGAGCTATGTATTCATCAGTGACGACATGTGGGGTGATTGACAGATCACTGCCGATTCCTACATGATCTTCTCCGCACACATTAACGGCATGTTCTATGTGGGCTAAAAGATGTTCAGAGGTTGGTTGATCATTTGCATTCAAAAAAGGCATCATATAAATGCCGATGACCCCTCCGCGATTAGCCATCAGTTTAAGTTCTTCATCGCGTTTGCTTCTGGGATGATCATAGACTGCTTTGCAGCCACTGTGTGTTATGGATACAGGCTGATCAGATGCGAGGATACTCTCGCGAGTGGTTTTAGTTGAACAGTGGCTTAGATCAATGAGAAGACCCATCTCGTTCATCTTATTGACTACTTCCTTACCGAAGCTGGTTAGTCCGCCAGCATTTGGTTGCAGACATCCGTCCCCTACGGAATTCTTAAGGTTATATGTGAGCTGAACTATCCGAATTCCAAGATTGTGAAAAGTGACTAGAAAATTCACATCTTGTCCAAGCATATTTGTGTTTTGAAACCCGAAAATCAACCCCAATTTTCTATCTTTTTTAGCTTTAAGAATGTCGCCAACTCTCCTGATTTTCATCAGAAACTCAGGATGTTCTGCAATTTCCCTTTCCCAATAACCGATGCTTGACACAGTTTGTTCAAAAGCTTTATCACCTATTCCGCTGTTGACTGTAACATTTACTGCTGTAATTCCTGATTTTCGGCTGTTACTCATCATTTCATCGGTTAATGGGCTGTCCATTCTTCCTGGAACGTTAAAAGGGCCAGGCGAAGCGAGATTGTCAATTATGACAGATCTGTCGTAACGAAAGTGTCCACTTGGTGGAGCAGTTTGGAATGAACCGATTGATATGCCGGTTGCGGGAAGAATAGCAGCGGTTAGAGTTAGTTTTGTGAATTCTCTTCGCGTAATGCGTTTGGTCATAATTGTGTCCCCAACATTACCATTATAGTTAAATAATCCCGCCACCCAGCGCCATGGAGACCAGAATCAAACCAATCCCAACGATCTTTCGGATTTGATCCATGGTCACTTTTTTTAGAACTCTCTGACCGATAAAGACACCAAGAAACGCCGCCGCACACGCCGCGCCCATGAGTGCCATATTCTCCCCGCTGATGGATGAAAGATTTACACCGTAAACAGAGATACGTGCAATGTCAACAAGGCAAGCGATGGTTACACCCGTCCCAATGAACGCTTCTTTGCTCAATCCGGAACTGGCCAGGAAAGCACTCCGCATGGCGCCCTGATGCCCGGAAAGCCCGCCAAAAAATCCACTCACCAGTCCGCCCACAGGTAGGAATTTGGGACCAAACTGGAGATTCTTATTTTGTGGCAAGAGATCAAAAAGTGCAAAGAAGAATATCAGAACGGACATGGTGAAATTTACGGGTAAAATGACCATTTGGTAGCCCGCCAATGAATAGGACAAAAGAGGGGGCTGTTCAGCAAGTTTCACCAAAAGTTTCGCTCCGCCGTAAGCAGCCACAATAGCGATAAACCCAAACTTTGTTAGAACATCTTTTTTGCAATGGCGACCGAAGAGCGTCAGTTTTAGCAAGTTGTTCGCCAAGTGGACAACAGCAGTGGCCGCCACGGCGGCTTGCGGAGGAAAGAGAAGAATCATAGCTGGTAATAGGAGAGTACCTAGGCCAAAACCTGAAAAAAGTGTCAGCCCGGAGGCGACAAAAGCAACAAGCGCAACCAGAAAGTAGTCCAAAGCTATTTTAACAGTTCAAGGACCTTTTCCGGAGGCCGACCCAGCACTGCCCGCCGGCCAGTTACAGCAATGGGGCGCTCCATCAGTTTGGGGTGCTTCGCCATTGCGCTGAACAGGATGTCATCATCCTCAAGGGACTTTTTCATGTTGAGCGTCTTAAACTCGGCCTCGCCTTTTCGGATGAACTGATTTGGTCTGAGACCCATCATTCCTGCCAGGGATCGTAGTGTCGATTCATCGGCGGGATTCTTTAAATATTCGATGATCTTCGGTTCAACCCCGTTACCTCTGAGAAGCTGCACGGCTTCCCGGCTTTTTCGTCAACGGGGATTGTGATAAAGTGTGATCTTACTCATCAGTGGAAACTCCTTATAAAGTTTGTCATTTTTTCCTTGTCCAATTTAATGCTCAAGCTAGACCCCACCGATTCTAATCTCTCTATTATGATTGATTTAGACAGAACTTGTAGGTAATTTTGAATCTCCGCGATTAATCCGAGGAGACCACTTTACAGAACATTCATCTTTCGAGTGAGCAGGTGAGTATAGTCAAGAATGGTATAGGTTCGGCAGGCTGGGTATCCGGCGACATAGCTATAGACTTAGGAACGGCCAACACTTTGATTTGGGTTCGTTCCAAGGGTATCATCATTAATGAACCTTCCATCATTGCAAGAAACATAAATGACGGATCCGTTCTGGCTGTAGGCAAAGAGGCCAGCTTGATGGTTGGGAAGACACACCGGGATATAGAAACCATCTGTCCTCTCAAGGATGGTGTTATTGCAGACTTTGAAGCGACAGATGGGATGCTCCTCGGTTTTGTGAAGAAAATCAATTTCAGTCCCATTGCACGGTTCAAGATGGTGATCTGCGTGCCGAGCGGTGTAACGGGGGTAGAGCGAAAGGCGGTGCGGGATTCTGCTGAGCGCGCAAACGGAAAAGAAGTTTACCTTATCGAAGAGCCGGTGGCTGCTGCGATAGGAATCGGAATAGACATTTCCCGACCGGTGGGGAATATGATTGTAGATATTGGCGGTGGCACCTCCGAGATCGCGGTCATCGCTCTCAATGGGGTAGTAACCAAAGAGACGATCAAGATCGCCGGCCACGAAATGGATGAAGCTATTGTTCAGTGGTTCCGCAATGAGCACAAACTTGACGTTGGTGAACCAACGGCTGAGAAGATCAAGATAAAAGTCGGCAGCGCAATGCGAATGGATGAGACGCCTATCCAGATAAGGGGGCGGGACTTGGTTTCAGGTATCCCCAAAACGGTTGAAGTCTCCTCCGACGAGATCCGTCAAGCTTTGAAGGATTGTGTTACTCAGATCGTCGATGTAATCAAAAGAGCACTTGAAAAGACACCCCCCGAGCTCGCCGTTGATATCCTTGAAAGGGGTATTATTCTTACCGGTGGCGGTTCAATGCTTAAAGGGCTTGATCAGAATATCAGGGAGAGAACAAATCTTCCGGCAAACTTATCTGAACGTCCCCTCACAGACGTGGTGAGAGGCACCGGTATGGTTTTATCCGATATTAAGAAGTACACAGATGTGCTTTTGTAGCTGTTGATGCGAAGGCTCGTCGGCTTTATTGTTGATAATCGTGACTGGTTCTTTCTCACTTTCTCAGTAGCACTCTCACTTCTCCTCCTTTCGAATAACGAGTCACCTGATGTTCAGATCCTCCGTGGGAAGGTCAATTCCGTTCTGTCCGTCATTTACGCACCCGGGAACTGGGTACAGGGGATTGGTACCCTGAGGGAAGAGAATGACGTCCTTAGAGCAAAGGCTGTGCAGCTCTCTCTTCTCAATTCTGAAATGTTGCAATACAAGACCGAGAACGAGCGCCTTAAAGCCATGCTGGATTATAAGGAATCGGTGGGCATGTTTCTTTTGCCTACCCGGGTGGTCAGCACTGGACTTTCACCGCTCATGAAAGTGGTGAACATCAATGTCGGTTCTCAACAAGATGTGAGGCCTAACCTTGCCGTGGTAAGTGTTGACGGTGTGGTGGGAAAAACCGTCTCAGTGGGTCCGACAACAACCGTGGTTCAGCTTATGACGGACTACAGCTTCCGGTTGAGCGTCAAAATGGAGAAAAGCGGGACTATCGGCATTATGCGCTGGAGAGAAGGAGATGTCTTTGAAGTGTGGGAGATCCCCAAAGCTACGGGGATTGAAGTAGGTGAGAGGATTGTCACTTCGGGCTACAGTGACATATTTCCACCCAATCTGGCTGTGGGCTATGTTACAGGCACCATTGACCAGCCTGAAATGCTGCACAAGGTCGCTGTATCGAAAGCCAACACCGATTTTACCACTTTGGGTCATCTGTTTGTCATAGGCGGTGAATAATGGCGAATCGCGTTGTACCTTTTTTGAACGGTTTGGCCGTGCTGTTTCTTCAGATGATCCTAAGCGATTTCCTCACCATAAGGGGTCTCCGGCCTGATTTTATTCTTATATTCGTGGTTTATCTTTCACTAAGATGGGGAAGTCTCACAGGAGTTGTTGCCGGTTTTACCCTTGGGCTGGTGGAAGATATTTTAAGCGCCGGTTCGCTCATGGGCCTTGCACCACTCACGAAGTCACTCACAGGATTCCTGGTGGGAAGGCTTCAGGGGAGGTATATCCGTATGAGCCCAGTTACTTTTCATGCTGCTTGGGTCGGAATAATGATGGCTCATTTCTTCATTTTCATTTATGTCAATTATCAGTCTGTTTTTGAGACCAACTCAAGTATCTTTTGGAAAACCTATATCTTCTCTGCAGTCTACACATTCATTTTCATAGGTATGTTTCAGGTGATCAAACCCCTCAGCACCATCAAACCACCTGCTAATTGAGAAAGCTGTGCTGAGGACAGAAATTTATGTTCCTGTCCGGAGACGGGACGTTTCTTTTGCGGTGATCCTGCTGTTGTTTGCTTTGCTGTTGGGGCGGTTTTACTACCTTCAGATTTATCGACATGACCAATATAAACTTGTGGCCGACGCGAACAGGGTTCGCATGGTTACCAACCCGGCGCCACGAGGTCATATCCTCGACAGGAACGATAAAATCCTAGCGGCTAACCAATCCATTTATGCTGTTTCAGTTATCAAGGATGAACTCATTGATGAAGATGTGCAGATGAGTATGATGGCCAGATATCTCGATCGGGATCAAGAGGATCTTCAGCAAAATTTAAAGAAGTATCACCAAGGACGTTTCCTACCAGCTCTTATAGCAAGGAACGTTACTTTAGACAAACTGAGTCTAATTGAAGAACACAGGAATGAGCTGCCCGGAGTTTTCTCTACAAAATTTCCGGTGAGATTTTACCCCAGTATGACAGATATAAGAGCTTCCCATGTCCTCGGCTATCTTCGTGAAATCACTACAGAAGAGCTCAATGCCACGGAGGAGGGTGATTATGCGTTAGGTGACTATTCTGGCTTTCAAGGGCTGGAAAAGTATTATGAGTACTTACTGAGAGGTGTTAAAGGTGTTGAATTCAGGCAGGTTGATGCTCTGGGGAGGGAAGTGGGCACTTTGATCGATCGCAAACCGATTCTCTCCAAGCCGGGGGAAAGCTTGCGCCTTACACTGGATGCGGGCCTGCAGTCAAAAGCGGAATCATTGCTTGATGGTAATCGAGGCGCCGTGGTGATTATGAATGCAGAAACAGGTGGAATTCTCGTCATGGCCAGCAAGCCCGATTTTCCACTGAGTGATTTTTCCGCCGGCATGAATCTGGACAAGTGGCGGAGTTATTCCGCTGACGTAGACCGTCCCCTCTTTAACCGGGCCGTCCTTGGGCTCTATCCACCCGGTTCTTCAATGAAACTTATAACAGCCATCGCTGCACTTGAGCGAGGTCTGGTGGATGAGAAGTGGAGCATTCAGTGTACGGGTAGTTACGAATTTGGCGATCGGACATTTGGATGTTGGCGACAGAATGGACATGGTCGTGTAAATCTTTCGAGGGCAATAGTAGAGTCGTGCAATGTTTACTTTTATCAACTGGTTGAGCGAATGAACATCGATACATGGGCTGCTTACGCGAAACTGTTCGGTTTTGGAATGCTAACAGGGGTAGATCTGCCAGATGAAAGCAATGGCCTGGTAGCGGACAGGGCCTACATGAACAAAAAATACGGGCGGTGGGGGTGGGCCAAAGGATCGCTTCTGCACCTTTCTATTGGCCAAGGCGACATTTTGGTAACACCTCTGCAAATGGCCCAGTTTATAGGAATTGTTGCCATGAAAGGGGAGAAGCATCGGCCAAGGCTTGTGGAAAAAAGTACGATAGACGAGACGGTAAGAATACCGATAAAATCAGCCACTTGGAGAGCCATTCACAGAATGACATTTGATGTTGTGAACAAGAGTAGTGGTACCGCCTTTGACAAAGAATTGGCAGCATCCGATGTGAGGGTGTACGGAAAAACAGGTACGGCTGAGAATCCCCACGGAGATCCTCATGCTTGGTTTGTCGGTTTTGCCGAAGGAGAAGGCGAGACTTTTGTCATCAGTATTATTATAGAAAATGGCGGGACAGGAGGCTCTACTGCTGCACCCATTGCTGCGAAATTAATCAAATCATATTTCAGAGTGGGAAGCGCCAACCTGGCCGCACAGTCATGAACTTCTACAATAAACTGAAAGATGCCCCTCTTCACTGGCTCGTTCTGGTTTTCATTCTGAATGTATTTGGTCTTATGGCTCTGTACAGCATTTCCCAAGATAGTGTTACCCTTTCCATGTCATCCCGTTTTGTGAAATTTCTCTTCTGGTTTTTTCCTGCCATTGGAACTTTTTTCTTCTTTTTTGCCATACCAAAGCGATTTATTCACGAATACTCCTACATCGCTGTTGTGCTCGCTTTCGCTTCACTTTTTCTCCCTTATCTTACTGGACCTGTTGCAGGAACATATCGCTGGGTATCACTGAGCGGAGTCAGTTATCAGCCGGCTGAGACTATGAAATGGCTTGTTATTATTGCCCTTGCAAGATACTTGTCAGATAACAGGTTCAAGCTGAAAAATGCCCGGTCTATGTTCGTGCCCATTGTTGCAGTTCTTATACCGACCGTTGTTGTTATCAAACAGCCGGATTTAGGTTCGGCTGTCATTGTTATGGCGCCGCTGATCCCGCTGCTCTATTGGGTAGGCGTCAAACCTCTTCACATTTTTCTGCTGTTAGCACCGATATTGAGCATCATCACTGCTTTTAACTATTACACTTTCACAGCCTGGATAATTCTGATAGCTGTTGTTCTGTATCTCTCCCAGACGACACTTCGGGTTATGCTGACTAACTTCTTTGTGAATATTTTCCTCGGTCTGCTGACTCCTTTACTATGGAACGGTCTGCATATTTATCAGAAGGAACGCGTGCTTGTTCTTCTTGATTTGACCCGAGATCCACTGGGTGCTGCGTATCAGGTGATACAGTCTCAGACAGCCATAGGCTCCGGCGGCCTCTGGGGTAAAGGCTTCGGGCGGGGTACTCAGACACACCTGAAATTCCTCCCTGAGCAGGAAACAGACTTCATATTTTCAGTTATAGGAGAGGAATTTGGATTTATTGCTGTGGCATTCATTCTGGTTCTTTTTGCCGTCCTGGTGCTTGACATGGTTCAGCGTGCCTACAGAACTTCGGAGCGTTTCCCCAGCCTCGTATTGTTCGGTATTGCTGCACTTTTTATGTCTCACATCTTCATAAATGTTGGTATGACTGTGAATCTTCTACCAGTAAAAGGTTTGCCTTTACCGTTTATCAGCTATGGCGGGACTTTCCTTGTTTCCTGTTATTCCATGCTGGGTCTGGCCATGAACATGAGCGTTGAGACCAACGATTGAATAAACCGGCCTTACTCTCAGAAACTGCTTGAAGTATGACCACTAAACAGATTGGTGAAATTGACAAATAGAGGTAAATTTGACTACGTTAATACCTGATGAGTAGCCCAATTTGTCTTCTGGCGACTATGAATCGCAACTCTGCCTCCCAATTTTCCCGTCTTTTTCCACTTTTTTTCTGTGGTGTTATTATTACTGCTTTTACCACGGCTCAGACCCAGTCATTGCAGGATAGAGATTTGAAAGACAAGGTGTCCACACTGGAGACGCAAGTGAACCAGTTGCTTGGTATTGTCATCCCTGATGTGGAAAATGCAATGGAGAGTATGGTCCGGGCGAAAGCTCAATCCGACAGTACCACCATTTTAATCATTAACCGGATCAACACGATCCAGAACAAAATAAGAACTCTAGAGAGCAAAGCAGCTTACACGGACAGCATCAACTTTCAGCTCCTTCAGCAGCTGATGATGATTGAGAATAAAATTGTTACGCTGACACGAAGTTTCAATGAACTTTATGATCTCAAATCAGGCACCATTGATGTCTCAGCATCTAGGATTAGCGGTGATGATTATAAGAGAAGCTATATTGGTGCTCTGAGTTCCTACAATGATGGTAACTATGACTTGGCTATTCAGGGATTTGGGCGCCTAGTAACAGGAGATCCTGATCACAAGCTTGCAGATAACTGTCAATTCTGGCTTGGCGAATCCTATTATGCTTTGAAGAACTATAAACGGGCTGTACTTGAATTCGAAAAAGTTTTCCAGTTCAAAGAACAGGACAAGTGGGACGATTCACAGTTAAAGCTTGGAATCTGCTATCAAAAGATTGGCAATACTGAGAAGGCAAGGGCTGAGTTTCAGAAGCTGGTAGACCATTACCCCGGCAGCGAATATTACCAGCGAGCGCAACAGTACCTTCGTCAGTTGTAACCCGCTATTCTATTTAGATATTTTTGGAGATCCAATAAATGAAAATATATTTTCTTGCATCTGAGATTGTTCCCTTTTCTCAGACATCTTTCCTCGCGACTTTTTGCAAAAATGTCCCAATCAAGCTTCAACAGCAAGGACACGATATCAGGCTCACCTCTCCTAAGTACGGATATATCAGTGAGCGCAAGTATACTCTTCGTGAGGTGATCCGACTCAGAAAGATCGAATCAGAGATTGGCGGCGAGATTCAAATCGCTTCAGCGAAATCAGCTTTTATTCCAAAAACAAGAGTTCAGGTTTACTTCATGGAACATGCTGACTGGTTTCAACCATTAACAACACTTCTCTACAAAGCGAAGAACGGCCGGCCGCTGTCCGATAATGATAACCGGTTTGGTTTTTACAGTAAGATTGCGCTAGAAATGCTGGTTAATCTTTTTTGGGCGCCTGACATCATAATCTGTAACGATTGGCAATCGTCTTTTGTCCCTATCCTTTACAACCAGCTTTTTTCCGATCTGGAATTCTATAAGGGTATCAAGACAGTCCAGCTTATTCACTCAATTGATGATTATTCCAAAGTTTCGGCTTCATCCTTCGAAAAGCTGGGAGTGGAATTGCCAAAAGAGTTTGCTCGCGATGAACTCAATTGTCTTGCGGTAGCTGCCACAAATGCAGATCTTGTCATTGCTGTGGATGGTCCTAATGCCAAGATTTCAAAGGAACTTTCAGGCCATGCAGACTTTAAACCCCATATTGCTGGCATCAAGAAAAAACTTAAGGTCATAAATCTAAAGAATGTAGATGAAACTTCAGTTGAATCAGCCGCTGACAGTATTCATAAAATTCTTCAACACACTTTCAGCTTGACATAGGCCTTTCCATTTTAGTTTTCATCATCTCTAAGACCGGCGAATGAATCATCTCGGCTTAAGGATTCCCTGCACCATCGTTTCACTTTTCCTCATTTCCTGTGAAAGTGAAGCTTTTGTCACAAATTTGGATGATGCTCCGCTTCAGTCCCAGGTAGCCTCAACAGCATCTTTCCAGTTTAAGACTTATCAGGTGCCACCAACTCTTGGAGGACTACACAGCATCTATGTGGGACGCAACGAACAATTTGACGCTTCCCGGACGCTGGTGGAATTTGAATCTCATACCATTTTAAACTGGGCAAACTTTGAGATAGACAGCGGTTATTTTCAGTTCACGCTGGACAGCACTTTCTCTGGCGATATCCCTGATGAAAGTACAATTACTATGGGTTATTTCATGAGGGATTCCAACTATGTTGAACTGGAATCTAACTACACCAATGTTGACTGGATAACTGAAGATTTCCCAAAGCTTTCCTCCAGATTTGCCAGTGATACCACAGGACTGATACATCTTCGGTTCTCCGTGGACTCCACACTTGTTACAACCCTAGGCGATACAGCGGAAGGGAGCTGGCTCTATCTGCTGGGGTCACCTGAAGACTCTGATTTCATGCTGAAATTTTATTCTTCTGACAGTCCTATCTATGGACCTATTCTGAGAATATTCATGCATCAACCAACAGATGACTCAGACACCTCAGAAACAGTTGTGGACTCGACCCGTGTTTTCAACGGTCAGTCGGATGCGACACTTTTCATTCCACCCAGCTTGGAGAATGGCCTTTTTGATTCAAGCTACAGTTACATTGGCGTTGCAGCTGGTTTGGTGACAGTTGTGAAAGCTGATTTAGCTTCCATGAATATTCCCAAAAATGCATCCGTGGGGCGAGCCAAGCTAATACTCACCATAGATGAAGCCCACAGCTCAGCAGGAGCGCTGGACTCACTGTTTTTCCAGGCTTACGCGCTGGAAGACACTGTCACGAACTGGGGTTGGGGAGAAGTGCTGACTGAAGACATTTACAACCATCTTACTGCCTCCTTTGCCAGATCCTTTTCAGCGGCACCAAGTGGATCAGTATTGAAACTGGATGTGACCGATTTACTTCAGTCTCTTATCAGTGAGAGAGAGGTTGATGATAAAACTATTGTGAATCTTGGTTTTAAGCTGAAGATGATTAATTCAGGATCGATTTTTGATTATGCGGCTGTGCGTTCTGACAGTTCAGCCCTGGGGCAGCCGTTGCTGGAGCTTTTTTATGAAATTCCGTAGTCTTTTCTTTCTACTGTTTTCCACTTGTCTGGTGGCTCAATCGCCCTACAATGCTGTAGGTCACGGTATTATTCTAGACAGTCCAGATGCGGCCAGTCTCGGACTCTCCAGTACAGGGCTAATCCCTTCTTTCAACAGCCGTTTTTCACCGTCAAATCCAACAACTTGGACCGATCTCGTTTTTACTTATCTCATGGGTCATTATAACGCAAAAGAAGTGAGCACCGAGGGTTTTCGCTCCGGATTCGGTACCCTGTCAAGTGCTGCTTTAATTGTTCCGATTCAGGGTAAATATGCTCTTGGCTTGGGGATGACCCCAGTAACACGTAAATCTTTTGATTTGATGGCAGATACCACTTCAGAGGTCTTTTCTGGGGATACGCTTACCCTGTCAAAAACAATGGACGGTTCCGGTGGTATCAGCACAATGTTTGCAGGCGCTGGTTGGAAGGTCTCACCAAAACATACCATCGGAATTCGATTCGATTTCCTTTTCGGTGTTTACGATGAACACACCGTCAGCCACATAGACTATAGATCATCCGATTATGCCAGGAGATTTGCCTACAAAGGGACCATGCTATCGGGGTATTACCGATTTGTACCGACGATTGAAAACCGGCGTTTGTCGGCGTTTGCAGGTTTTCAATTACCCTTTGGCAATCAGTATATTGTAAGAACTGATTTATTTACATATGTTGAACCGGACGCACAACCTAGAATGAATTTTGTCTTGCCCTCTACTCTCAGCGGCGGATTGGTATACCACATTTCGTCATCAACTCATGCCGGCGCTGAAATGTTCATCAGATCTTTTGGCTCCCCGGAGACAAAAAATTTAAATACGCTCGATGGTGAAGTTGGTAAAGCAAACAGAATAAGCATTGGACTAACACGCGAAAAGATCTATGGTTCAAGGGATATTATGGACAAGGTCCACTACCGTGTTGGATTTTTCCGAAGGTCACACTATATTCGCGGGCCCAAAAATAATCTGACTGAGATGGGGTTATCTTTCGGTATTGGCGTTCCTTTCGGGCTGACTCAAAATCAGCTGGATTTCGGCTTCAGAGTTTCGCAGAGAAGCGGGTTCCTTACCGAAGATCCTGAATCAATAAATCAGTTTTCAGTCGGACTTACTCTTGGTGACCTGTGGCTGGTAAAAGGTAAGAGGAGATAACATGACTTTTTATTCCTTGAGAGAAATTTTCTCCTTTAAAACTGCGCAAGTTGTCATGCTTGTGGCACTCGTTTTTTCAGCATGTGTACCTCCTTCCCCTGTTGAAGAGGAATTGGCAGCACCCGAACCAGTGAGTGAAGAGCAATGTTTACGACTTTTAAGCAGTGCTGCTGAGTACTACAAGAACAAAGACTGGAACTCAACTTCGCGAGTTTATGGTGAGCTTGTTGATTTGGGATGTGATAAGGGCAGTGAGGAGGAAATTTTCCAGTACTGGGCCATTGCTTATGAATTCCTCGGCAGGTTCGACAGTTCAGAATATGTACTTCTTCAGGGCTTGAAGCGTCTTCCTGACAACGTCAATTTGCGCAAAAGGCTAGCCTATGCTTACAAGAGGTTAGGAAATGCTGAAAAAGAAATTTTTGAATATGAAAATCTCATCGACCTAACGCCTGATGATTTAGATCCGTTAAACAGCCTCAGTGAACTCTACGCCAAAGTTGGCCGCTACGACGACCAGGTTTTCGTGCTCCAGCGGATACTGGAGATTGATCCTAACAACAAAAATGCTCAAGGTGACCTTGCTCAGGCTTTTGAAGCCACCGGCAAGGATCCTCTGGATATCCACCGGCGGAGGTTCGAAGACAATCCGACCAACTATTCTTTCGGGATCGACCTTGCCGATCAGCTTATGTTAGCTGGAGAGGAAGAAGAAGCTGTGGAGGTATTGAACAAACTCCGCCGCGATGGTGGTAACAGTGGATCGGTGACCAACAAACTCGTTTTGCAGAAACTGGCTACAGCATATTCTGAGATTGATAATCTTGAATTAGCTTCAGGTGCTTACGAAAAACTTTACGATCTTGACCCCAGGGATTTCAAAACAATTTTGGAGATTGTGAAGGTAAACACTGCTATTGGCGATTATGGAAAGGCTATGAAATGGGCCGAGGAATCCATTAAAACTGCGTCTGATAATGGTGAATCATTCGGTGCGAAGGGAAGTGTCTACTACGCCGCATTTCAAGATTGTCGCGAAAACTTTCCCACCACTAATGACAAAATAGTAGCAGCACTTGCATACAACTACTTTAAAATGGCCGAAGACAAAGGTCACAACAGGTATAAGCGTGATCGTATCTATCTCGAAAATAACCGTGACGACCTTGTTTTCGGTCAAACTGACTGGTTTATGCTTGATGAAGATGTAAAGCGTCAAGGTTCTATTTCTCCGAAAAGTGAATGCTATGCGTGGGTCTCAGAACCGATAAAGAAAGACCCAAGCTGGAATTAACCGTAATACCACAGATCATTATTAACTTTTGATGCCGGACATGTTCCGGCGTCTTTGCATTGTGCTGGTGAAGACGTGTGTTCCCTTTTAAATTTGTGAGTCGCTTATCCGCACTGTTCACCAATGACGATTAAACCAGTTGCATCCGCAGGTCTTCGCGATTGTGATCCTGAAATCTTTTCCGCCATCCGCAGCGAAATCTCACGAGAAAACGAAACTCTTGAATTAATCGCTTCTGAGAATTTCGTCAGCCAGGCGGTTCTCGAAGCGGCCGGCGGCGTAATGACCAACAAATATGCCGAAGGATATCCTGGTAAACGTTATTATGGAGGATGCGAGTGGGTGGACGAAGCTGAGAACATTGCTCGTGACCGCGCCAAAAAGCTCTTTAATGCCGACTATGCCAATGTTCAGCCTCACTCAGGCTCTCAGGCGAACATGGCTATCTTTTTCACATTTCTCCAGCCCAGGGAAACCATCATGGGCCTAGATCTGGCCCACGGTGGACATCTGACCCACGGAAGCCCTGTCAACTTTTCCGGGAAACTATATAATGTAGTCTCTTATCAAGTGGAAAAGGATACGGGACGTGTGGATTTTGACAAATTTGCAGAACAGGCCCGACAGGCCAAGCCGAAGCTCATCATCTGTGGCGGAAGCGCTTATCCAAGGTTTATTGAGTTTGAAAATTTTAGAACCGTTGCTGATGAAGTGGGTGCATTTCTCATGGCAGATATTGCTCACCCTTCCGGTCTCGTGGCGACCGGAATTCACCCAAGTCCGTGGCCACACTGCCATGTGGCGACGTCGACCACGCACAAGACCCTGCGCGGGCCCCGGGGCGGTCTCATCCTCATGGGGAGCGACTGGGAGAATCCGTGGGGAATTATTGCACCGAAATCAGGCCGTACGAAGAATGTTTCTGAACTCTTGGATTCCAACGTCATGCCAGGTATTCAGGGCGGCCCACTCATGCACATTATCGCTGCAAAAGCAGTCGCCTTTGGCGAAGCGCTCCGGCCAGAATTTCAAGTCTATTCCAAAGCTATCATCGCCAACGCAAAGGCTATGGCAAAAGCTTTCATGAGCAAAGATTATTATCTTATTTCCGGTGGCACTGACACCCATGTTATCCTCATTGATCTCTCAAACAAGGAACTTTCAGGGAAAAAAGCCGAGAACAGTCTGGAAGCGGCTGGTATAACAGTTAACAAAAATATGGTTCCCTACGATGAGAGAAGCCCCATGATTACAAGCGGAATTCGAATCGGAACGCCTGCTATGACTACACGAGGATTGGGAGCTGATGAAATGGTTCAGATTGTTGATTTGATTGACCGTGTCATTCAGGCTCCTGATGATGAATCAGTGACCGAGATCGTCAGAAATGAAGTGAAGGAAATGTGTGATCAGTTTCCTCTCTACAGTGAATTGGATTAATACTCAGCTGGTATGAGCTTGATTTTTCGGTTAATCACCGCCACTTTTTTCTTTTTATCTCTAACAGGATGCTCAATGAGGGAATTTGTTTTAGGGAGTGTGCTCAATTCCGCAGGTGACAGCATATCAGCCATTTACCTTTCCGAGGATGATCCCGATCTCGTGAGGGAGTCGCTTCCAACCAACATGAAACTTATTGAGCTGTTGATCCAGCAGTCGCCGGGGAATCCTGTTCTTCTCACATCCGCCTGTCAGGTCTTTACTGTTTATGCCTATGCGTTCATTGTGCGGGATGCCGAAATTGCTTTGGATGAAAATTTCAGTGAGTCCAGGAGGCTGGCCAAACGAGGCGGAAAGCTACTATTGCGGGCCCGGGATTATGGAATGGCTGCTCTCGAGGCAAAATACCCCGGATTCGGTAAGAGCTACAGCTCCGATCCCCAATCGGCTCTTGCCAGGGTGAGTAAGGAAGACCTTCCCATACTCTACTGGACTGCCGCCGCCTGGGGTCTACTTATCTCTTCATCAAAGGACAATCCCTCCGCCATTATCGAATTACCAAACGTGGGTCACTTTATTGAAAGGGGACTGGAACTTGACGAGTCCTATGACAAAGGCTCCCTTCATGACCTGATGTTTACCTATACACTGAGCCGCCCTGATGGTGGAAGCTCGGCGCCGGAGGTTGCAAAACAACATTACAACCGTGCCTTGGAACTGTCAGAAGGGAGCCGGGCTTCTCTTTATATCTCTTATGCTGAATCCATTTCGGTCAGAAATCAGGACAAGGAAGAATTTCTCGAACTTCTTGATAAGGCGCAGGCTGTTGACGTGAATGAAATTCTTGGCCAGCGGCTTGCCAATATTCTGGCGCAGGAGCGGGCACAGTGGCTCAGAGAGAGAGTGGATGAATTGTTCTTTTAGGCGACTGGCTTCACTCGTCGGTTTTTTCTTCTTTTTTTCATCCTTTCCAATGGAAGGAAAGACTGTTATAAAGATGGCTACCCTAGCTCCCGTAGGTTCTCCGTGGCACAATCTTTTGCTGGAGTTGGGACAGAAGTGGCGGGACGCCACTGAAGGGGAGGTTGTATTGAGAATTTATCCCGCAGGCGTCGCCGGTGATGAGCGAGATGTGATCAGGAAGATCAGAATCGGGCAACTCCATGCTGCAGCAGTCACCATCGAGGGGCTGGCTGAAATAAGCCGTGACATGTCTGTTTTCTATATTCCCATGCTGGTGGACTCTTTTGAGGAACTGGACGCTATAAGAAATATTCTCATGCCCGAACTGGAGCAAGGTCTTACGGATAGTGAATTCAAACTTCTGGCGTGGGCCGATGTGGGGTGGGCCTACTGGTTCACCCGGGAGCCCATGTATGAGCCGTCGGATCTGAAAGGCATGCGGCATTTCAGTTGGGCTGGTGATTATGCCAGTGAGCAGCTGTGGCGCAAAGGGGGCTTTCATCCCGTTCCTCTGGCATCTGTGGATGTTGTTATCTCTCTACAGACGGGCGTTATTGATGCATTTTCTACCACGCCTCTTGTTGCACTCTCTTTCCAGTGGTTTGGTTTTGCACCAAACATGCTGGACCTAAAGTGGGCCCCCATGATCGGTGGATTGATCATCAGTGAAAAAATGTGGAGTAAAATTCCCGCTGAATATCAACCTATTCTGGAGGGAATCAGTAAAGAGATGGAGGTGGAGACGAGAGCTTTGGTCTCAGAGATGGAAAAGGCCCTCCAGGTGATGGTTGAGAACGGCCTCAACATTAATCAGCCATCCGTTGAAGATCGAAAAGCGTGGGAGGAACTGATCATATCTTTCTATCCCCATATCCGGGGGAGCCTTGTTCCCACAGGAATTTTTGACAGGGCAATTGAGCTTAAAAAGAATTTGCTGGAAAATAGATGAACTTTTCTCAAAAATCAGCACATGCAGTTGCAAGAACATTTGAATGGTGGGAAAACACGCTGGTCCTGGCGGCACTTCTTTCCATGGCCTTCCTGCCGTGCGTGGAAGCTATCACTCGTGTCATGGGTGTTCCGGGAGTTCCTGGCTCCACCATTATTGTACAGCACCTGACGCTCTGGATCGGCTTCCTGGGTGCCATTATCGCCGCCCGAGAGAACCGACTCCTTTCCCTCACACAGCCGATAGAGATAGAAACAGATGGAAGGAAGGGATTCAGTTACTGGTTTGCCAGAGGCGTAGCCATTACTGTGAGCCTCATTCTTGCCTACGCCAGTTTTATCCTGGTCAAGACCGAATCAGAATATCCTAGGGATCTTCTGCCGGGTATTCCTATCTGGGTTGTGGAAGTAATCATGCCTCTGGGTTTCTTTCTCATCGCCATGGAGATGTTGCGAACGAGTAAAAAAGAACCTGTCTACAGGGCTCTGCTTATAGCCATTCCCCTTGTCATTGGGGCTATGGGACTGGGAGAGACTCTCCAAACGCCCACCGTATTATGGGCTGGTGTGATTGCCATCATAGTCTCACTTGCTTTTGGGGCTCCCATTTTTATCGGACTGGGTGGTTTTGCCGTTCTCTTTTTCTGGTATGATGGAGTACCCATTGCTGCTGTGCCGGCAGAAATGTACAGAATTGTTGTTTCGCCTACACTTCCCACCATTCCTCTTTTCACCTTGGCGGGATATATCCTTGCCCAAAGCGGTGCTTCCAAGCGGCTTATTGAAGTGTTCCGGCACTGGTTTGGGTGGATTCCAGGTGGAACGCCCGTCATGATCACTCTTCTCTGCGGTTTTTTCACCACACTCACCGGCGGTTCCGGTGTCACCATCCTGGCGTTGGGAGGACTGCTTCTTCCCATGCTTATTTCCGAAAAGTATCCTCGCGAGTTCTCTGTAGGGCTCATCACAGTGTCAGGTTCCCTCGGTTTGCTTTTTCCGCCAAGCCTCCCGGTTATCATTTACGGTGTGACGGCGGGTGTCCCAATAAACAAGATTTTCCTGGCTGGTATTATCCCGGGTTTTTTCCTCGTTGCCATGGTAGCAATGTGGGGCGTAAGGCAGGGATTTATCTCGAAAGTCACAAGGCAACCTTTCCAACCAGCAGAAGCATTTCAGGCTTTCTGGAAAGCCAAATGGGAAGTGTTTATTCCCGCCTTCATTCTCATCGGTATCTTTGGCGGTTTTACCACGCTTGTGGAGGCGGCGGCGTTTACGGTTGTTTATGTTTTATTCGTTGAGGTGTTTGTCTACAAAGATTTGAAACTGAACGACCTTCCCAAAGTGATTGTGGATTGTGCCACGCTGGTAGGTGGTGTGTTGATCATTCTTGGTGTGGCTATGGGGTTTACCAGCTATCTGGTGGATGCCCAGGTGCCGCTCCTGGCCCTGGACTGGGTGAGGGAGAATATTCAGAGTAAGTATGTATTCCTTTTGGCTCTCAATGTGATGTTGCTTATCGTCGGCTGCCTCATGGATATCTTTTCTGCTATCATTGTGGTTGTGCCCCTCATAAAACCCATGGGTATTTACTTTGGGATCGACCCTGTCCATATGGCGGTCATTTTTATCGCGAACCTAGAGCTTGGTTATCTCACACCGCCTGTGGGGATGAACCTTTTCCTGTCGGCGTACCGTTTCAACCGCTCCATGCCTGAAGTGTACAAGGCAACTTTGCCATTTTTCATCATCCTGCTCTTAACAGTGCTTGCCATTACATATATTCCGGCTCTGTCGCTCGCTCTCCTGTGAGAGGACAAAGTTTTGACAAATGATTGAGGTCGGGTATATTTAACGATAGTCTCTATTCAGAGGATGTTTGGAACAGACGCGACAGAATTGAGTTAAAAACCCACTTTTCGCACTAATGGTGAAACAGTCGAGAAAAATAGCTCTTGTTTTAGCAACGGTTACTCTCTTTACGGGTATTTCGCCTCTCAAAGCAGGGAGTGAAGCGGGAGCTCTGTTCCTGCTCATTTCTCCCGGTGCCCGTGCCGGCGGAATGGGTGAAGCCCAGGTGGCCGTGGCCAACGACGCTTATGCCAGCTACTGGAACCCCGCGGGCCTGGCGTTTCTTCAAGGTTCCGAGGTTGCTCTCATGCATGTCAACTGGTTACCTAACCTGGTCTCTGACATGTACTATGAATTTGTTGCCTTTCGCCATCATGTACCTACCTTGGGTACCTTGGGCGGGCATATCATTTTTCTTAATCTCGGTGAGCAGCAGCGAACCGATGAGCAGGGGGAGAATCTCGGTACATTCAACAGCTTCATGTTCGCTGCCACCGCTTCTTACGGAGCATTCATTTCCCGGAACGCGGCCATCGGTCTCAACGTGAAGTTGCTTCATCAGAAGCTGGCTGAGATTGGCGCTGGGGCTGAGAAAGGGAAAGGTGTCACTACTGATTTCGCATTCGACCTCGGCTATCTTCAGAAAGGTTTTCTTTCCAACAGACTGGATATGGGTGTGACGGTGACCAACATTGGTCCGAAGATTGCTTTTATCGATGAGGCACAGGCCGACCCCATGCCCACAAATTTCACTCTTGGCCTGAATTTCAAAGTCGTGGACACCGAATACAACAAACTGAGCATCGTCATGGATATTGACAAAATGCTTGTGGCATCCTATCCAGACATGGATTGGAACAGTGATGGTGTTGTGGGCATGTACGACAAAAAAGGTAAGTATGTGGGCCCCAGTGGGAGTTACAATTCAAAAGGTAGGATGGAAAAAGCTCACACCGATCCCATCTATCTTGGCATATTCACTTCGTGGGTGGATGACTGGCTGTTGGGTGGTGACATTGACCGTCCCGGGAGGAATGGTGTGTCGGACGGGAAAATTGGCGGCTACACCAAAGATGCCACCGACAAGTTTGTTCCCACAGAGGCGGAGTGGGGAGATTCTGACTACGGGAAGTATAACGATGCAGGAGAACTTGAAGTGGGCACCGGCAGATCGAGAACATTCCAAAACGAACTGGATGAGACTGTGCTGAATCTTGGTGCCGAGTACTGGTACTCCCGCTACTTTGCTTTGAGGGCAGGTTACTACTACGATAAGACAGGAAAGATTCATAACCCCACTTTCGGTGTGGGACTCAGGTTTTCGGGCTACGGCTTTGATGCCGGGTTTACCCTTGGAGAGCCGGGGCACCCTCTTACCAATACCATGCGGTTTTCTCTCAATATTGAATTCTGAGGATTTCTGGAAATTTTTTGAAAAGTCCTGCCTTTTCTAACGGCGGGACTTTTTTATACAAAGTGATCTGGCGACTGTTTTTAATCTGTCTGTTCGTCATCCCTCTCCATGCTCAAATGGTTCTTGAAAAAGAGGCTGTTTCTGTTCTGGGCTTACGGGTCAGCTTCAGTCCGGATGATGACGTTTCTTCCACGGGTAACGGTACGTTCCTTGCCGAACCAGAATTGGATCAGTGCGGTGATTATGTCATCGATCCGCCCCCACATAACAAGGCCTATTTTGACGCGCACCTACGTGCTGTTGACAACTACTACCGTTCCGTCTCCCGAGGAAAATTCGGAATCGATCTGGATAGTTCCGTCATTCTGCCGGAGGAGGCATCCTCAAGCTATGTGCTTAATGAGACAATGTCGAGTTATTACCCTTACGATGATGATCAAGCTCAACAGCAGGGACTGGCCCGTTTATTCGAAAAAAGTCTGGAGGCGTCTTACGCTGAAGATGTGCTAAATTTCGACGAATTTGATATTATTATTGTTTTCCATGCCGGTATTGGCCAAGACTTTTCACTTCCGTTCATAGATCCAACGCAGACTGATATTCCCTCCACATATATTGATTCACAGTTTCTGGAAGAACAGCTTGGTAGCGGTTCCATAACTTTTCCAAATGGGTCGGCAGTTTCTTCCGGTATCATCCTGCCGGAGACGCAGAATCATCTTCTTTACAGTATTTCCTCTGAAATATTTGCCGGCCTTTCGCAGCCGTGCGATTATCAGTTTGGATTGACTGGAACATTTGTCCTCATGTTTGGCTTTGCAGTGGGGCTCCCGCCACTTTGGGACTTGGAAACCGGGGAAAGTGGTGTAGGTATATTTGCACTTATGGATCAGGGCTCGAACAATGGTAGAGGGTTGGTTCCTTCCCCACCTGATCCGTGGACAAGGGTCTGGGCCGGGTGGGAGTCGGCACAAGTCGTAACACCCACGCAAACTGTCACAGTGGTGGCCAGAGATACTTTAGTTGATGAGATTGTCCGGATAAACATTTCTACCAATGAATATTTTCTCATCGAAAACCGTAATAACTGGGTGAGAGAGAATGTTGACATCGATTCTCTGAGGTGGGCAATTGGGGGTCTGGGAATCAGCGTGCGGGGCTATGTTGAAGTACTCCTAGATTCGGCAAACCTCCAGCGGGATAGTACAACGGGGGTGGTGACATCTGTCCCCAACTATGATCTGGGCCTGCCAGGTTCAGGCCTGCTTATCTGGCACATTGATGAGGAAAGAATAACCGAAGGGTTCGCGAGTCAGACAGTAAACGGTAACCGTGACAGGCGTGGCATCGATTTGGAAGAGGCTGATGGCGCACAGGATATGGGATACCCTTCGGCATTTCTGTTCACCGATCCATCAGCAGGTCTCTGGTCAGACATGTGGTTTGATGGAAACAGCCAGTATACTATCGCCAACCCTGCTTTCGTAAATCAATCGCCCTCTTTCGGCCCTGACACCTACCCTAGTACCCGGTCAAACAGTGGTGCTGATTCGTATCTGGAGATCAATGACATAACCAAGGCGGGGAAGGTGATGACGTTCACACTGGCCAATTCTCTTTTGGCTGACGGATTTCCAGATTCATCTTTGCAGATGGAGTTCCTTTACGACTTCGATGGAGATGGTCAAAGGGAGATCATTGGCATGTCCGATTCATTATGGTGGTCCGGTCCTGGCGAGATCAAACCTGAAGGGATTACACTTCGTCCAGTTGGCGACTATCGCTTGGCAATTACCAATAGCGGCCCGGCTCCAGAGCTTGTGCTTACTTTTGAGCGAGATGGGTTACTTGCTGTGGAGATAAAATCTTATTCCTCAACCATTTCCGGATTTGAGTCAGTATGGTCAGCCAGCTTACAACTTGCTCTCCCATCAAGGGTTGTTGGTTATACTAACGCTTCGAAAGTTGGTCTGTTTTACGATGATCACATTGTAATTATTACACCGGATTCTTCATGGGAAGAAGTGACGAATGAAGGACTGACTGTTTCGTGGTGGACGAGAGGTCCACTGTCAGATGTTGGCTCTGTTGTACATACCTCTGGAGAGGGGTTAGTGAGCATGACAAATGGTATCACCTATACAGGCTTTGAGGAAGTCGGTTTTGTTTATCTTGGCGTGGTCGACTTGGATGGTGACGCTGAATTGGAGATCATTGCGACTGACACAGAAGGGACGGTTTACGCTCTGAACCGTAACCTCACCCTTTTGAGCGGTTTCCCAATGGAGCTGGATGCGGCAGGCCCTTTTCTGGCCGGACAGATCACGGGAGACGATCATCCAGAGATTGTGACAAAAACCTCTCAAGGGGATGTTTTGATTATTGACTGGACCGGTAGGATAAGTTTTCACTTGGCCGGGGATGAGACAAGTGAACTGAAGATGATTGCAAATTATCAGGGGAGAAACGCCATCCTTACTTCTTCAGAAGTGTGGCTTTTTGATGAGGCAGCTGCAGATGAAGGCAATTCATGGCCGTCCGAGCACGGCGGCCTGCTCAACGGGCGATTTTTTTCAGGTTCTCTATCGGAGTCACCTGTTTCGGCTAACAACGGTATTCTTGACAAAAAAAGAACATACTGTTACCCAAACCCTGCTGATGATGGTTCCACCACACTTCGGGTGACCGTAGGTGAAGTCGATAACATTACCATCACCGTCTATGATCTGGCGGGCTTTTTTGTGGAACGTTTGAAGATAGCCAATGTTCATTCAAATGAAGTGAATGAAGTTGTTTGGGATGTGAGTCAGGTTGAGAGCGGTGTTTACTTAGCTAATGTGGAAGCTACCTTAGCTGGAAAATCGGCATCCAAGATTCTCAAAATTGCTGTCATCAACTGACAAAGGAAAACAGGTCCAAAATTTCCAATTGAAAGTGTGAAACGATCCCTCTTTATAGCTGGATTACTTTTCCAAACGGTGTTCGGGCAGGTGGCATTCAATCATCCCGAATTGACGTGGAAGACCTTCGAGACGGACCATTTTACTGTACACTTCCATAACGGGACGGAGAGAACTGCCAAAGAGGGGGCCGTGGCAGCGGAAACCATCTATTCTTATGTCACAGGTCTCTATCAATATGAACCTGTTGAGAAGACTCACATTATTTTCATTGACACTGATGACTATTCTAATGGTGCCGCTTACTATTATGACAATAAGATAGAGATTTGGGCCTCTCCTCTTGACATGGAGCTGCGCGGAAGTCACCGTTGGATACAGAATGTGATTACCCATGAATTCACGCACATTGTTTCCATGCAGGCGGCCATGAAGTTCGGGAGGCGTGTGCCCGGTGGTTATTTTCAGTGGATAAGGTATGAACCGGAAAAACGGGAAGATGTGCTGTATGGTTATCCCAATACGCTAGTCTCCTATCCTTTGCCCGGTACTACCGTGCCGCCGTGGTTTGCTGAGGGGGTGGCACAGTTCATGTACGATGGGGCTACTTACGACTTTTGGGATACGCACCGGGATATGATTCTAAGAGACAGGGCACTGAACAATAATCTTCTTTCGCTCACGGAGATGAATACCTTCGGTAAGGCGGGCATTGGGAATGAATCCACCTATAATTCCGGATTTGCCTTTTCCCGGTATCTAGCATACAAATACGGGCAAGAAGTGCTTCCTGTCATTGCCAGGAATCTATCCCGTAAGTCAGGTGCATCAATCCAATCTGCAATTGAGGGGGCGGCCGGTTTTCCGGCCGATAAAGTGTTTTCGGATTTTCAGACAACATTGATGGAACGGTATGAGCTTCTCACCGAATCAATCAATAGCGGAGAAGTAAAAGGCAAGATCATACGGAAGAAAGGGACTGCCAATTTCCACCCCACCTGGGCTCCGGATGGAGAAAGGTTTGCATATTTGTCCAATGAGGGAAACGATTTTCTCGGCCAGACCAACTTGCGCATTTTCACCTTCAAGGACAGCACGGATGAAATCACGGCAAAAGATGTTTTCTCTTCCCCGGCATGGTCCTCATCAGGAGATAAGATCTATTACACAAAAAAATCGAAACCGGATAGAAAAGGTTCTAAATGGTTCGACCTTTACGTTTATTCATTTGAAGATGAGGAAGAGGAGCGTCTGACGAAAGGTTCCAGAGCTTTTTCACCTGTTATATTTCCCGGTGATTCACTGCTGGCTTACCTGGCAACCCGGGACGGGACACAGAATGTCTTTCTGATTAACCTGAATTCAGAGGAATCAGAACAGATAACACGTTTCGATGATGGACGCCAAATTTCCAATCTTACTTTCGATGCCAACAAAAGGTGGCTAATGTTCGATTATGTGGAAAGCCATTTCAGAAATATCGCAGCCCTCGATATAAAAGATACGACTTTTGTTGACCTTATGGCTGTTCCCGAGTGGGATGAACGGGATATAACGGCCACGGCCAACGGGGGTCTGATCTATTCCTTAGACCGTTCAGGCATTTTCAACCTTTTCTACGTCAATTCTTCCGATGGTCGCCAAGGATATATCTCCAACGTTTTCGGTGGTGCATTCATGCCCGATGTGAGCAGGGACGGGAAGGTGCTCTATTCCCTCTATGAAAATGGTGGCTACAGGATTGCGCTCATGGACTCCGTCCGGCTGGTGGATGAAACTGTTGTCGGTTACAGCCCTGACTATTTCACAAAATTCGACGGCTTGCCACCTCCTGTAATGGCGGACGATTCATCTTATCCTGATTCTGTTTTTAAGAATTATGAGGACTCATTTTCCAGAATGTTTTTCTTCCCAAGACTGCAGCTGGATTACGGCATGATGAAACCTGGGTTCTATTTCCAATCCAATGAAGTGATCAACCGGGTCAGCGTTTTTGGCGGTGCCGGTCTTAACAGGCTTACTGATCTTGATCTATTCTTACTCTTTGAACTGAGAACGCTTTATCCCACGCTTTATGCGGAAGTCTTTTTCATGACGCGGCACATCACCAATCAATCCACCCTTTGGGATGTGATTGATATCGACTCGGATGTGGCTTACCGGCTTTTCCAAATGGAGGGAGGGGCAAGGTTTCCATTTCGGGGTCGGCACAGTGTCACTCTCTTTGGCTCATATCAGAATTACCGTTCAAATGCTCTCTGGTGGGTTCCTGGAGAACAGCTTTTCGGCAAGTCAGGGATCGATTACTACAGCGGTGTTCATACGGGGATGAGATGGGACACACAGGTTTTCCGAAGAACGGTTGACTATGACATCCTGCCAAGTAATGGGTTCAAGGTTCATCTTGATTTCCGCCAGGAAAACAATCGGTTTTACAGTCCGGAAGAATCGTTGTTCGAGATTGTCTTCAAAGATTTCAACTTTGCCAGAGTGAAGGGGAGCGGTGAAGCTCATTTTGAGGTACCTAATACGGACCGATGGACACTCTCCGCTGAAATTGCTGGTGGGTGGATGTCAGAGACGGAAGTGGATTCATTTTTCAACTTTTTTGCAGGAGGTTTGCCGGGGATAAAGGGATATCCTTTTTATGCACTTGAAGGGAACAGAATGGTGGCGGCGACAGCTACAGCGAGAATCCCCATCATGAGACAGCGCCATATTTCTTTGGGACCGTTTATTCTACAGAATATTGTAGTCGGGTTCATGGGCCAGTTTGGTGACGCTTGGAACGGGAACGGAGGAAGCTTCTCAGCAAAGCGTTCGATGGGTGTTCAGCTTCGGTTTGGAGGCTTTTCATTCTACAATTACCCGACGGGAATTGGCGTGGAATTACACAGGGGATTAGATAAATTCACCGCGCTAAATCATGAGTATGGCGGCGACTCACGGCTTTACTTTACCCTTCTCTTTGGATTCTAAGTGACAAAACAGCCAAAACTGATACCGGTCATACTGATCCTCATTGCTCCTCTTTTTTCAAGCGGGTCGAGACTTCTCATTTATGAACCCCGTTTTCATGGCCCACTGTTGTTGATCCAGCCTGAGGCAAAAACAGATTCAGCTCAGATTAAAGTAGACAGCACCATTTATCCCGCCAGGGGACTCATTTTGTCCATGGCCATTCCCGGTATGGGGGAGTGGTACGCCGGAGCAAAGAAAAAGGCCCTCTTTTTCGTTGGGATGGAGGTGGCCGCCTGGATGAGCTGGAGGTCATTTACCAAGAGTGGGGAAAGGATCGAAACTGAATACGAACTGTTCGCCAATGAGAATTGGAATCTTTATCAATGGTGGCTGAGGACACCATGGCTTACATCCAGTTATGGTGATGTGGTCTGCGAAGGGACTCACCACCTCAAACTGTTTCTCCCCGGCCAGACAGCCACCATCAGTTCAGACTCCCTTTGCGGGTGGGACTGGATTGAAGGTGTGGAAGTTGTGAAGGATCATGAGTTCTACGAGAACATTGGCAAGTATGATCAATTTGTTGCAGGATGGTCGGATCTTTTCAAGGAAGACGGGAATAACGGTTGGTGGGAGAAGGAAAAGTCTGTGGGGGACAGCGTTGAAATTCTGGTCATGACAGATTTAAAGAATAATTATCTCGACCAGCGGGCAGATTCAAATGATGCATTCAGGCTGGCTACCTACACCGTCAGTGCCATTATGTTCAATCATTTAATTAGCGCTTTTGATGCATTCATTGAGACGAGACGCCGCTTATTGGCACCAAACACAGAATCTGCATTGGGACTGACCTTTTCTCCCTTCGCCCGGTCTGGCGTGGGAGGGATCTCTCTGGCCATAAGATGGTGAGAGAATATTAATGATTGAGAGGCTCAGATATATTTTCCCACTGTTTGCGGTTTTGTTGGTCAGCTGTGCCAAGGATGAGATCGATCTCAGCAAAGATGATATTGATGAGCGATATGAAAAGGCCATGGAACTGTTGGAGAAACGGAAATACTACCGTGCCCAAGAGCATTTCCAGTATGTCCTTTTGCGGGGTAGACATACAGAAATCGGTGACGATGCTCAGTTCTATCTGAGTGAGGCTTATTTCCACAATGAAGAATACGAGAGCGCTATCAGCGAATATGATAAGCTGGTTCGTCAGATGACATTCAGTCCACACGTCAGGCTTGCTCGTTACCGCATCTGCCAGAGTTATGAAAAAAGTTCTCCAAAGTTCTATTTCGATCAGGGTGCCACAGACAGGGCGATACAGAAATATCAGGAATTCATCGAGGACTTTCCCGATTCAGAGTATCGTGATAATGCCACTGCCACCATCCGGGAGATGCGAAACAAACTGTCTCAAAAGATGTACGAGTCCGCTATTCTCTATGTGAAGATGGAAGAGTATGACGCCGCCGTAAATTACCTGGAGGGTCTTTTGGAGCTTTATTTTGACACAGATTTTTCTGACAAGGCACGGTTCCTGATTGTGGACACACTCATCGTAGCCGGTAAGTTTAAGGAATCAGAAACGTTCCTGAAGGACAACACCGGGAGGTTCATTGATCAGACCTTGCTTGAGGATGCGAAAAAATTGATTGACAAACACCGGCAAGAGGAAGGAAAGAAATTGTGAAGCTTTGCCTTTTCGGAGGAACCTTTGATCCGCCCCATGTGGGTCATCTTATCATTGCAGAGACCATTCAGGAATCTGAGAAGTTCGATCGAATTGTTTTTGTGCCAGCCTCCAATCCACCTCACAAGAAAAGAAGCATTTCGCCTATCGAGGACCGTTTGGAAATGCTTCGCCTGACTTTGGTGAATAATGACCATTTTGATGTGTCCAATATCGAAATAGAACGGGGCGGTGTTTCGTATACGGTGGAGACCGTAAAGGAGACAAAGGGAAAGTTTAACCTCAATTCAGAGGGTATCTACTTTCTTATAGGTAGCGATTCCCTTTTGGACTTTCATAGCTGGATGGAATATGAATCAATCCTGAATGAATGCACAGTTATCGTTGCCCTTCGCCCGGGGTTTCGCCCTAGCAGGATTGATCCAAAGATTTTGTCTCAAATTAGGTTCGCAAATATTCCGCAAATTGAAGTCTCCTCCTCCCAGATACGACATCGAGTGAAGAGTGGATTGACCATTCGATACATGGTTCCAGACTCTGTCTGGGATTTTATCAATAAAAAAGGGATGTACCTCTGAATAATCACAGCATTCCTGTAAATCCTAATCAATGTTGATAACTCCCTTGCAAAGCCATATTATAATTAAAATGAGAAAGTCCCTGCTTAGCTAAGTTGTAGACTATTCAACTCCTCAGAAGGTAACTAAAAGGAAATCATGGAAGTTGTAAAAGATGTAATTATTGTTCTTGTGTGTGTCGGTGTGATAGCTAAAGGAGCAACTTGGCTTGTAGATAGTGCATCCAAAATTGCCAAGCGTATGGGAATCTCAGAACTGGTAATCGGGCTGACCATATTGGCATTGGGTACATCAGCTCCCGAATTTGCTGTTTCGATCTTGGCGGCTTTGAAGGGAATAGGTGATATTGCCATAGGGAATATTGTAGGTTCGAACATATTTAATCTAGGCTTTATTCTTGGTGGTACAGCAATTATCCACAGCCTGAAAACAAGTAGAATCGTCATTGTAAGAGATGGCTTATTCTTACTATTCGGTACGTTTATTCTATTGTTTTTTCTCTGGGATTTAGCCCTGACCAAATTTGAGGGAGGAATCCTTTTTTCCCTGCTTATTCTTTATCTAAGCTATCTTTATGTCAAAAGAGAACCGTTAGAAATGGATCAGGTAACGGGTAAGATGGATTGGTGGGATCCTGTGTCGCTGATTGGAGGATTGGCGATGGTTCTCTTTGGTGCCCACTTTATGGTGGAGTCAGCGGTTAACCTGGCAAAATATTTGGGCGTATCAGACTGGGTCATAGGGGCTACCGTAATTGCGGCAGGGACTTCAGCTCCTGAATTTGCTACATCACTGGCTGCGGCTTTGCGTTCTCGTTATGGAATGTCTGTTGGAAACCTGATCGGGAGTGATATTTTCAATCTGTTCGGAGTTCTCGGGGTGGCGGGAATACTGAGTGATATACCTGTTGGTTTGGATGCCAGGGTGCATCTTGTGTTCTTATCTCTTATGGTTGCTCTTGTACTGGTCTTCATGCGCACAGGGTGGGTGGTATCCCGAAGGGAGGGATACATATTGGTGATGATCGGCCTGGTTCGGTGGATATATAGTTTTATCTGATTTCCTGTTTAAATCTTGAGTCAGTTGAACAGTTGACTGAACATATTTTGACTCTTTGCTCTTTATTCCTGAAAGACTTCATTGACATAAGACAAATAAGTATTATTCTTGTGTTGGTGTCATCATGATTAGTTTCAAAAATGTATCCTGTACCTTTGAAGATGGCGTCGGCATTGAGCATGTAACTTTTGATATCGAGCCAGGTGAATTCGTCTGCATTATAGGACCCACAGGGGCGGGTAAAACCACTTTTCTGAAACTTATCTATATGGACATCTTCCCTGAGGAAGGGACAGTAAGAGTGGACAAATACAGATCTGACAAAATCAAGAAACGCAACATTCCCATGCTGAGGCGCAAGGTGGGGATGGTGTTCCAGGATTTTGAGTTGCTGAAAGATAGGAGTGTTTTTGAGAATATCGCCATTCCGCTCCACGTTCAGGGAGTCGGAATGAAGGTGGTGAAAGATGAGGTTGAGAATGTGTTGGAACGACTCAGCATCTCGGATCGTCGGGATCATCTGCCGACCCAACTTTCAGGCGGAGAGCAGCAGATTGTTTCACTTGCCCGAGCCCTTGTGAAGGATCCGCTGGTGATCCTTGCTGATGAGCCGACGGGGAACCTCGATCCTGCCGCTTCTCTCAAGGTGGTTGAGCTGCTGGAAGAGATTAACAGGGACGGTACAGCGGTTCTTATGGCCACTCACAATTTCTCCCTAGTGAGAGACCGGGGTTACAGATTCATGCAGATTGTAGACGGCGAAATCCAGACATGATTGATCGATTTCTATACCTTGTCTCGGAAGGCATCCGAAGTCTCTGGCGAACCAAATCAACGGTACTTGCCACCATCACCGCAATAGGTATTGCTTCCAGTTTTGTGGTGATTATCGCAGTGGTGGTCGAGAATGTTTCGGGCATTATTCAAATTGCCCGAGGGCAATACGAATTTCAGGTCTTCTTTTCAGAGGACGTTGACAACACCCAGGCGGCGAAACTAGTTGATCAGATAGGCGGCATTGAGGGTATCAAGTCCGCTTCACTGATTACCAAGGATGAGGCGGCTGATATTTTCCAGCGAGAGTTTGGAGAAGACATTTTTGAGCTTTTAGAGGAAAATCCACTGCCACCGGGATCTGTTCTTAAGCTGGAAGAGCCCAAAGAGGGAAGGATAGATGTCAATCCCATTATAAAGCAGATCGAATTTGTGGAAGGTGTGGATGAAGTGCGCTACCAGGGGCGCCTCATTTCACTCATCGAGAGATACTATGAAGGATTTTTCGCTGGGGTGACTGCCCTTGCCGCGGCAATCCTGTTTGGCACGGTCATACTTATCTCAAATACCATTCGTCTGAGTATTTATGCCCGGCGGGACCTCATCAGGATTCTGAAACTGGTGGGTGCTACCAACAGGTTTGTCCGATTCCCCTTCATGGTTGAGGGTATTCTCGAGGGACTCCTGGGCTCTCTGGTGGCCGCGGCAGTTTCTTACGGTTTTGTTGAAGGGAGTAACTATTTTCTTTCACTCTTTACTCAGTACCGTCTGGTGTGGCAATTTCAGATCGTGGCTCTGCTTATGGGTGTCATCATCTTTTTCTCGTTTGTGGGGAGTGTGCGTGCGGTGAGGAAGTTCCTATAGCGACTGTTTCTCTCGACGGACGATAATCTTGATTAACCCTGACCGTGACTGTAATTTTGGAAGTTAGTCTAAAGTGAGATTTAAGAACATGAAATCCGATATCACTCAGCCGTCTGACCGGGACAAGGCCATCCTCAAGATGGTCATTGAAGATTTTGTAGATACTGCTCACCCCGTGGCATCCAAACGGTTGAAAGAGGAATATAATTTAGAACTGAGTCCTGCCACTATCAGGAATACACTTCACTTCCTTGAGGAGGTTGGTCTTCTTAGTCACATCCACACTTCCTCAGGTAGAATTCCCACCGATTTTGGTTACCGCTTTTACGTAGATGAACTGCTGGAATCGAAAGTGGCATCTGAGTCCATGCGGCAGATCGCCATGGATGAACTGGCGGCAGCATCGTTCAATGTGGAGAGACTGTTTCAAATCACAGCCAATTCACTGGCGCAGCTGAATCACCTTTTCGGCTTTGCCATCCTTTTAGTTGACAGCCGGAGAAAACTGACAAATCTGGATCTTGTGAAACTCAGTTCAGGGCAGGTGTTGCTGGTGCTGGGTTTCAAGTCAGAGAAGGTGAGAACCGTTCTTTTAAATCTTTCCTTGGAGATCAAGGATTCTCTCATTGAGATGGTGGCTTCAATACTCAGAGAGCGGCTCATTGGTCTCTCCGTATCAGATATAACAAAAACTATCGGTAACCGTCTCAGGGGTCAGTCAATTTTTGAAAGTGAAATTATCCAGGTAATCATTGAAAATGCGGAAGATTATTTTTCAGTTTCGTCAGAAGATGAAATTTTTTCTTCAACAAAAGACCAGCTGTGGCAACATCCTGAATTCAGTGAGCCGGACAATATGCAGTCCATGATCAACGCGCTGGATAATTCAAAAACCATCAGGAGTTCAGTGGATATGTCCGCTGAAAGCGCAAGTCTCACCATCGCCATCGGTTCAGAGAATAGCGCTCAGTCCATGCATTCCTGCTCCGTGGTGACCAAGTCAATGGTACTTGGTGAGAATTCCGCCTGTTTTGGTGTCATCGGGCCTACGAGAATGAACTATGCTGAAGTCCTTACAGTTCTGGATCTTTTTGCTTCAACAATCGAAAAACTGAATCATGCCTAAAAAAAAGAAAATCAAAAAAGAGAAAGTCGAAGAAGAACCAAAGAATGGTCAGGTTCCTGAAGCTGAAGAAGAGATAGCAAAAAAAACAGAGGCTCTGGAAGAAGCTGAACCGGTAGATGAAGAGGTTCAAGAAGAGTCCTCTATCGAAGATGAGCTGAAGGACCTCCAAGACCGCCATCTTCGCCTCCGTGCCGAGTTCGACAACTATAAAAAGCGAAAAGATAGAGAATTCATCCGTTTGTTGCAGTATGAGGGTAAGGATGTGATCATCTCTTTTCTCGGTATCGCTGATGATCTCCAGAGAATGATCGCTTCTGCGGATGGAGATAAGTCGAAAAATGCGAAATCGCTAGTGGCGGGGATGAATCTTATCCTCGAAAAACTTCACCGCCGGCTCAGCGCCCTGAAGGTTGAACCGTTTGATTCCGAAGGGGTCAAGTTTGATCCGGAACTTCACGATGCTATGATGACCCAGACTTCCGATGATCACGAAGATGGTGTTGTGATCCAGGAATTTGAAAAAGGGTATAAATACAAGGACAGGGTCATCCGTCATGCTAAGGTGATTGTCAATTCAAAGGGTAGCGATAAGGAGTAGCTCGTGAAGCGTGATTACTACGAGGTACTGGGCTTAGAAAAGGGTGCTGGCGAAGCCGAAATCAAGAAAGCTTATCGCAAGCTTGCCATGAAGTATCACCCTGACAAAAATCCCGGTGATAAAAATGCTGAGGAAAAATTCAAAGAGGCAGCGGAAGCTTACTCGGTTCTAAGTGATTCTCAAAAGCGCACGCAGTACGACCAGTTTGGCCATACCGCCACTGACGGCGGTCCAGGCGGTTTTGGCGGCGGTTTTGGCGGATTTGAAAACTTTGACCTGTCTGACGCCCTCCGGACCTTCATGGAAGGTTTCGGTTCCAGCTCATTTGATGACTTTTTCGGCGGCGGTACGGGCTCAAGGCGCCGCAGCCGGGGCTCGGACCTTAAAGTTACCCTAAATCTTAACCTTGAAGAGATTGCAGAAGGTGTAACCAAAACTATCAAAGTAAACCGGATGGATTCGTGCGACTCTTGTAATGGTACAGGTGGTGAGAAAGGGGCCATGCCCATACGGTGTACCACTTGCAACGGCTCAGGGCAAGTGCGCCAAATCTCCCGTTCACTTTTTGGCCAGTTCGTCAATGTGGGGGCGTGCTCAAACTGCGGCGGCAGTGGTGAGGTTATATCCAAGCCTTGCCGCTCTTGTGCCGGTGACGGCCGGAGAAAGAAAGCATCACAGATCAAAGTAAATGTCCCCGCCGGTGTGGCAGCTGGCAATTATATGACACTCCGTGGCGAGGGGAATGCAGGGCCAAGGGGAAGTGACAGGGGCGATCTGGTGGTTTTCTTCGATGAAAAAGAACATAAATTCTTCACGCGTCACGATACTGACATCATCACAGAGGTAGAAGTCTCTTTCTCCCAGGCGGCCCTAGGTGACAAGATTGAGGTGCCAACATTGACCGGCTCCGCCAAATTGTCCATTCCAGCTGGTATCCAGTCCGGACAGGTATTGCGGATGCGGAATAAAGGCCTAGGTGAACTGCGTAATGGCAGGAAAGGTGATCAACTGGTGAAGATTCAGGTAAGCACACCTACAAAACTAAATTCCAGCCAGAAAAAACTGTTTAAGGAGCTTGCTTCAAGCAACGGGAGAAAAGTGAGAACCGCCGTGAGGAAGGTGCGACTCTAACCTATGACACCTCAGGAAAAATTCATTTCCAGATTTCTTCTGACGATACTTGCCCTGGGTCTAGCAGTGGGATTTGTCAGGCGGACATGGTTCCCTGAAAATATTGATATCTCTAAAGCGTCTGAAGAGGCAGACTAGGTTGCCCGAATTGCCCAGGAGGGGAGAGCATCTCACCTGGCCGGGAAAAATATCGCTTCGATAATCACCATCCAAAAAGTAAACTTGAATAGAGCTCTCAAGAGTGAACTTATAATTCTTCCCGGCATTGGTCCGGCACTGGCTGACCGGATCTTAGCATACTGGGACGAGTTTGGCACATTTAAAACCATAGACGATTTGAAGAATGTGAAAGGAATCAGTGCTAAATTCCTTGGAAAGATTTGACAACACCTGGAATTGTGAAGCTGAAAAGAGAGACAAACAGATAGATGACTGAATTTCTGGATACAAAATATAAATGGTGGATTAGAGACCTTCTGGAACTGGCGATTCTGGTTTCCGTGATCGCATTCCTGGGTGTGATTTATATGCCCCGGCTGATTTGGGATCAAGAAGAGGCTGTAGAAGCAGAAAGCCGTTTTTACATGGAAAATGTTTATGACGTCCTTTCATATTATGAACGCCTCACCGGTGAGCGGACTGCGGATGGCCAATGGGCCATAAAGGTGGTAAATGCAGCCAGGGATTCCCTTACTGCCGACACTACATTTCTCAGTAAGCAGAAGATTCATCTTGACGATGGCACAGCCGATGTGGATATGTTTGCCAACTATGCTGTGGTTTATGACACTAGCTTCGGTTTCCTGAAGACCCGGAAAGATACGCTCATGGACACAACTATGGTTGTCGTGAACTTCAATGAGGATGAATCACGTTACGATACCTCCTTTGTTCGCAAGAATATGCTGAAGTCTTTTCTGGAAGACAGTACTTTTGTGAATGTATCGGACACAACCTATTCCAGTCACGTGGAGGTTGTTAGCTATTATGACAGCTTTACGCCTGACCCGACCATGCTTTACTGCCCTCTGACAAATCAACCTTATCTCATAGAATTGACTGAATATGATTACAAAGTTGAAAGCCCCATCGAGGGGAAATATACGGAGCGTCGTTTCCTTATCTTCGCATTCAATACGCGGTCCCACGGAAAAATTGAAGACGGGGAAAAGAGCTGGATACGCTTCTGACCGTGTATGCTCGCAATTTCTATCAGGAGTGGCTGGCTTCGGTTTGCTCACGCTGATGTCAATGAAGAGACGTTAGTTGTCAATTCCCTCAAGGCAACAAAACTTTCCAAAAACTTTTACCGCCCTGATCTGAGATCACCAGATCTATTGGTACATCTCGGGGTTATTTTTCATGATGTTATAGAATCACTACCTGTTCATGACAAAGAGGTGTTCTTGTCACTGGATGAACGGTGGATCGACTGCCAGATTTTTCCCGTCGACAAAGGATTAACTATGGAAGAACAGGAAGCATATCTCAACTGGTTCCTGAAGCGGCGCCTCGGTCCTCTTTGGCCTACGTCATCTGTATTCTTCAAAAAGGTTGAATCGAATGGCAGTGATAAAGAGTGGATTCTGACATGTGTTGTTCCAGAGAATGCACTGGAGGCGTTGAATGTTGCTTTGGAGCGGGCTGGAGCGGTGCCGGTTTGGTTGGAGCCTTGCACACTTTCCCTTGCAAGGGCGGTGGGTGGGGATAAAGCCAGCGTTGTTTTCATCAAAGATGGCAGAAGTGTAAGGGCACTGTTCTTTTTTGGCGGAATAATGCACTCGTTTGGCAGTCCTAAAATTCGCGACGGAGTTATTTCCATGGGCACCATGACAGGTGATCGAGGACTGGCATCTTCAATGATCAAGATGATTAATGAGATAAAACCCAGATCGACAAAGACGCCCGCCATCAGCATCAAATTTGTAGGAGAACTCCCCGGTAAGTGGCAAGGGTTTGTTTCCTCTAAAAAGCGGCATTTGCAGGAGGTAAATCCCCTGGATTCATTTACTTTGGCTAAAGGTGCAAAACTGAAAGGTACTGACCCCTCAGATTTTGGTGAAGTGGCAGGTCTTTTGCACCGGAGGATTATGTGATGACGGACCTCAACCTGTTCGGCAGTGAAGGCTTTCAGGAACCGGTGGCACTGCAACAGGTAAAATCACGAACAACAAAAGTGGAGCTGGCGAGGGTAGAGGAGCCTAAAAAAAAGACGGTGAAAGAAACAGTGAAAAAGCTCCCTGAGCCAAATAGAAAAAGTAAGTACAAAGGTCATGAAATTTTTTCTTTTCTTTTGTCTGCTGCTATCGTTGCGCTTGTGATCTGGTACTTTGTACTGAGGAAAGAGGTCTCCTTCTATATTAACGAGTACCAGCCCAGTGCCTTTGAGATTCACCGGCAAGACACCCATGGCTGATCTTTCCATCCTTGCCGGTACCTACAAAGGTACCCGGCTCAAAACACCAGAAGCGGCTAATACACGGCCCACATCCGCCAGGGTAAGGAAATCACTCTTTGACATTCTGGGTGACCTGTCGGGATCCTCTGTCCTGGATCTTTTTGCTGGTACCGGCGCCCTCGGTTTGGAAGCTGCTAGCCGGGGTGCAGTCTCAGTTACATTTGTTGAGAGCGAGAGGAAAGCCGTGGAATCCATAAAGAAGAATGGCCTGCTGTTCCAAGGCGTGAAGTTGGACGTCATCAGGCAGGATGTTTTCCGGTTTCTGAAAAAGAACGACAGTTTGTTTGACCTGATTTTGGCAGACCCGCCTTATGGCAAGGTGAACTTGGACGGGCTGGCGGAATTGGCACTTCAGTGGCTCAGCCCAGAGGGTCGTCTGATGATTGAATCTTCAGTGCGGGAGAGCTGGCGTCCCGAAAGGGCCCGGGTGAAGGAATACGGCGACACACAGATCTCAATCTTTTCTTCATGAGTAGATCTCCCAAAACAGCCATCTATCCTGGCTCCTTTGACCCCATTACACTGGGCCATATCGATGTCATCGAGCGCGCCGTCAAGATTTTTGACAGGGTAGTAGTGACAGTTGCATCCCACCGGGATAAAAGCCCGCTCTTCAATCTTGAAGAGCGGATTGATATGATCGGTGTGTCCACCAAACAATTCAACGAGGTGGAAGTAACCTCCTCTGAAGGACTCATCGTGAAGTTTGCTGAGGAGCAAAGAGCGGTATCCCTTATCCGCGGACTGCGCTTCGTCAGTGATATAGAGTTTGAGTTTCAGCTGGCGTGGATGAACCGCCACCTCAATGCTGAAGTGATCACTGTTTTCCTCATGACGGATGCGAGGTATACTCACCTCAACTCCTCTCTCCTCCGGGAAGTGACTACCCTGGGCGGTAATGTGGACGATTTTGTTACACCTTACGTCTCTCAGAAACTGAAAGAAAAGCTGAACCTGTAATCAGTTATTGTCACTTTCCCATCGTTGACAGAAAAATAATGAGATTATCATTCCCACCGCGGGGGTTGAAGGGCTAAATTCTCCGTCTCGATTAGGTGAAAAAAGAGGTTTAGTTAACTAAAGCCATGCCAACGTACGAATACAGATGCACTAAATGTGGTCATCGCTTTGAGATGCTTCAGACCATGACTGATGCGCCGCGTAAAAGGTGTCCCCAGTGCCGATGCAAGGTGGAACGGCTTATAGGTGCCGGTGCGGGCCTTATCTTCAAGGGGTCTGGTTTCTACATAACCGATTACGTGAAAAAGGACGGCGGTAAAGAGGAATCGAAAAAACCTGCCAAATCCAACGGCAAGTCTGAATCTTCCTCTGAGAAAAAGGGCGAAAAGAAAAGCGACAAAAAGAGTAATACCAGTACAAAATCAAAGGAAAAGGATTAAACGGAAAGACATTATGAGTGAGAACGGCCAGAAGATAACTTTCGACAACGGGCAATTGAACGTTCCCCATGAGCCCATCATCCCTTTCATTGAAGGGGATGGAATTGGTCCAGACATCTGGGCGGCGTCGGTCCGTGTATTCGATGTGGCGGTAGAAAAGAGTTATGACGGCCAGCGAAGCATTTCCTGGAAGGAGATCCCGGCCGGGGAAAAGGCCAACGAAGAAACTGGGGAATGGCTGCCCCAAGAGAGTGTTGATACCATCTCTGATCATCTGGTGGCCATAAAAGGTCCTCTCACCACACCTGTGGGGGGCGGCATCAGGAGTCTTAACGTTTCTTTGCGCCAGCTTTTGGATCTGTACGCCTGTGTCCGTCCGGTGAAATGGATCCCTGGAGTACCGTCTCCCGTGAAGAGTCCGGAAAAGCTGGATATTGTCATCTTCCGGGAGAATACTGAAGATGTTTATGCCGGTATCGAATGGAAAGGGGGAAGTGCAGAAGCTGAGAGAATTCGGGAGTTCATCAACTCAAATTTTGAGAAAAACATTCGTGAAAATTCAGGCATAGGTATTAAACCTATCAGCCCCTTTGGAACAAAGCGACTGGTGCGGAAGGCCGTTGAGTACGCGGTGGCCCACGGCCGGGGATCTGTAACGCTCATGCACAAAGGGAATATCATGAAGTTTACCGAGGGCTCTTTCCGCGATTGGGGCTATGAGCTGGCTGCTGAAGAATTCGGTGAAGGTGTCATTTCTGAGGAGGCGCTGTGGGAAAAGCACGATGGCCAGGTACCGGAGGGCCAGCTGGTGATGAGAGACCGGATCGCTGACAGCATGTTTCAGCAGATCTTGCTCCGTCCCGATGAGTATGAGGTGATCGCTACACCGAACCTGAACGGGGACTACATCTCAGATGCCGCCGCTGCCCAGGTAGGTGGTTTGGGGATGGCACCAGGTGCTAACATGGGTGACAGTATTGGTCTGTTTGAGGCGACCCACGGGACAGCACCCAAATATGCAGGTCAGGACAAGGTGAACCCAAGTTCAGTTATCCTTTCCGGTGTGATGATGCTTGAGCACCTGGGGTGGCAGGAGGCTGCTGACTGCATTGTCCGGGCCATGGAAGAGACCATCCTGCAGAAGAGGGTCACCTACGACCTTGCCCGCCAGATGGAAGGCGCCACGAAAGTGGCCACATCCGCTTACGCGGACACCATTATCTCCAATATTTAGGTTCTGTTAAAAACCGTTGCCGTACTGGTCCTGGACGTAGGGCATGAGCCCCCGTTTTTCCAGTTTATCTACCGGCGCCCTGAAAGTTACCTGAACCACACCGGGAGCCCGCCCGATCTCGATAGCGCCTGTTATGGTGGCCCTGTTCTGTACTTCAGGGACCGTTACCTCAAGAAAGTCCGCCGCCCGTTTCAGGCCGTTCTCCGTAGCGGCGTTCAGGTCAGCCCCGGTGCCTACAAACGAGACAGGTGCTGACGCTTCCAGGGATTCCAGACCCCAGGCAATGGCCACGGTTTCGGCCTTTTCACGTTCAGAGTCGGTGAGAGGTTGAGCGAGATAGGGGAGATCTTCTTTTACGGGGAGAATAATGGGCCCGTCAATATCCAGTCCTTTCAGGACATGAACCTGCAGGTTTACCGTTCCAGAGACGTCAGTGGTGTGACCTGCGATCTCGCCGTCGCCTTGCATAGCGTGCATATCACCCAGATAGACACCGCCGCCAGGCACCTTAACGGGGCAGATGAGAATGGCGCCAGCCCGGACGGCGTCAATATCCATATGGCCGTCAGTGCGGTGGACAAGATCATCCGCCTCAATGCCGTAGGCGTGAGGCGCACCCACAAGGAATGTGCCAAAATCACCGGCGTTGTGTGAATCGGGCATGGGAATGGCCGGAGTTGTTCCCAGCTGACCCATAAAGGGGCGAAGCCGTGCCACAACGCCCACCAGGTCGCTGGGGCAGAAGGCGAGGATGGGGTTCTGCACAGATTTTTCCGGCAGGGCAGCGTAATGTGCCGCGCTCTTGCCAACTTCCTCGGCGGCCTTTTTGTGAAGTGTCACCCCAATTTCACGGTTGTTATCGAAGAATATGGTGTATCCGTTGGTGAATGTGAACGGCGTTACATCGTTGCCGCACTTCACGCACCGGACAGATTCCTGGCCAATTCCCTCCAGGCGGGTCTCGGGCCACACCTCGTCACAGGTGGGACATTTCCCGGCCACATAGGGATCACCCAGGAAACGGTCTTCCATCCACTGGTCATTGCCTGATGCAGTGGCCATGGAGGTGACGGTAATATCCTTGATGCGGAGTGCAATGGCATCACCCACCTCGGCGCCGGAAACGTAGACAGGCTTGGTCACCTCGTGACCGCCCCGGATGGACGGTGTAATCATGGGACCCCAGCAGCCTGGCGTTGTGTTTACCATAATGTGGCCGCCGTCCTTTACGGGACCCAGCATGGGTTTATTGGGATCCAAAACGCCATCTACAAATTCATCCACGTAAACAGTCTCATGACCGTTGGTCTGTGTTGCTGATTTTTCTTTTACAGCAGCTTCATCTTTTGCCATGGTTAACTCCTCCTCGGAATGTTGGTTTAGGCTCAGCCCCCGGCAGCGGGACTGAGAAAAGCGATATTCTCGCCCTGACTTATCTGTTGGTCCGAATTCACCATCTTGCCGGAAATGACGGGTAGCGTGCTGTCCAGCTGATCTTCAATGTCCGGGTGTTTTTTTTTAATCTCTTCTTTTACATCAGAGACGGTGGATGATTCATCCACCGTAACCCTCACCCTGTTGGTTCCCAATGTGTCTGCGATCTGGGAACTTAACCGTACGTTGACCGTGATCTTGTTATTTGATGAATTGTCCATAGCACATTAAGTAAGTGCAGGGCCCTTGTGATTTAATGAAAGGCTTAAAGTCTCACCCTTGAGTTGATAAAGTAGGAACAGGGGAGGAAAGGGTCAAGAAACTTTGACAAGTTTTTTGTTAAAACCGGGCCGATTTGCAGCCTTAGAGAAAGAATTTTTTTTCTACTTCAGCAGTACCATCTTTTTGACCTGCCTGTAATTGGCAGTCTGGATGATGTAGAGATATGTACCTGATGATACCTTTGTAGAAGAATTACTTGTTCCGTCCCAACGAATCGTGTAAAAACCGGCATATTGTTCACCGTTTATCAGTGTTTTTACTTCCTGTCCAAGGATGTTATAGATGGATAGTCTCACTTTCTGGTCTGTCGGTATCTGGTAATTGATGGTGGTCACCGGATTGAACGGGTTGGGATAATTCTGAGACAGATGATATTCCGTAGGAATGGTTTTGATCAGCTCACTTACCTCTTCTTCTACCCATGATGCAGGTCCGTAGAAAACAGTGAACTGTCTCCCCAAATTACTTGTGTTGATCAACTTAAGTATAAAGGAATTCTTTTGAATTAAGTCGTATTGGTCACCATGACTCTTATCAACCATGACCATTTTGTAACCGGGATCTGTATCACCTTCCAAGTTTGTCTTCACCGTCATCTCTTCTTTATTATTGTTGGGATGCAGGTAACCATGCCATGTGAATGTGGAATCGCCGGCATTTCGGATATCCTGCAACAGATATTTTGGTCTGTCTGATTCTTTATCCATGACCCAGTCAAACTTGATTTTGTCATCATTATTGGGGACGGGAGGCTCTGTTACATTGTCATACCTGTCAAAATCGTTTTCCGCCTGTGAGTGTATTCCGATAAAGTTGCTGTTGTCAGAATATTTAATGGTACTGAAGCTGATTTGAGTTCTGAATAACTTCTCGGGTCTCTTCATGGCGGTATTGCCGTTGTTTTCAGTCTTATCTTTTGAGCCGCCGCCGGAGAAAATGGTGCTGACCTGGCCTCCACCACCACCGGTGGCAGTGAGGACAACAGTGGTGTCAGCTTTGTTACAAATGATATAACCGCCAAAGGGGGTTATATTGGTTTTGTAGCCAGACCATCCGCCTTGCTCGTTGTATTCCAGCGGGCCGCAGAAAAGAGTTTGATCAACATTACCCAGATCGAAGGGGAACGGGTAGGGGTTACCTACCAGGTTCCAGCCAGGCTTTAACACCCATTTCAGTGTATCCACATTGGTAACCACACCACCACCGATGGTAAAATCACACTCTTCACCAATCTTCTGATATACCCAGTAGCTTAGTCCGGCAACTATTTCTGTAGGATGGACGTACTCACCGTTCACATACTGCCAGACCACGAATTTGTCCTCATCGATCTGCCCAAAGCTGTTATAGAACACATCTTCAATGGTGTTATCATCCAGCTGGGTGGGTATTGAGATAAGAATCCACGTATTCGACGGTATACATTCAGGGAAGGATATTACCCCCGGTGGAATTTTAACGGGTAGACTGTGAACTTCAGAATTGGAGGCATATCCCAGTATATCCGAGGCGAAGAAATAGAATTTTATTCCCTTTTCATCAATGGTTTCCAGGGTGACAGTCCTTTCGATCTCAAGCATTCTCACTCCTGCATCAAAAGGAATTTGGTGCTGAGTGTATTGTTCAGAACCTCCCTTGCCCACATTAAGTAAGACACTTTCCAATGGCAGCGAATCTTTAACGGTGGCACTGATGGTAAGATCTGTAGCCAAAGCATTACCCCTGCTGGCTATTCCACCCTCTTCTAAAACCAGCGTATCCTTATCTGTAGTAATGTTGAATATTGCCGGGGGAATATCATCCTGAACAACATTGATGTAAATGCTGGCGGTGTCGCAAGTATTGAAAATGTCGCATATAGAATAATCCAGTGTGTCACTGCCGAAGAACATGAAAAAACTGGTGTAGTCTAACATTACTGAGGAGTCAGACACCGTTGCAAGACCGCCCCTATAAGTAGAAATTGATTTTGATGGAAATGTGTCTTTCCCATAAATCAATAATGATGCTACATCCATATCATTTTCAGGATCTGTGTCATTGGAGAGAACATTGATGCTGCCTATGTCCCCTTGATAAATTGAAATAGTATCTGCAAGGGCAACAGGAGGATCCGGGATGTCCACCACTGTAATGAGAACTTGGGCTATTACAGTATTACCATCTTCATCCTCAACACAATAGGTAAAAACATCAGAACCTGTGAAATTAAGTTGGGGCGTGACGGTAATTGTTGGACTTTCCGTAGCACTGACTGCCAACACATCTCCAGTACTTAGGATATCGTCTTCTGAAGGGAATTTTATTGTACAGTTCTGGGGTTCTTGACATAGTGTATAAGTCAATGTATCTCCGTCGGCATCATAGGCGTAAAGTTCTATCTCCATTATTTCATCTTCTTCTATTGTGACCGTAAGAGGAGATACTACTTCCGGTGGGTCAGGACTGGGATCCACAAAAATGTAAAGTGATGCCTCACCACTTAATCGTGTCTCATCGGATATCTTGTATTTGAGACTGTCTTTTCCATTATAGTTTAAAGCAACTGAAAACTTAATTTCACCGTTCAGTAAAGCTTCAGCAAAATTGCTAATTCCTTGAAACTCTCCTACAGGGTCATTAATTAATTTGAGAGTAGAAGCATCCATGTCACCATCAATGTCACTGTCATTACTTAATACATTGATTAAAGTAGGCAACGCATCCTCACTTATATTTAACGTGTCAGAAATAGCAAGCGGTTGCCGACCTTGCGTTACAGTAATGATTATTGTCCCTGTATCGCAAAGTTCTGTGAGATCACAGACCTGATACACTACTGTATCTATACCTGCGTATGTTTTATTATCGCTGTAGTCCATAACGAATAATAATGTTGCATCTACAGGAACCCTATAGTCACCGCCTCCAATTGAGGAAACAATAGCGAGACTTGAGGCATCGATATCTCCGTCAGGATCAGATACTTTTGAAGACACGTCATAATCCCAAACTAAAGCTTGTGCAATAACCAGATCGCCGTCTTGTGCCACTGGTGGATCAGGAACAGATGCTATATCAATGACAACGGTAGCTGAATCATAATCCGTTCCATCGCTTACTTTGAAAATGAGGCTGTCTACTCCATATCCGTTTTCCTGGCCTTGGAAGATCATTTTCTGATCAGTGTTCGTGATCAAATCTCCTGTTTTTATTTCAGTTCCCTTTGTCTCGCCATCGCTCGTCTGATAGAGCGTTCCAATTGACTGAAGCATTTGAATGGAATAAGTCAGGTCGGTGCTCTCAATATCAGAACCTGAGACAGAAAATGTAATGGTTCCGTCTTCATCCAGATTGATAGTGTCCCTCACAGCCACAGGCGGATCGTTAATGCTATTTACCAAAATGGTTATGAGGCCGTCATCACTGTTGTTGCTGCCGTCATTTGCCTGAAATTCAACAGTGTCTCTTCCAAAGAAATTTGTATCAGGTGTATAGGTAATTTGATTTGAGTTCAGGCTGGCCGGGACTGATGTAATGATAGTTCCATCTTCCTTGGTGATCGCTCCTTGTTTTGGAAGGCCAGTAATCTTGAATGAAATATCGGATCCCTCTTGATCGCTGCCTGTAAGCGTATAAGTTTTAGATTCGTCTTCATTGATTATATCATCAATAGATTCAACGATAGGAGGGTCATTAACACCTGTAATATTTATTGAAATAACACCCAGACCACTCACGAGATTGTCAGCATCAACGGCGTTATACTTGAAGGTATCAAGGCCTACATAGTTTTCCTTAGGCTTATAGATAACCTTGCCCTCATCGCTAGTTACATCAGTTGGCACGGAAGAAATTGTTGTATTGTCAGCCTGTTTCAATGTTCCATAGATGGGTAAAGCTTGGATTTTCAATACAATCCCATTTATGCTATGAAAACTGGCCCCGGTGGTTGGTGCCGTTGGTTTTGTTATGTTGGTTTGTTCAGAACTGTTATCCTCTTTGAGGTTGTTAACGACGCTGTTTTTGGGGGTTATTCTGTTTCTTGTTATGGATCTTGAAGATTTTTTCCCGGAATTTCTGCTTCCGGTTGTTTTCTTTAAAGATGAGGATTCATCCGAATCTGGGTCAACCCACTTAAGGGTATAGGTAATCTCAGTATCCTCAGCAATGACTAGCGCTTCATCAGCAGCGACTGGAGGATCACTTACAGCTGTAACATTCACCGTTACAGTAGCTTCATCAGAATCGACTGTTCCATCGTTGACCTTAAAGCCAAAGTTGCCGTGGCCGTCACCGTTACCATTTTCCGCGGGGACATAGATGACCTTGAATTCTGTACTGGTCACAGTGGTGGAGACCTCTGAGATGGCATCTCCCCGTGTAGAACCATCGGCGGTTTGGTAAAGTGTTCCATTTGCTGGTAGGGTAGAGATTTTGTAGGTGAGTGTACTTTCCTCTACGTCCGTGCCGGAAAGCGTGATGGTCACATCCGTGTCCTCATTCACGGTTACAGTCTGGGCTGCAGCCACAGGCACGTCATTTACAGCGGCAACATTAACAGTGACAGCGGCGACATCAGAGTCCACGGTGCCATCGTTAACCTTGAAGGCAAAATTTCCGTGGCCGTTTCCATTTCCATGTTCAGCTGATCTGTAAATGACCTGGTGACTTTCGTCTGAAACTGTGGTCCCTGTTGAGGAGATAGCATCTCCCCGGGTAGAACTGTCTGAGGTCTGATAGAGTGTTCCGTTACTTGGCAAGGTGGTTATGGCATAAGTAAGGTTGTCACCGTCAACATCAGCACCTGCCAGGGTGATAGCAACATCCGTGTCTTCATTGACCGATACGGTCTGGGCGCTGGTAGTGGGTTTATCATTCACAGCGGTGACATTGATGGTCATGGTACGATCAGATCCGTTGTAGACTGTGCCGTCTCTCACTTGGAATGTAAACGTGGTATAGGCAGATCCGTTTCCATTGGCTACAGGGGCAAACCTGAGATGACCGTTGGATATGTTGGAGGTGGTGATCTCATGCTCATCCGTGACATCCTCATCACTATCGTAAGTATCATTATCGTTCGCATCCAGGTAAAGCCAACCCTTTGATTCCAGGCCGGTTATCTTGACCTTGCTCAACGCATCATTGTCAACATCAGAATAATTCCAATTGGAAGTTGAAAAAACGTATTCCACATCTTCATCAGTTGTAACGGATGGGTTGGAGGTGATAGTGGGTTTATCATTCACATTGTTTACAGATATGGTGACCGTTGTTGCTGAAGAGGTATTATCTCCATCTGAAACAGTTACCTTCAGGCTGTATGCACTGGTTGTTTCATAATCCAAAGAAGTGGCTGTTGTCAGTTCGCCTGTGGAGCTTTCTAGGGCGAAATCATCGTCATCATTTCCCGAAGTTATTGTCCAGCTCTGAAAGGTTGTAGACGTGCCTGAGGGCCATACGTCGGCGTCTGTGGCTTGCAGTGTGCCCAGGGATTCCCCTGAGCTGCTATTTTCATCCAACGAAAAAGATTGGTTACTCGTTACCGCGGGTGTCTCATCATTCACTGCGGTCACGGATACGGCAACAGTTACTACATCTGAGAATTCATTCCCGTCAGAAACTTTTATACCCAGTGAATATGTTCTCTCAGTAGAATCTTCATAATCCAGTTTTTTTGCTGCTTCCATAAGACCACTGGAGCTGTTAATGGTGTAATGATCTTTGTTAGTTCCTGACTCGATAGTCCAGCTCTGAAGTGTCTCGTTATCGGCATCTGAGCCCTGTACTGTACCCACATCAGTACCTGCACTCTGGTTTTCGGCTATGGTGAATGACTGGCTGGCCGTAACCACCGGTTTTCGGTTGTTTGGGTTGGAAGCCACAATGGTAAATGTTTCATCGTAGGTGGCGCTAGCACTGTCCGTTGTTCTTATGGTCACTTGGTATGACTGCTGCACGTGGTAATCAAATGTTTCGGTGATTTTCAGGTTACTGCCACTGATGGTGAACTTTGATTCGTCGTTACCTCCCACAATGGAATAGGTGTGTGAGTCACCGATATCAGGATCAGTGGTCGAAAGTGCGCCAACTATTGTGCCCGACTCTGAATCATCATCTACGCTGGTACTCGTTAAGCCTATGTCTGTGGGTGTATCATTCACCGCTGTAACCGTAACCGTAAAGGTCATCGTTTTAGTGTCCCCACCACTGTTAGCCGTGCCACCATTATCTGTCACCGTTACCGTTATTACTGCTGTGCCACTCTTATTCGATACCGGTGTATAAGCCAATGATCCTGTGGAATTATCTGAAGTGTAAGTAACCGTCGGATTAGGGATTAAGATTGTATTGCTGCTGGCAGCTGTAACCGTTATTGACTGAGTGACATCCGCATCTCCATCTGCGATTCCCGATAGGTTGATCGTCTGCTCTCCTGCATCTTCCAATATGGCTGAAGGATCCGAAGTCATTCACCGCTGTCACATTTACCGTTACGATAGCGGCGTCAGAATCGACAGTGCCATCGTTAACCTTGAAGGCAAAATTTCCGTGGATGTCTCCATTACCGTTTGAGGCGGAAACATAGATGACCCGGTGACTTCCGTCTGAAACTTGGGTTCCTGTTGAGGAGATGGCGTTTCCCCGGGTAGAACCGTTTGAGGTCTGATAGAGTGTTCCGTTACTTGGTAATGTGGTTATGGTATAGGTGAGGTCATCACCTTCATTATCAGTACCTGCCAGGGTAATGGTCTTATCCACGTCCTCAAGAGGAAAAGGAGACGCCACCGTCTGGGCTGTGGCTGTGGGTGCTGTGTTGCTGGCATAAAAGGGGAACTGAGATGACATGTGTCCCTGAGTACCAGAGCCCAATCCATACCAAACATGTATAGGTCCATTACTGGAGAAATAAATATCATCATCAGAAGTTTGACTTACAATGCGCCAGTATTTCCATGTTGCACTATTAATGCTTTGGGTGCCCATTGATGTCATGCCAAAACTGCTCGGACTGACTACTGAACTGTTTCCTCTCTTGATGGTAGTAGTCGCACTACTTTTTTCCATCAGAAACCAGGTATGCTTACTTCCACTAATTGCATCCTCAGGGTCACTAAAATAGGCATGATTGTAACCATCATCATCCACGTCGGAGCTTACAGGAGCCAATACAATGAAATCGAAATTGTTCTTCCCATTCTTATTCGATTCAGAAGCACCTTGATACCATACCATCACAGGTTTATTGGCAGCAATATATCTGAATTCATCATTATCCATGTCAACTTCAACGAATTCACCCTCATCAAGATCACTGTCAACTGAAGATCCATCTGCTGTTACTGAGGTATTGTCCTCGGTTGCAAGAACAATGGCGGCATTTCCACCATTTTTAGCGTCATGGTATGACACAGCAAAATAATCTTCACCCATTTTCTCCACCGGGACCAGTTGATCCATGCCAATGTCCTCACCATTTGAGGTGCCGCCTATAGAACCCATCCAGGTACCAGAGTTCACAACGATATCCTTGTCAGCGGTGATTTTTGTACCGATAATGTCGTTATCATAGGTGGCCTCACTGGAGGTCATGCCTAAGACATATGATTCTCCCTTATCAAGGGACTGTGACCATGAATTAGCATTCCCTCTGCTGTTCCAGTAGACGCCTGTTTTTGGATCAATGGTTACAGTTGTTCCATCTTCCGTGGCCATGATGGAAGCAAAGCTTGATTTGTCGTTTCCGGAAAAACCATTTTGCAAGAAGTGGGCAGAGTAAAATGTCTTTCCTTTTCCTTTGTCACCCTTTGAAGAAATCGTTGATGATTGAGATTGATTTTCTGTCTCAAGCTCCAATCGTACATAAAACTTCTTTGTTGTTGAGGTTAGGTAAAGCCCCTTGTCCTCATCGGAGGTACCAACAGCGTCCGCAAACAGGTAAGCAGGATGAGCACCCCCGTCAGCTATAGCGTATGCCCCTGGTGAGGTTTTGCTGATGCTAAGAGTAGTTAGTGTGTTCCCATTGGATTTTTTTACAGTTACGGTAAATGCACTGGTTTCCATGGTGGTTAGATGAAGTTTAAATCCACTGTCTTTTGGGCTTTGGTTTGATGAAGACGTATAGAGTGGTGGTAGATAGTGTTCCGTTGAATACTGGGCATACAGAGCGCCAGTGGAGAAAAGCAAGGTAAAGGAAAGTTGTTTTAGATAATTCTTATGCATAAGAACTACTTGTTGCAGCAATCCTCTGGCAATCCTGGGGGAGCACCGATGCCTTCTTCTTCAGCCGTCATTTCTGTGTAGGCATAGTAACCGGCACCGCCGCCTATGATGATTATTGGCACCAATAATACGCCCAGGCCTCTTTTACATTTATCCAGGCCGAAATTCACCACCAGCTCCCAGCTCATATTCTGGACCCTGTCGTAAAGATCCTTCTCGCTGCCAATAAAGTCAGTTGATACTTCACTCACAAGAACACCGTCGTCCAAATCAAGAAGCATAAGATCGAGGGTTCCACCCATGATCTTGCGTACAACAGTGCTCGAAATAGATACCTCGGTCCGGCGGTTTAAGGCATGGGCTATGTCTTGTTTTTGAGGAGTGTCGAGTGAATTGATATAATCTGAAGTCAGGATGTCACCCTCTTTTATGAACGGGTAGAGCCCCTCTTGCTGACTAGTGATTAAGGCCGGTCTTGTCTCGCCGTATCCCACCGCCCTTAACCGGTCGGGATCAACGCCGTTGTCAGTAAGCCATTTCATAACTGAATTTGCGCGTCGCTGAGAAAGGTCCAGGTTGTAGGCGTCAACGCCTCTTGTGTCTGTATGGGAAGAAAGCTCAAGGTTTATTTCCGAGTTGTCTTCCAGGAGACCCAGGAGATATAGCAGTTCGAACTGGGCCGACGGTTTTATCTTGTCACTGTTGAAGTCATAGAGAAGTTCTCTCATGACAATACCCCGGTCAGCTCCCAACAGATTCACACTATTGTCCAGGACAAAAGCGTGGGTGGCCTTCGTTTTTCCGATATCCTCAACTACGCAGTCAACGAACCGGCACTCCGTATTGTAGTAACGTTTTTTTATCTTGAGCCGTTTTTTAACCTTCCTTAGCTCTTTTGATAGTTTCTTGCTGATTTTTTTAGAGGTTCTTTTCGGGAGGTTATTTTGCAAAATATAGATGGTTGAATTACAGATATCTATATCCTGCACCGATGTTTGCAACAAGTTGTCTAGGTTTTGATCTTGTCCGTTAGCTGGAGACAGTGCAAGTATAAATGCACAGCAGGCGGACAGGATTATTATTCGGCAGGATCTCGTATTCAGTGACATGATGCTAGTTGAAATTTGTTAAATGTATTGTGAGTTCAGACCGCATAAATCCCCGGAGTAAAATTAGCCACAGTTACCATAATATTGGAAGCTCAGGTTGAAATCAGACTAAAATAAACTTATACACAGGAAAAAAATAATAGGCTTATTTCAACAGTAGCATCTTCCATGATGAAATTGGTAGTGCTGTTGAGGCGGTTAATTTTATGCCTGCAAAGCATGTTTATCAACTGGTTAAGCCAGCTTCAGCGCGTTCCCGATCTATGATCATCTCCATACGCTCCTGAAGTTTTATGAAGCCATCTTTTTTTCTAGCATTGGAAAGAATGGGATCTACAGTCCATGAAAGAAAATTGGTGTCATCAGCATATCCTCTGAAGCCACTGTTTATTGCATCTTCAAGGCTGGCGACGGCTTTGTCTACATCGTCCCGCATAGCATGAGTTCGAGCCAAGATAAAATATTGATGGTATGATTCAGCACCGGCGGCCAGTTCTTTCAATGCTTTCGACTCAATTTCTGAAAGGATTTTTTCAGTTTCGTCTGAATTACCCAGTTTTTTGTGGGCATAGGCCAGAAAGGATTTTATATGCTGGTTTGGGTTTGGGGTGGACAGAGCTTTTTCTCGGGCCTTTTCAAAATCGCTGGCCATGAGATGATAAAGGGACCAGAGACCGCTGATCCGGCCGTCATTTGGCCGGAGCTTAGCCAGTTCATCAAGAATGGTTTTAGCCTTATTTGAATTACCGCTGTTTAAATAATGGTGAAAGAGAAGGTTTCGGCATTCATAGGAATCTGGGATCTTCCTGATGCCTTCCATAGCTGTTTCCAGTCCAATTTGAACTTCATTTAGCATGAAGTAAGCGATGGCAATGCGCTCACTGGAGAACCTGTGGTTGGGGTTACTGGCACTAAATATTTTGAAATACTTTATGAATTGACTGATATCACCTAAATCATAATTTACAGTACCCACATTACCAATAGCCTCGGTGTAGCCTGGCTTAAGTTCGATGGCTTTCATGTTCAGTTTCAGCGCCTCGGTCTTCTTGTCGCTAAAATGTGCCAGAAGGGCTTTTGCTTTATAACCTTCAGCCAGTTCGGGATTCTGTTTCAAGGCCTCGTTTACAGCGGTATAACCCAGGTCACTAAATGTTGGATCTTTTGTCCTGTAGAATATCTGGGCATATGCGTTACCCAGGCCTGCATAGGCAAGAGAATATGAAGGGTCTATCTCCAGGGCCTGGCTAAAAAATTTCACTGATTCTCTAAAACCTTCCATGGTGTAGGAATAATACTGTTCTTTTCCTTTGAGGTAATAGTCATAGGCCTGTGTATCTGTGGTAGGAGTGGACGCCAGCTTTTCCTGAACCTTTGTTGAAAGTTTTGCTTCAAGGGAGGCGGCGATGTTTTGGGCGATATCAGTCTGAACGGCAAAGATATCATCAAGTTTTTTGTCATAGGTCTGAGTCCAGAGGTGATCATCTGATTTTATGTCAATGAGCTGCGTCACCACACGGACTTGATCACCCGCTCTCCTAACGGAGCCTTCCAGGATGGTGTTCACGTTCAGCTCTTTTGCTATTTCCACAACAGTTTTATTTGTCCCTTTGTACTGAAGTATGGAAGTCCTGGCGATGACCCTCAACCCCTCTATCTCAGCCAGATGACTGATGATATCTTCCGTGATTCCATCTGAGAAATAATCACTCCCCGATGCATCAGAGAGATTTTGAAATGGAAGTACAGCAATGGAACGTGACCGACTCGGATCACCACCAATTTCTTCACTCGAGCTGATATAGGACCCAATCATGAAGGCCAGTACAACGACCAGGAGTCCGCCCAGGGCAATGGGCATTATATTCTGTTTTTTCTTGCTGGTCTTTTGAGGTGTTGGTTGACTTTGCTTACCGCGACGGTCCTTATTCTCGGGATAGTCTTGGCCTGAACTTTGCCGCCGGTCCTCCCAGGGGAGGATGACCTTGTAGACCTCCGGGCTGTAGGTAATATTCTTCAGTTCCTTTTTACCGATGGAGCGGAAATTCATTTCTGTTTTATTCATAACCTGGCGGTAGACATCTTCCGTAATACAGATACCACCTGCATCAGCAAAAGGCTCAATTCGTGAAGCAATGTTTACACCGTCTCCATAAGCGTCATTATCCTTGACTTCAACATCACCCAGGTGGATCCCGATACGTAGGTTGATCCTCTGACTGAACTGACGGGTGGAATTAAACTCTACCAGGGTCTCCTGAATATTGACGCCGCAATTCAATGCAATCAGAATACTGTCAAACTGTGCAAAGAAGGCGTCACCGATTGTTTTGATCTGCCGACCGCCATGGTCCTTCAGGATCTTATTGACGATCTCTTGCTGATCTTCAAGAAGTTGAAGAGTGCCCGCCTCATCCTTTTGCATGAGTTCAGAATAATTCACCATGTCCGTGAACATGATGGCGGCAAGCCTTCGTTCGCTATGTTCTTGAGGTGTCAAACTAATGTTCCTTACTAAAAAAGATTCTCGGAGAAAGTACATCCTTTTTTGACGCGAGGAAATGCCTTTAGGCCTGAAATTTGGAATCCCCTCTGAACATTTTTCCTATTTAACCAGTCTATTATAATTGAGGAGTAGTTTCTCAAGACTACATGATTACTGCGCGAATTTCAGGAAGAACATAGCTGATCGGTGCCGGTAGTCAGTTGTCTGATCACTATATATAACTAAGTCCTGTCCTTGGATTTGAAGTGAAGTAAATTCCAGTGAAATGTTCGTCGACTATGCAAAAATCAAGGTTTCGGCCGGAAATGGCGGTAACGGCTGTGTAAGCTTCCGGCGGGAGAAGTATCTTCCCAAGGGTGGTCCTGATGGAGGTAACGGAGGAAAAGGAGGTGATGTTATTTTCAGGGTGGATAGCCAGCTCCATACACTTCAGGATATAAAGTACAGAAAGTCCTATGGAGCCGGCAGCGGAGGCGCCGGCTCCAGCAGCCGGAAAACAGGCCCTAATGGTGAGGATGTGATTATACCCGTGCCGCCGGGTACTGTCCTAAAAAAAGCGGGGGAGAAGCACATAATTGCCGATTTGGTGGATGATGGTGATGAGTTTCGGGGAGCTGAAGGCGGCTTCGGCGGAAGGGGCAACTCTGAATTTGCCACATCCACTCATCAGACACCTCGGGAGTCAGAACCGGGAAAACCGGGAAAAGAATTCATCTATGAACTAGAGCTGAAACTGCTGGCTGATGTGGGGCTGGTTGGTCTCCCCAACGCCGGGAAGTCCACACTCCTCTCCAAACTGTCCGCCGCCCGACCGAAGATTGCCGACTATCCGTTCACCACACTGGAACCCCATCTGGGCATTGTGAAATACGGTGATTTCGATTCTTTTGTCATGGTGGATATTCCTGGCCTCATTGAGGGTGCCAGTGAGGGGAAAGGGATGGGGATTCGCTTTCTCCGGCACATTGAGCGGACGTCGATCCTGGCTCTCCTTATCGATATTACTGACGAGGATCCGGATGCTACAGTCTCCACCCTCCTGGATGAGTTGAAGAACCATAACAAAGCACTACTGGATCGTCCTCGGCTCATGGTTTTCACCAAGCGGGACCTTCTTCCAGCGGATGCTGAAACACCTAAACTGAAGAACGGTGAAGCCACAGCCTTCATATCAAGTGTAACAGGGGAGGGGTTGTCTGAACTGGTTCCCCGACTGGCTGAACTTTGTTATGGAAGGACTGATCAGCCAGACTCTGATGGAACTTGAGCTGAAAGGCACCGTTATTCAGGTTTCTAGTAAACACTATGTTCGTGCGTATAAGGAGAAGGCAGATTAAATTTCTTGACTCGAGAAGATGAGTACTGAAATAGATAAGAATAATAGGTGGTCTGCCGTTCAGGAAATTCTGGATGGAGCGGAGAATATAATTATGTCCACCCATATGAACCCCGATGGGGACGGCCTTGGCTCCCAGCTTGCCATGGCAGACTACTTGGAAAGCAAGGGTAAAAAATTCACTATCCTCAATCCGTCGCCCGTCCCTGAGGACCTCTACTTTCTTTCGGAATATGCCGATTTTCGCCACTATGACAGGCAGACCCAAAAGCACATATTGGCCGCCGCTGACTTGGCCATCATCTTTGATATTGGGGATTATAATCGACTGGGCCACCTGGGGGAAGATCTGGAAGAATTAGGTATTAAACTTCTTTCCATTGATCACCACCCCCACCAGGAGCCGAACGGTTTTTCCCATTCTGTCCACGATGTCACCGCCTGCGCTACGGGTTACCTTATTTACGATTTTTTGAAATATGCCAACGGTTCCATGGAGACTATTTCCCTTAAGGCGGCCGAAGGGCTTTACGTTGCACTAATGACTGACACCGGTTCCTTCAGATTCAACAACACCGATGCCGCGGCCCACGAAATGGCGGGTGAATTGATCCGGTTCGGCGTCAGGCCGTATGAGCTTTATCAGCAAGTCTACGAGTCCGCGCCTGTGGAAAAGGTGAAGCTTCTAGGCGCTGTGCTGGAAAATATTCATCTTTCAGCCGGTGGAAAACTGGCATGGTTTATAGTTACCAGAGAGATGATCAAAGAAGCCGGCGCCTCCAGCACACATGTGGGCGGTTTTACCGATACGGTTCGGTCCGTTAAAGGTGTGGAAGTGGCTGTTATGCTCCACGAAATTGCAGATAACAAAACAAGATTGAATTTTCGCTCAAAAGGGAGGGTGAAGATTGATGATTTGGCACGACAGTTTGGTGGTGGCGGTCACCCATTCGCCGCCGGTGCTGTTGTACGTCAGACCATGGACACAACCAGAGAGGCTATTATCCCCGCCACTGCCAGTGAAATAAAAAAACAGCTGAGTGAAGGAAGCCAGCTATGAAAATCACCATTGCTGGAGATGCGGGTTACTGTTTCGGTGTCCGGGATGCTGTGAACCTGGCCTACGAAAGTGCAGAGAAAGACGGGAAAGTCTACATGCTGGGAGACATTGTCCATAATGAACAGGTTGTAGCTGACCTCGCCCAGGCCGGAACCAAGGTGGTAGAAACTCTGGATGAGATTCCTGATGATAAGCCTGTCCTTTTCCGTGCCCACGGTACAGCCACCAGGGTGTGGGACGAGGCTGGTGAAAAAGGGCTCAACATTATTGATGCCACATGTCCTCTGGTTCAGGAAATACATGACGAAGTGAAAAAGCTTGAGAAGGACGGCCGGCAGATCATAATCATCGGTGACCACGGACATGATGAGGTGGTGGGGATTGAGAGCCATGCCAATAATCCCCTTGTTTTAGCCACCCCAGAAGAAGCCCGTGCCCTCCGGAAAATGAAACGGGTCGGGGTGGTGAGCCAGTCTACACAGACTATTGAGAATGTTAAGGAGATCATCAATATTCTCATGACAAAAGTTTTCGATCTTCACTTTATCAACACCATCTGCTTTCCTACCAAGCGGAACCAGGAGCAGATTAAGGAACTTGCTGCTGATAGCGATGTCATGGTGATCATAGGTTCATTTACAAGTGCAAATTCAAAGCGCCTGACACAACTGGCGTTGGAGATCAACCCAAACACATACCAAGTGAATTCTGCTGAGAATTTGGACCCGGCCTGGTTTGACCAGGTGGAAAAGGTCGGTATATCTGCTGGTGCTTCCACACCTGATTACCTTATAGATCAGGTTCATGAAAGGATTAAGCAGTTCTCACTTGAAGAAGAGGAGGTGTACTAATAATGGAAAAAGGTTCATTTGAAGTAAAGGTCGGTCTGGCTGAAATGTTGAAGGGCGGCGTCATTATGGACGTTACCAATGCAGAACAGGCGAAGATTGCGGAAGATTCCGGCGCCGTATCTGTCATGGCGTTAGAGCGCATTCCCGCTGACATCCGCTCCGACGGCGGGATTGCTCGCATGTCCAGCCCGCAGGTGATCAAGGATATCCAGGAAACTGTCTCCATTCCAGTCATGGCGAAGTGCCGCATCGGCCATTTTGCCGAAGGGCAGGTGCTGGAATCTCTGGGTGTCGATTTTATTGATGAAAGTGAAGTGTTGACACCAGCGGACGAGTACAATCATATTGACAAACATGCCTTCAAGGTTCCTTATGTCTGCGGCTGCCGTAACCTTGGCGAAGCACTTCGGCGCATCGGAGAAGGTGCCGCCATGATCAGGACCAAAGGCGAAGCGGGCAGTGGGAATATTGTTGAAGCTGTTCGCCACATGCGGCAGGTTCAGAATGATATCAAATCGCTGACTGTCCTTGGCGATGATGAGATTATGGCGAGATCTAAAGATCTCGGTGCTCCTTACAGCCTGGTGAAACAGGTGGCCAAACTTGGAAAACTTCCTGTACCCAACTTTGCCGCCGGCGGAATCGCCACTCCGGCTGATGCGTCTCTTATGATGCAACTTGGGGCGGAAAGTGTTTTTGTAGGCTCGGGTATCTTTAAGTCTGAAGATCCAGCGGTGAGGGCGAAGGCTATTGTTGCATCGGTGACCTACTACAACGACCCGGCCAAACTGGCGGAGGTTTCATATGATCTCCAGAAAGCCATGAAAGGTCTGGATATGGCTGAGATTCCTGAAGGAGAGCGCCTCCAGGAGCGTGGCTGGTAGTGAAGCGAATCGGCGTCCTTGGTCTCCAGGGGGCGTATGCCAAACATTTTGCAGTTCTGAAACAACTGGATGTTCAGTCTGTGGATGTACGGAGACCTGAGGACCTTAAAGAGTGTTACGGTCTCATCATCCCCGGCGGTGAATCCACCACAATGACCAAGCTCATCAATGAGATTGATATGTATGACGCGCTACTCAACTTTGCCGCTGATCGGCCCGTGTTCGGTACCTGTGCGGGTATGATCCTCATGGCTACCAAAGTAGATGATGACCGTGTGGAGACACTGAACCTTATCCATATGGAAATTGAGCGGAACGCTTATGGACGACAGGTCGATTCCTTCATTGATAATCTGGATGTTACTACCAATGGTCAGGCCTTTTCCATGCGTGGTGTCTTTATCCGGGCACCAAGGATCAAGAACCTGGGTGAAGGTGTTGAGGTCCTAGCATCCGTTAATGATGAACCTGTCCTTGTTCAGGAAGGGCACCACATGGCCGCTGCGTTTCATCCCGAACTGACGGGAGAAACCCGGATTCATGACTACTTTACTACCCTGAAAGGGGAAATGTCACTTGCCTGAAAAAACCAGTATCTTGGAGAGGGTTGATTCACCCCATGACCTGAGGCAGCTGGATCGCACGGAACTCTCTTCCCTTTGCGATGATATTCGCCAGAACATCATCAATGTGGTGGAAGAGAAGGGAGGCCACTTTTCATCTCCCCTTGGTGTTGTTGATCTCACCGTGGCCCTTCACAGGGTTTTTGATACTCCGAAAGATTTACTCATCTGGGATGTGGGTCACCAGTGCTATCCCCACAAGATTATCACAGGACGCCGGGACAGCTTTGATACTTTACGCCAGGGTGACGGCATCAGCGGTTTCTGTAAGCGTGACGAAAGTGAGTATGACGTTTTTGGTGCTGGCCATGCCAGCACCTCCATTTCAGCTGCTTTGGGTATGGCCCGAGCCCGTGACCTGAAAGGGGAAAAACACCGCATTGTGGCCGTTATCGGTGATGGCGCCATGACAGGCGGTCTTGCTTACGAAGGGTTAAACAATGCTGGCGTACTCCCGAGTCAATTGTTGTTGGTGGTGAACGATAACAAAATGTCCATTTCACACACAGTCGGTGCCCTGTCCCACTACCTCACAAAGGTGGTGACAAATCCGCTCTACAACCGTGTGAGGGATAAGATCTGGGAATTGACAGGAATACTTCCGGGAATCCCTAAGAAAGTTCTCCGCCGAATAGCGCACACCATCCAGGAGGGTCTCAAGCATTTTCTTGTGCCGGGTATGATTTTCGAGGAGTTGGGAATCAGGTATTTCGGTCCCATCGATGGTCACAATATGGATGAAATGCTGGAGGCGTTTCAGAATTTGAAGGGTGTATCATATCCGGCAGTGGTCCATGTACTGACACGGAAAGGAATCGGCAAAGAAAAAGCTGAAGCCGATCCGCTGAAGTATTATTCTCTTTCCGGCAACGGTGACGGCCAGGCTAAAGAGCCTTCTATAGCGCCGGGATACAGCAAAGTTTTTGGTTCCATCGCTTGTCAGCTTGCCGAAGAAGATGAAGATGTTGTCAGCGTGGTGGCGGCCATGCGGGAGGGAACAGGCCTTGTTCCTTTTGCTGAAAAATATCCTGACAGATTCTTTGACAGCGGGATCGCCGAAGGCCACACCGTAACATTTGCCGGTGGTCTGGCTGCATCTGGGCTGAAGCCCATAGTGGCCATTTATTCTACATTTTTACAGCGCAGTTATGACATGATCATCCACGATATTGCTCTACAGAAACTGCCTGTCCTGTTCTGTCTGGACAGAGCCGGCGTTGTGGGACCGGACGGCCCTACCCATCACGGTGTGTTTGACCTCTCTTTTCTCAGGTTAATTCCCGGTATGGCCCTGGCGGCGCCGAAAGATGGTAATGAACTGCGAGATCTCATGTACACCGGACTGAACCATTGGCAAGGTCCTTTTGCGGTACGCTATCCGAAAGCTTCATCCATGGTTTTTGATGAATCGCTGGCACCGAAAGCTGTTGAAGTGGGCACGTGGGAAGTTTTGAAAGAAGGAAGCGACCTTATCGTCCTGGCTGTGGGCAGCATGGTGATAGAAGCACGGGATGCACTTGAAAAACAGAACATGGATTTTCAACTTGTGAATGCTCGTTTCGTTAAGCCCCTGGATGAAAGGATGCTGGATGAGATATGCGAACAATTTTCAACGGTGGTTACCATTGAGGAAGGGTCTCTTGAAGGTGGTTTTGGGTCAGCCGTTATGTCCGCTTTGAATAAAAGAAATTTTATCGGGAAAGTACGTCAGCTGGGTATTCCAGATGAGTTTGTTGAGCACGGTGATCGGCGGCGGCTGTTGAACGACCTCGGTCTCACAGCGGAGAAGATTGCTGAAACGGTGTCAGAACTGGCAGCCTCGGTCTCAACCATCCCCTAGCCTGAATATCAACATAGAATGAATTCTGCACTCCTTGCCGTTATAGGTTTGTCGGCCTTTTATCTGGGTTATCGCTTCTATTCCCGCTGGATCTCTGACCAGATATACAAAACTGATCCTGACTTAAAAGTCCCTGCTCATGAACTGAGGGACGATGTGGATTACGTTCCCACGAAAAAGCACATCCTTTTTGGTCATCATTTCACTTCCATCGCCGGTGCGGCGCCCATCATTGGTCCCTGCGTGGCCGCCTACTGGGGGTGGCTCCCGGCGTGCCTCTGGATTATCCTCGGAACCGTTTTTATGGGTGCTGTTCATGACTTTGGTGCGCTGATTGTGAGCGTTCGTGAAAAGGGGCGGAGCATCGCTGATGTGAGCAGCAAGCTCATGAGCGATAATGCCCGCATTATGTTCCTTCTGTTTGTCATGATGTTGGTGTGGTTGGTGCTGGCCGTTTTCGCTATGGCCATAGCCGATCTTTTTGTGGGTGTCCCCAGCACTGTTCTACCCATCAATATAGAGATCCTGCTGGCAATTGCTGTGGGGTGGCTCATTTACAAAAAAGGTGTAGATGCACTGGTGCCGTCTCTTGTAGCTCTTGGCCTGCTCTACTTCTTTGTCTGGGTTGGAACAAAAACACCCCTCAGTTTTGAGAGTCTGGGCATGTCACCGACCGATGCGTCGACCATTTGGGTGATTCTACTGTTTATCTACTCGGCCATTGCAAGTCTCTTGCCTGTTTGGTTCCTCCTTCAACCGAGAGATTTTATTAACAGCCACCAACTTCTTGTTGGGCTCGGATTACTTTACGCAGGAATTTTCTATGTTCGGCCTCTAGTTGAGGCTCCGGCCATCAGGATGGTGGTGGACCACGGCGCACCGCCTATGATCCCGCTCCTGTTCGTCACAATCGCCTGTGGTGCCATCAGCGGCTTTCACGGCCTTGTTTCTTCGGGTACGACCTCCAAGCAGGTGAATCATGTGAACGATACACGCTTCATCGGCTACGGCGGTATGTTGGGGGAGGGGACTCTGGCCCTTGCATCCATGATTGCAGCGGTGGCGGGGATTTCCCTCGTGGCTGCCTGCACACTGCCCTCTCAAGGGCAGGTGGCGGATCTTTCCTGGGCCGTCTATTATGACAGCTGGGCCCATGCCAGCGGTAACAAGGCGTCTGCTTTTGTTCTGGGCGGAGGTGCCCTCATTCAGGAATTGGGCGTTCCGGCCGAATTGGCAAAAACACTTATGGCAGTCCTGGTTATTTCATTTGCCGCCACAACCCTGGACACTGCCACACGTATTCAGCGGTTCGTCCTGTCCGAACTTGGCAGTGCTGTGAATATCAAGCTGCTGACAAACAGGTACATTGGAACAGCTGTTGCTGTCCTGCCGGCCCTTGCTTTAACTCTATGGAATGTGACCGATCCATCCACCGGTGCGGCCAAACAGGCGGGATGGGTACTCTGGCCCATGTTTGGTGCCAGTAACCAGATGCTGGCTGGATTGACACTCATGGTGGTAACGCTCTACTTCTGGCAGCTGAAAAGGCCAATCTTGCCGGTACTTATTCCCATGATCTTAGTCATGACAGGAACACTTGTGTCTATCATCATAAATACCATAGATTTTTTCACGAATAACTGGCTTTTTTTCGGCCTAAACATGTTTCTGATTGTCCTTATTGTCTGGATGATCTACGAAGGAGTTCAAACTGTAACCAGATCCCGGGTGACCGGATCTAACTAAAATGTCCTCAAACGGGAACCACCAACTAGAATTCTTCTCTGAATCTGAGGCACGCTGGAAGAAGGAATCCTCTTCAAATGGAGAGCGTCAGTACAGCTTTGATACTCTAAGTGGTGAAGAGGTAGATGTGCTCTACTACCCGGAACAGCCCACCGGTGATTTCATGGATAAGATCAGTTTTCCCGGGCAATATCCTTACACAAGAGGCATCCACGCCAACATGTACCGTGGCAAGCTATGGACCATGCGGCAATTCTCAGGTTTCGGGACACCGAGGGAAACCAACGAAAGGTACCATTTTCTCATGAGGGAGGGTCAAATGGGTCTCTCCATAGCCTATGATATGCCCACCCTCATGGGCTACGATCCGGACCACCCCTTTTCCGAGGGAGAGGTGGGTAGATGCGGTGTTTCCGTCTGCTCTCTCAAAGATATGAAGACACTTTTTGACGGTATCAGCCTCGGTGATGTGAGCGTTTCCCAGACCATTAACGGTCCCTCCATCGTTTTGCTGGCTCTCTACATTGCCGTTGCTGAAGAACAGGGTATCCCTCTAAAGGATCTCCGTGGAACACTTCAAAACGATATCCTGAAAGAGTTCATTGCTCAGAAAGAATGGATCTACCCGCCCAGAGATCATATGAGGATTATTACAGACACTATTGAGTTTTGCACCAACGAAATGCCACAGTTCAATACTGTCTCCGTCAGCGGCTATCACATCCGGGAGGCAGGCTCCACCGCCGCTCAGGAACTTGCATTCACGCTGCTGGATGGATTCTGTTATGTTGAGCATGCCATCGAGCGCGGTATTGATATTGACAAGTTTGCTCCTAGACTCTCTTTTTTCTTCAACTCCCATCTTGATTTTTTGGAAGAAATTGCAAAGTTTAGGGCTGCGCGGCGAATCTGGGCCCGTCATATGAAAGAGAAATACGGTGCCAAGGATTCCCGCTCGTGGAAACTGCGTTTTCACACGCAGACAGCCGGCTGCAGCCTCACCGCCCAACAGCCGGAAGTCAATATTGCCCGCACCGCATTCCAGGCCATGGCCGGCGTCTTGGGCGGGACACAGTCCCTTCATACCAATTCCATGGATGAAACACTGGCCTTGCCTTCAAAAAAGGCTGCCGAGATTGCACTCAGGACCCAGCAGATTATTGCCTATGAAACAGGTGTGGCCAATGTTGTTGATCCTCTGGGAGGGTCTTGGTACATCGAATCACTCACTGATGAACTGGAGAAAGAGGCAAAAGAATATTTTGAGAAAGTGGAAAAAATGGGTGGTGTTATTCCGGCACTTGAGGAGGGATTTTTTCAGCGGGAGATTGCACGTGCCTCGTTTGACTATGAAAAGAAGGTGAATGAAAACAGCCGCATTGTGGTGGGGGTTAATGACTTCATTAAAGAAGATGAAGAAATAGAGATCCCTATTCTGGAGATCGGTCTGGAGGCCGAGGAAAAACAAAAAGCAGATTTGGTCAAGCTCCGTGAAAACCGTGACCAGGCAATGGTTGATGCTTGTCTCAATAGGGTGGAAGAGATTTCGCGCGAAGGCGGAAACTTGGTTCCGCCCATCGTGGAAGCTGCAAAAGCAGATGCCACCATGGGAGAAATTGTTGACGCCATGAAAAAAGTTTTTGGGGAGTGGACAGAAACGCCTGTTCTGTAATAAGAGTGACACATGAATAAGAAATTTGCAGCTGTCATCATTGCCATCGCTCTCCTGATGACTGTCTGGGTCGGCCTTGGTTTTAAAGGGAATGAACTTCCATATGTCACCATTCAGGAATTGACAATAAAAAAAGATAATAAACCCGGTAAGCGGTTTCGATTAGGCGGCAATGTAAAAGACGGTTCTATTGTCCGAAATAAGGATGATCCTCTTTCCCTTTCTTTTGTTCTGATACAGGAACAAAACCAGCTGCCTGTCAATTATCACAAAATCGTACCTGATATGTTCAAAAATGGGTCTGAAGTCATTGTGGAGGGTATCTACGACGGTGAAAAATTCTACGCGGACAATCTCATGACAAAGTGCGCCTCTCGCTATGAGGGCGACCTGAGGGAAACGGATACCTCCCTTTGATCCTGTTCTTCAATTCTATAGTATAAAGATATGCCACAATACGGTGCCTCACTTCTCAGTCTGAGTCTCGGCTTAGCCGTTGTCACCATTTTTCTCATCGTTCTTTTCCTTCGGCGGAGCGATGAGAGATTTTTCTTTGCGGCTCAGAGAACCAGCCTGAGCGTCTGCTTTCTTGTAGTATTGGCAACGGTAACGCTGCTGGCAAGTCTTTTGAAAAGCGATTTTGACATGGACTATGTGGCCAAGTACACCAGCCTGGGCACGCCTACCATCTACAAATTCACGGCAATCTGGGCGGGCCAGTCAGGATCGCTTTTGTTCTGGCTCTTTGTTCTCTGCTGCTATTCGGCTGTGGTCATATTTCAAAACAGGCACAGGCATGAGAAGCTCATGCCTTATGTCATCATAACACTCACCGTCATCCAGGCTTTCTTTTTGCTGCTGGTCAATTTTGTGGCTAATCCCTTTGCACCAGTTGAGGCTGACTTTGTGGTACAAGATGGACTGGGGCTCAATCCGCTGCTTCAAAATCCCGCCATGGCCATACACCCGCCCATGCTTTATCTAGGCTATGTGGGTTTCTCTGTTCCCTTTGCCTTTGCCATAGCGGCACTTTTTTCCCGGCAGTTGGACGCTGTCTGGGTACGCACCATCCGCCGGTGGACGCTGTTCACCTGGCTGGCCCTTGGAATCGGAGTCCTATTGGGAGGCTGGTGGGCCTACAATGAGCTGGGATGGGGTGGCTACTGGGCATGGGACCCTGTTGAAAATGCCTCCTTCATGCCTTGGTTGACGGGGACCGCTTTTATCCACAGTATCATTATTCAGGAAAAGAAAAATATGCTGAGAGTGTGGAACATGATCCTCATTCTGGTGACGTTTCTGCTCTGTATTTTCGGCACGTTTCTCACGCGCAGTGGTGTGGTCTCCTCAGTTCACTCTTTTACACAATCTTCCCTGGGCCCCATGTTTTTTGCGTTCGTCCTGCTCATTCTTGCTGTAAGTATTTATCTGATTATCACCAGACTCAATGATCTGAAAACCGAGAAGCGACTGGAATCGTTTGTTTCCAGAGAGAGCGGGTTTCTTTTTAATAATGTTATTTTTGTGAGTATATGTTTTGCTGTATTGTGGGGGACTGTATTCCCTATTATTTCTGAAGCAGTAACAGGAACTCAGATCACAGTGGGTGCGCCATTTTTCAATCAGATCACAATTCCCATCGGTCTTTTCCTGCTATTGCTGGCTGGCATTGGCCCGCTGCTGGCATGGCGGAGAACCTCCAAAGAGAGTTTGATCAGGAACTTCTCCATTCCTGTTCTTACAGGTCTTCTGGTAGTTATGGTGGTTCTGGTTTTGGGCATCCGGACCGTATATCCTGTGGTTACAGCTTTTCTTGCGGCCTTTGTGGCAGCCGCTATTTTGCTTGAATTCTGGCGGGGTATCAGTGTAAGAACCAGAAAGTTTGACGAGAGCCCATTTACTGCCTTCTTAAAGATGGTCTCAAAGAACAGGTCGCGCTACGGAGGGTATATCGTTCATATAGGGATTGTCTTTATGTTTGTGGGATTTATAGGAAAGGCCTTTGATAAAGATAAGGAATGGACCATGTCAGTGGGTGACCAAGTTCAACTGGCCGGCTATGATATACTTCTTGCCGATTTGAAAGAAGAGGAGAGACCGAATCACTATGCCTGGATTGCCACACTTGATGTGATCAAAGAGGGCAAAAATGTGGTTTCCCTGACCCCGGAGAAACGGATATATTTTCACCGCAATCCGAATCCTGACCGCCACCAGCCTCATAGCGAACTTTCGCTTCACTCCACATGGCGGGAGGACGTCTACTCTGTATTTGGCGGCATAGATCCGGAGAATGAACTGCTCACCATTAAGATTATGGTAAACCGCCTGGTTCGGTTTGTCTGGTTGGGGGGCTATTTCCTTCTTTTCGGGACCGTCATTGCTCTCTGGCCGAGCCGTGCATCAGGCAAGGGAAAATAAAATGTTCGCCGTCCTCATGATCGTCCTCACATTTGTTCTGGTCATCGGCTTTGCCGTCCAGCCACTCTTTGAAGTTAAAGGAAAAAATAGAACCGGTCATGGAGTGACAGTTGAAGCGCTGGCATTACGTAAACTTTCCCTCTATGAACAGATCAAGGAATTGGAGCTTGAATATGAAATGGGGAATGTCTCCTATGATGATTTTCAGAGGAACAGGAACGAACTCAAGCGGGAAGTGTCAAATGTGTTGGAACAGATGAAATCCATCAATTTCGGCTAACTGATTCAAAAGTCAGTGCTCTTCATACAAAATGTCAGTAAACAGTTCGGCTACCGGCCGATTCTTCGGAAAGTTTCGCTTCAGATCAGGGATGGCGAATCGGTTGGAATGGCGGGGTCTAACGGCTCGGGAAAATCGACCCTTCTGCGAATCGTTGTGAGGGTGGTTTCCTGTGATGAGGGATCCGTTTCCTGGAACGGTGATTCCATCCTGAATGGTGGTGCGGACCAACGCCGTTCACTTCTTTATATCGGGCACGAGCCTGGATTTTACCCGCCTCTATCTGCCCAAGAAAATCTTGTGCTGCTAACCAGGCTTTATGGTCTGGATGTTACACAGGCTGATGTTGAATACAATTTAACGGAAGTGGGACTCGATCCCGGCAGAAGCGGTCCCATCAGGCAATTCTCCCGCGGGATGCTTCAGAGGCTGTCGCTGGCAAAAGCTTTGATCATTCCCTGGGAACTTCTCCTTCTTGACGAGCCCACCACCGGCCTTGACAGTGAGGGGAAGTCGACGCTTTCCAAATTGATCAACTCCTGGCGGGCAGAAGGCAGATCACTTTTACTTGTTTCCCATGATGAAGATTGGCTCACCTCAAACTGTGACCGGATGGTGGAGCTGAGTGGAGGGCGTCTTCAGACGACTGAAGGGAACGAGGCGAGATCCAAAAGTAATGGTTTTGCGGCGGAGGCCTGATGCTGGCGGTCCTTTTAAGAAAAGATCTTCTTATAGAGTTTCGGAGCCGAGAGATTCTCATCTCCATGGTTACATTCGGTGCGGCAGTTACACTGCTCTATGCCTTCGCTTTCCGGCCGTCCCCTCAATCCATGCAGACATTCGCTCCTGGATTAATGTGGATGATTTTCCTGTTTGTGAGCGTGCTGGCACTCCACCGTTCCCACAGTCTTGAAAAAGAGTTTGATGCTTTTTCAATGATTCTTTCCGCTCCTATTGAAAGGAGTATCCTCTTTGTCAGCAAGTGTCTCAGCGGATTCATTTTCTTAGTTGTTGCTCAGGTGATTCTTTTGCCGCTCTTTTTTCTTTTTCTTCAGCTGCCCCTTCCATCTAACTTGGGCCAGATGATGGCTGTTTTTCTGCTGGTGGACCTGGGAATCAGTGCCGCTGGCAGTCTCCTTTCCGGGACGGTTATGCGCGTCCGGGTAAATGAAATGCTCCTTCCACTGCTGCTCTTTCCTATGGTGACACCACTGCTTATCAGTGCAGTAAAGAGTACCGCCGCCATGATGGAGAATCAGCCGTTCAGCCAGTGGCAACTGTGGTTCCAGTTGATTGTAACCTTCGTCGTTGTTTATAGCCTTGTGGGTTATTTAATCTATGACTATGTGAGCGAGGAGTGATGGAGTCGTTTCATTCTAAACAGAGTTCCAAATTAATGGTCGGCGCTATAGCCGTTCTGTGGATTACAGTTCTCTATCTTGTGCTGAGTGTGACACGGATCGATCCCGAACAGCAGATGGCACAAAAGATCTTCTACTACCACGTACCGTCAGCATGGACGGCAGGAGTCGCTTATCTCCTTGTCATGATTGCCGCTGTTCTTTACCTCATGAAAAAAGATGAAAAGTTTGATCATCTCGGTCTTGCTGCGGCTGAATTGGGAACACTATTCTGCGCTCTTGTCCTGATTACAGGACCCATCTGGGCGAAACCCATTTGGGGCGCTCCCTGGAGTTGGGAGCCACGCCTCACCACTGTACTCATCATGTTCCTCATCTATATAGGATACTTTATGGTACGCAACTTCGGTGATGAGGGGGAAAGAACCCGAAGAATATCATCCGTCATAGGCATTGCAGCATTTTTTAATGTTCCCATCATCTATGTTTCAGTAAAGTTTTGGGCGGCTGATGCACAGCTCCACCCGCAGCCGGCCATGGGCCAGCAGTCTCCTGATGTCTTCTGGACATTTATGCTTTCACTTTTGGTTTTCACACTGTTGTTTGTTCATATGCTTCGATATAGAGTTCATATTCTGAAACTTCGCTCGAAAGTGCTGAAGATGCGATATGATGTATAAATACTTCGGCTTTTTTCTTACCGCTTTCTTGGTAATTTTCGTAGCTGTCTGTGGTTGGATTTACACCATCTATCGACAGGAGAAAGCACTTCTAAAGGAGCTAAAAAGTTTGAACGCTAATAAGAGTGAACTGGAATAGATATTATGTCTGAAAAAATTGTTCACATTGTAGGCACAGGAACCATCGGAGAACCTCTCATCGGTCTTCTCTCCGACTACAAGAAAGTGCTCGGTATAGATGAGGTCACTTTTCACAAGAATTCACCACTGACCTATGAGCGTGCTAAAGTGAAAGACCTTATGAAGCGCGGTGCAAAATTGGCCGTCTATAAGGAAAAACTGGACAGTTTCAAGGAGATTGGACTGGAGCCATCTTTCACCGCTGAAGAAGCCATCAAGAGTGCTTCTGTGGTCATAGACTGTACGCCGAGAGGGATCGGTCACGAGAATAAGCACAAGTATTACGAGAAGTTTGTAGATAACGGAAGGGGTTTTCTGGCGCAGGGAAGTGAACACGGTTTTGGTATTAAGTATGCTCGCGGTATCAATGATACCGCTCTGGTTAACAGTGATGAGCAGTTCGTGCAGATCGTTTCCTGCAATACACACAATATCGCAGCACTGACAAAATCAATTAGTATGGTTGACGATTCCGAAACTTTGGATGAAGGTCGGTTCGTCTGCATTCGCAGAGCCTCCGATATCAGCCAGACCAGTGCTTTTGTGCCAGCCCCCGAAGTGGGTAAACACGGTTCCGAAAAGTTTGGGACCCACCATGCTCGAGATGCATACGAACTGTTTCAGACCATTGATCGGATGCCGCATCTTTTTTCCTCAGCTATGAAAACTAATTCTCAATATATGCATGTCATCTGGTTCAATTTGGAGCTTAATGAAACTTTGACATTGAATGATGTAATTGATAGACTGGACGCCAATCCGCTCATTGCTCTTACTGAGAAAACCAGCTCCAGTTCTGTTTTCTCCTTTGGACGGGACCATGGCCACTTTGGAAGAATTCTTAACCAGACAGTTGTTTCTGTTCCCACCCTGGCTGTTCACGGTGGGACAGAGGTGGTGGGCTACTGCTTTACCCCTCAAGATGGGAACTCGCTTCTCAGTTCCATTGCTGCTGCAACATATTTTCTCTATCCTGACTCTTACAATGAGAAGATTCAAGGTCTGGACCACCTCTTCTTCTCTGAAGTTTAGTTACCACCTCTCAGTATCGCATATGGTCAGTCTCACCTCTGAAGCGTAACTTGTATCGATCAATGGAATTCGACTGAAAGGAAAGAAAAATGCCAAAGAAAGTTAAAGGAATCGAAATCCGGTTCAGAGAAGGCCTGCTTTCCTCTCAACTTATTGAGAAGGGATCTTCAGGACTACTTGCGGTGTCCGGCGGTGTCGATTCGGTGGTGATTGCCCATCTTTTTGCCCAAGTGCGTGAAAGTTTTAGGCTTACTCTTGCTGTTGCCCATTTCAATCACTCCCTCCGGGGTGAAGAATCGGATGCAGATGAGGCCTTTGTGAAAGATTGGGCGAAAGCGCTGGACCTGCCATTCTTCTCGGCTCAGTGGGTGTCTTCAGAGCTGAGTAACTGGGAAGAGAGGGCCAGGGAAGCGCGGTACGGTTTTCTGGACAAAACGTGCCAGCAATTGGGTTGTGACTGGATCGCCACGGCCCATCATGCTGACGATCAGGCCGAGACTCTCCTCATGCGACTCGTGGAAGGGAGTGGTTACCGTGGGTTGAGGGGGATCCCGGAGCGGAATGGGAAAGTTGTTCGGCCACTGCTAAAATTCACCAAGGCTGAACTCACCCAATACGCCAGTGAGAACGGACTCTCTTTTCGGGAAGACTCCTCAAACCAGGATACTCGCTTCCAAAGGAATAGAATTCGGGAAAATATTTTACCACAAATCCAAAAGTTGAACTCTCATTTTTCACAGACCGCCCAGAGAACCGTCTCCAACATGGTGGAGGTTGCGGAATGGGTGGATGGACATTTGCGTGACCTTTACGGGAAGGCCGTCTCAGTCTCTGAGAATGGCCTCATTCAAATCGATGAAAAGGAATTAAGGAAAGTCCCCCCACTTCTTCAGAAGGAACTGGTGAGGGAGGTGGTGAATGAGAATGATCTTCCCTGGCGTGGCCATGTTTGGGACGACCTTAGCCGTTTCCTTCAAAAGGCGACTGTAGGAGATATAATGATTCTCCCAGACAACTGCAAAATTCTCAAAGATCGTCACCGGTTTCTCATCATGAGGGTAACAGGTGAAGGTGATCTCAACTCTTTTCATCTGGATACCGCCACATCTGTCTCCTTAAAGGCGGGCGACCACATTTTCACCATGGACCTCACAACTGAGCCAACTTTTTCCTCTGAAAGTGAAACCGAGTTCATCGATTTTGACCAGCTTGATCATGGATCAATTCGACTTCGCCCCTGGCAAGCGGGTGACAGGATGGTACCTGTTGGTATGTCCGGACGAAAAAAGGTAAGCGATATCCTGGTAGATGCCAAAGTGGACAGATTTTCAAAGATGTCAAAGTACGTCCTTACATCTGCTCATAAGATCGTCTGGCTCTGTGGCCTTCGGCTGGATAACCGATTTAAAGTGACGTCCGCCACCGCCTCTGTGGCACGATTGAACTGGAGCCACATCGATGGACAGGGGGAACAGTGAGGGAGTTGCTTTCAGAACAAACCATTCGTGATCGCGTCTGTGAGATGGCTGCTGAAATATCAAAAGATTACAGCGATCGCACACCCATTTTTGTCGGCATCCTAAACGGCAGTTTCGTCTTTATGGCCGATCTACTGCGTGAATTGACAGAGGATTCTGAAGTTGATTTCTTAAAAGTTTCCAGCTATGAAGGCACCGAAACTTCCGGTACCGTTCACTTGCTTAAAGATATCTCAGCCGAGATTACCGGGCGGGACATTGTTATTGTGGAAGACATTATTGACTCCGGTTTAACCATAAACTTTATCGTTCGTAGACTGAAAGAGTCTGGTCCTTCGTCGGTGGCTGTGGCAACTTTGCTTTTCAAAAAAGAGGTTGCCCAACTAAATTTTGATCCTGATTACATTGGATTTATAATCCCTTCGGATTTTGTGGTTGGATATGGCTTGGATCATAATCAAAAAATGCGGAACCTCAAGAATATCTGTGTGTTGGATCAAGAGGATTTAACAGCGTGACAAAGAAGACTGACAAAAAAGACCATAGACCTCCCTCCCAGAACAAGCCTGGCGGCGAAAGTGAAAACAAGTTCCAGTGGAAACAAGCTGGGAAAACCTCTATTGTCTGGATTGTTATTCTTGTGTCAGTCATTTTCCTGTCGAACCTTTTTACTGCCAAGAACCGCAATGAAGTAGAGGTTCAATATTTTCAGTATAAAGATTTCCTCACATCAGGTGCCATTCTTGAGGCAGAAATCATTGAAAAAGAATTCCATGGAAAGCTTAAGGAGCCTGAAGAAGTCATTCGTGAAGGACAAAAAATTGGTGAGTTTACCCTGTTTGTGGTTACGCTGCCTTATGTAAATGAGACAGTTCTGACCGAATGGGATCAATATGAAGTAAAGTACAGTTTTAGGGAGCGGAAAGTGGACTGGTTCAGCTATCTCTTGAGCATGGGACCGTGGTTGCTTCTCATTGTTTTCTGGATCTTTATTATGAAGCGGATGCAAGGCGGCATGGGTGGAGGTGGCATATTCAATTTCGGCAGGAGCAAAGCCCGCCTGTGGGTGGAGGATAAGCCGAAGATCAATTTTGATAAAGTTGCCGGTTGTGAAGAGGCAAAACAGGAATTATATGAAATCATCACTTACCTGAAAAGTCCTGAGCGGTATCAAAAATTAGGTGGGCGCATTCCGAAGGGTGTTCTCTTGCTGGGTCCGCCCGGAACAGGGAAAACACTGCTTGCCCGCGCTGTAGCCGGAGAAGCGGGTGTACCGTTTTTCAGCCTCAGCGGTGCTGATTTTGTGGAGATGTTTGTTGGTGTTGGTGCATCTCGTGTTCGTGATCTATTTGAACAGGGAAAGAAGAACGCTCCCGCCATCATTTTCATTGATGAAATTGATGCTGTGGGCCGCCACAGAGGCGCCGGTCTGGGCGGCGGCCACGATGAACGTGAGCAGACCCTTAATGCACTCTTGGTGGAGATGGACGGCTTTGAGTCCACTACCAACGTCATTCTTATTGCTGCCACGAACCGCCCCGATGTGTTGGACAATGCTTTGTTGCGACCGGGCAGATTTGATCGACAGGTGGTTGTGGATATTCCCGACCTCCGCGGCAGAGAAGGAATTCTGAAAGTCCATACAGAAGAGACTCCCCTTTCGAAAGATGTAGATCTGAAAGTATTGGCCAAAGGAACGCCTGGCTTGGTAGGGGCTGACCTAGAAAATCTTGTAAATGAAGCTTCCTTACTGGCGGCCCGGGATGGAAAATCGAAAGTGTACATGGAAGACTTTGAGTCGGCCAAAGATAAAGTGATGATGGGTGTTGAGCGGAAAAGTATGATCATCAGCGATGAAGAGAAAAAATTGACGGCTTATCATGAGGCAGGTCATGCCCTTATGGCCAAACTTCTTCCCGAGGCCGATCCGGTCCATAAAGTATCCATCATACCTCGGGGGCGTGCCCTTGGTGTTACAGCTCAGCTGCCAATGGATGAGAAACATAACTATTCAGAATCTTACATCAAGGCTCGTTTGGGAGTGCTTCTGGGCGGTCGTGCTGCGGAACAGCTTATTTTTAATGAACTGACTACAGGAGGCGGGAATGACATTGAGGTGGCCACAGAAATGGCTCGAAAAATGGTGTGCGAGTGGGGGATGAGTGATCTCATAGGACCTCTTACATTTGGCAAAAAGAACGAAGAAATCTTTTTGGGGAGAGAAATCGCCACCCATCGCGATTACAGTGAAACTACTGCCAAGAAAATTGATAGGGAAGTTTCTCGAATTATTCGTGAGGCCGAAGAGGAAGCAACGAAACTGCTGAAAGACAACGAAAAACAGCTTCATCGCGTGGCTAAGGAACTACTGAAGTACGAAACTATTGATGGGAATGATCTAGACAAAATCATGGCTGGTAAACGCCTGAGGCGCCATCGTTCTAAATCAGCCAATGGTGCCAAAGAGAGTAAAGCCAAAAAATCCGTCTCTGATTCATCCAAAGAAAAAAAAGTGGCGGAAGAGTCCGCCTGAGAACCAACCTTCCCACATTTCCACTCAATAATGGAGTGGAATCAGATAACAGACAAATAATGGATCAGTTGATGCATAAGGAGCGGACGCTCCTTATGGGCGTATTGAACGTGACGCCTGACTCTTTCTCTGATGGCGGAGAATACTTCAGAATTGATGCGGCGGTGGACCGTGCTCTTCAGATGGCTAAAGAAGGCGCACAAATCATTGACATTGGCGGCGAATCGTCCCGACCGGGTGCTGAACCTGTTAGTGAGGAAGAGGAGCTGAATCGTGTATTACCTGTGGTTGAGGCGCTGGTATCAGAGGTAAATATTCCTATTTCCATCGATACCTATAAATCAATTGTGGCAAGATCTTGTCTGGAGGCAGGCGCCTCTATCGTGAATGACATTTCCGCTCTCCGTTTCGATGATGCCATAACGGAACTTGTTGCAGAGTATAATGCTTACGTTGTGTTGATGCATATGAAAGGGACGCCTCGGAACATGCAGAATTCACCTGATTACGGTGATGTCATGGGTGAGATAGAGGCATTTTTTGAAGAAAGGATCACCGCTGCCGAATCCGGTGGTATTGCCAGAGAGAGTATCATTCTCGATCCTGGTATAGGTTTCGGAAAAACCCCTTTTCACAATTTTACCATTTTGAGTCAGTTGGAGCGCTTTTCGAGTCTTGGATTGCCTCTTTTGGTCGGGCCGTCAAGGAAATCCTTTATCGGAATGACGTTGGACCTTCCGGAAAATGAGCGACTGGAAGGTACCGCTGCATCCGTCACCGCCGCCGTACTGAACGGAGCCAAGATTGTTCGTGTTCATGATGTAAAAGAAATGAAGCGCGTGATAACTATCGCCGATTCAATATCTGTTGTAGGGAGTGAAGCGTGACGCTCTTCAAGATCGGCTTCCTCACCATCACTGTACTCGACATTATCGATATCTTGCTGGTGACTTGGCTGTTCATCAAACTACATAACTATTTTCGAGGCACACGTGCAGGCCAGATGCTGGTGGGGCTCATCATCATTCTTCTCTCTTCTTTCATCTTTCGTGCAATTGGCATGAGCGGTATGACATGGATCGTGGATCAGGTCCAGACGGTATGGGTGGTGGCATTTGTCATACTTTTTCAGCCGGAGCTGCGGCGACTGTTGATATACGTCGGAACAACACGGTTTTTTCAACGATTGTTCCGTGTTGGAAGCTCCAACACCATTGATTCGGTTGTTGATGCCACTGCAAAGCTGAAAGAAAAAGGTTGGGGAGCCATCATTGTTCTCCAGAGGGATACGGGGCTTAAGCACATCAAGGAAGCAGGCACTCATGTCAAAGCTGAAATCAGTTCACCTCTGTTGTTATCAATTTTCAACCCCCAGTCTCCTTTGCATGATGGGGCCGTTATTATTCAAAACAATATTATCGAAGCGGCACAGTGCATTCTACCCCTGACAGAAAGTGAGATGATCGATCCGGACATGGGAACACGCCACAGGGCGGCCCTCGGCATCAGTGAAGAGACAGATGTTATTGCCATTGTGGTATCGGAGGAAAAGAAGCAGATTGCAGTAGCTGTCAATGGTGTTTTTCAATTGAATCTCGACGAATTTTCTCTGCGGCGCTTTCTGGATGAAAACCTCTTTCTCAACTTAGGTGAATGATTGAGATTCCATTAGAGCTACAGTAATTTCACACCTAATTCTTGGCGATATGGACCTTTCTGAACTCAAAGAGACATTTCAAAACCTCGACAAAAGATTTAATGATCTTCGGGGGTATCTTTGACTTGGCCTCTCAGGAGGACAAACTCTCCAAGCTTAAGCCCCAAACAGCCGCCGAAGATTTCTGGGACAATACCAATTCCGCACAGATTACTCTCAAGAAGATTTCTATGATAGAAAAAGAACTTGAGCTGTGGAATGACGCTCAGAGAAAAAAGGAAAATTGCGAAGTACTGCTCACATTCTTGAAGGAGGAAGAGGATCCCGCTTCCCAGAAAGAGTTCCAGACGGAGCTGGATGGGTTCCAGAAGATTGTTGACGACTTAGAGTTGCGACTTACACTAAGTAAGTCGGAAGACGCAAACGATGCCATACTTACCATCCATCCCGGTGCCGGCGGGACTGAATCCCAGGATTGGGCTGAGATGTTGTACAGAATGTATGTGCGGTGGATTGAAAGAAAAGGGTTCTCTTGTTCTGTCACCGATTTCCAACCCGGAGATGAAGCGGGCCTGAAGGATGTTACTCTGGAAGTGAAGGGAGAGTATGCTTACGGCCTATTGAAGGCTGAGGTGGGTGTTCACAGACTTGTGCGGATATCTCCCTTCGATGCATCGAACCGTCGGCATACGTCATTTGCTTCTATTTTTGTCTACCCTGCCATAGATGAGGAGATTGAGGTGGAGGTGAAGCCTGATGAACTTCGGATTGATACCTATCGCGCCAGCGGCGCCGGCGGGCAGCATGTGAATAAGACTGATTCAGCCGTCAGGATTACCCACATTCCTACGAAGATCGTGGTGCAATGCCAGAACGAGCGATCCCAGCATAAAAACAAAGCCACAGCCATGAAGATTCTGAAGGCGAAGCTCTATCAGAAATATCTGGAAGAACAGGCTGAGTCCGTTAAGGAACTTGAGAGTCAGAAAACGGACATCGGGTGGGGTAACCAGATAAGGTCTTACGTTTTCCATCCCTACACCATGGTAAAAGATCATAGGACAAAGCTTGAAGTGGGGGACGGAAAAAGGGTTATGGATGGTGATCTTGACAAATTTATAAAGGCTTATCTCCTTATGGCTACCACAGGTAAAACAAAGATCAAAATGGCCAAGAGTTAAACGATGTCTTCGGATCGAGAGCAAAGTTTAAAGCAGATCATGCAATACCGGCTGGAGAAGCTGGAGAAGCTCCGGGACCTGGGTGTAAATCCATATCCTTACAACTTTGATGTGTCCCACCACTCAAAAGAAATCGTGGATGGTTTTGATAATATGGCCGATAAACCGGTCTCTGTGGCCGGCAGGATCGTATCCTTGAGAAAAATGGGGAAAGCGTCATTTTTTCACGTTCAGGATATGGAAGGCAAAATCCAGGTCTATATAAAACGGGATGAAGTGGGCGAGGGAATTTATGAGATCTTCAAGTTGCTGGACATGGGTGACATTGTTGGCATTTCCGGTAAAGTTTTCAAGACAAAAACTGAAGAAGTGAGTGTCAGCTGTGAGAAGCTGGAACTGCTGTCAAAAAGTATTCGTCCTCTTCCCGGCGCCAAGGAAAAAGATGGAGAAGTATACCACGCGTTCAAAGACAAGGAACAGCGGTACCGACACCGGCATCTTGATCTCATCGAGAATCCTGAAGTGAAGGATGATTTTATCAAGCGGGCAAGGATCATCGCCGCTGTCAGAAATTTTCTCGATGACGACGGTTTTGTGGAGGTAGAGACGCCTGTTCTTCAGCCTCTTTACGGTGGCGCTTCTGCTCGACCGTTTACCACACAACATCTCGCTCTCGATCAGACATTGTATCTGCGCATTGCAGATGAACTCTACCTGAAGCGTCTGATTACTGGTGGTTTTGATGGCGTTTATGAAATCTCGAAAGTTTTCCGGAATGAAGGTATGGACCGTAACCACAATCCTGAATTCACCATGCTGGAGTTCTACAAAGCTTATGTGGACTACGATTTTCTCACAGATTTGGTCGAATCTCTTATCCGCGCTGCCGCCGAGGCAATAGACGTAAGTACCTTAGATGTCTCCGGTCAAAGCGTTGATCTCAGTAAGCCGTTCCGGCGGGCCAGATACATGGACCTCTTGAAGGATGCTATCGGTGAAGACCTGACAGGCGCTACGGAAAAGGATTTGTCAACGCTCTGTAATAAACGGAAAATCCCTTTAGAGAAAGATGCTCACCTTGGTCGGATGTACGAAGTCCTAATGCGGGAACTAGTGGAGCCGAATTTGATTAAACCGATCTTTGTCACTGATTATCCAAAAGTGATTTCTCCTCTCGCCAAGGTTCGGCGAGACGGCAACGAGTCCATCGTGGAGCGGTTTGAGCTTTTTATGGATGGCGGTGAACTAGCCAACGCTTTCAGCGAACTGAACGATCCTCTGGACCAACGCCGCCGGTTCGAAGATCAGGTGCAGCTTAGAGAACGGGGTGATGAGGAGGCGCACACTCTGGATGAAGACTATCTCCAATCTGTTGAAACGGGGATGCCTCCTACAGGCGGAGTCGGTATGGGCATTGACCGCCTCACTATGCTTCTCATTGGGAAGAAAAATATCAAGGATGTCATCCTCTTTCCGGCCATGCGTCCGCAAGACGATGAATAAAGATGGGTCTTCTCTCCTTTATCGCCCGCCGGCATCTCGGTTCGAGACATAGCCTCAGCTTCATTTCTCTCGTCAGTTACCTTTCCATAGCCGGTCTCGCCATCGGCATCGCCGTCCTCATTCTAACACTTGGCATTCTCACAGGCTTTGAACAGGAAGTTGAGAGAAAGATCATCAGCTTTGACGGACATATTCGTGTAAAAGGATTTCTGGGAGATCCGGTGGCACATTCCCAGCCTCAACTTGATTCTACCCTGGCGCAACTTCCTCAGTTGATACGAAGAATGCCGTACATCCATCACGCCGCCACTGCCCGGGTGAAGGGCCGGACCGAGGCTGTTTTCGTGGAGGCTTTTGAAGAAGAAAAAGCTCAAGGTGTACTGGGGACGTTGCAGAATCTTGTTTCAGGAGAGTTCAGTCTGGGTGAGGAGGGTGGCAAGTCCGGTGTCGTTTTGGGCAGAGCATTGGCGGATAAACTCAACGCCGAAACAGGTGAGCGGTTAATTGTCATGGATCTGACTTCACTGGGAAAACCGGGCCGTGCGCCACGAATCGGCCAGTTTGAAATTCGGGGCATCTACGAAACGGGTCTGAGCGAATACGATGAATCCATAGTTTATATTGACTTGTCGGCGGCCCAACAACTGTTCAATTATCGTGACCTTATCACCGGTGAAATTTTATTCGTTTCTGACAGGGATGATACGGATGTGGTGGCAGGGTTTCTTGATGACAACCTTAATTATCCTCTCATGTCTTCAACCTGGAAAGAGCGCCATTACAATCTTTTTGCCTGGCTCTCTCTTCAGAAATATCCCATCACCGTCATTTTCGCACTGGTGGCTCTTGTGGCTCTGCTCAATATCATGTCATCCCTCACAATGATTGTTATGGAAAAGACAAAGGACATCGGCGTTCTCCGGGCCGTTGGCTTCTCCAGGAAGAAAATTTCTCTACTTTTCTTTTTTGAAGGCGGCATGGTAGGACTTCTGGGAGTAAGCCTTGGCGTGGCGCTGGCCCTTCTGTTGGGGTGGATTCAAGTCCGCTTCAGTGTGCTCTCAATTCCTGAAGAAGTCTACTTCATGGGTGATCTCCCTATCTTTTTCACTGTTGGTCATGTTCTCACCGTCGGTCTGTTGGGAATCGTTGCTGCTGTCACAGCCAGTCTTTATCCGGCGTGGAAAGCTTCCGGTATCCAGCCCGCTGAGGCTGTCCGTTATGAATGATGAAGCTTGAAAGTTGGCTTGCCCGGCGTTTGCTGCTTTCCCGCAAGAAAGTAGGGTTGATCTCTTGGAGTGGAATCATTTCAATTCTAAGTGTGGCTGTGGGGTGCTTTGCACTTATCATTTCCGTGGCCGTTCTAAACGGATTTGAACGGGAGGTTCGCAATAAAGTGGTGGGCTTTGAAACTGATCTGAGGCTCACTTCAGGTGAAGCCAAGCTTGACATGGACAATCTCCGCAAAACCTTTGATCAAGAAAGTGACATTGCGGGATATTCTTTTTTTATTGAAAGGAAGGCTGTCGCTATTTCCATGAACGAACGGTCGCTAGTAAAAGTAAAAGCTGTAGAGGCAGGAAGCCTTCAGAAAATATACAAGATTGACGGTGTGGGAGAAATGGAGATCACCGGCAGCAAGCAGCCTGTCTATGTTGGGAAAGGGATCGCTGACCGCCTCGGCTTACAGATTGGAGACCGTTTACGCCTTATGAACCCACAGGATAATCAACTTTATCTCGGAATGCCCACTGTATTAGATGCCCGTGTGGCGGGTGTGTTCGAAACACGCATCCTAGATTTCGATCAGACCTATGTCTTTGTCCCTATCCAGGCGGGACAGGCTCTTTTTAAATCCATCCATACTTTTGATGGCATCGATTTTCGGCTGGTGTCTTCAGCCAGGAAAGATGATATGAAGGCACTCATTCTTTCCAAAGCACCTGCTGGTGCTGTTGTCTCTGGCTGGGAGGATATGCATCAGACACTCTTCCAGGCTATGCAGATGGAAAAGCTCGGCAGCATGGTTGTGCTGAGCCTAATCGTTATTGTTGCCTGTTTCAACATCGCTTCCACACTTACCATGCTTATATTGGAAAAGATTCGCGAGATTGGTATACTGAAAACCATAGGCTTTTCACAAGCCAGAATTGGAAATATATTTCGCCTGCAAGGGATATTTATCGGTGGTTTTGGATTGCTGCTGGGAGGAGGCTTGGGTCTGCTGTTCGTTCTGGGTCAGGAGCGTCTCGGATTGATTCGTTTGCCCGAAACCATCTATTTTGTCCAGTCACTGCCAATGACAATTTCTTTCATTGATGTGGTCACGATCTTCCTAATTGGTATTTTCGTTATCGCTATAGCGGTCTATTTCCCCAGCAGGGAGGCAAGGAGGCTTTTACCTACCGAAGCCATACAGTACGAAAAATGATTCTGAAAGCTGAGAATATATGCAAGAGCTATCGCACCAGCACCGGTCCGCTGGAAGTGCTGAGAGATGTTTCTTTATCTCTGAAAGAAGGGGAGCTAGTTTCCGTCGCCGGTCCGTCCGGATGCGGCAAGTCCACTTTGCTCAATATACTTGGTACTCTGGACCAGCCTAACAAAGGAACCCTAGAAATAGCAGGCAAGGATGTAGCGTTACTGGATGATGAATCAGTCTCCCGGTTGCGCTGTGAAACCATCGGCTTCGTATTTCAATTCCACCATCTTCTGCCTGAGTTTACCATCGTAGAAAATCTCATGATACCCCAGCGACTGTTGGGCCGGAGTGAGAGGGCCGCTGCTGATTGGGCGAAGGAACTGCTTTCGAAGGTGGAGCTCTTGCCAAGAGCTGATCATCGACCTAACGCCATCTCCGGTGGTGAACGACAGCGAGTGGCAGTCTTGAGGGCCCTTGTGAATGAGCCGGGTATTGTGCTGGCGGATGAACCGACGGGTAATTTGGATGTGGATGCGGCGCAGCAGTTGATGGAAGTAATCCAGGCTCTTGCGGAAGATTTCAATCAGGCTTTCCTCATTGTTACTCACAATCCGGACGTGGCAGCATTGTGCGAAAGGAACCTCACAATAAAAGAAGGCACAGTTATTCCCGCGTCATAAAAGTGATTTGATTGGGCTGTAATAGAAAAGTAAATTTGTCCAGGCTTAATTAAGTTGCATGAAAGAAAACTTTTCCAAATGCGTTCAAAGGATCATGAAGTACGCCAAGGAGGAGGCTATCCAGCTTGGCCACAGCTATGTGGGATCAGAACACCTTCTTCTTGGGATTATCCGCGAAGGCGCAGGCCTTGGTGCGGGAATGCTTGAAGAGCTTGGCTCTGACCTGGACGAGATGAGGATCATGATCGAGGATATGGTGAAGCCCGCCGGCGGCACTATGACCCTGGGTCATCTTCCCCTCACCAGACGTGCCGAGCGTATTTTGCGTAATACGTTCACCGAAGCTTCGAATCTTAGTGCAACCATCGCTGATGACCATCACCTGTTACTTGCCATGCTACAGGAGAAGGAAGGTGTCGCATTTGAGGTTCTCACTGCCTTTGAAATTGATTATTCATCCGTCAAAAAACTGCTGAAAGAGGAAAAGGAAACTGTCTCACCGCTGAGATCAACAAGTTCTACCACTACCAAGAAGACCAAGACCCCGGCTCTGGATCACTTCAGCAGAGATGTCACCGAGATGGCCCGTAACGGTAAACTCGATCCTGTCATCGGTCGCCAGCAGGAGATTGAACGTGTGGCGCAGATTCTTTGCCGAAGAAAAAAGAACAATCCGGTTCTCATCGGTGAGCCGGGTGTAGGCAAAACAGCCATAGCTGAAGGCCTCGCTCAGCGGATAATAGATCGTGATGTGCCACGACTGCTCCACAATAAGCGAATCGTTGCGCTGGACCTTGCCGGCATCGTTGCCGGTACCAAGTATCGGGGTCAGTTCGAAGAGCGAATGAAGGCCATCATGACGGAGTTGGAGTCCACGGATAAAACTATCCTTTTTATTGATGAGCTTCATACCATTGTCGGCGCCGGCAGTGCATCTGGCTCTCTGGACGCTTCTAACATGTTCAAACCGGCGCTGTCAAGGGGCGAGATTCACTGTATTGGCGCAACAACCTTGGATGAATACCGGAAGCACATTGAAAAAGATGGTGCACTAGAGAGACGGTTCCAGAAAATTACTGTGAGTCCACCCAACATTGAAGAGTCAGTGGAAATTCTCAAAGGTCTAAGGGGTCGCTATGCAAAACATCACAATGTCAAGTTTGAAGATGATGCTGTTCGGGCTTGCGTTGAACTGAGCCACAGATATATTACAGACAAGTATCTACCGGATAAAGCTATAGATGTTTTGGATGAGGCAGGTGCTCGTCTTCATCTTCAGAATCTCAGTGTACCTGATGAGGTTGTGGAGCTCGAATTGGAGATTGAGCAGATCAGATCTGAAAAAGATGCTGTTGTGTCCAGCCAGCAATTTGAGAAGGCGGCCAGTTTACGGGATAAAGAAAAGGTTCTGTTGAAGTCCCTTGAAGAATCTCAGCGAAAATGGGCCAAAGAAGAGACGAAACATGCACCGTCCGTAAACGAAAAGGATATTGCGGATGTTGTTTCTATGATGACAGGCATTCCCATCTCTGAAGTAGCTGAAAAGGAATCGGAGAAACTCCTCAAAATTGACAAGAGTCTCAAAGAGTTCATTGTAGGTCAGGGTGAAGCGATCGAAACGCTTGCCAAAGCGATTCAGAGAGCGAGAGCCGGCCTGAAGAATCCTCGCCGACCCATCGGTGCTTTCCTTTTTCTGGGACCTACGGGCGTCGGGAAGACCGAGACTGCTAAAGTTCTGGCCAAGCTCCTCTTTGTTCACGATGAAGCCCTTGTGAAGATCGACATGTCCGAATACATGGAGCGGTTCTCTGTATCCCGGCTCATTGGCGCGCCTCCCGGCTACGTTGGATTCGAAGAGGGGGGAGAACTCACAGAGCGCGTCCGCCGTAATCCCTATTCTGTCATACTTCTCGACGAGATTGAAAAGGCACACTCCGATGTCTTTAATCTGTTGCTCCAACTTCTTGATGAAGGCATCCTCACAGACAGCATGGGGCGGAAGGTAGACTTTCGAAATACGATCATTATTCTTACATCGAATATCGGTACCCGTGGTTTTGGGAAAGTGGGGAACTATGGCTTTGGGGATTCTTCAAAAGATTCAACTTTCGAGGCGATGAAAAATCGGGTGCTGGAAAAGCTTGAAGATGTGTTCAACCCGGAGTTCATGAACAGACTTGATGAATCGATTGTATTCAGACCTCTCCAAAAAGAAAGCGTTCTGAAAATAATAAATCTTCAACTGAACGATCTCGTGGACAACCTAAAAGCGAAGAAGATGAAACTACACGTTACCGATGCGGCCAAAAACTTGCTTTTAGAGCAGGGTTTCAGCGATGAATTCGGTGCCAGACCCATGCGCCGGGAGATCCAATCGTCTATCGAGGCACCCCTCTCCGAATCAATACTTAAACGGAAATTTGCGGAAGGTGATACTGTCAAAGTGGATGTCCGAAATGGACAAATTCATATTGTAAAGCCGAGAAAAAAGACGAAAATAACCGCCGCGAAAGAGTCAAAGACTGCTCGAAAGACCGCAAAAACTGACAAAAAGTCATAGTCTTTTCCCTCGGGATTCTCTAATTTCCTGACATATTATCTCAATTATTACCTCTGGCACGCTATTTGTGCCTTAATAGTCGAAAATTGATCAAACTTTAAGGAGTTTCAAGAATGTCTAAAATCATTGGAATCGATTTAGGAACAACCAATTCATGTGTCGCCGTTATGGAAGGCGGCGATCCTAAGGTTATCACAAATCCCGAAGGCGGGAGAACAACCCCGTCAGTTGTTGCTTTTACAAAGGATGGAGAACGTCTAGTCGGTCAGCCGGCAAAACGTCAGGCCGTTACTAACCCGAACAATACCGTTTACTCCATTAAGCGGTTCATGGGCAGGGAATTTGATGAGGTCCAGACAGAAATCTCTGAAGTACCCTATGAAGTGAAGAAAGGAAAATCAGGCGCCGTTGAAGTTGTCATAGAAGGAAAAACATATTTACCACCGGAGATCAGCGCCATGGTGCTTCAGAAACTCCGCCAGACGGCTGAGGAATATCTTGGTGAGACGGTAATTGAAGCTGTCATAACTGTTCCCGCCTATTTCAACGATTCTCAGCGGCAGGCGACAAAAGATGCAGGCAAGATCGCCGGCCTGAACGTAAGGCGAATTATTAATGAGCCTACTGCCGCAGCCCTGGCTTATGGCATGGATAAAAAGAAGGACCAAAAGGTGGTCGTCTTCGACCTGGGTGGAGGAACTTTTGATATTTCCATTCTCGATCTCATGGATATCGATGGTGAGAAATCCCTTGAAGTCAATGCCTCCAATGGCGACGGTCACCTTGGCGGCGATGATTTTGATCAGAGAGTCATCGACTGGATGGCTGATGAATTTAAAAAGAGTGAAGGTATTGATCTTAAAGAAGATCCTATGGCTCTGCAGAGGTTGAAGGAAGCAGGTGAAGCGGCAAAACGTGAACTGTCTTCCTCCAAACAGACTGACATCAATCTACCTTTCATTACCGCAGATTCAACCGGACCTAAGCACCTCAACATGACGTTGACCCGCGCTAAATTTGAGGAACTTGTGGATGACCTCGTTGAGCGTACAAGAAAACCTTGTGAACAGGCGCTTAAGGATTCCGGGCTTAAACCAGGCGACATTCATGAAGTTATACTTGTTGGTGGATCTACGCGCATCCCAAAAGTTCAGGAGATTGTAAAGAATATCTTTGGGAAAGAACCCAACAAGGGGGTAAACCCTGATGAAGTAGTGGCCATGGGGGCGGGGATTCAGGGTGGCATTCTTGGCGGCGATGTTGAGGATGTTCTTCTGTTGGATATTACCCCTCTGTCACTTGGTATCGAGACAATGGGCGGTGTTTTCACCAAGTTAATCGAGAGGAACACTACTATCCCCACAAAGAAAAGCCAGATTTTTTCCACCGCTGCCGAAAACCAGCCATCGGTTGAAATCCATGTACTTCAGGGTGAAAGAGAGATGGCTGTATATAACAAGACCATCGGTAAGTTTCATCTCGATGGCATTCCCCCGGCACCGCGCGGGGTTCCCCAGATTGAAGTTACCTTCGATATTGATGCAAATGGAATTCTCAACGTAGGTGCCCAGGATAAGGCCACTGGAAAAGAACAGAACATCCGTATCGAAGCGTCCAGCGGACTGAGCCAGGAAGAAGTGGACAAAATGGTGGATGATGCGAAAAAGCACGAAACTGAAGACAAGGAAAAACGAGAAGAGGTGGATGTAAAAAATCAGGCTGACCAGCTTATCTACCAGACTGAGAAAAACCTCAAGGAATTCGAGGGAAAACTCAGTGATGACGACAAGAAGAGTTTAGAAGAGGCTGTTGAAAAACTTAAATCGGCCTCTGCTGGAAGCAATCCGGAAGATATCAAGTCTGCCACTGAAGCCCTCAATTCGGCTTGGAACAAAATCGCCGGCAAAATGTACGAAAGTTCCAAGCAGGAGGAGGCTGGTGCTCAGGCGCCTCCTGACCCCACCGATGAACCCAAGAAAGGGGATGACAAGGAGATCGAGGACGCAGACTTCGAAGTCGTAGACGATTAACTTCGGTTTTATAACGACTAATTAAATGGCGAGTCTGTCAACTCGCCATTTTTTGTATTTGGAACTTCATTAAGTTAAATTTGTTTTGAAGTAGTCTGTTGTGAGAAGAAGACATAAAGCACTCCTCATCCTTACGCTTGTGCTGGCTCTGCTCAGCGGCAGCGTCATTTATATTGTCTTAGCTCCTGGGCGGTGGACAAGGGAGATTGTCCAATATATAAACCAATCACTCATGTCAGACAGTGGGTGGAATCTTTCGATTGGAAATTTGGAAGGCCAGTTGATCTCTGACATCCACATTGAAAATGTTTATCTCCGGAACACCGACGGCTCCCTTGTCTTCTTCTGTGAAACAAGTGATCTGAATCTCGATTTTACTCAGATAATTACCGGTAATTGGGCACTATCTAATCTTGTTCTAGACAACGTGTTGATCACGCTGAAAGACGCAGAGGGAAATGGTGAACTCAACATGGAATTTATGGAAAAATTGGCCCATAACGATCTGAAGGTAAAGTCCCTGTCTGTACTCCGGTCTTCAATTTTGGTCAAGGAAGGGACAAACGAAAGACTGTACAGCTTTGAAGCGTCCGGTCGTCTCCAACCTGATGGAGAGACAATGTCATTTCATGTCTCTCATGCCATGTTCCACGATTTTCAAACTGACAATCAGCTTAACCTAGAAGATGGTGAACTGAAACTTGGGGCATCTTTTGTCAGTGCCAGCAATGTTTTAGGTGATCTCAACGGTTATCAAATCTCACTGAATGGTGATGCTCAGTTTGCTCATGAGACAAATCTTGCAATGGAATTGAGCGTTCACAATATCGACTTAACGGAATTCAAATCGTGGCAGCTTGCAGACATCCTCCATGCGCAGAATGCTGATCTTCATTTGGACATCGAGTTTGACATAACTCAAGCGTATGTTGAGGCGCGGCTGGAAGAATCGGCCACTTCCACTCTCATTGCCAATATTGAAACTCATTTTGAGATCGATCACGGTGATTATCGGTTATTTGATTCTGTGATTGATATTAATGAGGCTCATTTTTCTGGCAGTGGTAGCTGGAAAGAAGCTTCGGGCATTTCTCTTGACCTCTATGTCTCCAATCTTGATCTCGCTGAGTTTGGTCTTTCAGCTAAGAATACCAACATTCAGGGCACCACCAAAGTTGATCTCGCTCTTACCGATGCCAATGACCTTTCCGGTCTCACAGCCAAGATTGCTCTTCAGAATGACAACTTCGGCAGCACCGAATTTTTGGCTGTCTCGGGAAAAATTGACTATAGTGAGGGGACCATTTCTTTTCCCGATTCACTGACTATAAACATGGGTTTGGGTACCCTTCAGGCAAAGGGTGAAATTGACCTGGAAAGACAGAAAATGGATCTCATCTTTGTATTACAGGAAACGGCGCTTCCGGTATTTGCTTCCTTTGTCGGTTTGGAGGGGAGCCCGGACGGCGTGGCTTACGGCACAGTGGAATTGTTTGGCTTTATCGATGACCCTTCCATCAAAGGAAATCTGACCGTTCGCAAAGCATCTTACAAAGACATTGAAGTCTCCTCTATTAAGTCAAGCTTTATGATTAACTCAATTTTCAAGACACGGCACGGTTCACTTGTAGCTGAGGCCGGCAACACAATTTTTAGGAACGTTAATGTGGATCGTGCCTCACTTAATCTTTACTTTATGGGAGACACTATTCTAATTGCTAATGCGGATGCTAAATCAGGTGACGAGTTTCTTCGTCTGTCCGGGAAAATAATGGAATTCCAATTACTGGAAGTTGATCAGATCCAATCTTCCTTACAGGGACAGTTTGTTTCCAGTTTGGAGCCTTTCTTTGTATCCCATAAAGATAATCAACTTAAGATCGGGCCAGCCCGTTTGAAGATCAATGAAGGTTCACTGGAAACAGAACTTGAATTCAAAGAGGGCCTACTTAAAGAGGGTCAATTTTCGGCAATCAATATTGATTTAGAGGGTATCAGCAAACTGTTTAATCAACCTCTTCCGATTACAGGTTCTGCCTTTGCTGAATTCACCGCCAGCACGGTCCGTGAGCAGTTGTCGTTCGAAGGTTCTGTCCAGATTCGTGATGGAATTTGGGAAGGATTCGCCTTTGATGATCTCCTTTTCACCGCCACACTTGAAGGCGATCAGGTTACGGTTAAACAGATGCAACTCAGAAGAGGCCAGGATATTGCCCTCGACATTTCCGGCTTCTACACTGTTGAGACAGGGGCGGATCAGTTTCTTGCTGCAAAATCGGACGGTATTTTGAGTTTTTCAAGCAGTTTCCGGGAATTTGACCTGAAACTGCTATCACCGTACTTGCCAGAATGGTGGGCTCTAGAAGGTGAAGCGACAGGAAGTTTCGCCATGAGCGGTACCTCGAAATCATCTGAAATCGGGTTTTCATTTTCTATTACTGATCTCCGTTTTTCTCTTATCCAGGCTGAGCATATTTCTGCCTCCGGACGATACATAGATCATCGTCTCTATTTCGACGATTTTGTAGGGTTGACCGCGGCAGGGGAATACACCGGTGAGGGTTATCTCCCTGTTGACTTTGGATTAGTGCCTGAGGATGAAGACCGGTGGATTGAATCTGATCCTATCGCAATGCGATTTACATCGAGAACCTCATCTATGGATTTTCTGTCGCCCTACTTTGCAGATATCGATTCTATAACAGGTGATATTGAAATTGCACTCCAAATTGAGGGAACTCCGGGGAAACCGGTGAGGAATGGCTCTATCGATATTGCCCATGGAAAGGTTTACTACGCTTTGCTGGACATTCCCATCTCTGGTATCAACGTCAGCGCTCTTCTTAAAGAAAACATGCTTATTGTTGATAGGTTCACAGCCACTTCAAATATTCCTGATGACACCAACTGGGGGCAGAATTTGCTTTCGAACCTGGCCAAGGTTTCCGGGGGCAGGCTTTTCGGGAAGAAAAGAGAGGGAGTTCGGGACAATCTCAGGATCACCGGCACCATGGACATGACCCATTTTTTCAGTCCGAACCTGGCTTTTCTGATAGATGGTTCGGATGTTTATGTGCGAACACTTCTCGGCGAAATTGAGGGTACAGTTGATATGCATCTCTCAGTCACCGGCAAGGATACCGTTACCATTTCGGGCGAAATTGTACCCACCGAAGCGGTTTTGAGGATGGAGTTTACAGGGGGGGAAGACTACGGTGAAGTTTTCACGGAAGATGGTACAGTTTTCAATTACCGTATCAATTTCCCAATAAACGACAAGCTTTTCGTACAGAATAGCCAGATCGATGCTGAAGTGTCCGGCTATATGTCAATTCAAAAGACCGGTAATGAGCCTTACCGTTATGCCGGTGAGCTTGATGTTATTGAAGGAAAATTCTATTACTACTCCGATGTATTCAATATTGAAGAGGGTCATCTCGCTTTTGATCCCACCGAACTGAATCCCAGGCTCGACATCAAAGCCACCACAGATATTGCGGGCGAGCAGATCCTTGTTAGTCTAACGGGTGAGCTTGATGATCCTGTCCTTGTTCTTGAACACAGTGAAAACTTTTTTAGCCAGGAAGATCTGCTCCAGCTCCTGACTCTTCAGAGGCGGTTTGATGATGACATCACCAGGGGTATCGGAAGGCAGTCTGCTTTTCTTTTCGGGAGGTTTCTTGAAAATGAGCTGGAGAAAAACCTTGCCCGATCAAACCCTCTTTTCGATGAGTTTGACATTGAAGGTTCCTCGATACTTATCGATCCTACAGAAGAATCAGATCTCGCAGTGAAGGTCGGTACCCGTCTCACATCAAGTCTCTCCCTGAGCTACAAGAGAAGTTTTTCTCTTGCGCAACCGAACCAGTTGGGTGTAGAGTATCGTCTAAACCGAAACGTTTCTCTTGTGGTGACGTATGATGAAGACGGACAGGTCCACCTCAAATACCGGCGCAAGTACCGGTTCTAGATTGATCCCCAAATTCAGTACGCCTCTGGCGGCACTGGCACTAGCCGCTGTGGCATTTGTCTCTCTTCATGGTCAACTTTCCACCGTCAGATATGTTGTAGGAATTATCACGTTTGATGGGAATAAGACCATCTCAGCCAATGTTCTGAAAGAAGTGCTCCAACTGAAAGAGTCAAGACTCTGGAACTTCACAGAGTTCAATCGCAGGTTTTTGAAACTGGACGCCTTTAACTTAAGAAACTATTATATCTCGAAAGGATTCCTCGAAGTAGAAGTGGAGGAATCTTTCGAGACCCTGAATGATAACAGTGTCGATATTGTCTTTAAGATAAACGAAGGAGCAAGGTCCAGACTCCGCTCTGTCACTGTCCAGGGGAATCGCTCCCTGGAAGAGAGACAGATTCTTCGGCTTTTGGATTTGAGGATTGGGAGACCATTTAATCTTGCTGCCTTCGGTCGAAATTTCTCTGACCTGGAGTACAAATATCATACGCTGGGTAAACTTTTCTTCAACATGGAACACATTTATGCGCCCGGAACGGATATTGATCTCACACTCCTCATTGAGGAAGGTCCCGATGTATACATTGATAAGATTCAGGTTGTGGGGCTGGACAAGGTGGACAGCTCTTTTGTCCTGAGGGAGTTGGAGTTTCGCTCCGACGATTTGTACAATGCTGAAATGGTCCAACTCTCTGAGCGGCAAATATTTGAAACATCTCTCTTTTCTCTGGTAGATATTCTTCCCAAGAAAAGTGAACGGACAGGTAACTGGGTGAATGTAACAATTGAGGTTCGTGAGATGGAAAAGCGGGATCTACTCATTGAGCCAGGTTTCGCCCATATCCCATCCAGTAGTTCGGGCGGTGAGCCTTTCTCCGGTATTGAGGGTGCCGTACGCCTTGTAGACAGGAGTATCTATAATAGTGGTGTCAGGATGGGACTGAAAAGTTCGGTGGATTTTCCCATTGATGTGCTGGTCAATCGTGGATCAGTCCCTGTAATTTTCCGGTCTGATCTCTCATTCAGCGGCAACTGGTTATTAAAATTCAGGGCCCCCAATACATTGCGGTTTTTTGTGGATCGCGCTCCTGAACTTTTGCGTGTTGATGAACCGATTTTCAGATATGGCACGGAATGGACAGGGCTCCATAGATTTTCTGAAGAGTCTGTTCTAAGAGGTAGTTTGCGATGGACCCGCATCATCTCTGACCGAATGACGGAGGAGGAGCAGCAAAGAGAGCAGCAACGCAGTTTGTCCCTGCGCTTCAGGCACCGTGACCTGGATAATCTCATCACACCGCGGGAAGGGTGGTCCCTGACAATTGATTCTGAAGTAGTGGGGTGGATTCTTGGAGGAACACAGGACTACTACAAAGTTGAATTTGATTTTCGAAGGTTCCAGCCTCTTTCGCGAGGACGTGTTTTCGCTTTCCGGACAAAAATAGGTCGAATGGATCGTCTTTTCGAAGATTCGCCCTACATTCCATCTTATGGTCTGTTTTATCTTGGCGGAAGTACGAGCTTAAGAGGATGGCCGGCGCAGCGCTATCTTACATCCGAAAATGACGGTCTCATACGTCCCTTAGGTGGCTTGATTAAGGTCCTTTTTAACAGTGAATTAAGAATTCCTCTCCGGGGTGTTCTCGGTGTTAACCTGTTTGTAGATGGCGGTATTCTTGCCGTCTCTTTGAGTGAACTGGCAAACCAGGTCGAGGCGTGGAAAGAGGGTGAAGGGTGGAATTACGGTGCCGAGCTAACGGTGAGCACACCTTTGGGCCCTATTCGACTCTATTACGCAATACCAATTACCAACCCTGGTAAAGCTGTCATGAACCTTGGTGTTCCATACGCTTTTTGAGAAGGGAACTTTTCCAGGAGTCTCTAGTATCTTTAAATAATATTCACCGGTTTCGATTTGTGGGGTCAATAGTAAGAAGCTAAATTCCGCATCTTTTTCAATGTGAGAACTGATACGAATATGACTTTGAATAGAATCTTTTATAGCTGCCTGGCGGCACTGCTCCTTGTAGTCGGATGCGTTAAAGAATCGCCTGCCGATCTTCTCTCACAGAGTAAATCCCTAATTCAGGAGAGAAAGTATTCCGACGCCATCACCGTGTTGCGTCAGTTGATGGATAAATATCCTGAATCAGAGCTAGCTGCCGAGGGGCAATACATGCTTGGTGATACGTACATTGCTTTCAACAAAAATTTTGAGCGGGCACTGAACGAGTATCGAGTTGTGGTTCAGAATTATCCAGAGACACGCTTCGCCATCAATGCACAGTTCATGATCGGCTATGTATATGCCAACTTTGTGCAGGATTACAACCAAGCCAGGATGGAGTATGAAAGGTTCCTAGAGCTATATTCAACTGAAGCTGATAGCGGTCTCGTTCAGTCTGTAAAGTTTGAGCTCGAGAATTTGGGAAGGGATTTAAACGAAATTCCACAACTCAAGCACATTTCCTCTTAGTACTCCTCAAAAGAGCAAATCATGACCGATTTTAATCTTACAGAACTCAACGATAAGATTGCCAAAGAATCAGTTTTTGTTAAGCCGCTCATAGATGAGATCGGTAAGGTCATAGTCGGGCAAAATGAGGTTGTTACAAAAATCCTCATTGGCCTTCTGTCAAATGGACACATCCTTTTGGAAGGTGTGCCGGGATTGGCAAAAACTACCATCGTAAAAACAGTGGCACAGCTCATTGAAACCAAATTTCAACGAATCCAGTTCACACCCGACATGTTGCCGGCTGATCTTATCGGCACTCTTATTTATAATCAGAAAACTGGTGGTTTCGAAACAAAACAGGGACCCCTTTTTGCCAATATTATACTTGCTGATGAGATTAATCGGTCTCCGGCTAAAGTCCAAAGTGCGCTTCTTGAGGCAATGCAGGAGCGGCAGATCACCATCGGGGAAGAGACTTTTCTTCTGGATGATCCGTTCCTTGTTTTTGCCACACAAAACCCAATTGAACAGGAGGGTACCTATCCGCTGCCGGAAGCACAGGTGGACAGGTTTATGATGAAACTGAAGGTCGACTACCCTTCTAAGGATGAAGAGTTGGAGATTCTTCGAAAAGTAGCTGTGATTAACAGTAAAACTGAACTGGTACCTGTAGTAAATCCGTCTGCCATCAAAAAAGCCAGACTGGTGGTGAGCGACATCTATGTGGATGAAAAGATTGAAAAGTATGTGGTGGATCTGATCTTGGCCACAAGGGATCCAGACAGCTATGAATTGGGCGAAATATCTGACTTAATAGCTTACGGCGGGTCACCTCGTGCAACCATTTTCCTCATTCTGGCGTCCCGTGCGCGAGCATTTCTCGAAGGCCGGGGTTATGTGATTCCGGAAGACGTGAGGTATGTCGGTTTTGACATTCTACGTCACAGAATCATACCGACTTACGAAGCTGAAGCCGAAGAAGTATCCTCAGAGGATCTGATACAACGACTCTTTGATACCATTAAAGTGCCGTAGTTCAGGGATATGATTCCCAAGGAAATCCTTAAAAAAGTTCGACACATTGAGATTCGGACCCGGAATCTGGTGAACGACCTGTTTGGCGGTGAATACCACAGTGTTTTTAAAGGACGCGGCATGACCTTTTCTGAGGTCCGGGAATACCAACTGGGAGACGATATCCGTCTCATTGATTGGAACGTCACGGCCCGATACAACGCTCCCTTCGTGAAAGTTTTCGAAGAAGAGCGTGAACTCACCGTTTTTATTGTTTACGATGCCAGCCGCTCAGGACATTTTGGAACACGGTCGCAACTCAAGTCCGAGATAGCTGCGGAGATTGGTGCTGTTCTCGGTTTTTCCGCCATTAAGAATAATGACAAAGTGGGGCTCTTGATTTTCACGGAAGATGTGGAACGGTTTATTCCACCTAAAAAGGGATCTTCCCATGTACTGCGTGTTGTAAGGGAACTGATCTATCATGAACCCCAGGCAAGGGGAACAAATATAGAGGTAGCCATGAGCTATCTCTTGAGAGTAGCCAGTCGCCGGAGTGTCGTTTTCCTTATTTCAGATTTTATGGACAGCAAATTTTACCAGACTCTGAAAATTGCTAATAAGAAACACGATATGGTGGGAATCCAGATTTACGATCCCAGTGAACAGGACATTCCTGATGTAGGGCTTGTTAAGGTACACGATGCAGAAACAGAAGAAACATTCTGGTTGGACTCCACATCCTCCCAGGCACGCAAGGAATACCGTGACATGATAGAACAAAAGGATATTGAATTCCAGAATGAGTGCCGGAAGATGAACTTCGATCTCATACCCATCTCCACAGAGGAAGATTATGTGGAGCCTCTCATGTCTTACTTTCGTTCCAGGGAGAGAAGATTTTGATGAAGTACACTAGATTAGCCACAGCGGCTCTAATTACTGCGGTGGTGCTCATAGGATGTGGCGAGAAGAAAATGGCTTCCAAATCCTTCCATGTTTACGGGATTCTGGATACAGCGGAAGTAGCCATTGGAGACATAGCCCGATTTCAGGTGTGGGCCATGGGAGCCGGTGAAAGAAATATTGAATTCCCGCGGCTTGAACTGGATGATAACAATATATCAGTAGGTGAAGGCAAAAATCTTATCGGAGAAGATGAAGGGGATAAGGGCATTGAATTCAAGTTGACCTTCTGGGATACGGGTGCATTTGAGATTCCTCCTTATGTTGTTCAGATTTTTAAGGGAAATGAACAAGAAGCCGATTATGCCATCCCCACCGATCCTTTCACTGTAACAGTTCATTCAATAATTTCAGAAGCGGAACCCACATTACGCGATATTAAACCACCGGTACCCATACCAACCATTATCTCTTGGAAGATCCTTATTTCTCTTTTGGGCATTGGGTTGTCTTTGGCGGCACTGTTTTGGATGTGGCGGAAACGTGTAAAAGAAGAGCGTGAAGAAAAGGTGGAAGTCATTATTCCTTCTCGGCCTCCCTATGAAATAGCCATGGAAAAACTGGACCAGCTTAAGGAACAGACCCCCATAGATCCTGATCAGATCAAGAATTTTTATGCTGATCTTTCTTATTTGGTCCGTGAGTACCTGGAATACCAGTATTTTGTTCGGGCCAGCGAAATGACAACTACTGAAATCGAAGAAGCCCGTTATCTTATTCCCACGGACCAGGAGAAGCTAGCTGATGTAATCGCGATCTTGAAGATAGCGGACCTTGCAAAATTTGCCCGGTTCCAACCGGATTTGAATCAATCCAAAGAAGATTTGAACATGATAGAGAATTTTCTCAAGTTCACCAGACTGTCGTGGACAAACATAAAAAATGGTGTTAAAAAGATGGAGGTTGTATGATTGAGATCAGGAATCTGACAAAACGCTATGGCTCTTTTCTTGCTGTGGATGATATCACATTTGAAGTGGACAAGGGAAAGATCCTCGGTTTTCTGGGTCCTAACGGTGCCGGGAAAACGACCACCATGCGTATTGTTACCGGTTTCATGCCGCCCACCAAAGGGACCGTAATTGTATCGGGGTTCGATGTTGTGAAGAAGCCACTCGCCGCCAAAAGACTAATTGGGTATATGCCAGAAACACCACCTCTCTATGTTGATATGACTGTAGAAGAGTACCTCAACTTTGCAGCCAAGCTAAAACAGGTGCCGTCCGGAGAGGTAAAAAGTGCCATAGGTTCTGCTTGCGAAAAGGTAGATATCCGTGATGTGCTAGGCAAAGTGATCAAGACACTTTCCAAAGGTTACAAACAGCGGGTGGGACTTGCACAGGCCATTATCCACGATCCTGAAGTGCTCATTCTTGATGAACCGACCATCGGTCTGGATCCTATTCAGATTCGAGAAGTAAGAGAACTTATCAGATCTCTTAGTGGGGAGCATACGATCATTCTTTCCACGCACATTTTGCCTGAAGTCGATATGATTTGCGATGAAGTGGTGATTATACAGAATGGTAAGATTATTGCAAAAGACACCCCGGACGGCCTTTCGAAATCCATGAAGGGGGCAGAAAGATTAACCGTTGTTGTAGAAGGTCCCACCGAGGAAGTTTCTGCTGCTGCCTCAGCCACTGAAGGCGTTATTTCAATTCTGAAATCAACGGCAGAAAATGGAAACTGTTCACTGGTCTTGGAGTGTGACTTCAAATTTCATGTAAGAAAATTACTGTCGAGTGTTATTATAGAAAAAGGATGGAGTTTGCTGGAAATGAAAGTGGAAGAGTCAACTTTAGAGGATGTGTTCATTCATATGATGTCTGGTTCTGAGGAGATGAAAGCATGAAAAATGTAATCACCATATTTAACAGGGAATTCCGGTCATATTTTTCTTCGCCCATTGCCTATGTGGTCATTGGCCTATTTCTGGTACTGACGGGCGTTTTCTTTTATTTGCTGTTGTCCTCATTCCTTCAATACTCGGCAAACCTTCAGTGGCAGGCGGCCAGGATGCGTCAGCCGGCACCTCCAGTAAATGTGAACCATATGATCATCCGGCCTCTTTTTTCAAACATCAGTGTCATTACGCTTTTTGTGGTGCCCATGATCACAATGAGAAGTTTCTCTGATGACAAAAAGACCGGGACGCTGGAACTTCTTTTGACATCACCAGTGACCACGGCTGAGATTGTTATCGGGAAGTTCCTTGCTGCCTTTTCCCTTTATGTCATCATGGTTCTCTTGACATGGGTTTATCCGCTTGTGATCGTCTTCTTTGGAGATCCCGATGTGATGCCTGTTGCTATTTCGTACATCGGCATCCTTGGTATGGGGGCTGCGTCGGTGGGTATCGGTGTTTGGATTTCGTCCATGACTGAAAACCAGATTATTTCAGCTATGGGGACGTTTGTGGCGCTGCTTTTTCTTTGGCTTGTGGGATGGTTTGCCAATTTTTCATCGGGGGCAATGGGTGGCTTTTTCCAGTATCTTTCTATTGTTGAACATTTTGACGATTTCGCTAAAGGGATCTTCGATACGGGACATCTCATGTATTACCTCTCTCTTTGTGGTATTACACTGTTCCTTGCACATCAATCCATTGAAAGCTTGAGGTGGAGGGCGTAATGAAAGATTTAAAACTTTGGCGCGGCGCAACATATGACGGACTCGGAATTTTATTTCTGGGGTGGCTTTACGGTGTATCTATTGTGAAATTTGACTGGGTTGCGTGGATCCTTATTGGTTTGGGTGGATTGTTACTGCTTTTCCCTTTGGCTACCAACTATCGGAAAGTGTTTAGCACCGTCAAATCCCGCCGAACCCAAATTGGTGCCAATACATTTGTTATCATTGTTCTAGTTCTGGTGATAGTTGGGTTGCTAGACTACCTAACAATCCGTCATTCCTGGCGGGTGGATACCACTTCACAGCGGGAGTTTTCTTTATCAGAACAGACTGTCAGCATACTCCGGAATCTGGATAGAGAAGTGACACTTGCGGCATTTGTTAGTGATGCAGAAATCCGCCAAATGGAAGACCGTATGGTGGAGTATACCCACTACTCAGGGAAATTCAATTATGAGATAATTGATCCTATCAAGGAGCCTGAACGAGTACGGGAATTCTTCGGTCCTGACAAGCGGTATCTTGACCTCCCTACTGTTGTTTTGAAAACGGAACTGAAGGATGAGGAGATTAACAGTACGGGAGAAGAAGACATCACAAACGCCCTCATTAAAGTGACCCGGGATGAGAGTCGTAAGGTTTATTTTATTCAGGGCCACGGTGAAAAGGATATTTTCCCAGATGAGCCTGGAATGGCCAGTTCAGAGTTAGTGAAGAACGAGCTGGAAAAACAGCATTTTCAGGTGGATGTTCTGAACCTTTTCCAGGAAAATAGTGTTCCGGAAGATGCAGATGTGTTGATTGTGGCCGGACCTTTAAAGCCGCTGGCCGTCAATGAGGTGGAAGCACTAGGCAATTTTCTTTCCAGCGGCGGGAACGTCCTTGCCATGCTGGATCCTGAATCAGAAAGCGGCCTGGAAGATTTGATGAATGACTGGAATGTAAAGCTTAACAGAGATTTAGTTCTTGAGTCTCACTCGAGTTTTGTTCTCACCGCTTCAGGATTGAACAGGCAGAGCAGTGTCAGTGCAGCCCCTTCATCCGCTGAGTACGGTGATCATATGATCACTAAGAATTTCCGCTATGCCACTACCTTCATTCAAGCACAGTCCCTAAGTGTCGCGGATGAGGATAATTTCGATATGGTAGTGACAGATCTTGTCTATACAAGTTCAAACAGTTGGGGTGAAATGGATTTGGATCGTTTGTACAAAGAAAAGAAAGCGGAACAGAATGAGGGAGATTCAGAAGGGCCTACTACATTGGCCATGGCAGTGGAAAAAGACGACTCTGTTAAAACTCGCTTGGTAGTTGTGGGGGACTCTGATTTTGCTTCAGATGTGTATGTGGGCCAGGCACCAGGGAATATGGATTTTTTCCTGAATATTGTGAGCTGGCTTGCTGAAGAGGAGGACCTTATCTCTGTCCGGCCAAAAGAACCTGAAAACCGATCTCTCACCATGACCATGCGTCAGCAGAAGCTGACTCTCTTTTTCCTTATCATCCTGCTCCCCATTGCGGCAGTGAGGATGGGTATCCACATCTATATAAAACGTTCCTGAGGCTCTCAGATAGATGAAAAAAATTCTAATACTTGCCAGTATCGCTGGCGTACTGGGCACCTTTGTTTACTTTTATGAGATAGAAGGAAGCAAACAGAGGGAGCAGGACGACCAGTTCGAGGCGTCACTCTTAAAGATAAAGCGTGAAGATATTCAGTCAGTTACTTTGATCCAGGAAGAAGGTGAAATCATCAAATATGAGCGTATAGGCGATGGCTGGGAAATTACCGAGCCGGTTCGAACTAATGTTGAGGAATCGACCGTCAACGGAAACTACTCGGCGTTTGCTAACGCCAACATCGAGCGCCGGTTCGATACAACTCCTGAGAAGCTAAAAAACTTCGGCCTAGAGCCGGCCTATGCGGAAGTGATCATAGAATTAATAGACGGCAATAAAGTAGAACTTCTTATCGGCGACGAAGCAGCTACCCGTGGCGACCTTTTCGTTGCTTTCCGCGATTCGAACAGTGTCTTTATCACATCCAACAATCTGAAAACACAAGCAGATAAGACACTCTTCAACCTTAGGGACAAAAAGATAGCACACTATGATAAGGATGAGGTGAACAGGATCGAGCTGGTAACTGAAGCGGATACTATCATCATTGAAAAATCAGGTGAGGAGTGGACTATGACCTCTCCCGCTTTGCCAGTAGAGGTGAGCCGTGTCAACAGCTATCTCAATTCCCTTGTGAATTATTCTGCAAAAGAGTTTGTGTCAGAGGAGTTTGACGATCCATCACAGTATGGTTTTGACAAGCCGGAGGCAAAGCTGACACTCAGTCTCGGTGAAGAAATGGCCACCAAAGAACTGGTCGTTGGTAAAGTGGTGGAAGACGGGGACGACACTGACTTTTATGCTTATGAATCAGGAAGGTCACCTGTTTTTGTTATCCGAGAATCAAACAAGAACAATATAGCTCGCGATCCCTTTTATTTTCAGGACAAGAAGCTGGCAAAGTACGATGAAGATGCCCTAAACGAGATCCGAATCTCTGGCGCCTACCAGATTACCCTGGCTCCTCAGGATACGCTGGGGTGGTTCGTTTCCGGTGATACCACCATCAAGCTGGAGCAATCGGACATGAACCGTCTGTTCTCAGCCATCAGCGGTGTTACGGCGGCGGAACTGGTTTCTGAAAAGAGTAAAAATTGGTCAGTTTACGGTCTTAAAAACCCCTTTCTGGAAGTTGTCATGACAGACACCACAGGTTTATCAACGGGTTACAGTATTGGTAACTCAGATGAAGACAATGACCGTTATGCGGTTTCCAGAGCGAGCTCTCGTATTTACAAGGTTAGCCTATTTTCAGTTGAAAGAATCGTAGACTGGATAGAGGAGATACGAGAGACCGAGCCTAACCTATCAACAGAATAATAACTCCCCCAGCCAGGGTGCAGAACAGGTTCACCGTGTCGTTATTGATGAACCTGGACCCTGACATGAGGGTAGCCTCTCCGTTACAGTGTGGGGCCACTTCAACTCTTTTATTGCAGCCACTACATGAGTATGACGCCTGAATGGTAGCGCCTAGAACGGAATCAAACAGGCTCCCCGTAAAACCGGCCACCACCACAAAAGTTATCACCTCCAGATCTTTGATAAAGAACCAGGCCGAGGCTGCTATGGCGGCGGCGCCCAAAAGTGCTCCAGCAGATCCAAGAAGTGTAATGCCCCCTGATGTACCCGACTCTAATTTTCTGAAGGTAACACTGTCTCTTGGTTTCGCTCTTGAGAAGAAACCGATCTCCGTAGCCCAGGTATCAGCTGTTGCCGCTGCCACACTGGCCAGATAGCTGAAGTAGAGAATGTCCGACGGTTCGTAGAACCACCAGATGGTGATCAGAAGCGGGATACCCCCGTTGGCATAGACCTGTACAACGTCCCGCTGGGACCCTTTACCGAAAGATAGTCGGCGCTCTTCTTTCGATTTCTTTGCAATCTTTGAAAGTAAAGAGGAGACCACTAAGAATAAAACAAGCGGTATGACAAATTTCCAGCCGCCAATCCCAAAGATAAATATCCCGAGAATGAAAGCACCCATGGCACCGTCGCGACTGAGAGCCCGCAGACTAAAGGCTCCCTGTGCCAAGGCAAATGATAAAAGAATCCAGAGCAACAGGGACATCATTGTGTTATGCTGAAGGCTATAAAAAAAGAGGTCGTATCCCACAGCAACAAGAATTGGAACCGACAAGTTGTCCGACCCCTCTTTTGAGACCGCTTCCGCAATAGTGGCTAAGGCTGCTACCAGTAACGATACAGGAACCAGCTCCTGCAGTTGCATCGGCTCCAGCCCTGCTAAGTTCCGGAAGACTATTGTTCCGATTCCCGTCAAGAGGGCTGAAGTCAAGGCCATGGTAATGTTTCCTTGAATGGTCTTCTCATCCCGCCACGGTCGGTACGTTTCGGGATTTCGCACCCATTCTCCTGCAAAAGTTGCTGCAGTGTCAGCAAAGGTGAGGAGCAGGAGGGCCACCTGAAATGTAATCTGACGGTCCCACCAGAAGAGGCAGAGGATGAGATAGGCCAGTGGGAAATAGACGGTGCCATAGGACTTTCTTTTTGTGGCGTGCATACCTTCCAACTTTTCCGAGTTGACAGCCACCAGGTTTACCGCAATAAATATGATCGCAAGGGCTACCGGCGGTCCGTTATTGATGAAAAGGAAAGGAGACATAAGGACAATCATTCCTACCAGAACGTGGACAAATTTCCTGCTCGCTTCGGGTGTCCAGTTGAGTTTAGTTCGTGCCAATTCGCTCAGGCCGATAAGTCCAAAGATCCCCAAGAGGAAAACGACAAATGTTATCCATTCGTTGGGAAAGGGAGAAATGATAGGGAGCATGAATGAAAGTACATGATAAAGTTCGAAGAGAAAAGAGACTGAGAAGGGGGATTTAACACCAAGACACGCAGTTTTTCAAGAATAGAATTCCTTCGTGACTTAGTGGTCTTCCCATGAATTATCCATCGGCAAATCACACATCAGTTCTTATTTTGCTGCGTGGATTTCACATTACTTGTCGGTTTGATCCTCGGCCTTCTCGCAGGCGGTGTGGTTGTTTTGCTGGTCACATCCCAGATGAACAAAGGCGGGCAAACGTCCGCTGAAGAGATGAAAAACGCCTTTTCTTCCCTTTCACTCGAGGCACTTGAAAAGTTCAATGTGCTTGCTTCAGAAACAGTGAAAAATCAGTTGGAAAAGAGTGAGGCGACATTAGAGGGAAAAAAGAAGCTTATAGATAGTAATCTTGAGACAGTCTCAAAAACTTTGGAGGAGTTGAAAAAACAATCCACAGTTTTGGTTACTCAACTGGGTGAAAGCCAGAAAGAGACAGGGAAACTTCGCTCAACAACGGAAGATCTTAGGAATGTTCTCTCCAGTTCACAGGCGAGAGGGCAATGGGGCGAGCGGATGGTAAAGGACATCCTGGATCTTATGGGCCTTGTGGAGAATGTGAATTACGTTTCACAAAAGTCTGTGGAGTCCGGAGAGAGGCCGGATTATACATTCAATCTTCCCAAAGACAAAAAACTGAACATGGATGTCAAATTTCCTTTGGCCCATTACGAACGATACGTCTCAGCTGATAGTGAATCAGAACGTGAGAATGAAAAGAAGGCGTTCTTGAAAGATGTGAAAGGGCATGTAAAGGATGTGGCCAGCAGGGGGTATGTTGATCCGGAGGCAGGGACGGTGGACTACGTTCTTGTCTTTATCCCAAATGAGTCCATCTATTCCTTTCTTCACAAAAATGACCCTGAACTGCTGGACTTTGCCCTCAGCAATCGGATCATTCTTTGCTCACCTATCACTCTCTATGCCGTCCTTTCTCTCATTCATCAGGCGGTAGAAAGTTTTGCCGTTGAAAAGGCGGTAGGTGAAGTGTTGACACTGATAAACGAATTCGAAAAACAGTGGCGGAAATATGTTGAGGTCATGGAAAAGATGGGTCGCCGTATTGATGATGCCAAGAAAGAGTTCGAAAATCTGACTACCACTCGGACTCGCCAGCTGGAGCGGCCATTAACAAGGATACAGAACCTTAAACTGGGCCAGGACGGAAGTTCCCTTATTGAGGAGGAATCCAAAGGAAAAGAAGACATTTAAAGTATTCTCTCCGGAGCACTATTGAGATCTTTTTTTCTTCTCACCATTTTTTTTCTTCTCACTGCTCCCCAGTTTTCACCTGATTCGTTCCGACCCTACTCTCAGACTATTGGCGGTTCTGATTTTTCCATTAACCTGGTGCCGATAAAGGGCGGCGCTTACCAAATGGGCAGCCAACCGGATGAACCGGGCAGGGGCAGCGATGAGGGCCCCATCCAAAACGTGGAAGTCCATGACTTATGGATGAGCAAAATGGAAATTTCATGGGACGTCTATGAGCTTTTTCTCTACCGGGAGATTGACAATATTCTTCAATCCAAAGGGAATGTTGACTTGGCGATAGATGGTATTTCCGGTGCTACCATGCCTTACGTCAATATTAACAGGCCGGGCTACCCGGTGGTTAATATTACTCAATATGCTGCTTCCCAGTTCTGCAAATGGCTCACAGCCAAAACAGGTTATTTTTACCGTCTCCCGACGGAAGCCGAATGGGAGTATGCTTGCCGAGCAGGGGCGCAAGGTGTTTATTCATTTACCATGGATGATCTTTTCCTGGATGATGTAGCATGGTACGAAGGAAACAGTGAGAATAAGTACCACAGGAGTGGACTCAAAAAACCAAACAACTTCGGCCTGTTCGATATGCACGGGAATGTGGCGGAATGGGTTCTGGATCACTATAACCCGGCGGGATATTCATCCACCAAGACCTTTCTCCGGGGAACCGAACTTTACCCCCGAGTGGTTCGGGGTGGTTCATTCAAAGATCAACCGGAAAGGCTCCGATCTGCTGCAAGGGGATTTTCAAGAAAGGCGTGGAAAAAGCAGGACCCACAATCACCTAAAAGCCTATGGTGGCATACGGATGCTCCTTATATAGGTTTTCGTATAGTAAGACCAAAATCCGTACCTTTCAGAGATCAAATGGAAAAATATTGGATCAAGCCTAAAAAGGAATATTGAGAAATGAATAAAGATCACAAAATAAGCCAGATAAATAGACGAAAATTCATGAAACAGTCAGCCAAAATAGCTGCCGCCGGTATTCTTATGAACCGATTGCCGGCCTCAACACGGAAACAGGTTTCTCACGAAGGTGAGATTAAAGTGGCTTTAGTAGGTTGTGGAGGCCGGGGTACAGGTGCGGCTGCCCAGGCCATCCTGGCGGATGAGAACGTTCGTCTCGTGGCTATGGCCGATGTGTTTGAAGACCAGGCCCAAAGCTGTTACAAAAATCTTATTGAAAGATTTGGCGATTCCGACAAGGTGAAAGCGAGTCCGGAGACCACCTTTATCGGTTTCGACGGCTATAAGAAAGCTATTGATATGGCTGATGTGGTCATCCTCACTACGCCACCCGGATTCAGGCCGCTGCATTTTGAGTATGCTGTGGACAACAACAAACAGATTTTCATGGAAAAGCCTGTGGCAACTGATGTGGCGGGTATTAAAAAAGTTCTTGAGGCAGGGAAAAAGGCTTCCGCAAAAAAACTGAATGTTATTGTCGGACTCCAGCGTCACTACCAGAGAAACTACAGGAAAGTGAAAAAACTGTTAGACAGAAACAGGATTGGAGAAATTATCTCGGGCCAAGTCTACTGGAACAGTGGTGGAGTGTGGGTGAGGCCTAGGAAACCTGAGCAGACCGAACTGGAATATCAGATGCGGAACTGGTACTACTTCAACTGGGTTTGTGGTGACCACATTGTAGAACAGCATATCCACAACATCGATGTGGCCAACTGGTTCATTGGTGCTACCCCTGTTTCTGCTCAGGGAATGGGTGGACGAGAAGTAAGGAAGGGTCCCGATCACGGCCACATCTTCGACCACCATTTCGTGGAATTTACTTATCCTGAAGGACAGGTCATCGCCAGCCAGTGCCGGCACCAGAGAGGGTGTATGAACAGGGTTGAGGAAGTATTTCAGGGTACAAAGGGGAACGTTCATGTCCATAGTGGGAACTTTGGTCGAATGGTTTCCAGCGCAGGTAGAGAGATATATGACCACAAGGGTGAAAATGATATTGACCCATATCAGCAGGAACACAATGAGATTTTTGCCGCTATCAAAGCTGGAAAGTACAAGTACAATGATGTAGAGAGGGGTGCCCACAGCACTATGACTGCTATCCTTGGTCGCATGGCTACCTATTCCGGACAGTTAATTACTTGGGAGGAGGCGATGGCATCAGATCACAAGCTGGTGCCTGAACTTCACTCCTTTAACGATACAGCCCCAGTCCTGCCCGATGAGAACGGGAACTACCCCGTGCCTGTTCCCGGGAAAACTAGATTCATCTGAAAAGAGGAAAAAAGATGAAGCGAAGAGAATTCATAAAAAAAGGGGCAGTCACGGCTGTACTACCCATTACCGGCACCGTATCTTTGGCAAAGTCGAACAACGATGTACAAAAAAAGGGGGAAACCTTCAATCTTAACTACGCTCCACATTTCGGTATGTTCAAAGAGAATGCCGGGAATGATTTGCTTGATCAAATCCAGTTCATGTATGACCAAGGATTCCGCTCCATGGAAGATAACGGGATGAAGGATCGGTCACGGTCAGATCAGAATAGTATTGCCAAGAAGATGAGTCGCCTCGGCATGACCATGGGTGTTTTCGTGGCACACAAAATCTACTGGCGAGAGCCGAACCTTGCCAACGGCGACAAGGCCCTTCAGGATGAGTTTGTTCAGAATGTGAAGGATTCGGTGGAAGTGGCCAAGCGGGTGAACGCCAAGTGGATGACCGTGGTCCCCGGCTATCTGGACTTGGGTCTGGAAATGGCTTATCAGACAGCCAATGTGGTTGAAGCCCTTCGGAGAGCCAGCGATGTACTTGAGCCTCACGGTCTAGTCATGGTGCTAGAACCACTGAACTGGTGGGCTAACCATGCGGGCCAGTTCCTCACCGAGATTCCCCAGGCCTATGAGATTTGCCGAGCGGTGGACTCTCCATCATGTAAGATCCTGTTCGATATTTACCATCAGCAGATTACTGAAGGAAATCTCATCCCCAATTTTGACAAGTCTTGGAGTGAGATCGCTTATTTCCAGATCGGTGATAATCCTGGGCGAAAAGAGCCAACCACAGGAGAGATCAATTACCTCAATGTTTTCAGTCACATTCACAGCAAGGGGTTTAAGGGTGTCTTGGGGATGGAGCACGGTAATTCCAAACCAGGGAAAGCGGGAGAGATGGATGTAATTGAGGCTTACCGGAAAGTGGACAGTTTTAATTCTAACCAGAATAGGAAAGGATGATACCATGAAAAAGGGTTTGATGTCATTAACATTACTTATCGCCGTTTCGACTGTTTTTGGAAGTGACCGCTCCCTGCCACCCGACACAGCAATTGTTTCCTCACACAGTATCACAGTGAAAGGTGATCGTTTTAACTATAAAGCAACCACTGGTACACAGCCCGTTTGGGACGAGAATGGTAAACCTATCGCTTACTGCCATTTCACTTACTACGAACGATCCAATGTAAAAAATCGAGCCTCACGGCCCCTCATGATCTCATTTAATGGCGGCCCCGGCTCCGGTTCAGTCTGGATGCATCTGGCTTATACAGGGCCCATTATACTGAAAATTGATGACGAAGGTTACCCTATTCAGCCATACGGTGTAAGGCAGAACCCCTATTCTATCCTGGACGTTGCAGATATTGTCTACGTCAATCCTGTGAATACGGGATACTCGAGAATTATGGATGAAGAAGTGAAAAGAGAGAAATTCTTTGGTGTGAATTCTGACATTAAGTATCTGTCGGAATGGATTAATACTTTTGTCCAACGACACAATAGGTGGGAGTCACCCAAGTATCTCATTGGGGAGAGCTACGGTACCACCAGGGTTTCCGGGCTTTCGTTGGCGCTGCAGGGCCGCCAGTGGATGTATTTGAACGGAGTCATACTGGTCTCCCCAACTGGACTGGGTATTGACGGCTCCATTGGAAGGAGCGGACCTATAGGTGCTGCACTCAGGGTTCCCTACTTTACAGCCGCTGCGTGGTACCACAAGAAATTACCTCCTGACTTGCAACAACTGGATCTGGCTGAAATTCTTCCTGAAGTGGAAAACTATGCTGTCAACGAACTGATAGCTGTCATTACAAAAGGTGGCTTTGTATCAGAAGGTGAAAGGGAAGAAGCGGCCAGGAAGATGGCCCGCTATTCCGGAATTTCAGAAAAAGTGATTCTCCAATACAACCTGGATGTTCCTACCTCCTTTTTTTGGAAAGAACTGTTGAGGGAGGAAGGGTACACAGTGGGAAGGCTCGATTCTCGATATAAGGGGATCGATAAGACGGATGCCGGGGATAGCCCCGATTTCAACTCAGAACTCACTTCCTGGCTCCACTCCTTTACTCCCGCCATCAACTATTATTACAAGAACGTTCTGCAATTTGAAACAGATGTGAAGTATAACATGTTTGGTTCCGTCCATCCGTGGGACTGGGATGACGATAAGACGGGTGAGAATCTGAGGCAAGCTATGGCACAGAACCCTTATCTACACACTATGATCCAGTCAGGCTACTATGACGGTGCCACCCGGTACTTTGATGCTAAGTATACTATGTGGAGGCTGGATCCCAGCGGCAGGATGAAGGCTCGTCTTAGCTTTAAGGGATACCGTAGTGGACACATGATGTATCTACGCCGGGAAGACCTTGAAACATCAAATGAAGATATTCGGATATTCATCAAGAAAACGACCCCGGGTAAGGACATACCGGCGAAGTATTAGGCAGGGTTCTCTTTAGTTACCGCTCCAGCCGCACCAGTCATCGCTGCCCATGCCGATGGGTGAACCTGCCGGTGGATCCACCGGCTCTGGCACAGAGATTGAAGACGGGTCGTCAATAAACTGCTGGATGAGATGGGTGGCATAGCCGTAATGGGCTTTTAGGCCTTCGTCCCGTTCTCTCCTCTTCTGACTATTGAGCCATTCACTCAATTCACTAATTTTCATCATAGCCACGGCCTTTACCTGGTGAGAGGCTGAACCGTGGTTGGCCAGCGCCATGAGGTAATGCAGGGTTACCATGTCTACTTCTTTCTGGATCTCACCGTCAAGACCGTTTTCACGGTTGGCATACCAGGTGTTTTTTAAAACGGTGTTAATCACTTCATCAAGCCCCGGATTTTTCGAATCTCTGGCGTGGTATACCACAAGCCTGGCTGCTCTTTCGTGATGAAGGACCATCCGCATGGTTAACCCGGCCGCTGTTTCCGCTGCCGCAAGGGCGTCGAAAGCGACACCAGTGTGAACATTGAATGTTTCCCTTGTTCGCGGGTAACCGAAAGCTCTGGGGGGGATTAGATTAAGCACATCTGCCGGAATGGCCAGTGCCTTAGGTGTCACTGTATTCATGAGGGCATCCAGAGCTCTCCGCTGTTCTTTTGGATCTACAATCTTTACCACTGGCTGGCCGTCTCCGCGGACAGCGTAACGAAATTCCAGACCACCCACCACTTTCGAGGCGGCCTCTAGCTGATAGCGGTGATGTAGGTAAAGAGGTACCAATACCTCTTCCAGAGATGAGTAGGGTGCTCCCTCTCTAATATTGGCTTCACCAAAGTTGGACAGGGCGATGCCTCTCACCTTCATGAGGTGGTTCAGCTGATCAACAGCATTTTCACCGTTATCCCAAAGGTGTGCCTGGGGGTGGGCGCTTCCCAGCGGCCGGGCGTCCTGATCTGTGATGAACCAGAGGCCTCGATTCCAGGCATTACTTAAAACTTTTTCCAGTTCGCTGTTTTCATTGGTTCCTTTAGGAAAATCCCTGTAAGCGTACTCCACAGCCACCTTATCCCATTCACCAATATCCGTATCGTAGGCACGGGACCAGTCTAGAGTGCCGTTGCTGCGTATTTTCATCATGGGATGCGGATAGTCCATGACTGAAGCTCGGTCCTGAGTACTTGAGATGTAGTTGTGAGGAAGTCCTAAAGTGTGACCAATTTCATGGGCTACAAGCTGGCGAAGACGGGCCAGAGCCAATTCTCTTATGTCATTGGGGACTTTTGTCCCATCTTCGTAGGGTGCCATGAGACCCTCGGCAATGAGGTAATCCTGCCTTAGCCTGAGGGAACCCAATACTACGTGACCCTTTAAAATCTCTCCCGTCCGGGGATCGCGGACAGAACTGCCATAGGACCATCCTCTCGTTGCCCGGTGGACCCAGTTTACGACGTTGTAGCGAATATCCATGGGGCTGACATCTTCAGGAAGCAATTTGACCACAAACCCATCTTTATACCCCGCCGCATCGAAGGCCTGGTTCCACCACTTGGCGCCGTCGAAAGCGGCAGAGCGGACAGGTTCCGGCATGCCTGGATCGATGTAGTAAACAATGGGTTCCACCGGTTCACCGCGCCGACCGGAGGGATTCTTTCGATTGAGTCGGTGACGGCTAATCACTTTCTTTACAATGCGCTCATCCAATGGTGTGGCGTAGTCCATGTAGGTCAGACCATTCATGCCGGCACGGGGATCAAACTTCCGTGTTTCATATCCTACTTCAGGAAGTTCAACAAATGCATGGTGTTGCCGGACCGTGACAGCCGAGGCTGTAGGGGAGACATCTCGGATGTAACGCCCTTCGGGTGTTCCCACAAAAGTGAGAGTCACCTCGAATTCAGAATTTTTTGGGAAGTTCTCTGTTCCAGGTAGATAAAAAGCAGAGCGGGATTCATCTATTTTGTAGCTTCCCTGTCGCGACTGTTTCAGTCTACCGGCCACATTATGGGCATCTCGAAGGAAAAATTTTGTGGCGTTTACAAGCACGGCTTTGCCGCTTTCCGCCTCAACTTTAAAACCCCAGTGGGTGGATCGAGCGAAGGCATCCTTCACAGCATTTATTTCAGCCTGGTCTTTCGAGATAGCCCGGAAGGCGTAGTTCTGTTCCACCATAAGTACTTTGGGACCAATCAGCTCAAACACTACCAGATGACTTCCGCCCAGTTGTGCTCTGTCCAGACCGATATCGTTGGAACCGATACCGGCTGAAAGCGATCTAATATAAAGAAGTTCCTCATCGAACTTGTCGATCTTCATAAATATCTCACCGGTGGCATCATTCCAGTAAAAGTCCATGAAACCTTCATAGGGTTTCATCCCTTTCGTTTTTTCTTGAATGGAGGGCAATTCAGCACCATGGAGTGAGACTATAAAAATTGAAAGGAAGAACAATAAGGTGATGTTTTTGTTACGCATGATTAACCCCTTGTTTGTTGAAAATCTGAAAGAACAATATACAAAAGTGAGCTATGATTCCCACGCCGGGCAAGCGAGGTTTTTGTAATCACACCAGTCACAGTGGTAACCGCTGCAAGGCTCAAACCGTCCGGCACGGATGCCCCGGGCTACATCGGTAATCTTTTCCCGTGTGGCATCGAGTTCCTTTTCCGTGAAAGTGTGGCTGTGCTCAGGCTGTTCCTCATCGCGGAGAAAGTAGAGTGTTGCCGTTTCCGGGATGCCCGCCAGCTTTTCATCTTTAGTTTGCTGGAGATAGAGGCTGTAAATACCGAGCTGGACAGAGTTCTTGGCCGGTGTAGATCGCTTGCTGGTTTTGTAGTCGACCACCTTATTCCCGTTTGAGGAATTGTCTATACGATCAATCATCCCAACGATACGGATGCCATCAAGGTCGAAGGAAAATTTCAATTCCGTATCCAGAACATCTGGCGGTTCCTGTTTGGTATTTTTGACATACCGTTTCAGCATCTCCACCGCCTGTTCTTTCAGCTTTTCTTCACGTTGCATGTAGGCAAATTCCCCACTCTTCCACTCTTCATCAAGAATCTGAAGAATTTGATTTTCGGTTAAATCTCCTCCGGAACCGTGAAAGCGCTCCAGCACCTTGTGAATAATGTTTCCGAATGTGAGCTGTGGCCGGCTAGCTGATTCGGGGATTTTGTCTATCTGTTTAAATCTGTATTTCAGGGGGCACTCCAGGTAGGTTTCAACTGTACTTGCGGAGAGTGACAGGGTCTCTGCTGGAGAGGGGACAAAGCTGTCACTGAGTTCATTCTGCAACTCTGTTTCCCACGGTTCATCGCCCCACTCTATGGTGTCACCAGCCTGAAGCTTGTGGAGAACGTTCAGTGCCTTGATCATCTTTTCAGCGTTGGTGTAGTCATTCTGAGCCACTGCTCGCTGGAGCTTGTCCTGGTACCTCTTTTTCAGGTCTGACGCCATTTAAACCCCGTCCTCTGTCACCGGATTCTCCCTGTCGATTTCATGAACCAATGATTTGTCCAACTCCTTAACAAAAACTGAGGTTGCTTTCGACGGCGCTAGCAGAAAAAGCCTTTCTTGTGCTCTGGTGACAGCAACGTACATAAGGCGGCGTTCTTCTTGAAGGTGGTGATCCCGGTCAGAGAGAATGCTGTGTTTAACATACTGGACCCACTCATCGGGCGGACGGCTCACCAGCGCTTCCCGCCTGAAAGCGAGAGGAAAACTCCCGGACCGGTTGAATGGGACAAAGACAACTGGGAATTCTCTCCCCTTCACACCGTGAATGGTCTGAACGGTGACGGCATTACTGTTTTCTGAGGAGGGCAAGTGAGCCCGCCAGTTGCCGGCCGTCATCATGGATTCTAGATAAAGATTGAAACTGTGCAGTCCTCGCTCATTTTCTCTGTCACGGCTGAATTCCTGGGCTTTTTTCAAGAGATTCCCAGTGTTGATGAGAGCTATCTGGTCCTCATAATGGTGCCGTTTAACCAAAGGTCGCAATAGTGACGTTCTTTCGCAAATTTCCCACAGCATCTCGCCGGCGTTCTTTTTCTTGGAAAGCTGCTGCAGCTCTTCAACTTGTTTGAAGAGTGCTTTTGCTTCAGGTGGAAGACTTCCGTTAAGAGAGTTCAAAAGCTGAATTCTGGGTGTCGAGTCTCGTATATCGAAACGGCTAAAGAGTTCATAAGCAGTTTTATCATTGGACGCTTCACGAAGGAGCCTGTAAAGAGCCGTCTCTTTGTGCTTGCCTTCACCAACCACCTGGCACCATGCCACAAGAGTCTTGATTGAAGGAATATCGAAGAATTGACGAAAATCCGCCTGAGTCGGAATGTTGGCACCCAAGAAACTGTCAGCTAGAGATTTGGCCTGATTGCGTGTTCTGCAAAGGACAGCAATGTCTTCAAAAGAAAATTCCTTTGTCAGCAGATCAAAAATTAGTTCAATGATGATTGTTGGCTGCTCCATTTTGGTTGCCCAGATGAGTGTAGGGCGAGGTCCTTTACGCCCGCCTTCAGACTCGAGAAACTTGGCCTGTCTGTCGTCATTATGTTTTATGATATCATTGGCAAGATCAAGGATTTGCTGGTGGGAGCGGAAATTCGTTTCTAACGGCGTGGCGAGGAAATCTTTGTGGGAGCCGTAACTCTTTTCAAATGCTTTAATGTTGTAAGCGGAGGCTCCGCGGAAGCTGTAGATTACCTGGTCATCATCGCCTACCACGGTGACGCTCTGTCTGTTCTGGGCCAAGAGACCAACGATTTCGTTCAGGGCAAAGTTGTTGTCTTGGAACTCGTCCACAATAATGTGGTGGAAGCGGTCCCTGCACGCTTTCAGGGCTTTCTCATCAGATATCAACAGATCATGTGCCTGGAGAATCATATCGCCGTAATCCACAGCATTTAGATTCCTCTTCACCGCCTGGTAGTGGCCATAGACTCGCCTCAGGTCATTGATCTGTGCCATTATCTCGGTGTCAGTTTCATTTTGAGGATTTGGCATGGCTGCCGGGTCCAGCAGTTCGTCCCGGCACCGGCTGAAAAACGGGAGGAAGCTTTTCACCACCGCTTTTTCAGGCTCCAGGGCAAATTCCGTCGACTCGAATGGGCCCAGATCGTCAAATGTATCTAAAAGTATGTAGATCGCTTCACTCTCGTCTAGCAAGCGAGGCGCTGGAGAAACATTACCGAATTCTTTAACGGTCTGGTAGCAGACACTGTGGAAGGTTCCCACTGTCATCTTTTCAGCTGGCTGCCCAACTTCAGAAACCACCTTCTCCTTCAGTTCCCGCGCCGCCCGTTCCGTGTAAGTAATCATTAGAATATGGAATGGATCGATATTTTCATTCTCGATGAGATGCACCATGCGCTTCACCAGTGTAAAGGTCTTACCGGTACCTGCACCGGCCATGATCATGAGAGGAGAAGGAGAGTGTTCTATGGCCTGACGCTGCTGGGAGGTTGGATGGTTACTCACGGCAAAAGTTACAGACACAGCCCCGTAGAAGGAATGTCAATAATGAATTTTCAGATTGATATTCAACCGGTTGAGAGATAATTTCCCGCCAGAGGATATACTCTTGCCTCGGTATACTTTAAATATAAATGGTCGGGACCGGAAGGTGTCGGTGGATGAAGATACTCCCTTGCTCTGGGTTCTTCGCGATGAGCTTGGTCTGACCGGAACGAAGTTTGGATGTGGACGGGGCCTGTGCGGTTCGTGTACAGTTCATTTGAATGGCGAGTCCACCCGTTCATGCATGACCACTGTCGATTACGCCGAAGGAAACGATATCACCACCATCGAAGGCCTTTCGCCTGACGTCACTCATTTCATTCAGGAAGCGTGGATTGCGGAAGAGGTTCCCCAGTGCGGCTATTGTCAATCTGGACAGGTCATGGCCGCCGCCGCCTTACTGGAACGCAATCCCAATCCTTCCGATCAGGATATTGATGTGGGAATGAAAATGAATCTTTGCCGCTGCGGAACATACCAGCGCATCCGGAAGGCTATCCACAGGGCAGCAGCTGAGATAAAATGAGCACCACAGTTTCCAGAAGAGATTTTTTGAAAGTGACCTCTTCGGCCGGTGCCGGGCTGATGATGGGTGTTTACCTTCCTGGCAAACCCCGTTTCAAATCTGCAGCCGTAGACAGTTTTGAACCTAACGTCTGGATCAAAATTTCACCGGATAATAAGGTTACCATTACTTTGGCGAAGTCAGAGATGGGCCAGGGAGTCAAGACAGCCTTGCCCATGATTGTGGCCGACGAACTGGATGCGGACTGGCAAAATGTAGAAGTAGTTCAAGCCGATGCCCATCCTGACAAATATGGTGGTATGATGACTGTTGGGAGCAGAAGTGTAAGAGGCGGTGCCTGGATACGACTTCGGGAGACAGGGGCCACCGTCCGGGAGATGCTTGTCTCCGCCGCCGCAAAGCGATGGGGGGTTGACCCTGCATCCTGCCGGACAGATAACAGCTCCGTTTATCACGATGCATCAAATAGATCTCTGACCTACGGTAAACTGACAGCCGATGCATCAGGGCTAAAGGTTCCTAAGAAACCACAGCTGAAAGACCCTTCCCAGTTTAAGTACATCGGCAAATCCATACCTCAGATAGATACACCGGACAAGGTGAGCGGGAAAACTGTTTTTGGACTGGATGTGCGGCTCCCAGACATGCTTTATGCAACCGTCGTTCATCCGCCGGTTTTCGGCGCTTCCGTAAAGAGTTTTGATGATCGGGAAGCAATAAAAGTCGCCGGTGTAAAGAAAGTGTTTCAAGTCTCTCTGGGTGTGGCGGTGGTGGCCAAAAGTACATGGGCCGCCTTCAAGGGTGCCAGGGCACTCCAGATCAAATGGGACAATGGTAATTTTTCCATGGATACAAAGGACATTTCAAAAAGCTTCCGGGACTTGGCCAAAAAAAGGGGTGTAGTAGCCCGAAATGACGGGAATACAGAAAAGGCCATGAAGAAAGTTGACAGTCATCTGGAAGCGGTCTATGAGGTACCCTATCTGGCTCACGCCACTATGGAGCCCATGAACTGCACGGCCCATGTAAAGCAGGGTCGTTGTGAACTGTGGGCACCCACACAGAATCCCCAGGGATCCCAGCGGACGGCCGCCCAGCTCACAGGTTTTTCCAATGATCAGGTCACAGTTCACGTGACCCAGTTGGGGTGCGGCTTTGGCCGGAGAAGCAGAACAGATTTTATCCAGGATGCCGTTGAAACAGCCATGAAGGTCGACGCTCCTGTGCAGGTCGTCTGGACAAGAGAAGAGGATATGCAGCACGATTACTACCGGCCTGCCACTTACAATATTTTAGAAGCAGGACTCGATAAAGCGGGAAAACCTGTAGCTTGGAATCACCGTGTGGTGGCACCACCCATCGGCAGAAGGGGAGGCCCCAACAGCTTGGATCGTTCTTCTGTTAACGGTGCATCCAACCTGCCCTACGATATCTCCAATATCTTTGTGGACTATTGCAGATCCGATATACCCGTTCCCGTCGGTCACTGGCGCTCGGTAGGTCCTTCACAGAATACATTTATTACGGAAAGTTTTATCGATGAAGTCGCCTTTGCCGCCGGAAAAGATCCGTTTGAATACAGAAGAAAACTGCTGAAAAACCAGCCAAGACTCCGAAATGTTCTGGAACTGGCCGCTGAAAAATCCGGCTGGGGCGGGAAACTTCCCGAAGGCTTCGCAAGGGGCATAGCGGTGGTGGAAGATAAGGGGAGCGCCTGTGCACAGGTTGCAGAAATCTCTATTGAAAAGAGTCAAGTGAAAATTCACCGTGTCACCTGTGCTCTTGATTGCGGACAGGTAATCCATCCAGGTATCGTGGAATCACAAACTGTCGGATCTGTGGTGTATGGACTCTCGGCCGCCCTCTATGGCGAAATCACCATCAAAAAGGGGAAGGTGACCCAGAGTAATTTTGACAACTATCCTCTCCTTGGTATTCATGAAATGCCTAAGGTAGATGTTCACCTGGTAGACAGCAATGAAGAGCCAGGTGGGGCAGGTGAACCGGCCGTACCACCTTCAGCTCCCGCTGTTACAAATGCAATCTTTGCTCTCACTGGACAAAGGATACGGAGTCTGCCAGTTTCCCTTAACGGGATGAGGACTATGTAGTCCGGAAAAACCTCTTTTTCCTCAGAAGAGGTGGCTTTAGGCAGTCCTTTTTTCTTTATTGTAAACCTGATCCTAATTATAACTGTTCTTACTATCCATTGGAAATGGGTGAAATTCCTTTTTAACCTTTTACCTAATTGCTCCGTCAAATGAGCAAATGATAAATGAAGGACGGCGACCTTGTAATACGGTTTCAAAATGGAGAAGAACAAGCATTTGATGAGCTGGTTAAAAAACATTACCCCACAACACTCAACTTACTCGTCCGCCTTGCCGGCAACAGCATGGACGCCGATGACCTTTGCCAGGAGACGTTTATTCGCGCCTACCACAGTCTCAGGAAATTCAAGGCCAAATCACAGTTTTCAACATGGCTTTACCGAATCGCTGTTAATGTGGCCAACACTCATCACAGAAAGGAAAAAACGAGGCAGTTTCTCTCATTTGGCCACGACCCGGAAGCTATGGCAGCTGATGATCCTAAGGAGCCACGTGAATTGGACCCGGAGATGTGGGATGCTATTAACAGCTTGCCACAGAAACAAAAAATGGTATTAACATTGAGAATATTTCAGGAACTTCCCTTCAAAGAGGTGGCTGGCATTTTGAACATGACTGAAAACAGTGCCAAAGTAAATTATCACCACGCCATTGAGCGACTTAAGTCAACATTAGGAGAAACCGAGTAATGTCCGTTGAAAAGCGGCTCAACTCCCTGAAAAGCCATTCAAAAGAACCGGGTGATACCGAATCTTTCCTGGCTGAGCTGAAAGGCGAGATGATTCGACGGGGTCGCAGGCGACAGAACATTGTGAATTCTATTTCCGGTTTGGTAGTGGCACTGGCTATAGGGGTGGGACTTTACATCACCAGTCCGACTGCCGATCCAACCCTTGCCAATGCTGATATGTCGGAGATAATTATTGATCTGAGCGGTCAGCCGGACTCTATCACCGTTTTTGATGATGAAGAATTCATTATGGCATCTATGGATTATCTCATTGGTGGTACAGAATTAATAAGTACGGGTTGGTCAATTATTGAAGACCTTTCATTATATGATTACCTGGAAACAGGTGAAAAGATATCTCTGGAGGAACGGTCATGAAAAGAACCATAATAGCATTTATAGCTCTCAGTTGTTTTCTGACGGCCCAACCCCGGCCTGGAAGTCCCTTGACACCGCTTCAGGATCGTCACCGCGGCAGTCGGCTGGAAATGATGAAAATGTGGCAGCTTACGGAAAGGCTGGCACTGACTGAAGAACAGGCCAGTAAATTTTTTCCGAGGTACAGTGCTCTAGAGAAAGAGCTTAGAAAACTTAGTACGGATCAGCGGGAACTACTTGGTGAAATGAGAAAAATGATGGGTGAGGACAAAGAGGTTACCGATAAGGAACTGGAAAGAATTACCAAAAAAGTGTCCAAACTGGAGCAACAGAAAATAGAGAAAAAACAGAAGTTTTTTGAAGACCTGGATGAATTTCTTACCCCGAAGCAGCGGGCCGGGTACTACGGTTTTGAACTGTGGTTCAAGGATGAGCTCCGCCGAGGATTGGAAGAAAGAAGGAAAATGGGGCCGCCTAGAAAACCCGGCGACTGGAAGAGAGATATGAAGCGACAAAAGAGGTGGAACGAGCCTTACCGCTGGTAAGAGTGTAATCGATTAACAAAAATTTAGGTTTACCGAAAAGAATGGAACGCGGTGTTCCAGAACTCACAAGATGTAAAGCCCGGGACAATTATTTAAGGAAATAATCGTTCAAAGTGTCATGATTTACTCAAGAATGAATCATCTCATCTTAATGGGCATCCTTTTAGTTATCTCTATCATGGAAGGCCCACTCACTGCGCAAATTACACAGGTTAATGACATCGTGGGCTATGTGGTAGATGCTACAAACGGTGAAGCGCTCCCATTTGCCAATGTAGTGGTGAAAGAGAAGGATCGCGGCGCTACCACTAATGAAGAAGGTTACTTCGTTATTGTCAATGTGCCGACGGGGCAATGCACCCTGAGCGTTTCCTATATGGGATATACAACAAAAGATCTTGTGGTGCAGAATCGTACCGGAAAACGACCTCCACTTCGTATAGATCTTGAAATTTCCACCCTCAACCTGGAAGCTGTTGAGGTGGTGGCCGATCAGTATCAGATCATGAAAAGTTCGGATGAAGTGAGCAAGATCACCGTAGCCCCGAGGCAGTTAAACTTTCTCCCCAATCTCGGCGAAGTGGATATCTTCCGTTCTCTCCAGCTCCTTCCAGGGGTCAGCGGGAGTGGCGACGGTTCCTCAGGACTCTATATACGCGGGGGGACTCCGGATCAGAATATGATTCTTCTTGACGGAATGTCAATCTATCAGGTGGATCACTTCTTTGGTATGTTCAGCGCCTTCAACGCGGATGCCATTAAGGATGTCCAATTGTGGAAGGGGGGCTTTCCGGCCAAATACGGCGGACGGCTCTCCAGCGTCATCGAACTGACCGGGAGGAGTGGAGATAAGAAACGGAAACGCTTCGGCCTCGGGGCCAATCTGCTGTCTGGCCAGATGCTCTACGAAACCCCCACATTCTGGAAAGGTACATGGCTCATTTCCATTCGCCGCTCTTACACCGATTACCTGCAGAGCCCGTTCTATAATCAAATGTACAAGTTTGTTTTTGGCGATGACACACCACAGTATATGCAAAACCGACGCCAGTTCAACCAGGACGGCACATCTGCTTTCCAGACGAATGTGATTCCCATCTTCAATTTTTATGACATCAATTCAAAGTTCACATTCACGCCTAATGACAAAGATGTGTTCAATGTATCCGTTTATGTGGGACATGACAATCTCGATAAAGAGACGCGCATAGAGGGTATTCGAGTTCGCCGCCGACCTGGACAGGGACAAGGTGGCTTCGGGGGAGGGAATGCCCTTACGGCGACTCGCGCCGATGACAGCAATACCCAGTGGGGGAATCGAGGTCTCAGCATGAGGTGGGCCCGCCGCTGGAGCGACCGCTTTTACAGTGGACTCCAGATGGCCACATCGCTGTTCAACAGCGATTATACCCGGAACCTCTATTCCATCGAGGCCAGCGTGGGGACACCGTTTAATCTTGCCGAACTGAATCAGGTGGCTGACATGTCCTTTCGATGGGACAATACGTGGAACGCTACAGAGAAAAATATAGTAGAATTCGGTACCAGCTTCACCGATCTTTATACTCAGTACAAAATCGATTATTACGATACTGTGACGGTGGCGGATATCACCTCCGAATCGTTCCTGCTGAATTTTTATCTTCAGGATAAATGGCAACCTATCCGTTCTATGGACATCACAGGTGGTATTCGTGTTGCCATACCGACCTATCTTGCTGACCCGTCGGCTCTATTTACCTTCAATACGGTAGAGTTTAATGCGGACAAACCCTACATCGAGCCGAGACTTTCTTTTGGTTGGAACCTTAGCGATCGTATACGTCTGAAAGGAGCCTGGGGGCACTACCATCAATTTGTGAACAACATCCGGGTGGAGGATGTTCTCCAAGGCAATAGCAACTTCTGGCTCGTCTCCGATGAAAACTTCCGCCCCGGTTTCTCTAAACATTACATTCTTGGCTTGCAATACAACAGCCCCATGTACCTTTTTTCAATGGAGGGATACTACAAGACGCTGGACAATCTCGTGGAATTCTCTCGCCGAAATACACGGAATGCAGACTACGGCAATTTCTTTTTCTTTGGAGATGGTGCAGCGCAAGGGGTTGAGTTGCTTGCTCAAAAAAAAGCGGGTGTTATCAACGGATGGATCAGCTACACATTGGCTGAGGTGTTCTACAATTTCCCCTCACTGAATGACGAAACCTATCCGGCCGATCACGATAAGCTCCACGAACTGAAGCTCATTGTCACTTATAAAAGGGGAGCATGGAATTTATCCGCAACCACCATTTATGCTTCAGGGCTTCCGTACACGTCGCCGGAGAGCCGATACTATATTCCATTGCTGAATGGCGACGAATTCAGCTATTATCATGTGAGTGACAAGAATGGCTATCGCCTGCCTGATTATCACCGTCTCGATTTGTCTGCCTACAGGAATCTGGAGACGCCGAATTTCAATTGGGATCTTGGAATCTCCCTATTCAATATTTATAACAACCAGAACGTGAGTTACCGTGAATTCGACCTCGAAACCGTGCCAGTGACCGTCTCGGATGTTTTGCTGCTCAGCTTTATGCCCACGCTCTTTTTCAAAGTGACGATGAAATAGGTGAGTGTTATGAGATCACTGTTCAGGATGATGTTTATTGCTGTTGCCGGTATCATTTTTTCCGGCTGTGATAATGAAGTGCTCATCGTTCCTGATGCAAACCTTGCAGCGATACGGGCCTACATTTACGCTGGCCAACCCGTCAATCAGATCAATATCACCTCGACACTGGCGCTGGATGATGAGTCTGAATCTGCTGAACCTATCAACGAAGCGGAAGTTTCTTTGTACAAATATGGCTCACGTTATGATCTTGTGCTCTCAGAAGGCGATAGTGGATATTATAGCTACAATGGTGAAGATTTGACTATTGAAGCGGGAGATACATTTGACATCGAGCTTGTCTGGGCCGGGAAGGTTATGACGGGCACCACTGTGGTGCCACCAAAGCCTCAAGAAGCAAGTCTCACCATTGATACTCTGGCGGTACCTGAGATTAACAGTCGGCAAGATTTTTTTAACTGGATCATGTCAGAAGATAACAGGACTGAGATATCCTGGGAGAACGAAGAACGAAACTATTATTACATTACATTCGATAATGTGGAGGAAGAGCCTGAACCTATCGATCTTCAGCTTCCTCCGCGTTTCAAACGGTTCATCACTCAACCATTTCGTTGGTCAAGATACACTCTCAGTTCCACAGTGGTCACACATTATGGGGATCATGAGTTGGTACTCTACCGCGTAAATGAAGAATATGTCATGCTCTATGAAACCAGCGGGCAGGATTCGAGAGATCTGAATGAACCGTTCTCCAATATCGAAGGGGGTCTTGGAATCTTTGCCGCGTTCAACAGTGATACCTTAAATTTCACGGTGGTAAAAGAGAGATAATGGTTTACCTCATAAACTCAAGAATATGAAAAGGAAATCAAGTGCGTAGGATAACTATCATAGTAACATTTCTCTGTTTCACAGTTTTATCAGCTCAGCCCCATGGTCGACGAGGTATGCAGCGCCAACAGATGAAGGATGCACCTAAAATAGGTGTCGTTTATGGAACAGTTGTGGATTCGGCCTCAGGTCTTCCGGTCCCTTATGCATCCGTTTATGTCATCAGCCAGCGGGGAGGAACCATTGTTACAGGCGGCATCACCAAGGAGACAGGTGAATTTCACATTACCGAAATTCCGCTGGGTCGGTATATGATTATAGTAGAATATATCGGTTACACAAAAAAAGAGCTGGGTCCCCTTACCTTTTTACCCTTTGGAGATAACAAGACCACTCACGACCTGGAGACCATTCCAATGGTGCAGAAAGTTTTGGAGATGGGGGAGGTTCAGGTGATGGGTGAACGCCCCATGTTTATCCAGACCGCCCAGAAGCGGATCTTTTCCGCTGAAGAAAATACCCTCTCAACAGGAGGATCGGCCATTGATGTTCTGCGCCAGGTTCCCGGAGTGGAAGTGGATATGGATGACAATGTGAGCCTTCGGGGAAGTTCCCAGGTGAACCTCATGATTGATGGAAAACCGTCCACCATTGCTGGCGGTGATGTGAAATCGCTTTTGCGGAGCATTCCTGCTGCCAACATTGCCGATGTAGAAGTGATGACCAATCCGGGTGCCAAGTATGATCCGGAAGGGATGGCCGGTATCATTAACATTGTTTTGAAAGAAAACAAGTTTGCCGGTCTGAACGGTAATATGAATTCCAGTGCTGATTCCAGGGGTGGAAAAAATATTTCCGGCCAGGTTAACTGGCGTACCATCACTCTCAATACCTTTGCGAATGTGGGCGTTCGGCAAAGTGTCCGTCAGTTCTCAGGTGACTCTTACCGAATTTTTCAGTTTGATTCCTATAACAATATACTCGACCAGGATAACAAGGGTGACCGAAACGGGGATAACCTTTTTCTGAAAACAGGGTTTGAATATTTCATTGATCCCATGCAATCCGTGGCCTTTTCTGCCACCCTTAACGGCGGTGATGGTATTAATAATAATCTGACCACTACTTCAGAAAGCGGTCTTTTTGATTCTGAATATTACCGAGATACGGACGGTCTCAGTGACAGGGGTGGTTACGATATCAACTTTAATTATGACAAGAAATTCAAGAACCCTAAACAGAAGCTTACTTCATTTGTTCGTTACTCTTCAGGGGGGAGTGACGGCTCCAGTGAATACTGGACAACACCTCAGTCCGGTTTTGAGGAGGTTGTGGACCCAAACGGGGCAAAAAATGGAAATGAGGGAGCGGATACCAACTTTGATCTTAAAACTGATTATGTTCACCCTTTTGAAAACGGTAATCTCCTGGAAGTCGGTTTTAACAGCAGGTTGCGAACGCGGGACGACAGTCAACTGGCCTACATTTTTGATGATGGCAACAATATCTTCGTTGATGACAGCCTCTACACCAATCAATTTCTCTACGACGAGAATATAAACGCCGCCTACGTCCAGTATACCACGACTATAGGTATTGTGGGCATGACTCTGGGGGGTCGGTATGAAAATGTATCCATGAACTCAGAACTGATAAATACCCGCGAAAAATTTGAAAACCCCTACAGTAGTTTTTTCCCCAGCCTTTCCCTCTCAGCCGGTGCGCCTCAGCTTTTGCAAGTTCAAGCCAGCTATTCCAAACGGGTAAACCGTCCTCGCTCCCGGCAGCTGAACCCTTTTACCACCCGTCAGGATATGCAAAACATGCGGGCGGGAAATCCCTTCCTGAAACCTGAGTATATTGACTCTTACGAGATTAATATTGGCCGTTTCTCAAGAGGTTTTTCAGTGACCGTGGGTCCTTATTACCGTTACACCAAGGACAAGATCGAGCGGTACAAAGAGGTTACAGACAGGGGTGTGTCCATTGCCACCTATGAGAATATCAGTGAAAAGGAAAGCAAAGGGTTGGAATATACTTTAATTGGTTCTTTGGGTATGAAATATAGGCTCATGTTCAATGGAAGTATCTACTGGGATGAAATCAATACAGACATTTTCGGGGAAGATTACAACAGGACTGCAAAGGGTCAGAGGTACAGTATTAACACAACCTGGAACATGAACCCGACGACGGAAATGATGTTCTTTATGTTTTATAGGCCGGCACGGGACATTCCTATCGGCAGAATGGGGTCCATGTCTTTCTCTGCCGTGTCGTTGAAAAAGAAGTTCCTTGATGAGAAACTGAATGTTTCAGTCCGGATGGGAGACCCGTTCAACCTGACAGGATTCCATTTCGAAACTTGGGGTGACAACTGGTCCCAGGAGGCCAACAGAGACTTTTTTAGCCAGACCTTTACTCTCTCTCTGGAATATCGCTTTGGAAAGATGGAAGACCGGAGCCGTTTCAGCAGGCAGGGAATGGAAAACGGCAACAGGGACGACTTCGAGATTTATTAAGGTCGGTTTTCCCTCTGTTATTTTTCGCCTGAACAGTTTCCCAACGGGCTCAACTCTTTATATATTCTTTTTGTCATGAACGATCTTTCCGCCGTGCTGGAGCGTTGGGAACCGGTCATAGGTTTGGAGGTCCATGCCCAACTCTCCACCCAGACAAAAATGTTTTGCGGTTGCCGGAACGTCTACGGCGCTTCTCCAAACAGTTATACTTGTCCCACATGCCTTGGACTTCCCGGTGCCCTCCCGGTAGCCAATGAAAAGGCTGTGGCTTACGCCTTGAGGCTCGGTCTGGCTTTGGGCAGTGAGATCACACAGTTTTCCCGGTTTGCCCGGAAGAACTATTTCTATCCCGACCTGACAAAAGGGTATCAGATTTCCCAGTATGATGAACCGCTCTGTGTGGGTGGAACAGTGACTGTTCGATGGAAGGGGGAGATCCGGGAAATGTCCCTTACGCGGATCCACCTTGAAGAGGATGCAGGCAAATCTCTCCACGCCGAGAAGGGAAACGGCACTAAGGTTGACTTTAACCGGTGCGGTGTTCCTCTAGTGGAAATCGTGTCTGAACCCGTTATTCGATCTCCAGGTGAAGCAAGGGCTTACCTAACCCGACTTAAACAAATACTTGAATACCTGAATATTTGTGACTGCAACATGGAAGAAGGGAATCTCAGATGTGATGCCAATATTTCACTCCGCCCCAAAGGGGAGATTGAATTTGGTGTAAAGACTGAAATGAAAAATATGAATTCATTCCGCGGTGTAGAGCGGGGGCTGGCGAGTGAAATTGTGCGCCAGGCCCAGGTGCTGGATGGCGGGGGAGAGGTAGAACAGGTAACACTTCTTTGGAATGAGGCGGAGCAAAAGGCGGAAGTGATGCGCACTAAAGAAGAGGCCCATGACTACCGGTATTTTCCCGATCCCGACCTGGTGCCTCTTTCTGTGAGTGATGGCGATCTGGATTCGGTGCGTTTATCGCTCGTGGAAATGCCGTATGAGAGAGAGGAGCGTTTTGTCAATCAGTATGGTCTCCGGCTGGAGGATGCACTGATTCTTACTTCTGAGAAATCGCTGGCTGGCTATTTTGAGGAGACGGTCTCAGCCGGAGCTAAGCCGGTGGAGGCAGCCAAATGGATATTGGGGGAAGTGCTTAGTATCATCAAAGATGGGGGGATGTCGGTGTCGTCATTTTCCGTTACACCTGATCAATTTGCCGGACTGTTGAATTCTGTAAAGAGTGGCACCATTAACAATACAACAGGAAAAGATATCTTGCGGAAAATGGTGAAGAGTGACCTTGCAGCCGCTGAGATCATCGAAAAGGAGGGTCTTGCTCAAGTGTCCGATGAAAGTGCGCTCAGTGAAGCGGTGGCTCAGGTGATAGCCGACAACCCTGATGAATTGGCCAAGTACAGAGAAGGCAAGAAGGTGCTCGTCGGTTTTTTTATGGGCGAAGTGATGAAGGCCACCGGCGGCAAGTCTGATCCCAAAGCGGTGAAAAAATTACTTACCGCTTCTCTGGAGCCTAAGTAATCTCGCGGAACTTGCCATCCTGAACGGAGTAATATATGCGTTATGTGCTATTTCGATCGTTGCAAATCATGGCTCTCATCTCAGTACTTTCAGGACTCTATATCGGTGTACGCGATAGAAACCTCATACTCGAAGTCCAAGCACTTGCCGGGGGAGCAGCACTTTTTTATGTCGCTTACTGGGCGAATAAGCGATGGGGAAAGCAATAAAAAGAATTTGTTTATACATTATACCAACACTTAATCCGTAATCAGGAGGAAAACAACATGGCAATCTGGAATGATATCAAAAAGAATATTAAAGAGGTTGGGAATGCAGCCGCTGAAAAAGCTGGGGAACTGGGTAAAGTAGCCGCCACCAAGACCGAAGAGCTGACCAAAGTCGGCAAGGTAAAGCTGGAAATTCATCAACTGGAGCGAGACCTGGACAAATGCTTTGCCAGTCTCGGCCGTTACGTTTATGGCACTACGGAAGGAGAGAACGTCTCCAACTTTACAGGAAATGATAAGTTTTTCAAGATGGTAGAAGAGGCAAAGGATTTCAAGGAAAGAATCTCCCAAAAGGAAGAGAGCCTTGAAAAGATCAGGAATGAATACAGTTCAAGTGAGGAGGAAGAGGGAACTACCGAATCTTCAGACTAGTTTGACGGCTTCGGTCCAGGTTTCCGTCTAAACTTTGGTTTCTAAGAAAACAAGTGATTCTCTCGGTCACGCCCTTGCAGTTTATTTCAGTGAAATAGAGAATACCCAGCCCCTGGAGCCCGAGGAAGAGGTCAGGCTTACTAAGCTTCTTAGGGAAGGGGACAAAGAGGCTCTCAACAAACTTATTAACGCCAATCTGAAGTTTGTGGTTTCGGTGGCGAATAAGTACCGCGTGACGGGGATTCCCCTGGAAGATCTCATCAATGAGGGCAATATCGGTCTCATTAAGGCGGCTTACCGCTTTGATGAAACGCGGGGTTTTAAGTTTATCTCCTACGCTGTCTGGTGGATACGACAGTCCATCCTGCAATTTATTTCGGATAAGGGGAGAGTGGTGCATCTTCCGGCTAATGTGGCCAATGCCGTAACTAAGATGAAAAGACGGTCCGAAGAGCTGGAGCATTCACTGGAGAGAATGCCCACGATGGAAGAGCTGGCTGAAGTGATGGAGATAACGAAACAGGAAGCTGAAAAGCTTGTGAAGTTCAATACCAGAAGCCTCTCTACTGATCAGCCCGTGGGGAGTGACGAAAAGACATCATTGCGCGATCTCCTACAATCGGATGACAGCCGTCCTGAGGCCCAGATTATGAAGGATTCGCTCACCGAAGAGATCAAACGGGTGCTGAAAACAATCCCGGATCGGGAGGCGATGATTATTGAATGCTATTTCGGGATTGACATGGACCGCCCCCTGACTCTAGAAGAGATTGGCGACAGTTTGGAACTAACCCGGGAAAGGGTTCGCCAGCTGAAAGAGAGGGCTATTCGACGCCTTCAGCACGCAACCAGGGCACATCTGCTTCGGGCATTCTTAGGCTGATTCTCTTTGGAAAATTAGCCTGATTTCCTAAAATTCCCCTACTACAACCTCGAGTATCATGCATTTATTTAGCCGAAAAGGGACATCGAGCGGTGGGATGCGTTTTGTTGTTATCAGAGATGACAGCGACGTAAACGTACACCAGTGGTCGTTCTCACAAGGAACAGTGATTGCCATATCTCTGTTATCCATTATTCTTTTTGCTTCTATTCTTTTCTTTACAACGGAATTTCTGACCCAGTTTCTTTACCAGGCGAAACTCCGGGAGGTGCGAGAGAAGAATCAGTCTCTCGTCGCCGTTCTCACAGATCTGCAAACCAATTTGGATCTAATGCAGAAAGATATGGCCGAACTGGAAGATAAAGATAAAGCTTTAAGAACTTATGCCAATTTGCCTCTCATCGATCAGGACATTCGCCGGGTCGGTGTTGGTGGATCTGCCATGAATCGAACTTCAAATCTTGAGACGCTGGTTCCTGACATTGATGCCAAGATATCGGATATTGAAATGAATATCAGCGAATTGCGCAGGAAGGTCCGTCTTGAGAAGGAGAGCTATACAGCCATCTACAATACTATCAAGGATAATTCGCAGCGCCTCTCATCAATTCCGTCCATCCGGCCACTGGAGGGCGGGTATTTGAATACAGGTCTGGGTTACAGAAACGATCCTTTTTCCGGGGAGATGCGATTCCACCACGGGCTGGATATTTCTTCCAATAAGGGAATGCCCGTCTACGCCACGGCAAATGGGAGGGTTGTCTCAGCCAGTAAGCTGGGTAATTATGGCAACACCATAAAAATCAATCACAGTCACGGTTATCATACGTTTTATGCCCATTTGCACAAGATACTGGTGAAGCGCGGTCAGGAGATCAAGCGGGGAGACCTGATTGGCCAGGTAGGGAATACAGGAAGATCCACCGCCAGTCACCTTCATTACGAAGTGCACTATTTCGGGACCCCCCAGGATCCCGAGCACTATTTTTTAGCCCGTAATCTCAGATAAAATAAGAGTCATCTCGCAGAACGAGATTCTTGACTCTCTTTCAGACGGGAGGGTAACTTTACCTCAATGAAGCGTTATTACATTGAGACCTACGGCTGCCAGATGAATGTGGCAGATTCTGAGCTGGTGGCCAGCATGATGGAGAAGAGCGGTTTTGCCCGGTCAGATTCCGAGTTCGGTGCTAATGCTGTTTTTCTCAATACGTGTGCAATCCGGGAGCATGCTGAGGACAAGATACATTCCCGCCTGGGAAAACTCAGAAAGCTGAAGAACGACAACCCAGAGATGATTATCGGCATTATGGGTTGCATGGCCCAGCATGTGAAGGATAACATCCTCGAAAATAAACCCTATGTAGATTTTGTTCTGGGCCCCGACTCATACCGCCGAATTCCTGAACTCCTGCGCCGCCATGAGGAGACAAATGCTTCTGTTGTTGACACACGCCTTTCCAGGTTCGAAGTGTATGAAAATCTCTATCCTTCCCGTCAGGAAGGGATCAACGCCTGGGTCTCCATTATGCGGGGATGTGACAAATTCTGTACATTTTGCATCGTCCCGTTCACCCGGGGACGGGAGAGGAGCTGTACTGTGGAAAGTGTTGTGGAAGAGGTCCAGCAGACGGTGGACCAGGGCTTTGTGGAGATTACACTCCTCGGTCAGAATGTGAACTCCTATCGGCACGGTGATGCCCGGTTTCCAGAACTTCTTGATGCTGTTGCGCAGATCCCCGGCGTGATGAGAATCCGCTTCACATCGCCTCACCCGCAAGACATTGATGACGATATGCTTTTCGTCATGCGGGATCACGCGAACATCTGCAATTCAGTCCACCTTCCCCTTCAGGCCGGCGCCGAGAGAATCCTAAAAAGAATGAACCGCACTTACACCCAGGCACAGTTCCTCGCTCTATCGGAGCAAATCCGGAACATCCTGCCCGGCTGTGGCATATCTACTGATATCATTGCAGGGTTTCCTGGTGAGACGGAGGAAGAATTCGGCGAGACGCTGGCTGTCATGGAAAAAGTAAAATTCGATTCTGCATTCACGTTCAAATATTCTTCAAGGCCCGGCACCAAAGCGGCCGAATACAGTGACCAAATCCCGGAAAAGGTTAAAAAGGATCGACTGGCAAAATTGGTCGACCTTCAGTATAAACACACCCTCTTCAGGAACAGAAAGGAAATCGGGAAAAAGGTGAAAGTGCTGGTTGAGAAGGAGAGCAAGAAGTCTTCAAACGAATGGGCCGGGCGGACGGACAACAACAAATGGGTCATTTTTCCCAAAGAATCAGCAGAGATACGTGATCTGGTTGATGTCAAAATTGTGGATGCCCAGGGCGTCTCTCTGTTCGGTGAAATTATTCAAGTAGGTAAAGAATCTCATGCGATTATTTAAGGCTCTTTTAGGTATTGTTGTGCTTCTGGGGCTGCTCCTTGTCCTGATGAAGAATACCGACCCGGTAGCCGTTGATCTTCTTGTGAGGAAATTTGAGAATGTCCCTGTTGCATTTGTCATCCTTGTGACTGTTGGTGTGGGAATTTTCATCGGTTACGCCCTTGCTCTATCAGTGATCATGACCAGCAAGGCTGAGACACGCCTGTTGAGAAACGAGAATAAGAAGCTGTCAGATGAAATCAATTCCCTCAGGAACATCGCTGTTGATGAAGGGATTTACGAGGTTGACGACGAGGAAGAATAGTGGATCTGCTGGGCAGACTTTTCCGCCGGAAAAAAGATTCACACGCTCTTTATACAGAAACACTGGAGTGTCTTCTTCGGGGCGAAACTGACGCCGCTTTCACCAAGCTTCGGAAACTTGTTCGGGAAGATACTGAGAACGTTCGAGCTTACCTGAAACTGGGAGACATTTTCCGGGAACGTTCCCAGACCGATCAGGCCATTAAGATACACCAAGCTCTCACTTTCCGGAGACGGCTCTCGGCGGCCATGAAGATGGAAATCTACACCAGTTTGGCAAGGGATTATTCCGCATCTGGGCGGTATGACCGGGCTGAGGAGCATGCCAACCGTGTCCTGAAACTGGACAGGAAAAACCGGTGGGCCCTCGAATATCTCATTGACATTTGTGAAAAGCAGAAGCAATGGGATAAGGCTTCGAAGTATCTGCGGCGTCTGGAAAAAGTGACCCGCGAAAAGATGCCCGGGAAACACGCCTATTACATCCTGATGCAGGGGCGAGACAGGGAAGAGGACGGCTTGCTCCAGGAAGCAAAAGGTCTTTATAAAAAGGCCACATCAGCGGACGAATCTTTTGCTGATGCATATCTCTACCTCGGGAATCTAGCCGAGAATGAGGGAAACCTTGATGAGGCGGTGGAACAGTGGAAAACATTTTCGGACAAGTCAGCTGGTGCCGGTAAACAAATTTACAGCAGACTTGAAAAGGCCCTCTTTGAACTGGGCAGGTTTGGCGAAATGGAGGAGTTCTACCGTGGACTAAGTGAAAAAGATTCCAGCAATATGGACGCATTTTCGGGGCTCATCAATGTGCTGGCGGCGAAGGGTGAGTTTGATCAGGCCATCACCATATTAGATGATCTTACGAGTCGAAACGGCCAGTCCGTCCGAATTCGCCTGGCACGGCTGAAGCTGGAACTCCGAAAGCGGAAAGAGGATGAACTGTCCAATGAAGTGGATGAAATTGTCACCCTCATACATGGGAGACGTTAATGAAACCATGATCAGGAGTTATTCAATTGTGCTCTCTTTGTCTCTACTTCTTTCAACTGTGTGGTCGCAGGATTTTTCCGATCTGTTTCGGGAAGTGGAGTCGGGCAATTTGGATGCGGTAAGGGCGCGCATCCCTCAACTAATGGACCAATACCCAAGAAATGATGCAGTCGTTTTTCTTGCAGCTCTTGTAAAAGAACGAGCGGAAGAGGCTGTCATCGCATATAAGTCGCTCATCCAGAACTATCCCGATTCACCCTATGCTGATGACGCCATCACCAAGGTAGGTGAATATCTCTACGCCCGGGGACTTTATACGCAGTCCAGCAGAGAATTGGGCAAACTACCGCGATTCTATCCCAATTCCGAGCATCTACAACGGGTTATCGATCTCCAGATCAATTCACTCCTGGCTATTGGTGAAACTGACAGTGCGAAATACTATATTCAAAGTTATGGTGCGAGGTTTCCCTCCCTCGACTTCAACTATGATTTTTCTTCTGAGCGGCCCCTGGTCAGCCGGCCTCTGGGTGACCTAGCACCTACACCGCTCTCCGAAGGGATGAAACGAGCCGATGCTTCCCAGGCGGTTTCAGCGCCACAGCGCTCTCAGGCTTCCAGTGAATCCGCAGTCTCAAGGCCGGAGGCCACCGTGCCACAGTCCAGGAGAGAGCCGCCTCCATCGAAAAATACGGAGCCGCCAGCACCTGCAAAACCTTTTGTGGTTCAGGTAGGGGCCTTTGGCGCGCGGCAAAATGCCCTTCGGCAGGTTCAGCGGCTCCAACAGAGCGGGTATGACGCTGAGGTTTGGCCCGTGACGGTAAAAGGGAAAAATCTATATGCGGTGCAGGTGATCCGTTTCGGCGACCGGACGGAAGCAGAGTTCACCGGGAAAAAATTGAAAAGAGATCTGGGCTTCAATTATCTGGTTATCAAACGACCGGAGTAGACTTGTTTGTGATTAGGTGGCTACAGTTAGGTCATATACCCTGCCATCGGATCACTTGAAAATGGGAATGATTGCGAGGCTGGTGCCCGCCACGGTCTTCAAAACCGTCGTCCCGCCGGAGAGGTGGGAGGTGAGTTCGATTCTCACACGTTCCCGCTAATGGTGTAATTGCCTATATCATAGGAGGTTACAGAAGTAAATCACTGCCATATTCACGCCGTAGCTCATTTTTCAAGCGTTCTGAAAAACAGGCTTAGGAGGGCTAATTTGGCACGTATATGGCACAAGCTTTTCCCTTGACTCCTGAGAAAAGCCCTTTGCATACCGGCCTACAGTGTTGTCCGCTATGAGCGCAATGTCCTCGTAATCTCTTTTGAGGAGATCAACGTAGTGTCGCTCAGTTACGGTAACTGTGGAATGACCGAGCCACTTGCTCACCCTGTAGATGTCAACACCGTTCTGAATTAACAGCGCCCCACAGGTTTTGCGCAGTGTATGTATGTTAGCGTCCTTTATACCCGCCCATTTGTAATACTTTTCGACAATCTTATGGCGTACTTGGTCGCCAGTATAGTCGAAAGGGTGGGAATAATAGCCGCGCCTACTCAGTATCTCCAGGAGTAAATCGCTGAGAGGTAGCGCTCTTCGCTTATTTCGCTTTCCAATTAGGACGATTTGCCGTTCGTTAGTGTCAACGTTCACCCACGTGAACTTAGGCGGAAGTATCTCAGACCGCCTTGCACCCGTCTGGAGATAGAATGTCAGAAGATAGATCGGCTGCATCAACGTCCTGTGTCATCGCCATAGCCCTGTAAAGGGATTCAATCTCATCTCCAGTCAGGAACCTGATCGACTTTTCAGGAGTGCTGACGAATTTCACGTTGTTGAACGGCGAAATGGTCAACAGGCTGGATTTTACAGCCCAATTGAACATCGCCTTGATGTGCTTTAGCTCTGAGTTCAGCCCTGCCTTTGAAAGAAACGTGCCTTTGGGCGTTTTCTCTGTTAGGCGATCACGCTTGGAAAGCGTGTGTGCGTTTACGGGTACCGCGGGTTCGAATCCCGCCCTCTCCACTCTCTTAAGCCCGTCTCCTCGACGGGTTTGCTCTCTATAGTTGACTTACTGTACTATTGTATGTAGCTTGTACTCTTAAGCACTCTTAGGAGTTGTGATTCACAGGATGTGCTCACAAAATGTGTGCTCACACCCCAAAATCAACATTATGCTTTTCAACCGAACTTTTCAACTTGGAATCGAAACTGACGGGGGGACGGTCGGGATCAAAGAAGCTCCCACATCGTGATATAATTTTTTGAAATTTTGAAAAAGCACCTACCGCTATTGATACTCACCCTGTTTCTGGCGTCCTGTGCTTCAAGAACACAGTATGAGGGAGAACTGAATGAAAAAGGAGAATACCACGTGCCCGTAAATCCCATGAATGATTTCGGTATGACGGCCAGTAATGTTTTTTTCTAT